>Ga0222715_10001096_pt1 | contig 26623 bp, 9 predicted proteins | sample C33_9DmetaG_FD_165056 | JGI IMG/M metagenome (GOLD analysis project Ga0222715, IMG submission 165056) | Estuarine water microbial communities from San Francisco Bay, California, United States - C33_9D | ecosystem: Environmental > Aquatic > Marine > Unclassified | place: USA: California...
GTGACATTGATATTAAATGGCATGACTATCAGCGTGAAGTAATTGCAAAAGCCAAGGAAGCATATGAATGGGCAATTGATAATGGTATTGCCAAGGAACAGGCCCGTGCCGTATTGCCAGAAGGTTTAACTAAAACAAGATTATACATGAACGGAACACTGCGTTCGTGGATTCACTACATTGATCTTCGTGGTGCAAATGGTACACAAAAAGAGCATATGGAAATTGCTCATGCCTGTGCGAAAGTAATCGCACAAATCTTTCCTATGGCAACGGAACTTACCAGTGAAAACTAAATTTATAGAAGCATACATGGACGTAGCGAAACGTTTCGCACAACTATCGTATGCCCAAAGACTAAAGGTAGGTGCAATTATTGTAAAGGATGATCGCATAGTTGCCTATGGTTACAATGGTATGCCTAGCGGATGGGATAATAATTGTGAAGAAGAAAATAAAACAAGACCAGAAGTATTACACGCGGAATCAAATGCTATTGCTAAATTGGCCCGAAGCAATGATAGTGGCTTGGATGCTGATATCTTTATTACTCATAGTCCTTGTATAGAGTGTGCCAAACTGATTTACCAAAGTGGAATTAAACGTGTCTATTTTGGAGAACAATATCGTAGCACAGACGGGTTAGACTTTTTAACAGCGTCTAAAATTAACGTTATACAAGTAGATACTATAACTGAAGCATAAGGTATACAACACCGCTGTATGACGCTTAAAATGCGTTTAAGACACCTTTATATGCGTAGTTTACACTACTACTTCTACTAGTTTTACACCCGGATTAGGATCGTTTTGGATTGCTTTTCCAATCACACAAACTGAATTTGGCATAGCACTATCTTTGGCTATTGCTGTGGCTACACCTGCTACAGGACTTGTAACAATTAGATCGCCTTTTTGGACAGGACCTTCTATCTTGCAAGGAACTCTACCTCTTAATGCTACTGCAACACCTTCGGCATTGCTGTTCATTAAGTGTGCTGGATTTGTTGATACAACTCCTGCTACTCTATGATCACAGAACATAGTTGTTGTTGTAACTTCTGCTTCGCCACCAAATACCAAAACTGTGCCTGGTTCGTATTCTTGATCACTAGCATAAATTTCTGCCAAGTCAGCAAATTCAGCCGCTGTGGCTGTTCCTAAAAACTTACGTGCTGTAATATCTTTGTTACCATCTCTTTGTGCAATAGTTCCTGCTGTTGCAGTTGTACTAGGTGTTGCTCCTCCTAATGCCGCGGCGTTGGTTGCTGTACCGTTTCCGATGTTGAAGTTAATATCTCCATTTGCATCACGAGCAACAATTTCATTATTAACCAATAGTGTGGATGCCGCTCTTGCAGTACCTCCATCAACTACTAGTTTTTCTGCTGTGGCAGATGTACCTGCTACGTTTGCAGTTAAGATTCCGTTAACAGTTAAATTATTAAATGTACTTGTACCAGTAGCAGTTGTAACGTTACCTGTTACATTACCTGTTACATTACCTGTTAAATCACCTGTTACATTACCAATAACGTCACCACTTAATGCACCGCCGCCATCGATTGTCATGTTGTAAGCAAAAACATTTGACCACTTAACAGATGTAGTACCTATGCTACCTTGGTTGTCATTATTTGGTAAAAAGTTTGCATTACTAAATTTTGCAACAATAGCACTTCCTGCACCTGTGTTAACTCTAAAGTTTAAGATACTTCCAACTTGGTTTGTAAGGTTACCATTATCACCATTTGTAATATGTAATTTTAAATCTTCTCCAGCACCTACTGTAAGACCTTCGTCTCCTAAAAACTTAACTTGATCGGCAAAACTTTGAAGTCCACTGTTAAGAACATATTGTGCCGCTGGAATGCCACCTAGGTTATCAGCATTATCTGCTGTTCCCCAATATTTAATATTAGGAATAGTTACTTGACTTGCAAGATTATAACCTTTCTTAATAGCACTGAATCCTGGAATAGGATTAAGCGTACTGTTAAGTGTAAATTCGTCCTTGGCAATAACACTTACAACTTGGTCATTTACTGTAACTTTAAGAATAGTTCTGTTGTTAGCACTAACATCTTTTACAACCGCTGATGTTAACTGTGAAACACCTTCACCACCTGACGCTACAGGACCAACTAGAACAAATTCTGTTCCATTAAAAATGTAAAGTTGTTGACCGTCTGTTTCCCACCACAGGTCCCCTGTTGCTAATCCTGTTGGAGCGTTAGGTCCAATTTCTGCACCGCCTGCAATACGGAATCTATTACCATCATAAAACTTAATAACACGGTTAGCACTATCATACCAAACTTGACCTGTAACAGGACGAGGCGGTTGATTAGCACCTGCAAAACTTTCTAAAAGGTGAACAAAGTTTTCATTTATTATCTCACCAAAACCCGCATAGTTTTTACCAACTAACTTAATATCAGTTGTATTGTTTACTGTACCGTCTTGAACTATTGCTAGTTGCTGTCCGTTATAATTGTTTATGATATATGGCATATTATTCCTCTACTATCCATATTTACCTTAATCTAAACCCAAACGTCTTCGACGATCTTTTTGTATTTGTTGTCGAGTAATGAATTTATAACTGTTAGGATTGGATTTAAACGCTTCTTTTCTTGCTTTATTTCTTTCTCTGATATCTTCAATGTAATTCTTCATTTCATTGAATTCTTCTGTATTTGCAATTTCGCTTTTATCAAGCATATCGATTAAGATATTCAATTGTCTATGAATAGGGTACACATGCTGAATATCATTTTTTACATCAATATTAAGCATATCTTCATCAATAATTGCCGCATCAGGTGCTTTATCTAAATCAGCAATTTTTTGAATACTACCTGTTTCATAGTCGCCGTAATATACTTCTATTTCAGGGTCATAATCTAAACTTTTAATTTTTACTTCGTTTGGATTTAAACCGCCGGTGCTCATGCCACTAGGAATAGCACCAATGACAGCACCATTGCTTGCATTAAACATCAATCTAATTTTTTGTTTTGCCATATCTTTATTCCCATATTAGACAAAGACTGTATTTAGGTTCTTCGTCTATTTCCATTTTTGTTACTTCATGCCAAGTATCAATTGGCATTTCAAACATAGCACCTTTCTTTTCTTGCACAAGGTGTGCATTGCCTTGTGTATCCCAATATTTAAAATGAGGTTTACCCTCGGTTAAAAATACCAGTTTAAACTTCCAATAACCTCCGGCGCTGTCTTGATGTTTAATCAACCAATCACCAGGATCATATCTGTTTACAACAACCTGTGAACACCATTTGCGTTCATTTGGAATAGTCTTCCAAATAGTTTCAATAAGTTCATCGCTCATTTCAGTAATGAATAAACTTTTGAAGTGACTTTCTCCATACTTAGTTGCGTGTTTCTCTTTGCCTCCGATGCCTCTATTCGTAAACTTGCCTTTTGTTTCATGCTGTTTAACCAGCATCATAATTTCATCTACATTAGTAATAAAGCCTTCTTGAACTTCATACATTAAATGCTTCCTTTATACACCCAAGTTGCAGTACTAGACAATGTTGTTTCTTTAAAGTTGTAGAACTTAACAGGTGTTGCAAAGCCTCCTAATGCAACTGATGTATCATCTACTAAACCTGCTATCCTTGCATATGTAATATTTCCAGTAACTAGTTGTAATAATGATGCATCGCTTGCAAAATTTTGAACAATACCATTTGCCATTACAACAATTCTTGCACCTCTAACCGCATCAGTTGGAAACGGATCTGCTTGATCACTGTTTAAAGGATCATCAAAAACAAACCAACCTGTTAGTGTTCCTGCCGCTAACCTACTTGTGAAATTACTAGCAGTAGCATTAGTATTAAATGTTGCTGTTGCAGAAGTTGGATTTCCTGTTGCACTTAATTGGAATAGGTATCCAGTAGTAGAACTTTTTGTGTCTAACAAATCTGTCATGTTTTCAACTGTATCTGTTCTTGTATAGCCACCAATTCTTCCAATTCCCGGAGGTACAACAACTCGTTTTTGTCTAGGCACAAATGATCCAGGATCGTCAGTTGCATAACTCGAATAGTAGTAACTTCCTAAAATTCTTGCTGTGGTTCCTTCTTTAAAGTTTGCAGGAGGAGCAAGTCTAGTTAACTGTGCTTGTACATCACTTACACTCATGTCTTTTGTATCAAGATAGAATTGAATGTCTTGTCCTGTTGCTCCAAACACTTGATCCACATATGTCTTAATTGCTTTTTGTGTTGGAACTAAATCATCACTGTTTTGAATAAACTGTCCATCTGTACTAAATCTTGTAATTGTTGTTCCTACAGCATCGACAAATTTTTGTGCTTTGATCTGTATTGCTGGAGAGTTTTGACCAATGTCCGCTCCGTCAATAATAGTTCCGCTTCTAATTTGTCCGCCATACATTGTTGTAGTGCGAATCTCACTGTTTTCTAAATCTGCATATTGTAGAAGAGTTACGTTTCCGTTAGTACCGATCGTTCCTTGTTCTACATTAATATTTTGTATTGTTGCTGTATGGTTTACATTAACAGCGGCATTAAAAGTTTGTGTTCCTGTCCAAGTTTTGGTTGCACTAATAGTTTGTGGATGACTTTTGTATACTCCATCAATAACATATTTTGCAGTTCCATCAAAGTAACCTTGATAATTTCCAACTGCGCCGTCACGACCTGCGTCGGTTAATGCAATTTGTTGATCATTATTAACAATAACCTTACCGCCTGTTGAACTTACAGTACCGATAGTTGGACCTGTTACGCTTCCTGTAACATTACCAACAACATTACCATTAACACTACCGTTCAATGTTCCCTGGAAAGTACCAATAGCATCACCTACCATGTTTGCATAAATTGCATCAGCATATAGGTTTCTAAATTTAACTGTTGGAGTACCTAGACTAATTTGGTTATCAGCATAAGGTACAATGTTCTTTTGATTTAATGTTATAATAGTTTTATCTGCACCACTGTTGGCGTAATTAACACCTAAGTGTAGTTTGTCACCGAACGGTGCAAAAATTGCAGGTTCCGTTGCATTAATAATTTTAAGAGTTAATTCTAAGGTATTACCAATGTTAATACCACTATCGTTTTCAAAACTCCAATAACCTGTAATAACTTCGTTGTCGTTTCTGTTTGCCCATGTACTCGCTAAACGCCCGCCTAGTCTATCTGAATCAGTAGCAGTACCAAAAAATCTTGTAGCACTAGATGTTACACCATCTACATTTGTGCCTTTTGCAGTAATACCTTGACCGATTCTAGTAAATCCTACTAGAGGAGTAACTGCTTGATCAATTTCAAAAGCAGTATCTGCTAATACCATATACGGAACATCATCTATATAACCAACCGAGCAAGGATGATCAGTTCCTGTTGTGTCTGTTAAAATTTGAGAGAACCAACGTGTTAGTCCATAACCGCGAATACTTTCAGGACCAACCAATACGTGTAGGTCGCCATCTGCTTGCCAAACGTATAATTTGTTGTTGATTGTGTCCCACCAAAGATCACCTTCTTTTTGATTGTTTGGTTCTGTGCTTTGTACTTGAGTGATTGAAAGATTACGCCATTGTACACCATCGAACACACTTGGTCGCATTTTGTCTGCATTTTTATCAAACCAAATCTGTCCAACTAACGGCTTGCTAGGTGCAGTGTCTGCCCTTGCAAAGTTTTCTAAAAGTTTTATAAAGTTTTCGTTTTGTTGTTCACCGTAACCAGCAACGTTTCTTCCAACTAATTTTAAATCAGTTGAAGTATCGACTACACCGTCTGCTAGTGTTACTAATACTGTTCCGTCTGTTTTATCTATTTGATATGGCATCGCTCATCCTTATACATCGCTCACATACACCCAGGCAGGTGAACTGTCTAGTTCAAATATTTTTGTTACTCTTGCTACCGCAATTGAGTTTCCGCTTGGTGTAATACCATTTGGAAAACTTAAACTTTGTACAACACTTTGACTATTCAAAACTCCATTTTTATCAACTGCAATTTGATTAGCAAGCAATTCGTTTGTTAATCCTGAACTAACACCTGTGGTATTAACTGTAATAGTTGTAGCAGTTCCAGCAAGTGATAGTGTTTCACATAACACTCTTGCCTGTGTTCCTACTTCATAACTTATAGGTGGTGCAAGTTTTGCAAGTTCATTCGGAATATCAATATTATTTTGATCTGACATTCCAGTTACATTCATTGTTAACACAATAGTTTGGTTAGCAATTTCTCTGTCAACGTATGCTTTTGTTGCGGCATCCTGTGCAAGTGTTGGATCAGCAACATCTTTAATTTGTGAATTACTTACTTTAACATTACCTGTTCCGTTTGGATCTAACACAATGTCAACGTTTGATACGTTTGTAGAAATTACACCATCGTTAATATAGATATCATCAACTTGTAATTCAGTTAATGTTCCTACATTTTCTAAACTTGAATTAACCACTCCTGTTCCAAGTGTTGTTGCACTTAAAACTAAATTGTCATCTACATGAAAATGTTTGCCACTAGCAACACCCCAGTTGTCACTGGATGTCCATGTTTGTGTTGCATTTTCCCAATTTAATGTGTGATCAGTATCACCTTTTAGTGTAATACCGCCGCCGTCTGCTAGTGCATCAGTTGGTGTATCACCGTATGCTAATTCTATATTCTTATCATTAACACGCATATTTTGTGTGTCAAGATATGTTGTTGTACCATCTACTGTAAGATTACCGGAAATAATCAAGTTGCCACCGAAAGTAGAAGTTGATGTCAATTGTCCTTCAAAGAATTTCATAGTTAGAGCGGAACTATCAATGTCAATTGCATTTGTTAGTCCACCTGTTGAACTTGAGTTAACCTGAAGTTTGAAATCTCTATCTTGTAGGTTATTTTTAACTGTTGTTGTGTTTCCGTCAATAATAGTTGTTAGGTCACTGTCAGAACCAATTGTTAAACCACCGTCATTAAGAACACCTAGTGTACCTGTTGTAATATCGTTTTCGTCTGAACGTAAAAACTGTCCCGGAGCAATACCTGCAACAGCATCTGCTGAAGTTGCGGTACCGTGTAATTTTAATCCTGTTACTGTGGTGCTAAAATTCAAACCAACATTGATTTGTGCAAATCCTGAAATTATAGATGCAGGAGTAAATTGATATCTACTTAAAATTGCAACTCTTAAATCGTTAACGTATAATGCTGTTACCGATCTACCATTATTGCCTTGATCAATAATATTTTCTACGATCCAACCGTGCTTACCTTCAGATTGTGTGTAGATAGGACCTGCTAAACTTAAATCAACACCGTCATAAAAATAAAGTTGATTTGATTCGTTGTTAATCCATAAATCACCAATAACCAATCCTGCTGGTTGGGTATCTTGCACTAACGGACCACCAGTTGGTTTAAATTCGCTACCTGTATAAACTTTTAGACGACCTTCTAGTGTGTCGTACCAAACTTGCCCTTCTAATGGAGCAACAGGTGCAGTTCTATTTGCAAAACTTTCCAAAAGTTTTACTAAATTTTCATTTAATACTTCACCGTATCCGCTGTATTTTCTACCAACAAGGGTAATATCAGTTGTTGTATTATCAACTGTACCATCACCTACAATGGTTAATACTGTCCCGTCTGATTTGTTAACTGTATAACTCATTACGCTGTTGGCTCCCCTGCTCTAATAATAAAGTTCATAGACATAAATGGATTCATTACGTTAACATTTTGATAAGGTCCTGTGCCTGTTGTATTTGTGTACTGTGTACCACTACCACTTGCAATGTTTGTAATATCTTTGGTTTCAGAACCAGCAGTACCACCTAATGTAGTAGCCGCAGAGTTTGTAACTCTACCAGCGGTGCCGCCACCTGCGTCAACTGCTGTGCCAGTAACATCATTTACTGTTGTACCGTTATCCATGTTATCTAAACCAAGAACCATTCTACCTCTCAAATCCGGTAGTTTGAAAGTACTAGGATTAACACCAGTACCGTATGTAAATCCAATTGCAGAAAATAGTTCTGGATATAATCCTTGTGCTACTTCACTTCCGTCACATAACAAATATCCGCTAGGTAGATCACTAAACTGTGTAATTGGTACCGCATAAGGTAGTATACCTCCTACCGGTACAAGTGATGCACCTGAAAAGAAATCTTTTCTTTCAATTTTTCTTAAACCTTGGCCTTGTCTTACAACAAGAATTTCGTCATCATTTTCGTTATCTGTTGCTTGTGTTTGAGCGGAAATAGCATCTTGTGTAAGTGTAACATTGAATGTTTTTTCTGCTCCACCTGTTTGTCCATCAAAACTAAAACCTGTTGCATCTGCTACGTGTCCGCCAATTTTAAATACTGTACTTGCGGCAAGTCTATCTGCTGTTCCGTTTACATCACCAAACACAGATCCTACTACCGTTCCAACTAGTCTACCTGTAAATGTTTCAGAATATATATTTCTAAAAGTATTGCTTGTTGTACCAATATCAAGTTGTTTGTTAAATGCTTGCGTTCCGTCATCTGTTGGTTGAATAGCAATAGTTCCGGATCCAGTTTCGCCAACTTGAATATGTCCGTCAAATTTAGCATTACCGCCTACATTTAGATTTTTTGCAATGCCTGCACCACCGGAAACTTTTAATGCACCTGTGGTAGTTGATGTAGATTGATCGGTTGCCGCTAGTTGTAATTGTTCTGTGAAATGTCCGCTACCGGTTACATCTAATGCTACCTGTGGTGAAACTTGATTAATACCTACACGTTTGTTTCTACCATCAACACGCATTACCGTGATTACATCTCTGTCTGCTTCTGGGAATACCTTAAAGTCAATATTACCATCTAGTGCATTGTTTTTAATAACAGCATTGTTACTTGCAATCTCTAAGTTAAAAATTTGATTAGCACCAACAGTAACACCACCGTCGTTTCTTACAAACAACTGGCCATTCATTGTGTCAGTTATATCTGTTCTTAAAAAGTTGTTTGCATTAACAGTTTCGATTGCAGGCTGTGTAACATTAAGAGCATCTGCTTTGGTTGCTGTTGCATGTAATTTGTTTAGAACTATTCCATTGTTATTAAAATCTGTATTTGAAATGTTTATACCTGGATATAATTCTGTGAATCCTTCGATAACCTGTCTTGGAATAAATTGATCTTTGGAAATAATTGTAACAACTTTATCATCAACATAATTTTTAATAACAGTGTGAGTTATGTTTTGTGTATCAATAACTTCTTCTGCTTGAGCACCTGCCTTAAGTCCTCCTGAGAAATTAGGTCCTACCAATTGGAATTGAGCACCTGTATAAATGTATAATTGATTATTAGTAGTGTCAACCCAAACATCACCTGTTAACGGATTACCTGGAGCAACTGCCTCTACATGCACTCCACTTGCTGGTCGCCAATTTGCCGCACCTGCCGTACTGTCGTTAATTTTTAATCTGTTGGTTCCGCTGTCATACCAAATTTGTCCTTCAATAGGATTGTTTGGTGGTGTAGAGTTTGCAAAGTTTTCTAAAACATGTAAAAAGTTTTCTGCTATGGCCTGACCATAACTTGCTTCGTTTCTACCCACAAATGTTAAAGACGTGTCAACAGTGTTACGACTATTATCATCGATAGTAATCGCTGTTTTGTTAACCGAATCTGTAAAGTTTACACTATATGCCATGTCTTAAATCTCGCTTATATTTGTCAAACTTTGTATTCTAATCGTATAATCAATCTGAATCAATCTATTAAGTGATTTTTGTACAGGGTGGAAAATAACGTGAGTTAATAATCTACCTTGATTAGCACCACTCGCTGTATATGCTTTCAATCCTAGTTCATCAAAAACATAGTTTCCGTCCATATCAGTTGAATTATCAAATGCCTCCTGGCCACTTGGTTCACCGTAGTCAAGCAAACAACTGATCAAAATATCTGTATAAGTTGTACCAAGTGTATGTCTTGTTTCAATAAAGTTTCTGCTTGGGTCTGTATTGTTTACATTGTTATCATCAACAGTTTTATAGTATGTTTGATTATACAAACTTGCATTAACACCTGCGTTGTTAGGTGTCAAATATGTAATAATGCCAGTAGGATCAACTGTAGTACCACCATTGCCAAAAGCCATTTCAACAATGTTACCACGTCCTTCATTACCTAGTGATTCTGCTAGTGAGATACTCATATTCTCATAATGAATAGCGTTTCTCTTATCTACATAAATTTCTTTAGATTTTGGATCAAAAATCTTGATGTGACCTTCCATCAGTACACCCTGATTTTCTGTTGGCTTTTGATACGTTTGTTTCACTTCTTTATCCTTGTCTGACATTGGTTATTCCCTAATATTTATTACAGGTAAGCCACTGGTTCTCTCCAGCAAGAACTTAGCCTGTGCTGTTTCTGCACGTTGCAGTGTGGTACCTGTAGACGCTGAATTTAGTCCTTGTTCGTACCATACTTTGCCTTGTTTTTGAACTACTTTTAGTTCTAAACCGTCTTGAGGCTCATCTCTCAATACTAATTTATAATAGTTTTTACTAGTGCTATCGCCTACTGGCACAATAGTAAACTCTGGAACCTGCAATACATCGCTTGAAGTTCCTGCACTGTTTACTTCATCACTATCAAATGCTATTTCTATATCATGCAATTTAATAGGATTATAACGAGGATTATCAGATACTCTATCTGCTAGGTTAGAAGTTTCTTCACCATTACTATCTAAGTATTGTAGAGGAGTTGGTTTTTGTAGTTTTCTACCACCTAGATATACTTCTACCTGATCATGCGGTTCAGCACTTCCAGAAATGTTAATAGTTTCTAGCACATGCTCTTTTCTACCGTTAGGTAAACCTGGTCTAATTATGCTTTCGTAAAGATTTACTGTTTCACTGTAAGGAACTGTTTGGCTAGGACCGCCATCAAATACTAAAGTACCTGCTGAATATGTGTTTTTTGATCCTGTGCCTAATGTTCCTCTTGTTATTTGACCTAAAGTGTTTCCATTTATAGTATAGAACTCAATTCTTTCTCTATCAATAAAAATTACTCCAGGAATTTTTTCCTGTGGACTAGGTGTATCTAAGAAACTAGCATCAGTTAGTGTAATAGTTTTGTCTGTAATTTTTAATTCAGTTGCCAACGATGTGCTATCTCGATCACTGATACGTTTAAAGTGTGTTCTGTTTAGCATGTCTTTGAATACTCTGTAACCAATGGTATCATATGATGCTTGTTCGGAGAAACTTGTAATAACAACACGTTTAGTTGATGCTTGATCAATTTTATCATCAATATAAATTGTTGAATTGTTGTTTACTTTATAATCTCTATCTGCAACCAAAGGTTTACCATCTACTTCGACCCAAACGTAGTTTGAATCCAACGCAGGTCTACTTAGTGTATAAACACCTCCTGTATTACCTTTGTAAACTTCTTTTCTGATTAAGTTAGCATCATGATTAGTAAATGTTGTAACATGAAATTCTGCATTGCTAGGAATACTGCTTCTATCAAGTAACACAGTTATTGTTGCCGCAAAGTCGCCCGCACTGTCACCTGATCTGTTAATTTCATATTCATGATCTCTCAAAATTGTAATTGCAATAGCATCACCACTTGTTAAAACATTTTCATTAAACGAAACCAAGTTGGTAGCAGTATCAAAATTATAATCTCTAATAGGAACAAGTCTTGTACCATTTAGATGAACTTCAATCTCTCCAAGTGCCAATGTAAAGGTTGGATAACCCGGGTCTTGGCTGGCAATAAAATCTTTTGTAACACCATTACTTGTGTAGTAGATTGTATCTGGTGCTTTTAGTCTTGTAACTATGCCAGTGCTTGGGTCTTTCATTTCTGCAATAACCATTGCGTGGTACGGTGCAATGTTACCAGGAATTTTTGTTAATGTATAACTCGATGAAGAACCATCATCTAAAATAACCTGTTTATCAATTTCACTATAGGTTTGTTCAGTGCTTGAAAGCACAACAACTTGAATAACTGCTCCCGATGGTGCAGGTGGATTACTTACGTCAACTATAGCACTTCCGGTGTCGTCTTGTCTAATAACACTATCTCTTGCTTCCCCATTAACTGTAACAAAAGCACTTCCTACATCTTTATAATTAGAAGTTACAACAAATTCTGTAGTAGATCCGTCACCTGTAAATTGTTTTCTTTCTAGCAAGGATGAACCAGCAATGTTAAGTGTTTGAATAGTTACCAATTCATCTATATCAGGTGCTTCGCCAAACGTAATAGTTTTGTTCTGCCAATTAATTTGATACTCACTGTTTCCACTACCTTGTTGTAGATAGTTACCTGCAACACTTACATAAATGCTGTCATCTGTTCCCGGGTTCAAATTAAATCCATAAACTCTTTGTAAACTATTACCCCAGTATCTTACAGTTTCCATAATTGGTGAACCATCTGCTGGAGCGTTGTATACACTCATAGATAGTGCATCAAAGGCTTGTCCTGGAACAACTTCTTCTGGAGCATGACTAGTATCAATTGTTACAAAACCGTCACCGTCTAAACTTATATCTTCAGGATTTTGTCCTGTTGCAGTTGTATATGCAAAGTTACCACCTTGAATAAGTGTATCAATATTGTTTACGTCTGTTGGAACAAGACTTCCGTCGGATTCTTTTTGTCTAAACACAACAAGTGTACCGTCCTGTGCCGCAACATTTAATATAAATGTGTCTGTAACACCGTCACCAATAATAGTTGGAGTGTTTGTAGGATCCTGTCTTACACTATCAAAGTAAACATTTATTTCCTGATTGTTTTCTGGTATATATGGTAGTGTAAATGTTGTTGTTGTACCGTCTGCACGGAAAGCATAATCTGTATTTGTTCCTGAGAATGTATCCCAACCATGGCTCATCCAAGGAAGACCGTCCCAGCCTACACTAATATCAAACTCTAATCCCTGTACTTGTACACCATCATACTCAACACCTGTCATTAATTGTGCAGGGTCTTTACCAAGCATTCCTGCTGTTGGTTGATAGTAATAATCAATTCTATCTGTTGCTTGCATTAGATTGATTGATTTTTGATATGTAATTTTAACAGTTGCACCTTGTCCTGGAGGTGTATCCCACGGTGGTGTGTTAAAAATAATATAACCTTCTTTTTTACTATATGTTTTGTTTGTTGCTGTAACAATACTAACACTGTAGTTTTCAATGTAAACAGTTTCGTTGTTAACATTAATTGCAATATTACGTTTATCTAGGGTTGGTAGATATGTAAGTTTGAACTTAATTTGTCCTTGTTGTGCTGTAAACGTATCAGTATGTGTAGGAGTTTGAATTGCTTTACTTGAAGTAAGTCTATCAAACTTCATATTAACAGTGTTTACACGAACTTTTTTATTTTCTAAAATTGCGTATGCTTTTGCTGTTTGTGTTATCACATCGTCGCCACCACCGCCGGCTAATGTAACCGTAGGAGCACTTACATAACCTTCGCCTTGGTTGTTAATTACAACTTCTCTTACTATTCCGCGACTAATATATGCTGTTGCTTTTGCGTCTGTAACTTGTAATCCAGGTAATACTTTATTTCCATTAGGTAGTAAAGGAACACCGTAATATGTAGGTCCAATAATATAAGGATAAAGAGGTATTTTAGTATCCGTAGGATCAACCGTTACAAAATATGCATATGTACCGTTAGGATATTCAGGAGTATTACAGAATCTACCATTGTGTTCATCTAGGTCACCTAATCCAACAACATATTGATAATCTTCAACGTACATTCCATCTGGAGTTGTATTATCTGCTCGCAGATTTGTTTTTAACTTGTAACTTGTTTTCATAACACGTGGATTAGAACTTCCTCTCGGATCGTTCCAACCATAAGGACCATATATAGGATATCCGTCTAGTGCATATCCTAACAACGGACTGTGTGCTGTTTCATCTTTGTCATAAAGTCTTATTGGGTCTGAATGATAATGATACACGCCATCTTGGTCTGCATGTCCTTCACCTTTGTCAATGTTATTTTTTGCAAGGTAATCAACTTGATTAATTGTGTAAGGTACATTATTTCTATTTTCTTGTTGTGTACCTACAGTGTTGTAAAACACCACACCGTTTACTGCAACACCGATTGCTTTCTTATTAGGTGTTGAAACCTTAGTTTGTGCTTCAACTGGTGTTCTAGTAATTTGGTATACCAAATTTTGTGCCGTAACTGCATTAATTCCGTCATTTCTCAGGAATCCATGATCAGGTATACTTGTTGTCTTAACATAAAAACTACTACCATTGTAATCTGTAGTTACAAGTGGTCTAAATTTACTTGTTTCGGTAATGGTTGGTTTGTTTTCTCTACCACCTGAGATAACAACTATAGGTGGTTCAGTATATCCAGCACCTTGATCAGTTACATTTATTCTACCAATTTTATATTTGTAATTGTCAAACCAATTTACATAAGGCTGATCTGTAATTTGTGCATCTGTAATTTTAGGAACAACAAATTTATTTTGTTCTTCATCGAAATAACTTGGTAAATCAAAATCTGTAGTTCCAACAGGTGTATTTTCTATTTGATCATATGCAGTTATGTATTCTCTGATGGTTGACTTATAAGGTTTGATTTCTTTAATATACTCTTCAAAATATCCAGGATCGCTTACCTTGTAAACGCTCTTGGTTGAAAAGCCGCCTAGGTTATTTTTAACATTAATGAAACTTGTTTTGAATGCCCAATCAACAAAATTTTGTTCAGCAAATACATATCTAACTGCTACAAAGAACAAGTCATTCCAATTTGTTTTTAAATTGTCAACAAAAATATCATCTTTTATAATTTCTAATAGTAATCTAGTTTCTTGAATTGGTTCACTGTCGAACAAGTTGATATCAAAAGTTTCTGCGCCAGCAAAACCAAAATTAAGTAAACTGTAATCATAAATGTTTGCGTTAATCTGTATGGTTGAGTTTGCTTTATACATTAGATCATAATTGTCATTAAATGTACCATCAAATAACACACGTTTTAGAATACCTTTATTACCATCGCCCATATTTTCAACCTCAACAAGATCACCAAAATCAGGATTAATCTTGTTAAGTTCAAATAGTGCGGAAATATTATAGTTTATAATACTGTCTGTGTTAAAACCATCTACTTTCCAATCAGCATAACGCCAGAATCTTTTCACATCAAACGTTTGGGTATTCACTCTATCCCATAACTTAGATAAAGCGTTCCATTGATAGGTTGCCCAATAATTATTTGCTGTACTGTCTATGTCAACCAGCACCCTAAACGGTCTAATTACCAATGTTGCTGTTGTGTAGTCAATACCTTTTTTGTCTACTGTAATAGCAGTCAATCTACCATTAGCATCTAGTGTTGCAGATAGTTTTGCGCCATTACCATCTCCCACAATTTCAATTTCAGGAGCAATTCTATAACCAAATCCTGGATTGTTAACAGTTGCACCTACAATTCTTCCGTCAACTATCTGTGCTGTTGCTGTTGCTGTTACTAAATCTGTGGTACCAATGTTTTCTAGATCAGTTTCGTCATCCACCTTAACATCGTATTTGCCACTTATCGCTAAAGGTTGTGGATCAATAGTATTCAATCTAGTAATGTCTCTAATATCAACAATTCTTTCCTTGATTAAAACTTCATTGATGTTAGTAACAATAGTTTTTAAAGCATCAAGTCTGTTGACAAACATAGTTTGTCTAGGTCTAAACTGTATTCCATAACGTCGTTGTGGAGTTAGACCCGGATCAGGTACTTGGTTTCCTGCATTGTCATATCCAACTAAACTGTCAATAAGTTTTTTAACAAGAATTGTGTTATTAATTTTCTTACTCTGTTTAGGTCTAATAAGTTGCCATTCGTTATGTTGAGGTAAATCGTTTTCTACGTCTTTGTATTGAACACTTAAAACAACGTTATCGCCATCCAATGTTGTTTTAACATTCTGAATTGCTAAACTATTTGAATCCAAAATATGCACAGACTTAATACCATAACTGCGAGGATCTTCAATAATATTTGCTACCTCTACAGACGGTAATCTTCTATTAGGCAGATCTGGAACTGATACAATATCTCTAACCCAATAGTAGTATCTAGTAACAAACTGTCCTGTTTTTGTGTCAAATGTTCTTCTTGAAGTATAGTCTTGACCTTCTAGTTTTGTTGATCCTGAAATGCCAGCATTATTGCCTGCTTGGGTAGAAGAAACTACGTCCCAGTCTGATGGTGGAATATCACTTTCAACCCATTCGTAAACATCAATACGTGATCCAGGGAAAAATCCTCCCCAGTTGGTATTTCTATATTCAATATCGCCTTGTTCATACCATACATATCTTACATTGCTCAAATCCCACCATAACTCACCAACGTGTTCTGGACCCCACGCTGTTGTAGGATTTACTGTTACGGTACCACTTGCACCTATATTATATGTTGCAGGGTCGGTTTCTGACTTGTAAGTAATTTCTGCTTCTGCAAGATAAGGTATTCTTCCTTTAACAGGATCAATAGGTTCTAGGAAATCTTTAACTTTGTCTTCCTGTTGATTATATGTGAAAACTTTTTTAATTAGATTTACATCTACAGGATCTTCCTGTCTTGCTATACGGTTCCAACCACCAGTTCCTAACTTTTGATAAACAAATAAACTACCAGTAGATACCTTAGGTGTTCCTGTATCATTTAAAGGTGCACCGATTATTAAAGAATTTCCAGTATATGCTAATCCGTTACCGAATGCATCATATTCTTCTAGTGTTTCACTGTTGATTTTTTGACCAAACACAAACTTTTTATTGAGTTTAGTATAACTGTAAACTGTTCCACTACCAAAGTTTTCATCGATAATATTAGTAGTACCAGCATCAAAGGTAGTTTCTGTATTTCTTTCTTCTAAACTGCTGTCATTTAACAGCGTAAACTTATCAAAGGTAGTTGTAATTTTGTTTTTACCACCTTGGCTGAATACAGATATTCCGTCACCTGCAGGATTGACCGCTATGTTTACACCAAACAATTCATTTGCTCGACCGTCTGGACTTGAAATTCTTTGAACAAATTCGTACGGATCGTAACTGCTGTCATCGGATACTCTGTTAAAGTAGTAAACACTACCTGCATTAGAATTATCGTCATCGCTGAACGGAGCCGAAACTGCAAGTGTGTTACCATTGTGGCTCATTGCAATCTTGTATCCGAATTGATCACCCGAATCAAGACCAGCAAAGTTTGTGGTGTCTATTGTTTGTACTAATTGGTATTCGTTGTTATGTAAACGATATATGTAAACAGCACCTTTGCTTGCACTGCTATCATCACCGACTGCTTCAACACCGATTGCTCCAACAGCAATCATTTTTAAATCTGTTGTTCCTGCAAGACTGTAGCCAAACTGGTCACCATCTCTGCTGTTAGGTAAAAATAATTCATGATGTTCACTTAGGTCCCAGTCAATTGTGCTTCCGTCTGGCTGTAAACTTTTATCAAAGATGAATACTTTACCTTGATAGTTGTTCTGTCCTGGTGCGCCAACCAGTAATTTATTGTTCTTGACCAAAAGACTTTGACCAAAGTGTGAATTTGTTTGAGGATCGCTAGAACCTATTATGTAATTTCTCTTGAATAAGTTTTCTGCCGCATCTAAAGTATGCAGTGTTACAATACCTTCAGCGGTATACGAACTAGGATCTGCTGTAAAATCTCCTACGCTTACTCGGAATCCAACTCTGGAACTATCATCCACTGCTTTAAAGTTTGATGCTTTAGGTGCGCCTGCCGCAATTACTGTACCATCATCGCTAACTGCTAGGCTAGAACCAAGAGCAGGTTTACCTGTATCGGTTACAATATTATCACTTTGGTTGTCACTGATTGCATAACCTTGTACTGTTTGCAGTGTGCTAATATCTGTATTAAATTCTCTACGCAGTATATAAATTTGTCCTTCATCAGCAAAGCCTGGAGCAGAAACAACTATCAATCTTCCCGAATTGCTAGTTGCTACGTTGAATCCAAACTGTTGATCCGCAATGCTGTTAGGTGCTCCCCACTTGTTTTCAACAAACACTGTATTCTTTTCGTACACTGCCCATTTGCCTGTGCCGTCTTCGTCTGCGTAAACTCTAGTATCATTAGGAAATTCTGTAATATATTTTATTGTGTTAAGATTATCAGCATCATCTACTCTAGTGCTAATAAATTCAAGTACTTCACCGCTACTGCTATCTTCGTTTAGATCTAAATTTTCTAAAACAACACCACTTACTGTAAATGACTTCGCAGAAGGAACATTTGAAATTTCAAATACTCCATTCAATTGTGGAATAAAGTTTTTGATGTTAATCAGTGTACCTATTTTTAAACTATGTGGTATATCTGTGTAAAATGTTACCCTATCGTCGTCAAACTGTACTTGCTGTTCATCTGTGTTAAGCACTCTAGCAGAATTTGCAATAAGTGTATAAACATTCCAGTCTTTGTTCTTATCTTTTGCTACCCAGACACTGTCACCTTGATTCAAGTTTCCTATAATTGTGTTTTGAATCATTGCCTCATATGTGAAAGCAGTTACTAATTCTTTATCTAATCGAGGATACCCTGCTACAGGAATTTTATTAACATAATCACTTGTAAAACCTGTATCCTTTGATATGTTTACTATTGGGAAAGGATTATTATCATAATCATCCGGGCCAACAATTAAATCTGTAGGAGTAATCGTAATCACATTACTACTGTTTTCCGCAGGAGTAGTATTTGCAAATACATAGGCCTGAGGATTATCTACGTTTTGTGCTTCATTTAAAATAAATTCTAATTCTTTTACTGTCGATGTACTACCAATACTACCTTGCTTGAATGCCCACTCTTCATCATATGAAATATCTGTTTGTACTCCGTCAATGTTGATTCTGCCAATTTTATCAAAAGCATTACCTGTGCCTTTTTCTTTGATAAATCCTTGATAGAATTTGTATTGAGCAGTATCATTTTTAACTAGATTGTCTAGATATGTTCTTTTTTGATATCCTACAAGATGTTGACTTAATTGTGCAGTTCCAACATCAAATGTTTCTGCATCTAAATTATAGAAATCTTCAAAACTTGAAATTTTAAAATCAAGGTTAGGCAAAATTTGTGCTACAGGCTTATCACCTATATACTGCCATTTTGTTTGATCAAATGTGTTTTCGCCCGGAATAAAAGTTTTGGCTCCATAGAATTTAGTTTTGTATTTTACTACATCACCTAAATTGTAATCAGTAAATGGTACCCATGCCGCTATTTGTGCTTCATCATATGTAAATCCTGGAGAATATAAATCTCCGTTCCATTCACTACTCTTGAATCCAATTATTTTAATACGTCTTTGTCTATATCCTGCTTCTTGATCATATATTACATCACCAAAAATAGTTTTATCATCAAATACAATAACTTGTTCTTTTTGCACTCGATTTAATTGTATAGAATAAATTCCTTTGTTTGTATTTTTTGGTGCAATAGTAAACTCACCACTTGCTCTAGTAGTTTTAATATTTTCTCTAGGTAGAGGACTACCATTTGCCGATAAAACACTGTATTCATAAAAACTATCTAATACGTTATCAACCTGGCTGTCTGTAAATCTATATTTTAGTTTAGTAGCAAATGGTGCAAGTGTAATTACACTACCAACTGACCAGTTTTGTGTTGTCCAGAATAAAAATTCTTTACTGCTTAATGAATAATCTAACTTTTCACCTAATTCATTTGCTACTTCGTCAAAAACAAAACCAATTGATTCTAGGTACTTTCCATAACCAATTAACAAATCAACAACATCCTGTGCTCTTGTTAATGTAGTATTGTAAGGAATCTCTGTAATCTTTGTAGCAAATCTTGTTCCAATTTGTGCTGTGGCGCCACCTGTTACAGGTAGTTCAGACATTCTTTGATATTTTGTTTCATCAAAGGTTTGATTGCTTGTATGATCCGCTTTGGTTCTATAATACACACCTTCGTATTGCACAATTTGTCCAACACCATAAAATTTTTCATTTTGCCATAGTACAAATTTAGCACTTACACCGCCAACGTTAATCGATGGATCAGTGGTTCTAATTTGCGGTTTAAAAATTTTAAATACAGGTTGGTACTTGTCGTAACCGCTAACTTTATATCCCCTGTCAGTTTTTTCTACAATAATTCCGCTTATCTTTGCACTACCGACAGGATTGCTTTTTCTAAATGCAATTTCATAATTTTCTTGCGGTAAAAATACACTAGTATCTGCTGTTTGAGGATTACTACTTTCCAACAAACATCTCAATCTATTTTTATTTGCAAAGCCGCCGAGTTTGTAAACTAGGTTCATGCTTGTTTTTGCTAAACGATCTCTGTATACTTCTTGCAGATTTTTACCAAAAGATTTAACATAGTCTGTTACAAAAACATGATATCCAGATCCTTTAAATCTAGTTCCATTGTAGGAAAGTTCATTAATTCTTACATCTGTAAAATCAATTATCTTTCCTTCTTGTTTGTAAACTAAATTTCCTGCACTATTGATTACATTTTGAGAAGTATCAAACATGGATGTTAGGTATTGAGCCGGTTTCATAAATGCCATAGCAATCTGCACAGCAAAAGGATACCAACTACTACTGTTCCAAGCATATTCAGATGGACCATTGTCTCCAAACACAAACTCATCATCAATGCTTGTAGACACAAAGTTTTTAACAAGACTTACACGAATAGGAGGTAACAGTTCTCCGTAATCATCAACTGGAATAATTTTAGATAACCCCGGTCTAGCATAAACAGGATTACGCTTGCCTATTCCAAAATCAAATCCGGCTTCTAAATCTTCCCATAAAATATCATTTCCTTTTGTATAAGGAGCAGGACCGTATCTATCTTCCCACCAAGTAGGCTTTTCACTGTAACCTAACATTTCCCACGGAGCAGTATGAGGACGGTCGGTATCAAAAAACTTTTTGTAAATTCCCTTCCAATATCCAGGTAACTGTTCACCTTTTACAGTGTCAATTGCTCTTTTGTAATTGTATGTAAATGGTTCTGCTTCTGTTGAAACATTGTTTGTCAAATAGTCAATACTGTAAAAGTTTGCCCAATAGCCAAAGTCTTCTTTTATAATTTCTTGGAACTCTTTTGCCGTGTAAAGATTATTTCTAAATCCGCCTGGTATAAATTCATTTAAATCAAAAACACTACGATTGTATGTAACTTTGATATTATTGTAAATTCTTTTTTCTAATTCTAGTACTAGGTTATCTCTGTAATCTCCGTATGCAATAGTTTTGCTACCATCATGACCTTCGATAACTTCTGTAGAAACGTTATAGGTATTGTCTAAAAACTTACGTGGCTTAAACTTAGGATACAAACCTAATTTTGTAGGTGTATTAGGAATAACATTACCTACTGTGTTATAATCGTTAATTTTAATCTTGTCATTAAGTTTTAGAGTTTTATTAATTGTAACAGTGTTATCCACCGCATCGAATGTATAATCTACACCGTGTAATAACTGTTCGCCATTTAGATAAACATAAACTGCTCTATCACTAATTTCATTTAATTTAAAATTAGTGCCAATGCCAAATGTGTTTTGTGCTACACCTGTTACAGTATAATTTAATTTAGATACTGTTTTACCATAGCCGGCCATGTCACTGTAAAAGTAACTGCCTTGTGGAGTTTTATTCAAACTCATTTTATACAAAATTGCATCAACATCTGTTTCTGCAACTTGATCTAAATCCAAACCATCGGCAATTTTCAAAAACTGCTGTTTGAATAAGTTATAATCCTGTGCATTTTTTCTAATTGCTTTTACAACATTAGTTTCGTTGTCGATTAAACCAAAAATTGCGGGCAATAAACTACCTTGGTGTTTGATATATCTAGAACCTTTTTTATAAATGTCTTTGATATCTCTTGCGTTTGTTACACCATTGATTGTACCTATAACTCTTTCATCGTTTTCGAGTATTGTTCTAAAATGATCTGTTACACTACCTAAAGTAAATGTTTGTAGATCGTTGTTCTCTGCATTATTGGTTAAGTTCTTTGGTGCTTCGTAAAATCCAATATCACTAGGTACAGCGTTTGTTACAATCTTTGTAATAATTCTTTTACCACTAGGAATTGCTTTTACAAAATTCATGTACAAATTTGTATTTTGATTTCCTAGAGAAAGAGTAAAATCTATATTAGGTCTTAATATTTGATTATCAACTAAAACAACAATTTTTACTTCATCAATGTATTGTCCTGCATTTTCAATTGCAGTAACTTGTACCACAGAAGTTTCACCAAATGTGTCATTAATTTGCACAACTGGTTGTTCTAATTTATTATCAGTTACTACACTCCATCCGCTTTCATACTTGAATTCGTTAAGAGATTGATTTACTTTTAGTAGTCCTCTTGCAGTATCGATAGTTACGTTTTCTTGTCCGTTGTTGTAAACAAAACTGCTGTCGTCCCAATCAAATTCAAATACAATATCACCAACGTTTGCAATATTTTGATAAGACAACGGAAACCCTAATACACTGTCATTGTTGCCTGTACCAACTTTATAACTTACAATTTCATTTCCTAGGAAAGAACCAATACCGTATTTTTCGTTACCTAGACTAACACCGTTTTCATCAAACAAATCAAATAACGGAGTCTGGTTTAGTGTAGTTTTTTGCTGTCCTTTTACCCAGGCTGTTCCATTAAAATAAAAACTGCCGCCTTGGTTATTTTTACCTTGTGTAACAACTATTCCTTGTCCTTGTAAAGGAACTGATTTCTCTACAAGATGAATTCTTTTTTTGCCCTTATGCTCTACAAAAGAAACTTCATAGATTTTACCTCTTACTGTAATATCAGGATCTGCGTTGAATACCACACGCATGCCTTCTAACAACAGAACTTCGTCTACATAGTAACCAATTTGTCCTTCTACATCAGAGAACGCATCAGTGGTCACAGTGTCAATAAGATCAATATTTCCTAATCCTACGGTTGCACTATTAAACAATTGAAGATTAGGATTAAATTCAATGATTGGTCTTTTTGCTCTTGCATTTTCATCCAACACAGGTGTTGTGTTGTTGTATTCTGCAGAGTTATCAATAACGCTCTTGTGGAACCATCTGTTATATCTTGACCAAGCATTTTTATCTATGCTGGATCTATTAATGGTAATATACTCCGGATTTGTGGGAGAATTTTGTGCATCATCAAACGGAGTATCGTCGTATCCATCTATATCAAATTCATAATCAAAACTTTGACTGTAAATTTCAGGTGTGTCTAACTCTGCTTCTTCTATTAATTTAATTTTGTCTCCTACACCGTCTACATAAAAGTTTTTATTTTTATATGTACTAGGAGTTACATCTCCTTCAAAGTTTACCTTCATGCCGTTGGTGAACACAACTCCGTTAGCACTTGTGTAATTAACTTTACCTAGAATTTCTGTTGTAATATCAATATTAAGTTCTTCGGCGGCATTTTTAATTTCTAAAATGCCTTGCATTTCTTGATGATTACCACAAGCATAGTATAAAATGTCTGGTGCATCAATCGGAACTGTGAAAACTACTGTACCTGTTTCGGTGCCATTATTAACAACTCCCCGATTATATTGATCAGTTGTTCCTGTAGTTCTTGCATTCTTAATGTAAAATGGATGTCCTGGAGCATTTACTTCAAATCTATAAGTTGCTCCTCTATATAATACCACATATGGATTACCTGTTGCTCCGTCTGGAGTAAACACAAATTCAGAATTTCCATTATTCGTAACACTAAAAGAACTTATTGTTCCTTCGGCATAACCGGTGATTGTAACAGGATCTGGTCCTTGTGGTAACCAATAATACTGTCTATAGTTTACAAACTTATCAAAATTGATATGCGGATTCCACGCATAATATTTTGAATCAAACAATCTATTGTGTTTTGTTGTGCTGGCACTAAAGTAATCTAATTGATTAATTAGATCATCGTATGTTCCAGTCCACTCTGTTCTATCTTGGAATTCGTCTCTAATTACAACACTAGGAAGTAAATTATACCTTCTGCGATTTTTTGTTGGTTCAGGAATGTATTCATCGGTAGGCTTAGCACCTATTGTATCTCTGGCTCCAACAAAACCATTTAATCTTTCTAACTGCCCTTTGGAAATAAAGGAGTCTAGTGTACTACCTAAAAACTTTTTATTTGCTTCTGTTCTAAAAAACAGAGGCAACAGATCAGCACTATTTCTAAACTTGTCTTTATTTTCTCTATTGACTGGTGCAGTATTTTCTTCGTATGCCATTAGTAACCTGAGCCTCCGGTGTTATTAGAAGTAGTGGATGTAATAGTAACTCCTGTACTTGTAGAAGTTCCTTCACTTGTGCTGATAGACATGGCACTGCTAATAATATCACCTGATGCTTGTAGGTTACTTGCGGTTAAACTGTCTATAATCTCAACATTATCCACTGTAGCATTGCTTATAAAGATTTCATCTGGTTTACTTGTTAACTGGAATAATGATCCAAAACTTTGACCATTTGATCTAGGAACAATTACAAAATTTGCAAGTTCTGGTGCAAGTTCGTTATGCACATATGTTGCCAATTCTGTAAAATAGAATGTGTCTCCAAAGTCCCAATTCTCTATAGCAAAGAAACTGTTTATAGCATCAATAACCATGCTTTTAATTTCATTATCGCTCATAGTGCTTTGTGGTGTTTTAACAACTTTAAATGTTGCTTGTAAACTTGTTTCTGAATTGACACCAAACAATGTTCTATAGTTTACACTATGGAAAATAATTGTGTCTGATATAGATTTTACTTTTTCTAACACAGGTTCAAACTGCGATCTTAACTGCTCACTGGTCGGTGCAGTAGGTTTGGTTGCGTTACCATTAATGTAATTTCTAAATTCATTATCATAATTTTCAGTTAGAACATACATATCAATAATATTTGTTTTACTAGGATCTAATCTTCTGTCATTTTCTGCATTATGCAAATATTGGAACTTGATATCACTTCTGCCTGGTTTTGCAAAATATGAATTTGTAACAACCAAAGCACCTTGATTTGCATTGTATTGTTTTACAACATTTTCTAATTCGCTGTAAAAATAAAATAGTTGTCCATCTGTGTACTCACTTAATGAAGCCACACTAGATTGTTTGTCAAAAATTACAAATTTTGTAGCGTCTACTTTTCTAACAACATTGTAGTTTCCAACAACAGCATTTTCAAAGAACACAAACTTGTCCTTATATCCTCTTGCATCTATAGATTCAGGTGCAACAATATTGTTAAAACTATCCGGATCATCTACCATGCCGTCGTCGTCACTATCAAAAAGGTTAATAATAACCTTATTTTTTTCTTCGTAGCCATCTAATGCTCTAACAGCACCTGTAATTTCCCACTGATAATCTTTGTCTAAAATAGTAGATAATGTTGGATCTTCATTGACCTTTAATATTTTAACTTGATCCTTAATAACCTTACCTGTTTGGCTATCATAGGATTTACCTCTTTCGTCTACATAAAATGATACTAAATTTTCACTATCGAATCTATAGTTCAATCCTCTATAGGTTACTGTGTAAGTGTCACCATCAGTTTCAAATAACAAAATCCAACTCTTATCAACTTTGGTGCCTGAAAGATCACCTTGTCTATCTAAACTAAAAGGATCAATTGTGTTAAGGTTTGCATTTGCAATAATTTTCCATAATTGGGCACTTTGATCAAATCTTACACCAAATGTTTTGTAATTGAAAATTAAGTCAATCATTTCTGTTTCAACATCGCTTGGAAGATCTGTTACCATGTTTGGAATAATTTCACTAGGAATAGCCAACGCACTAATTTGTTCACTTAGGATAATTGGACCTGTGCCGTCATCTAATGCACCTAATCCACCGTTGGATCCGTCGCCGGTTACACTTAAAACTTTTGCCCAAATATAATTTCTAGTTGTCTTTGTTTGTGTGGTAGTTAAATCACCATTAGGTAAAAAATATCTACCGCTAGGTGGTATAAATTTGATCATTGCATCAGTTGCAATAAATCTAAAATTGTTACCTGTAAAACTACCTACAGTAATAGGAGCATCTGTTACAGCGTTTCTAAAATATCCTGTTGATCCTGACGATGTGTTTGTGGTTTTTACCCAATCAATGTTTAATCCTGCTGTGTTGATTCTTGGGTAATTGTCATAATAAAAACTTTTTGTTGTTAAACTGTTTAAAATTGGCTCAACTTGATTTCTTAATGAACCTAAAATATCATTTCTAGTAGCAAAATTAAATGTAAAGTCTACTTCAAAAGAATTTTTATAAATTATACCATCATCTGCAATTAAGTTAGTTGGTGAATATTTTCCTGTTGGATCCTGTATTTCAAACTGTCTACTGATTCCACTGCTTGCTCTGTTTACTGCTTTTGCTTTTACAATAGCAGGATTGCTAGTTAATGGAAATGTATTGTAATCTTCTGCTGTAATCATTCTATTTTGAGCATAGAATGC
>Ga0222715_10001097_pt1 | contig 26608 bp, 34 predicted proteins | sample C33_9DmetaG_FD_165056 | JGI IMG/M metagenome (GOLD analysis project Ga0222715, IMG submission 165056) | Estuarine water microbial communities from San Francisco Bay, California, United States - C33_9D | ecosystem: Environmental > Aquatic > Marine > Unclassified | place: USA: California...
ACTTGCACCCGTTACCACTGGCGTTCCACCACCATTGCCGATTGGTGAGGTTGCTAATGGATCACCAAGCAAGAAAGTCCCAGATCGACCGCGCAGAGCCAACAACCAACCAACCCAGGCTTCAGCGTCGCTTCTCTTCATTGGTGGCAGGCTGATCTCTGCTTCCCATCTTTGCCCTGGATGCACGACAACTTGCTGCTTGTAGGTAAACGGGCTCATCGTCATTGCAGTGACTTGAACCGCCCTTAGATCGATCTTAGCGATGCCAGTATGAGTTGGGAGCGCTAGTGGGTAGGATATAGCCATTATGCAAACGCGGCAGAGAAGCCGCCTCCTCGTCTCTTAGCATCTAACACTGCTGCTTTTGCTTGTGCTGCAATTTGAGGAGCCATAGACATAACCTCTGCTCGAACTGTTTGCTGGACCCCAGTGGAAAGGTTTATGGTTTGGTTGATAACTATAGCACCACCATCGCCACCTTGTTGAGACATTATTGCCTGTCCACGATTAAGCACACGCTCGCCGGTTCTTGCAACTATCATGCGTTCGTCGGAGCGGAAGCCAATACCTGAATTGCGTCCTATCATGCCACCGTTGTGGAACGTCTGATGACCGCCAACCATAGGTCCAGCTTGCGGCGCTGTAGTTGGATAACCGCCTCCAGCAAAAGACATAGCAAAGCTGCTAAACAGTTTACTAAAACTAAATCCACCAGATTTAGTCGCTCCCATTTGAGCAACAATCTCAATCACTTTTTTAAGCACAGCGCCAAGAGCATCGCGCCAGCTAGATGTTTTGTTGATCAAGCCAGCAATAGTATCGCCTGCTGTTTTAAATCCGTCTCGCATCAAATCATTGATGCGTCTTTGATCTTGTTCCATTTGCTTGTTTGTAGCTTCTCTAGCTTTAGCAACCTCTTTTTCCATTTCTTGCTGAGATTTAGCAATTTCTCCTTTTTCCCTTAAACGCGCTAATAGTTCATTCATTGCTTCTACTTGAGCATAGATACCATCAACTTCTGCCATAGACAGTTTAACACCGCTATCTATAAGCTTCTGAACTTCAGCCATAATTCTCAGTTCATCTTCAAGCAAAGTTGAACTTTGACCAAACAATCTGTTCTTTAATTCAAGTTGTTCAATTTGAGATTTAATTGATGTTAAGATTTTTTGATAGGAAGCAGTGTTTTTATCTAAAAGTTTATTTTGTTTGTCAGCCTCATCATTAGCATTTTTATTTGTAGTTACTAAAGTTTCATACGTTTCTCGCGCAACGCCACTAAGTTGATAATATAATTGCACAGCAGCTTTAAGCGATTCTCTTATTTCAGGTTTTATTTCTCCTACAACTGCCATTGTTGGAGCAGATTCATCGCTTAATAACTCTGTAAATATTTCAATTTGTTTTTTAAGTTGTTCTATACCTTCTCCAGCCCCAAAACGTATTCCAGCAATAATACCTTGATTGAATTTAACAATACTTTCCTGTGCTTTTTTAAGCTCTTCTTGTGAAGAAATTCCTAACTCTTTTAATCTCCTATCAAGAGCAGCAGTATTGCCACCAGCCATTCTAAATACTGAAGATAAATTTTCTAAATTATCAGCCAATTTATCAACTTGTTTTGTGCCATCAGCAAAATCACGCATAGCACGAGCAAAGTTTAATCTTTGCTCTGTTTCAGCAAATTGTCTTAATGAGGCATAAGCATTAAATATACTTTTATCTAAAGTGCCAAACATCTTGGCAACTTCTTCAACAGATTTTTTAGTACTCGTATCAAGAGTACTTCCTAAAGTAGATATTTGACTATTAAGGTCTTCAAATGTTTTCTTTAAATCAATATTTCTTTGACCAAAACCTAAAGCCTGAAGACCACCTTTTTCAAATGCAACACCAACAGCCGCAGCAATAGCAACAACCGCTCCAAGAATAGAGCCAACAGGACCAAAGATAGCCAGCATTTGAGAACCTTGCTGACCAAATGCTTGAATTGCACTGGTTCCATTAGATACCTGAACAGCAAAGTCAGCAATTTGATAACCGGCTTGTTGAGCTACACCTTTACCAAACTTATTCATTGCAACGGCAGTTCTATTAAACTGTCCGTCCATCCTTTTAGCAGCATTACTAGCCTTGTTGATGCTATCTGTTACTTGATTTGTTGCGGCTTTGGCTTTGTTCAGGTCTCTGACCGCGCCTGCTGACTGAACCGCCAGTATGAGGTTGAGTGTGTCCGACATCGCCCTCTACTCCATCAACAATAGCGAAATAAGCAACCCATTCCTTATACTCTTCTAAAGTAATATCCTCAATCTCATCCATTGTCTTCCCTAGTCTTAAAGCAATGGTCATTAGATTGAAGCGAAATGGGTTGTCCTTTAGTTTTTTTCCGCGTCACCTTCAACACCCGCCTCAAAAATAGCGGCGAATACTTTAGACAACACAGATAAGCTCTCTCGCATCAAAACAGGCTTATCGTCCAACGCAAAGACTTTTTCACCGTCTTTGTCTTCAGCCTTATGAATGATCATTTCAACCATTGCATTAGGCTTTACGTCTTTCAGGAGATCTGGATGTTTCCTTGAGACATGATCTATGTCACGAGCCGTTAGTTGCGTGAAATAGAGGACGCAGGGCTCATCCTCACTGCCCCACTCCTCTACTTCAATATGCCCACGCGGCCTTTCTTGCTGCTTTGCAGCAATACGCTGGGATAGTTTCATCTTATTACACCGTGCTTTCCGTTAGAGCGCCGGTCCCTTGAACAGAGATCGAAAGCTCAACTAAACCATCAAAACTACCTGTTACAACGCGCTCGGTGATAAGAGCTGTGCCAGTGTAGTATGTATCGCCAGTGGTGTTGCCCTCTGGATATACGTTGAAGGTAATGCTGCTGCCGATTGTTAGATCGCCTTGACCTGTATCAGTCTCATCCCAATACAGATCCATAGAACCAGTGAAGTTAGTTAAGCTTGCTTTGTACGACCTCGCACTGTCACCCATAGTGGTATCTTCTAGGGTATCAGCCGATTCTGTCAGGGTGTAGGAACGAATTTCACCAATTGCATTGGATGAGGAGTACACCACTCCTTCACTTCCGGCATGTGTGGCCATGATGACCTCCTCTTAATTAGCCGTTGATGGATCAGCAACTGTAGTATGATATAGCACATCATAACTCAAGCGCGCGATACCTACTGGTTGCTCTGCTTCTCCTGAATACTCAATATTTGTAGCACTCAGGATTGCCTCTTTCGCCAAACCATTAACCGTGAAGTCGCCAGCAATGGCTTCTTCCACCTCCACGGCAATCGCGTCGATGCTGTCATCAAGACCCGATGTCGATCTGGCATAAATATCTATGTTGATCGCAAGGCGACGGCTAAGTTTCTTAGACGTTCCTATTGTGATTAAAGAAGATTGCTCTGAACCAATGTAAACCGTGATTGCAGGCAAGTCAGCACTGGTCATAGGGTAAACGCGAGATGTGTAAACTCGCGACGAAACGGAAGTAACGCCGGAAGCAAGAACCGATGCAATGCGGTCTCGTATTTGCTTACGGACGTGCGCCATTAAGCTGACTTCTCCAAACTTATCTCTGTTACGCCAGTGCCGTCATGGACCCAGGCTCTAACAACGTATGTAACAGAATTTATCACCATTGTATTGCCCTGTGCGAGCGACGGAACGTCTATAGTCCTGCATGTCAAACGTGGCTGTTCCTGATGTACCTCAACAAGACCACCAGCCTCAACAGGCACGGTTTCATTGTCAAAGATGCCGTTGATAGTGCCACCGTCGTAAGTAACCGCAGTGGCAAACTCATCTACGTTTAGGATTGCAGCCAAATCGCTAGTCAGAGGCAGAGCCATCTTCTTCCTCTACTTCCTGTTCCTCATCCGAAACTTCAGCCGCCACAGCATATCCTCTATCCAGAAGTTTACGCGCCGTAAGGTCGTCGAGATCGCGGATCGAACCCGGATATACAGTTTCGCCATTGATCATTAACTTTCTATTAGTTTTAATCCTCACGGCGTGGTCTCCCACGGCGTTTGGGTGCAGGTTCATCGCTTACTTCTAAGCCGATACTGCGATTTGTCTCTACAGGCTTCGCGGCAACTTTTACAAGTTCTACGCGCCCCATGTTAATCAAGCTGCGAGCTTCATCCTCGCCGATGTTATCAACAACATCTCCAGCGCTTCGACGCGCTCCAGCAGCTACACAATTTTTTAATATCAGATAAGGCAAAAATCACCTCCAAGCTGGTTGGGGGAGCAGATCACTCCACTCCCCCGTCCAGATTATGCGCCGTCGTTGTTGACTGCGAAGCTTACTGCATGGCGAACTGCCACGTCGCAAGTTTGCAGGGCAACGATGCGAACTGTGCCTGTGTTGGATGAGCTGTATGGATCGACTGTGATGTCTAATCCACCGTACATCCCCACCAGACAGTCGGCGAAGTTACCGAAGTACAAATCGCCAGCCGTTACTTGGTTGCTGACAATGGCGCGGTAGCCATTGATCGTGCCACCTGGCTCGACAACGAACTGACCAGAGCCGCTATCTTTGGCTGTGGTTTTCAGTGCGCCGTACATGGAAGCTGGCAGGATGTAAGCGAGGTTGCCGAGAAGAGCATTGTCTTCAGCAACAGCCGTTTCCATCGCAACAACTTCAGCGAAGGTTGGGTTTACGCCAGCGAACGCAGTCGGAGCATTGATGCCTGAAGTGTTCTTGATGCCGGTTGGCTGACCTGAAGAGCCAGTGCCTTCAAGTGCGCCGTCATCAATTGCAAGAGCAATACCAGACGAGAGATCGTTGCGGATGAGCGCTTCGATGTCAGGTGATGACTGTTGCATCATCAAGCGAGTGATGTCTGTGAATGCACCAACCACTTTCGGAGACATTGTGACCTGACCGAAAGTTGGCTCACTCTCAGAGGAAGCACCACCTTCAGTTGAGATCCAGCCTGCTGTGGAAGCAGCAGTCTTTTTCGGTATAGCAACAGAGCCTTTAAGACCCTGAAGCATGGTTGCACCAGCAGCCATAACCGAAGAAGAATTCCGAAGAACGTCGATGAAATCGCCGCCACGGAAATCTTCTGCAACCAGACCAACATCATCAGAAGTGTTGATGTCGCGCTTTGACCACTTACCGAGAATATCGTCAGGGATCATAAGGCCACGAGCTTCGCGTCCGAGTGCAGCTTGTGCAGCAGCGGATACTTCAAACTCAAACTCAGCAGCGCGCTGGGCTTGACGATCTGAAGGATTAGCCATCGCACGAATTGCGCGCAAGAGCGAGAAGTTGCGTACTTCCTTCTTGGTGAGGCCGATTTCTGCGGTCTCAAGAGGTGTGCCACCTGGCAATTGACGAGCAAGCTCAATGCAGAACTCAGTTAGGGACTTGCCCTCTTTGATTGCTTCGTCAGCAAGATGACGCTTGTTGTGCTTTTCTGCCAGACGATACATCTCGGCAGTTTCTTTGGCCGCACGGCGAGCAGCTTCGTCTCGCACCGCGTCCAGATTCAGTTCTTCAGACATTACTCTGATCTCCTGTTTCTGAGGTTTAGGTTCAGTGGTGTCGAAGTCACTCTTTTCGCTTCTTCCCAATCCGACGGACGAATCAGCAGGGATTCCAACTAGGCTGGCTTCAAGGGGAGTCCAAGACATAGCTCTGTAGCTACCATCACTATCCTTAGACATTTTGTTGATTCGGTATCCGATGCTGATGTTGCTTCTTATACCGTCCTCAACATCGCTGAATATTTCACTGGCAAGCTGACTCTTTCCAAAGCGAGCTACCGCGCGGAGACACCGCCCGTCCAATGAAACTTCCTCGATTACTCCCACAACCTTTGTATGGTCGTGGTCAATTAATAATGGGGCTCTACCTGATGCAAGGAACCCTAGATCAACGGAACCTTCCCCGTGATCCAATATCTCTGTTCCGAAGCTACGCTCAACAGGAGCTTCAGATGAAAGCGCTATCTTTACGCGACGGCTTTCTACATCAATTGATCTTTCATCAAATTCAACCGACCGATGGAGAACTTCTTCCGCATTAAAGCGAACATCTTCCTCGACGACAGTTTCCTCGGCCACCTCAATCTCTTCGATCTCATTGATCTCATCGACTTGATCTTCAATGGCAATCTCTTGATCTTCCATTGTTCGCTCCTTTACTGCCGGTTCAAACTTTATCGGCTTAAAATCATGCTCATCTAACCAATCTCTTGCTTCACCTTCGCTAAACACAGATGCGTCAAAGCGAATACTTTGAATTTGGCTTTTACCATCTGCAATACCATAAATGAAGTCAACACCTGTACCGCCTGCTTCTTTCTCTCTGCGAAAGTCATCAAACTGATTTGGATCTACAAGTCTGGCAGCGTGTTCATTTGGATATGGTCTTTCTTGTTCTATAAAACGATAATCTTCTGCTTTACTAGCAGCGAATTGGCGACCTGAATTACCTCCCCAAAGCAACCAGGCAACCTTAAAAGCAGTAGGTCCACCGTCACTTTCCTTAGCATTGTAATGCTTGTCATAATTATTAGCGTGACGAGAAAAGAAAGAGTGCATCCGCTTAATTGTTGAAGGTGACAAGGTGGCGTTATTTACAATATCACGCGCTCTAGCCACACCAACAGCAGTACCGCCTCTACCCCATTTCTTGCGAAGCTCTAAACCTCTTCTTGCAGCATCTATCATGCCTTTAGTTGGCTTGTAGCCTTCAGCCATCTTGCTGAACCTCCTGTCCAGCGGCAGGGACTGGCTGCTTGTCACCAAATGGCTGATAAGCCATCGTTAAACCGTACTGTTCAGCAGCTTGCATGTCACGCTGAATTGCAGAGAAGGTTTCTTCCGCGTCACGTCCGTAAGTAGCCGCAACATCGCTATGGCTCAGTATGCCATTCTGCAATCCAGCAATACTTGCGTTCATCTCACGCTGCGGATCAATCCAACTAAAGCCACGAGGCTTCCAGTTTATAGCAGCCGTGAATTTAGTGTACTTAGCTTCGCCGTAGATAGGGATCAGACGAAAGTCCATGACATGCTCAAGCCACATGCGATAAGCGGGATCTAGGAAATGCTCAATCAACCAGCGTTGTAACACCTTCCAGTTATCACGCTCATCTAGCGCACCTTGTCGAATGCTGCTGTAGGACGTGCCTTCTAGATTGTTAGCAAGTGACGTGTAAGCAACACCTAATCCAGAAGCCACACCGCGAAGGATAGCCTTCTCAAACTCAGAGAAAGCACTTGTTGGGTGGCTAGGGTCGTAGGGCTTAAAATCTACCCCGGCAGGCAACTGGTGGAACGTCCCAGGTTCCGCCGAGTAGATAGCTGTGTAATCGTTCTCGTAATCGTCTGGCGTCATCTCATCGCCTGATGGACTAACAAAGAAACCCATCTTCGCACTTGCTGTACGAGCAGCAATAAGCTCCGCTTCCATGTAGCCAGCAAGCATTTTGAGTGACGGTATGGAAGAAACCGCCCAAGGTACGCCGCGCGTTTGACCGGCACGTTCCGGTTTATATATGTGCATGACTTCGTTAGCCGGTACACGCGCGCGCTTCAGACCGCTGGCAACCGTAACGTAATCATAGTCACCCGGATGCTTCAGCAGAATATGGTAAGCAACTGGACGGCGAGTTGCCTTATCTAACTCTACGCCCATGCGAACTTCGTTGCCGTTGCGATAAACTTCGTTCATCTGCTCATCAACAACATCAGGCTCCAACACCTGAAACCCGATGCCATGACGCATATCCTGACGCCGAACAATGCGTAGGAAGACTTCACCATCGCGAGCAGTGGAAGATATGATGTGATTGAGCAGGTCAATCATTGACATTTGACCATCAATCGTAGGTCCACCAAGTCGGCAGAACTCAGCCCATGCACCTTCGATGATATTATTGCCAGCTATATCTAAAGTGCCGTCATTGTTGCGAGCCTTTAACTGGAGCCTCACTCCATTCTCGCCAACCACGTTGGTTCTCATCATCTGCAAATAGCGACGCATATATTCATTGTTGCGCTCTAGATCGCGAGAGCGTGAACGCATCTCAACCAGTGACCACCGTATCTCACTGTCTGGACTGCGTTGCGATGCGTTGAAGTCAGCAAAAATGCGGCTCTTAGATGCCGCTAAGTAACTTCTTTTAGCTTTAGTTGTCTTTGTTCGGCGAAAAACGTCCATCAAGCCCATGCGTCAAACCTCACTTTTACCGTTGCGCCTGACGGCTTGCCTCGCTTAACCCTCTCTGCCCGCCTTTCTACTGTTACCTCTCGTTTGTAATTATCACGAGCAGCAGTAAGCTCCTCAAACGTCATTTTAGTGATAGAACGGCCAGCAATACTGTAAGAACTGACATCAGCATCTGCTTTGCCTTCTAAGATGGATTCAATCTTGTTCACCATGATTTCTGCGTGACTGCGTGGATCGCTTTGATTTACGTCAAGGTCCGGAACCGTAGTAAATGAACCGCGATCAACAACAATCCTATTACTGTCGCTATCACGAACAATCTCTAACTGCCAATGATAGTAACCTGGAGTAAAGTCTGCACTTGTGGCACTATCAACCGTGAATAAGTAATCGGAATTGTAAGCCGTTCCAACTAACTGGATTTCGTTATCACCACCGCCTGTAATCCGAGCAACATAAGTTGCCGTATATAAATTATTTGGATAATCGGTCGCAAGATCCGTTCGACGCCATTGAATATAGTCGCCAACTACAATCTCAAGAGGCTCTTGCGTTGGACTGACACTAGCATCGAATAGGTTAGCCATTTAGAACCTCATCACATAGTTATCGCGGAGTTGCCTTTGTTGACGGCGTACCGGCTTGTCATTCTCTTGAACTTTTGGTCTTTGTAATCCTCTCTTATACAACGACTCCAAGTTTAAGTTAAGTATGGCAAGCGCAGCGGTTGCATAAACGCGGCAATCAAGCGCTTCATTCCTCGTTCGTGTCTTCACCCACTCGTTTCGCGGTCTTCCCTTGAAGTATTTGACAACCCTCTTCTCACTTGTCAACATGCGGTAATATTCGTCACTGCGTCCAACAGGGAAGTGACAATAGCCTTCTCCCTCTTCTTGAATACGCAAACGAGCCATTACAACTTCTTTGCAAGTATCAACACCAACCGGGAAAAGGTTTACTTTTCCTATATTTGACTTAGTTGGACGACCAACAATAGGGCGACCTTCTCCACCAACACCTTTGATTGCAAATATACGTTTTCCAACGCGAGTTTTACAATAATTGTAAACCTGCTGCGTGTAATGACCGCCACTATCAACGCAAGCAGACCTGCAAATCATTTCACCCGCAACGGGGTGCTTAAATGGTGTTTGCAATACAGAATCCAATCGCAACCACAACTCAGCCGTCGATGGATCTCCGTAGAGGGTATGATATCCAAGGCTGTAGCTCTCCTCACCTCTAGCCCACCCGACCAGTTCAACCTCTAAACGATCATCTTGGCAATCGACCCCAGCCGTGATGAGCAATATGTCCTCTGGTATTTCCTCACCCCAATCTTCCGCCCTGCGGATTAGGTCATATTCATCAATTTGCTCACCTTGCTGACTGTCAAACGTCTCCCCCAGGAAGGTATTTACCCATGTCTTTAGGCGCATGGGGTCAGATTTACTGTTCAGGAAGTCCTGAACTGCATCTTCCAACCGTGTCCAAGGCGAGTAAATGCCATTTAAGTGAAATCCAGCAATACGACCCTTACTTTCAGCCGTTGCGCGCCATTCTCCACGTCGGATTGCACGAGATCTACGCAAATCATCCCACAAACAACCACATAAATCGCACATATATTGCGCTGTTGACGGATCATCGTCTTCCCAACGCACGTTTGACCACTTTAGGTTCTGATATTCGCCGCACTCAGGGCATGGACAGAAGTATTTCCGCTGATCGCTCTCTAAATACGCTTTTTCTATGCGACTAGAGCCACTTTCGGTCGGTGTAGAGACCAAAACAATCTTACGGTTATAGTATGTAGCACTTCTACGTTTGGCGAGGCCAACTGGATCACCTTCTGAGCCAGCAGAAAGTGGAAAACGGTCAACTTCGTCCATTAATACTAATCGACAAGGTCTACTTGCCAGCGAAGCCGGACTATTTGCGCCTGATGCTGTCACTCTACCGCCTGGAAACGTCTTGTGCAGCACTGTGTTACCGCTATCTCGGCTCTTAGGGTCTGCAATCAGCTCTCTCAACACTGGTGTGTCACGAATTGCTGGTGCCAGACGATCCTTAGACCAGGCATTTGCCATTTCGACCGTTGGCTGCACAACCAGTACTGGAGCTGGATCTTGATGGATGTGAAAGCCGAGAACATTGTTAATTAGTTCTGTCTTCCCGATCTGAGCGCACGTCATCAAGACAACCGTCTCATAACGCGGATCAGATACGGCATCCATCATGCCACGTTGGTATTCTGCCTTTGCTGTAGACCATCGACCGCTAACCGCCGAGCTTTCGCGGGATAGCATACGATATGTATCTGCCCACTCGCTAATTGTGAGCTTTGGTGGAGGGCGCATCGCCCTCCTTACTACTTCATTCAGACGATCAGTGAGTCGCTCCGCCTGCTTCTGTCTCATCGACTCCGGCCAACTCATTTAATGCTCCTAATATTGCCCGCTCAATAGTTTCTTGCGCCTCTGCAACCGATGCGCTGGATATAACTTCTGGCGCTATATCAGTTGGTATAGCTAGAAGTCGCGTCCGAACGCGGATTAACGCATTCTCAAACCTTCCAGCTATATCGTCAATATACACAAGCTCGCCGCGAGTTATAGCATTTTCCATTTCTTTGCCATCAGCTTGCTCTTTTGCCAGCCGCGCACGTTCCTCGGATAGGTCAGTACTTCTACCAGCCGCCTTCTCGCGAAGGTGCTTAATAAACTCCAAGGTTACTTCATCTAAATCATACTCGTTCTTTGGTTTAGCTGTTATAATACCAGCCTTAATATACTTGCCGACATTTAGGGGATTGAGCCCAAGGCGACCAGCTATTTCACTTTGAGTTGCCATTTCTTTCTCCCTTTTGAGATTGCTTCCACTTAATAAACTCTGGAACTAGAAAACAAAAGTGACCTCCGCGTACCCGCACGCTAGAAGGTATCAGGAGGACCCAGGGCTGGAGCTGGGCATATCATGTCGCCTTGCTTGCTTATGAGGTGGCCTAAACTAGAGTCGCGCATCCTGGAGGCTCTGAGCGCCTTTTATCGGTATCGATTAAATTGCCTTGAAGCGCGCTAGATAGGGCAAGATTGCGCGGAAGCTATAACCCTACATGAACGCAACCCGCGCGCCTAGCGCCGCCTTAGCCATTGCCGCCCCATATTGCCGCCGGGATATAGGCGCAAAAAAAAACCTAGCAGGCTAGGGCTAGGCATAAAAAAAAGCCCGGCGCTTGGGCCGGGCCAATGATTCGCGATTCGATTCGTTTATTGTTTTAATGATGTTAGCGCGATTCCTAAAATTAACATTATTATTAACGCCGCGCTGTTAATCGCCTTGGAGAGGGCTTTCTCTTTATCGTCTTGCGGGTCTAGTCTCACGGCGTATAAATCCCCTCTATATCCCAAGACCCCGGTGGGCAATCGCGGCGTTCCTGATTCAAGATATTGTTTACATATAGGCGCGCTAGATTATCTTCACGCTCGAGCAATACTTGAGCGCTAGCGCGTGGCGTGTGTCTTTTATCTATTGTCCCGTCTTTCTTTACCGGAACGAATAAACCCCAACGCCGTCGCCATTGCTTACCGCTCGAGCCTTTCCATTGCGTGAAGTGCTCACCCACATAAACTTGAGCCTCGCGCGCGTATATCTCCCCGGTCATTATTCAGACTCCCCGCTTTTACTTAATGGATTAGATTTAGTTTTTTTCTTTCCCATAATCAGATTCCTTTTAGTTAAGTTAAAACATAACCAGCGCTGCAAATATGAGCGCAACGAAACCTAAAAACGCCGCGAATTCTGCAATCTTATTTAACATGATCAGACTCCTACTCTGCTAGCGGTCGCACCATGCGCCGGGATGAATACAGACTTTTTATTCTCACCTTTACCCATTGCGCCGCTGCACAATCCGCATTTAGCGCAATTCGTTTTGCGCCCGTGCAATTGTTCGAATTCACTGGACGCCGGGCAGAGGGTCATATTTTCCCGTGGGCTTGCATCGCCTCGCGGCGTGACTAGGAAAGCTCGGAAGCCCAAGCGCGTGGCAGCGTTATAATCCGCAACACTATCGCAAGACGCCATCAAAAACGCGCGCATATAAAAAGCATTAAGGCGCGCTTTATCATGCGCCGAGTCCCATTGATGTGTGTATCCGGTGCGGCTCTTAGCCTTAGATACTAAGCGCGCCCATAACATCGCGGGGACCGCCGCCGGGTCGCCGTATGCCCCGAGCCTAACAGATAAACCCGCGACGATATCCGCAATCCAACGCTTGGGAAAATCGACACCGGCGACCGGATAGGACTCACGATATACCGCGCCAAGTACTGCCGCCGGGGATTGATATTCCCGCACATAACAAGAGCCCTTTTTATAGCGATCTAGCGCCGGGTCATATTGCCAAGCGTGGGGACAATCCCCGCAAATAGACCGCGCGCCGGTGCGCTCGAGCCAATCTTGAATCTTCGCCGGTCTATTCCCGGCGCATTCTATCCCGTGAGCCTTGGGATCTGGCAAAATAAAAGTTTGAACCATAGCGCCGGTTTTAGTGTTTGCGCTCTTATTTGCATCCGCAATTTTACATGCGACCGCAACGATAGGCTCGCCATTAATTAATGATTTGCCACGCCACAATATAACGCCGCCAATTTTGCCGCGTTGGATATCTGCCAGGAATTGAGTCTTGTCGTCCATAATTACCACCCTCCATTGCTGAAGGTGACAGCCAAGGCGGCAAGACTCACCATTAGAACATTAGCAAAAACAATTGCAGACATTACCCCGCCGCATTCTTCAACGTCATATGCAATCAAACGTCCAATTTTCCTAATCATTGCTTTGATCCTTCCCAATAACAGCGACCCCGCGTCGCTGTTTACATATAAATACATAATGAAAGCGCGCGCCCATTGCAAGCCCCGCAAGTAAAAAAAAACGTATTTATAATGAATCTTTTTTGCGCGCTATTCCGCGCCGGGCAATCAATCACCCAACGCCGCAATCAGTCCCGGCTCTGTTACCTAGATTCCGACAATCCGCAAAAAACTTAACAAAATCAATAACTTAGCTAGTCACACCCCCTGATTTTGACACCTGACCCCCTCCGTGGAAAAAGCTCACCCCTCCGTGGAAAAAGCTCAGAGACCCCCTCCAGTGGAAAAGTTCAGCCGACCTTATCCGTGGAAAAAGCTCAGCCATCGTCAGTAAATCTTAAACCACGAAACCGCGCAGTCTTTAATGAATACATCATTGCATCCCTGAAGTTCTTTTGTATTCTTTTTCTTACTCCGATTTCTAAAGCATATATTGGTTTATACTGTGGTTTTATTCTTACTGAATCATGCAACATATATAATGTTCTATAATCATTTTTACCTTTTTTGACCTGCAACTTACCCGTCACACCACCTTGTTTCTTATTTGGACTAAACCAACCCCTTCTAGATCCAATTAAAGTTTGAGGTTTAAATCCTTTAACAATCGCGCCGGTATTTTTATTGCGCGGTATATTTTCTTTTGACCTTGGAACAGCAATCACCTTGTTTTCAGGTCCAGCCTTTTTGTTTCCACCTGAAACGTGTTTCCGCATAAAATCCGTATCGGCAACACTGCGCTTTTTACCAGGCTGATTTGGATTCCCATATTTTACGTTTAACCCAGGAGCCTGCCGCGCCGTAAGACGCCTAACTGTACCAGGCGGCGGCTTTTCACTAGATTGCTGAACCGCAACAACCATGCGACCCAATCGCTTCCCATCCCTAGCGCTCGAAGGTCTGATGGAGTGAACCTGACGGAAGAACGCCTTGTTACGCTCTTCAAACGTAGATTTATACTCCTGATGCAGATCCCCGTCTCTTGCTTCAACCGCCGTGACATTGAGTGCCTTTGACAAAGCAAACGGAACCTGACTTTCAGCTAATTGTTTAACAAAATTTGTAAATTCTTTCGCATTACTTTTGATGGTCAGCATTCGCACCCCCGATCTAGGCGGTCAGCCGGAGCGCCCATTGCAGGGAGAGGATAGCGCTACACGGCTGACCTGGCTCCAGAAAGGCGATGGAGCCTAGCCACCTTGTGCCACAAGCCGACGAATTAAACAATCACCCTTCATCAGCACCTCAACACCCTCTAGAAAGCCCTCAGAGCGTCACTGAGTGCCTATCTCACCTATGTCAGCTACCCACCTACCAGAGACCCCTAGCACGCCTCTCACGGACGCTCTAAGCGATTTTTCGATCTAAGGGGGGTCAAATCGCTTACTAGGGGGTATCCAGTGGAAAAGCTCAGGGAAAAATGTCCCGTCCCCCTCATCCACCCACCTGGAACCTCGCGCAGCATCGACGGGGGGACAATTGGGGCCCCCCCTAAAGGGGGGGACACCCATGTCTGTCCCCCTACATCTCGCCTTGCCCCCCACGGGACTTTCCCCATTGTCCCGTTATGTCCCGTTGTGTCCCGTTGTGTAGTTTTTAGCTATCAAAAGTGCTGCTTTATGCGTCTGATCAAGCATAATCCAACCATCATCCGAAACACCAATAATTCCGCCATTTAACAGCTCGCAAATGGGACGGTTCTCTTTGCTTGGTTTAACGTAGGTCTTCGCGCTTTCTTCACTGATACCGCGTTGTTCCACAAAGAACTTGATCATATCGGTGCGGCTAACAAAAGGCACGCCATCCTTGAGTTCCGCACCACTGTGCCACCATGCGGCTTCCCAGGTCTTCTGATGCTTCGCCAAGGCGGTTTCCTTGGGTGGTTCAGCGGGTTGATCTGTTTGTTGCATTACTGCGCTCGTGACAGGTTCCCCGTCCTCATCAATCCACCCATTTATGGTCACAGGTTTTATTTGCGAATACATGGACTGTGCCAGCTCAGTATCCTTCGATTTGCGCTGCACAATTTCTATCGTATCCCCTGGGACTACAGAGATTTCAATGTCTAACGCACCCTTCCAAGCGCTTGACCCCCTTGCCCTATGTTGTGCATCCTCAGAGACACCTGTGTGATGTACTAGAAGTACTGAGCAAGTAAATTCATCTATTAATGAAGAACAAGCGTCCAACATTGTCTTCGTATCTTGAGCACTATTTTCATCACCTTGAAGAAACCTATGCAGCGTATCCACCACAATGATCCCAGGTTCAATGTTTAACGCCCTGATCGCCTCCACGGTTTTCTGATAGCCCTGCGGTGTATTCAGGTCTAATCCATGTTTAGACAACCACATATCCAAATGTGGAACCTTACGATCTTGCATCCACGCAGAGACGCGCCCACGCAACCCATGATGCCCTTCACCGGCTAGATAGATCACAGGTGCATGTCGCACCCTGTGTCCAAACCACTGATCAATCTCGCCACCGCTGGCAACGGTAAGCACCATATCTAAGACGAGGAACGTCTTACCACCGCCGGAGGGTCCATGAACCATAATTAAAGCATCACGTTGCAGCCATTTCTTAATCAACCACTTGATAGGTGCTGGTTGAGCTGCGAAATCATCCGCCGGGACGAGCCAATCGTCAGCCGGTGGAAATAGCAACTCCATTAGATTGTACCCGGCTTGGACATAATCATTAGCATCACCCTCTACAGGCGGAATGACAATCCTCGCACCGTATTTAGCTGATGCCTCGTCGGCTTTATTCTGCCCGACACCACTGGCGTCATTGTCAGCAACAACAACAATGTCTTGCTTAACGCCAAATTTATCGCGTAGTTGCCTGACAACTTCTGGGAGATTGTTGGCGCTGTACGCAATAACGACGGGACGATTGCAAACCTCGTTAATGGTAGCGGCTGTAGCGTAGCCCTCGGAGACAAATATGGTCCCGCTATCGATGTCACCTAGTGTCCAAGAGCAACCTTTAGTCGTCCCACCAGGGTGATAACGCTTTTCGTCTTCTCCAATGTATTGCAGTGAGGACAGGCTCCCATCTTCACCGTAAAGAGGCACAATCAACCTACCGTCGCCCGTCACTCTAGCGCCGTGTGACCTTATTCCCTTCTTCACTAAGTACGGATGTTCCGGGTGAGCTGCACCGGCTTCGCTCCAGATCTTATGAACCGTGCTTGCTGCAACGGTTGCTTTGCGTTCCCGCTCCTCATCGCGTCTGTGTCGTGCCTCGCTCTGACGCTTTTGGATAATCATCAGCTCGTCAGATGTGAACTGACGCTGCATCTCAGCGTGAAAGACAACGTCTATCTGATCTCGCCAGCAACCGAATCGCCCCGCAACGGGTGGCTCTGGAAATGCCACATACCACCCACTATCATCCTTTTTGCGACCTTTGGTTGAGAATCGGTGCAGTTGTCCATCAATACGAATGTTAGATGGTGGATCTATCCCTGCTGCTCGCATTGCATCTGCAAGCTGAACCTCTGGTGGCTCTACATACTTATTCGGCTCGTAAGCCCCGCCGAAAATGCTCGTAATGTCAGTCATCAATAACAATCCTTTCCCGTGCTAAACGTGCGTATCCTTCAATGTCGAGCCAATGATCCGGCTCATTTGCATTGCCCGCAAGGATACGGCTGATTTTCCCCGCAATCATATCCAGACTTTCCCGCTGGACATCGTTCAGGTGCAGGTTACCTGTACGAAAAATCGACTTCAACGTCTGCGAATAATTGGCAACTTGAGTAAAGTCACCGTGCGTTGAAGCGCGCTCAAGTAAAATGTCTTTCGCGTCTTCCATTGTATTCTCCCCGCGTTCAAAGGGTTGACATATTAATTGGGTTCAGCTTATCGTCAACCCATCTCGCAACCGGCATGTCGCCGACCGCGAATAAACGAAAGGCAAACGAGTATGGCGATAAGCCTCCAAAGCACTAGTACAGCTAGTGCAAATGCCATCAAGCTCCTCGTCTACGGACAGGCAGGTGCTGGCAAAACTAGTTTAATACCAACAATGCCATCTCCACTTATTTTATCGGCTGAAGGTGGCTTGCTCTCAATTGCGGATGCAAATCTGCCATTTATTGAGATCAACAGCATCGACACACTGCGGGAAGCTTATAAATGGCTAACCACTAGTGACGAAGCAAAGCAGTTTGACAGTGTAGCATTGGACAGCATCTCCGAGATGGGTGAGGTTTGCTTGGCGCATGAAAAAGCGAGAGCAAAAGACCCACGCGCAGCTTACGGCGAAATGCAGACAACGATGGCGGAAGCAATTCGCATGTTCCGCGATCTGCCTGATAAGCATGTCTTGTTCACTGCAAAGCTGGAGAAATCCCAAGATGAAATGGGTAGAATGCTTTACGCACCGTCGATGCCTGGAAATAAAACCGGGCAAGCCCTCCCTTATTACTTTGACATTGTCGCTGCAATGCGGGTCGAAAAGGATGCCGACGGCAACCCTCAACGCGCTCTTCTCTGCGATAGCGACGGCTTGTGGCAAGCTAAAGATAGGAGCGGGAAGCTCGATACATGGGAAGCTCCAGATCTCGGAGCACTTATTCGTAAAGTCGGGGGTGCGGGATGAACCTAGATTTAGACACCGCCTGTGCCGAATGGTTGGAAGCCAAAAACGCGGAGAAAGAGGCAATCGAACGCCGTCGTCTAGTGGAAGACCATATCTCCAACTTGCTAGGCGTCCCAGAAACCCTGGACGGAACCGAAACCACCACAACCGACGGAGGGCATAAGATTAAGGTTGTCGGTCGTCTAAACCGAAAGGTTGATGCAGAGCAAATCCAAGAAATCGCTGCGGAGTACGGTATTGAAAACAGTCTCCATACGCTCTTTCGGTGGAAGCCTGAGATCAACATGAAAGCATGGAAAGCAGCAAGCCCTTCCATCACTAAACCGCTCCTTGGGGGCATCGTAACCACGCCCGGCAGGGCAAGCTTTACTATAGAGAAAGGTGAATAAAATGGCTCAGTTGACTGTACCTATTGAATTGGCATCGTTGCCACAAACCGAAAGCACGGAGTTTACTCCTATTCCAGACGGTTGGTATACGGCAACAATTTCCAGTGCCGATCTAAGATCAACCAAAGCAGGCACTGGCGAATATATTGCAGTGCGGTTTGATGTGACGGGACCAACGCACCAAGGTCGCGTTGTTTTTACTAACCTAAATATCCGTAACCCTAACCCGAAAGCAGAAGAAATTGGGAGACAACAACTTGGTCAAATCATGCAAGCGATTGGCGCTGCGACTGTTACCGACACCGATCAACTTATCGGAGGAACCGTTGCAATTAAAGTTACCACTCGACTTGACGAGAAGTGGGGCAACAGAAACGAGGTTAAAGGCTTTAAGACTGTTGCTGGTGGGCAAACACCGCAGCCTGCACCAGTAGCACAGAAACCAGCGAGGGGTGCTGCTCCGCCTTGGGCTGCGAAGCCTGTGGCTGACGAAGACACACCTTTCTAACCAGTCCCAGGGGGATCTAGCGTGACTAAAATTGATCTAGAGCCGATTGATCGCGTAACGGCAGCCATTGACGCTCACCATGAGAAATTTGCAGATTCACCTAGATCTCACCTGGGGGCCAGCATCCTTGGTCACCACTGTGACCGCTGGATCTGGCTCTCTTTCCGATGGGCGTTCAGGGAGAAAATCCCTGGACGTCTTAAGAGGTTATTCCGCCGGGGACATCACGAGGAAGACATTATAACCGCCGATCTAAAAGCGATTGGCATAGATTTAAGGTGCACTGGACGAGATCAAGTGCGTGTTGACCTAGGCGGTCACTTAGGCGGTTCAGTTGACGGCATTATTGAAGGTGGAGTGCCAGGGGCAGAGAACACTAGGCACATTGCCGAATATAAGACACATGGATTGAAACCCTTTGAGGATTTAGTGAAGAAGGGTGTCTACGAGAGCAAGCCAATGCACTACGCGCAGATGCAGCTCTACATGCTTGGGACCAAGATCAAAAGAGCCCTGTACGTTGCCGTCTGTAAGAATGACGACAGAATGTACACCGAGCGCGTGAAGTACGATGAGGAAGCAGCGCAGCAGCTCCTAGACCGTGGAAAAAGGCTATCGACTGCTGACAGGATGCCAGATCCAATTTCAACAGATCCAAGTTGGTATCAATGCAAAATGTGTCCAGCATACGATCTGTGTCACGAAACAAAGCTCACTAAGGAAGTAAATTGCCGAACCTGCGCTCACGTCACGGCTCACGAGGATGGACGTTGGTCATGCGCTAGGTGGGGAGCGGATAACATACTAACGGAGCATCAGGTGCAGGGATGTGAAGCACACGTCCTACACCCTGATCTAGTCCCTTGGGAGCGCCGTGACAGCAATAGTCCTTATGAAGCTGTCTACGCCAAGGATGGCGTCGAGATACGCAATGGAGAGGGCGATGCTCACGTTTTCACGAGCAAGGAATTAGTTGAATTAGGCGATGCCTGTTTTACGGATTTAGTGAGGGAAGCGCGTCGGGTTTTCCCCGATGCAAAGCTGGAGGTGAAGGATGTTAAGGGATTACCAGCAGAGAGCAATTAACGAACTGTACGCATGGTTTAACCTCAATAAAAAAGGTCACCCATGCTTAGAATTGCCGACCGGCAGTGGTAAGTCTCACATCATAGCGGCACTATGCAAAGACGCGATCCAGAATTGGCCTGAGACGCGCATCCTGATGCTAACGCACGTTAAAGAACTCATAGAGCAAAATGCGGAGAAAATGTGGCAGCATTGGCCTACAGCACCTCTTGGCATTTACTCGGCTGGATTAAAGCTCAAGCAGCTAGATCGACAGATAACCTTTGCAGGTATCCAATCCATCCGCAAAAAAGCTAATGACGTTGGATTTGTCGATCTCATTATTATTGATGAAGCACACTTAGTTAATCACCGTGATGCTGGCAGCTATCGCACGTTCATCGAGGAGCTAAAGCAATTCAACCCAGACATACGGGTCGTCGGTCTAACAGCTACACCGTATCGTCTAGGTCACGGCTTAATCACTGATGAGCCTGCGTTATTCCAAGAGATTATATCGCCGGTATTGATTGAGGAGCTAATATTCAAAGGTTATCTCGCACCACTGCGGTCTAAGGCAACCGATCTAAAAGTAAATGTTGCAGGCGTACACAAACGCGGTGGTGAGTTTATTGAATCTGAGCTTCACGATGCAGTAGCAAAGTTTGATAGTGAAGGCGCTGTTGATGAAGTAATCCGCAGAGCAGAGGGGCGTAAATCTTGGTTGTTCTTTTGCAGTGGCGTCAGACATGCAGAGGCTATCAGAGATATCCTACGGGATCGCGGCATCTCAGCGGAATGTGTGCTTGGTGATACGCCTAAAGCAGAACGCGAGCGCATTTTAGAACAATTCAAAAGTGGTGAGATAACTGCACTAACAAATGCCAATGTACTGACAACCGGCTTTGACCATCCCGATCTAGATGTCATTGTCATGATGCGTCCAACGCTCAGTACTGCACTATATTGCCAGATGGCTGGACGTGGCATGAGAATAAAGAACCATGTCAAAGATTGCTTGGTGTTTGACTTTGCCGGTGTAGTTGCCACGCATGGTCCCATCACTGCGCTAGATCCAAAGAAACCAAACAGTGCTGGACCTGGCGAAGCTCCAGTAAAGCTCTGCGAGCATTGCCAAGAGATAAACGCATTGGCGGCTAGATTTTGCGTTGCGTGTGGACAGCCATTTCCAATTCGACAGAAACCAAAGATGACGCTCCACAACGAAGACATAATGGGTATGTCATCGATTGAGATGAACGTGCGTGATTGGAAGTGGAGCATCCACACAAGCCGTGGCACTGGTCGGCAGATGATCCTCGTCACCTACTATGGCGCATTCTCCGATCCACCTGTTAAGGAGTACCTGACGGTTGAATACGCTGGATACCCCGGTGAAAAAGCTCGCCGGACGGTCAGCACAATGGCGCAACGTGCGGGAGTGGGGCTACAACCAAATATGACGATGCTTGATTTAACCAAAGTAATGAATAAAGCAGACTGTCCTCATGTCATAAAGTATTGTAAAAGTGGGAAATTCTATCAGGTGTCGGAGAGGCTTTGGCATGAGGAGCGAACACTTAGAGCAGGTTGATTTCGTATCATGGTTCCGCAAAGTGTTCCCAGACACACTGATTTTCGCAATACCAAATGGCGGTCAACGCTCCATGACTACTGGGGCGAAATTAAAGGCTGAAGGCGTTGTAGCCGGTGTCCCAGATCTTTACGTTCCAGCATGGAACTTATGGATAGAAATGAAGCGAGAGAAGGGGGGACAACTCTCGCCAAAACAGAATGGAATGATTGAATACTTATCTGGTCTGCCTAGACATGAAGTTATTGTCGGGTATGGAGCAGATGACGCAAGAAATAAAATTTTAGTCTATGCAGAACGTCAGAAAAAGTGGTAATATTTATTTGTTGAGGTTTCCTTTCCCTGCCTCAACCTTTGCCGCCGACTGATTACCCCGCTTTTTCGGTCGGCGGCTTTTCTCTTTATATACCAGCTCAAATGTATTTTCCCCGACGTTACCAACACGTCGGTGCATCAGCCATATTTCGCCTGCCTTTTCTCGTTTTAGGTAATCTCTAATTTCTATTATCTGTTGAATCCAAGAAATCTTAATACCTGGAACAGTCCAGCGATGCTCAGTCTGTGGGCTGCGATAAGCAACTACCAGCCATTTATCTTTCAATTGAATATCCCTTTTTTTACGTTCAGCTATTGCATACTGCCTCTTCTTATTTAATATGTAAATAAGGGAGAGACAAATGATTACTACAATAGCGTGTTTAGCAATGGCTGTGTACTTTGAAGCGCGGTCAGAACCAATAGCCGGTCAACTTGCCGTGGCACAGGTTGTTCTTAATAGAACTATGTCACACCGCTTCCCAGATACTGCCTGTGAGGTGGTGAAACAGGGTATGGTAAATTCAGCGGGTAATCCGGTTAAGAATAAATGCCAGTTTAGCTTCTGGTGTGACGGCAAGAAAGAAACGGTACGCAATAACGACTCATGGAAAACAGCAGAGGAAGTTGCTCGCGCAGCTTTGGCTGCATCAATTGACATAACTGAAGGGGCTACGTTCTATCACACACCTGATGTGTCACCAGCATGGCGGCACACTAAGGTTAGGACGGTGCAATTAGGCAATCACATTTTCTATCGGGAGAAATGAGATGAACAAATCACTGCCACAACGTGTTTACGAGATGTATTACGACGGCTTCTCAATCCAAGAGATTTCAGAGGCTGTAGGTAGTCCACCAACATCCGTCAGAACCATGATTAGCATGGAGCGTCGCAGACTAAAGATTAAGCGGATCAAGGTTGATCTGCCGGAAAGAGCCGTTGAACGGCTGGTGGAGAGGGCGGCTCAAATGGGCGTCCATCCAGAGGATCTAGCTGCTAGGATGCTGCGGGAGTGTATAGGGTAATGTCAGTAGTCAGTTTAGAGAGTTACACGCGCCGTGTAGGCGCAATCCCTGGGACAAACCTTGGCGATGATATTTGCTACTTCGCCAGGGTGTCCAATCCAGTTAGTCAGATTAACAATTTAAAGAATGACCGACTGATTGATTATTTGATCAAGCATAAGCACTGGTCGCCCTTTGAGATGGTTTACGCGACGCTTGGGATTGATACTACTAGGGACATTGCGAGGCAGATCCTACGCCACAGGTCGTTCTCATTTCAGGAGTTTTCACAACGTTACAGCGTTACTTCAATGGATATGGAGTTGCGCGAGGCTAGGATGCAAGATCTCAAAAATAAGCAGAACAGCATAGAGACAGACGACAAACATTTAAAGCTACTGTGGGAGATGAGGCAAAATCAAATCATCCATGAAGCTAAAGTGGCATATGAATGGGCTATTAACAAAGGTATAGCTAAAGAACAAGCAAGGGCAATCTTGCCTGAAGGTTTGACTTGGACACGGCTCTATATGTCCGGCTCTATGCGTTCATGGATACATTACATCGAGCTTAGGTCTGGACCTGAGACGCAAAAGGAACATCGAGTAATAGCTCAGACTGCTGCGCTGGCTCTAGAGCCCATCTTTCCGCAGATTAAGGGATTTGTGAAATAATGAGACATCCAACAGATTTCTACCCAACACCTCACAGCATCATTGCGTCGCTGCTTCACAATCTTAACTGGGAAAATATAAACGCCTGGGAACCGTGTGCAGGTGATGGACGCTTCGCCAATGCAATTCAGCAATGCTACAACGTCAATGTCCTAAGCCACGATATAAACAATGGCTATGATTTCTTTGAGTGGGAAGTAGCAAGACGCCCAGACATAATCACCAATCCACCGTTTAAGTGCATCAGACAATTCATAGATCACGCATTTCACATTGGCGTTAGGCGCATGGCATTGATCTGCCCAGAGCGTCTGTGGGCTTGTCAGAAGGGATATGAACAGAAGCAAAGGCACAACCCGTCTAGGTTCATCAACCTTACTTGGCGTGAGGATTACCTAAACAAAGGTGGATCACCGGATCGAGCATTAGCTATATCTATTTGGGATCGACCGCACTCGGTTCATACGTCTTATGAGGTTTGGGACAGACCGGGTTAATTGCAGCAAGAGCCTCCTCCCACGTCCTAGCCTCAATATCATCTGCAAGCATTTTAAGTTGAGATACACGCCTTGTGATTTGTTTAGAAATAATATCTATGTGAAAGAAAGCGATCTTTCTTAGATCCAAGGCAACGCAGGCTACAATATCGCAATCTTCAATGGTTAGGGGACGTTTAGGAAGGCTCTTGTTGACCTGCCATTGATAGCTGTAGCCATCAAGGTTTTTTAATGTAGATTTAACCTGAACTCGAATAATCTCTTGATTTTTAACGGCTACAATATCCATACCTTCTGCATCGATGATCGATGGGCTCCATCCGAAGGTAAACAGGACGCTACAGGTTAGATGCTCACCCGCTGTTCCTATATGTTTAGCAGAAATCAAGAGCTTCTAACCGAGCTGCGTGACGTTCGGTGCGAGCCGGTGTTTGGCGATATAGTTTACTGTCTCTTAGTTGCGCCGCAGCTTCTTTCCAATCACGCGCTTTGATTGCTGCATGATGTTTGGCAAACTTTTGATACCTTGGTAATCCAAGCTGGAAAGCAAGGGATACAATAGTTATTTGCGCGTCCTCTGGCAGATCATCAAAGTCAGGATGAAGCCATTTGGCATCTTTGATCGACACTTGCACATCCTGATGGAAAAGCTCATGGACACGTTGCTCGCTTACAGGTGTGCCAACCGGCAAGTCGTATTCCGGTTCACCCTTAAGAGAAAGATGTCCCACGCCCAAAGATTTTAGACCAAGGTGATCTAAGTACAGTTCGTAAACACAACCCTCGTCATGCTCAAGGAGCTGGCGAAGACGAGCCATCATTTGCCTTGCCCGCGATATTTCTTCCAATTCCGCCGTTTGTGCTTGTTGGCAGGGCGGCTCATTGGAGACTGACCAATAGAGGTTCTCTTTCTAACTGGAATGGGATGCCAGGTTTGACCGACTGTTTTCGTTTTTGCCATTATTTAGTGTCCGTTTTCTTTAACTTATCAAAAGACCTCATACCGCCAATTCCGAGCATACCAAGCAAAAGAGGCATCATAACTGACATATCTGCTTGCGGAATGATGATACCAAATCCAGAGCAAATTGGTGCGACTAGGAAATTAACAGCCATGCCAAGAACAGCAACATATCCAGCAAGAGGACGCCACGACGATTGAAACCAGTTACCCTTGGCGTCAGCTTTTAGAACTTCGATCTGCTGAAGCGCTATTTCTTGAGCGTGTCTTTCACCCATAGTCGCTATTTCATGGGCGAGCTTTATCTTGGTGTCTTGGTCAGGAATAAATTTATCGAGGAGACTTGTTACAGGACCTATTAGCGCTTGAATCATCTTATTTTACCCGGTTAGTCGCGCCGTTTATCGCGGATTTCTTTCAGAGCAACATATATTCGAATCGACATCCACACGATTGAAAGTAGCGCTGCAATACTAGGCAATATTTCAGCTATGGTTCCGATGGTGATACCAAGGGCGCTCAAATCAAATATGCGAATGTCGTCCTGGTTCATCAGCTTTTCCTCAAAATCAAGACGATCAATAGCACAATTAACCCGCATGTCACTAGGTCAGGGGTTGACCACATTGACATGCCCGGTGGCATTACCAAGGCAATCCTTGACCGCGAGTTGGATTAATTATCTCAGCAACATTATTTGCAAGCGCTGCTTCGATGTTTGCAACTTGTTCATCGCCAAGTGCTGCCTTTACCCATTCAACAACTTGAGCTTCAGTAAGATCAGCAAACTCTGTGAAATTGCTAAGATCCTCGGTTGATATGCCGATGGTTCCATAAGCTCTTGCGAAATGCTCATTCTCCGCAACGATGCACTGCCAATGCACATTGTTGACGACATTGGTTTTATCGTCCTGTGCGAGGGCATATTCCATTTGAACAACTGACCAAGTTACGGACATTACTCTCTCCTATTCGTTTGCAGCAATAGCAGCGTTGGCAGCGGTCATATCTTCTGTAGTCCAGAAATCCTTAGCGACCATGATCTTCAGATGATCGACATTGCGCTGAACGCAATCCGCCCATTCTGCATCGTCCATGTCTTCTGGTTGACCAGCGTTTAGCAGATCAACGGAGTGACCCATTGCTGTGTAGTGCTGGGCAATTTGTTCTGCGGTGATTTCGTCCATTATGCGTTCTCCAGTGCGGTTATACGAGTTTCAAGGCTTTCTATTTTTGTGAGCGCTTCTTGTAACGCTGCGGTCAACAGTGGCACTAGTTTAGATTGATCTATTCCCTGATAGACAGGGTTGCCTTCTGCATCAACTTCATCCTTTGTGCCAGTGATTGCCTCTGGAACTACATCAGAAACTTCGTGTGCAAGGAAGCCATCGACAGTTTTGTCAGGGTCAGCGACGAAGTTAAAACGATGTACGGGAACCTGCTTAACTCTATCTATAGCACCAGTCAGTTCTGTGACGTTTTCTTTGAGGCGATAGTCTGAGGATGTGACATAACTTGTAGACGAACCATTGGTGTTTATTCCACCAACGCCACCATTTCCATTTCTAAAATGAACATGATAAACAGTTGTCGTAGCTGCACATTCACTGATTATTGATCCTGCACCACTTGCAACGCCATCAGCATCAATATGCAAAACAGCGTTACTGCTTACAATGTTACTAGTGGTTCCCGCCAGTATTCTTCCACTGCTGTCCACAACAACCCTAGGATTACCATCCCCATCCGACAGCACGATGTTGTTGCTGCTGGTGCGGATGTCGAGGCCGCCTTGGTTGCCGTTATACTTGCCAAGGATGGTGTTTTTAGAGCCTGAAGTTACTGAGCTACCTGCACCAGTTCCTATAAATGTATTATTTGCGCCTGTGGT
>Ga0222715_10001099_pt1 | contig 26521 bp, 37 predicted proteins | sample C33_9DmetaG_FD_165056 | JGI IMG/M metagenome (GOLD analysis project Ga0222715, IMG submission 165056) | Estuarine water microbial communities from San Francisco Bay, California, United States - C33_9D | ecosystem: Environmental > Aquatic > Marine > Unclassified | place: USA: California...
GGTCCGTTCAAGGAGACCGACCCACCCAACTTTCAGGGGTCCTACTACTCAAAGACCAAGGTGATGGTTCAGGACCTGCTGAAGGACTACAAAAATTGTTTGGTTCTGCGACTGAGAATGCCCATCACCGGTGACCTCGAGCATCCCAGAAACTTTATCACCAAAATCATGAATTACAAGCGAATTGTCTCTGTCGAAAACTCGATGACCGTGCTACCCACGCTGCTCCCGGTGGCTGCCGACATGGTCAAAAAGTCCGTCACCGGGACTTTCAATTTCACCAACCCCGGATCTATCTGTCACGATGATGTCATGAATATGGTGAAATTTTACAGAAAGCGCGACCTTACGTGGAATCTGATGACCTTGGAGGAGCAATCCAGGATTCTCAAGGCGGGTCGGAGCAACTGCGTTTTGGACGCAAGCAAGTTGACGGAACTCTATCCGGACATACCAGATATTCACACAGCATTAAAGAGTGTGCTAGAGGAATAAACAAATGGACGTCCATGATTTTCTGAAAAAGCGCTACGATGCCTTTTACGACTTGCTTGAAAGGGACTGTAGGGAGAAAGGTTGGGATATTTCATTTGACGCAACAAAACTCTTTCACGACATCCATCAGATAAATGGTCATGATGGAATAGGTATTTCTCAGTATCCAAAGGTATCTGGTGAAGAAATCATAATGGATGAAGGATGGCGACTGATATTCGATCACGGATACGTGGACAATAAAAGCACTCCGGTGAGCAGTGACGGTGACGAGACTATAGATGTGTATTTCAAGGGAACATTCTACAATCCCAATCAGGTCGAGTATCCATTCACATACAAAGCCATGTATTTCTGGAATCACGCACCGGCAGAAATGGATACAGAAGAGGAAGATTTCAACTACCCCAAGGGTGTCCCGGAAGAGGTCATAGAACATTTCATAGAGATCATGCACGATAAGGCACGGTGGGGAGTTTAAAGGAAACACGAGTTAACAAACTAGGATGAAGATCGAGTTCTTGGATGAATGTCTGGAACTCTCTTCGCTATCCAATATGATGCACAAACATGGCGCGGTGGTCGTATTGAATGGCGAAATAGTGGGAAGGGGATACAACTATTGGGAGAAGTTTCACAATACCATAAGTGTTCACTCGGAGGCGGCGGCGATCATGGATGCCCGAAAGCGCATCACCCGAAAGGACTTCAAGAAGGCATGGATGCTCGTGGTTAGGGCAAATAGGAGCGGTGATTTGAAATTGTCCAAACCTTGTCAAAAGTGTAGGAAAATTTGCGAGGAGTATAAATTAAGCAGAATATTATACTCTACATAATTAGTAAGTAACATGAACACTTTGTTCAATGTATGGGTGATTCCTGTGAAGCACAAAATTATTTCAAAAAAACTAAACATACTAAATCCTCCTTATGTTCCTATCGCCACCAACGTGGAAGAAAAGATACTTCCCAGATATCGTGAAATGTTTGATGCACAGACCATGATAACTGACATAGGACCTTCTGTCAAATTCATGCTCACCCACGACGGTGAACGCAGACTTGCCAGGGACTGCAAGGTTTTTGGGGATATGGACGGATCACTGGTGCTCCACGAAGTTCAACAAGATTTAGATATGGAAGATTTTTTGATGATGTTTCCGGAGACCGCCAAGATGTCGATTGTTCAGGAAGACCTTGAAGGCATGTTATGTTTTTCAAGGCGAAGTATTGAGTATCCATTTCCCTACGAGTTGTTCGTTCCAGATGAATATAATTTTTTATGATCATAAATCAGGGAAATGCGGAAATTGTTGTCGTCGGGTGGTGACGAACTTGTCAACGATGAAACGGGGTATACACTATTGTCCCTCTTCGGTGTCAATTTGGCTACAACAGCTGGATATCTGTTTAGACCAAAGGATTGGATTATACCAAAACCTGCCGTTGTAACCAATGTCTTATTTTGTCTTTTCCTTTTCTTGAATGCTCTAGGGCTGATGGGGTCGGGGTTCAAGATGCTGGGAAAGGAAAGTTCCGAAAAGTTATTTGACGTTTCGGATAATCCGGTCAGCGATTTGATGATCGGTATTCTGGCCACCGTGCTGGTTCAGTCTTCATCCACGACCACCTCAATCATCGTGGGCATGGTGGGTGCCAATGAGTTGTCTGTGACCAACGCCATCTACATGATCATGGGCGCCAACATAGGCACTTCGGTCACAAACACAATTGTTTCGCTGGCTCACATGATCGACGGAGATGAGTATGAACGCGCGTTTTCTGCTGCGACCATTCATGACCTTTTCAACTACCTATCGGTGTTAGTCCTCTTCCCTCTCGAGTGGGCATTCCACCCACTTCAGTTGATGACCGCAGAGATGGTCAAGGATGTCGTGGAATGCACCGGTGATTGTGAAGAATGGGAAGGTCCCGTCAAGAAATACATCACACCCTTCTCGAAGGGTCTCATGGGCGTCTTCGAGGATGACTGGGGAATGAATGAGAATGCCGTCGGATGGTTGAGCATAGGTCTTTCGCTCATAGTGACATTCAATGTCCTTTTCATGATTTCCAAGAGCATGTCCTACGTGATGGAAGGAAAACCAACGGAACTTCTGCAAAAGTCTTTGGATTTCAACAACTACCTGACCATGCTTATGGGTCTCGGTTTCACCATCTTGGTTCAGTCATCGTCTATCACCACCTCAGTGCTCACTCCTTTGTGCGCCACGGACATGGTGAAGTTGGAGCAAATGTTTCCACTGACTGTGGGTGCCAATCTGGGAACGACCGTGACGGGTCTGCTTGCCTCCACCACGGCAGCCTCGAACGCCAAGTCTGCACTTCAGGTCGCACTCTGTCACACATTCTTCAATGTGTTTGGGACTATCATCTGGTATGTTCCTCCTCCGTTGCGCGAGGCACCCATGTGGGGAGCCAAGAAGCTGGGCGAACTTGCCAAGGAATACAAATATTTCCCGATCGCCTACATCGGCACGGCATTTGTCGGTCTCCCATTGGCTGTCTACGGAATCAGCATGGCTATCTAAAAAAGTGCTGCGATTCACAACTTAAAGAAAAATATCTAAAAATAACTAGATGGAAACGCGCCAATTTCTCAAAGTTCATTACGATGCTTTTCACCTGTCCCTCAAACAGGAGTGTGAAAAACATGGTATCGAAATAAAGTTCCGCGACGACTTCTCGGGGGACATAGAGCAGGTGAATCGGATCGAGGGGTGGTGCCCTGATTTTCATGGCAAGAACTTTGAGAGTGGGCGTTTCCGTCTCATTGTAGAATATGGATGGCGAAAACAAGAATTTCCTATGGAAGCGGAAATCAAGGGAATAATACGCGCGGGATTTCAGACGTGGACCTTCATGTATAAATACGCAGACTATCTAGAACCTTTGTTTGAAACGAATGCCCCTTTGATGGATGATGTTAAAAGTGACTTTGTGATCTTTTTAAAGAAATTGGTCTACGAATGATAAATGACCGGAACTTTGTTCAATCTATGGGTGGTCCCGACACGACACAAAGAACTTTCGCGGCGATACAACACCACCATGCCTATGCACGTCCCTATTTCGAGGGCAATCACAGAAGATAAAGTGAAAATGTTAACAGAAATGATTCCAAAAAGGACCATCATCAAAAATTGTGGCAAGAACATAAAATTGATGATGAACATGGACTATGAATATGCGTTGGGCTATGACTGCAAGGTATTTGACTATCAGTCTGTATTGGTGATGTATGAAATTATGGGTGAAGTGGCACCTGCCGACATACCCACGATGTTTCCTGAATTGTCACCCGTCGAGGAAGAGCTGGAGGCCAATTTATGCTTGTCGATGAGGTCGATGGAATATCCTTTTGGTTGGGAAATTATAGAATTGTAGAGTAGAGTCCGTCAATGTAATAGACCTTTTTGAACCCGAATGACGCAATCTTTTCGGCTCCGACACGAGCGCGTTGACCAGTATTGCAGTAGACCACGATACCATCGTCTTTTTTGAACCCCTTTAATCGGTCTTGAGAGATCACATTAACGGGCATGTGAACCGCACCGGGATAGTGACCAAAGTCCCATTCGAACTTGCTCCGAACATCCACGACGTGCTTGATTTCACCAGACTTGATCATCTTCTTCGCTCTGGCTGCGCTGATGAGTTGTGTGCCAGACAACGAATAGTACCGAAGTGCCGCGAAACCAGTATACAGAGCCCCTGCAATACCAGTCCACAAGTAGAACGTTGCGTCATTCATCTTTTATTTTATAGGTCATTTTAATTATAGACAATGTGGAAGTATGCCAGAAGTTCACTCGGCTACATAGCTTCCGGGATTGCCAGCGGAACTGCGGCTGCCGTGTTTCTCTCGTGGGTTCCTTCATTTCAGGCCAAGTTGGTCCATGCTCTCATTCAAGAACCTTCGTTCCCCATAGAGATCCTTACATCATTTCTTATCTACAAGGTCGTCGGAAATGTGTTCACTGGAATTCGTGTGGGCTTGGTTTCCTACGCCATCGCACTCACCACACAAGAAGCCAAGTCGACTGCGATCATGAAAACTTACCTGATGCCATATGATTATTTTATCAAAAATTCATTTCACGATACGATCGAATTGGTCAACAACGACGTCGAGACCGTGGTCGAAAGTTTCACAGCACTGACCAACTACGCCATCCGTGCCTCACTTCAATTCATGGTGACTGTGTATCTATTATGGCAAAAATCCCCTGAACTTACATTGATTTGCGTCGGTTGTGCGTTGGGTCACGTGGGTATTCAGCAGGGATTCGCAAATATGTTTTACGTTCCGAGCATCAAGCCCATTCAAGAACACAAGCAACGACAAAATGAGTTGATACGTGACTACTACGAGAAGATGGAGATTTACCGAACGCATCACAAAGAAGATTGGGTTGTCAGTGAGTGGGCGCATCACCAAGAAGAGATCATGAAACACCGGAAGAAAGAATCTTACACATTCGGGACCATGGTGACGCTCAATTTCACGACCGCTTCGCTGATGATGGGTCTGATGATGATGCACCAAGGCGGTGACCGAGAAGCCGTTCATGAATTTGTGGTCTACATTCTTTCCATATTTCAATTGTTCGAGCAGTCCGTGGACGTTCTCAAGGATGTCAAGAGCAAGGAGGCGAAGCGCGAGAAGGTCTATGGATTTCTCGACACGCCGGTCAGAGACGATTGGGGATTTTTGATCAACGAAAAACCTGACATCTACATCAAAAACGTCTCGTTCGGGTATCATGAGGACGCAAAGATCATATCAAATTTCAATATGAAAATACCCTACGGCAAGCACGTGGGATTTCATGGAATGTCCGGTGCCGGAAAGAGTACACTTCTAAAACTGTTGATGGGTCTGTATCAGCCGTGGGAGGGTGAAATCAGGTGGCACGACGTCAGTCTCAGGGATCATGACCGCGAGTGGTTTTACAAGTATGGAATCGCCTACGTTCCACAGGAGCCGATGTTATTCAAGGATGAGCCCATCGTGGATCACTACATCACCACCGACATCCCGAGGTCCGGTCCCATGTCGGGTGGTCAGAAACAGAGGGCGGCACTGGCCTACGCGATCTCGAGGGAACCCTTGGTGCTGTTCTTGGACGAACCGACCTGTCACCAAGACCAAGAAAATACTGACAAGATCGTAGACATGCTCAAGAACTTTAATGGAACGATCATCGCCATAAGTCACGATCGCATCTTCTTAAACAGATTCTGCGATATTACAAAACAGATAAGACGATGAACATCTTGATTACGGGCGGTGCCGGATTTATCGGCAGTCATGTCACTAGACATCTTGTGAAGACCTATCCAGAATACACCTTCGTGGTGCTGGACAAGTTGGATTACTGTGCGAGCATGCACAACCTCACGGAAGTCATGGAGAGTCGCAATTTCAAGTTTCTCATGGGAGACATCACCAATGTGGACTTTGTGAACTACATCATGGAAACTGAGAACATCAACGTCGTGATGCACTTTGCTGCTCAGACCCATGTGGACAATAGTTTCGGAAACAGTTTCGACTTCACCTACAACAATATCTACGGAACCCATGTCCTTCTGGAGAGTGCAAAGAACAATCCAAAACTGAAACGGTTCATCCATGTGAGCACCGACGAGGTCTATGGTGAGACGCCCAAGGACGCCGAGAGCGGCTACACCGAGGGTCAGATCCTAAATCCCACCAATCCCTACAGCGCCACCAAGGCTGCCGCCGAGATGTTGGTGACCGCATACGCCCACAGTTACAAGTTGCCTGTCATCATCACCCGTGGCAACAATGTCTATGGCCCGGGACAGTTTCCGGAGAAGTTGATTCCCAAGTTTTGCATGCGAGCCATGAGGGGTGAAAAGTTGCCAGTGCACGGCGAGGGCAAGGCGGTGAGATCCTACCTCTACATTGACGATGTGGTGGAGGCCTTTGACATCATTTTGCACATGGGCAAGACTGGTGAGACCTACAACATCGGGACCAAAAAGGAGCGGTCGGTGATGGAAGTTGCAGAAGAAATTTGCAAGGTCTTTGGGCTGAACAAGGAAGAGACCATCCAGTTCGTGGAGGATCGTCCCTTCAATGATTGTCGCTACTTCATCGAGGATGCCAAGCTGGCCGCCCTCGGCTGGTCCGAAAAGACCACATGGGAGGAGGGGATCAAGAAGACCCTCGCTTTCTACCGAGACGCCAAGGGGTGGTGGAAAAGGTCTTTGGTCAATGAAGCCCTAAACAACTAATTTTTATTCAGGAACGGTGAAAGGCAGGGTTCCCGTCAGAGACAAAATGCCCGGCGGTGCCAAAACGAACGCGAACGGTCTTACCTTTGAGGCCAAGGTCAATCTAGAACAGTTCGATGGAGTGTGGTTCGATCAGTACGAGGTGAGTTCGGCGACTCAGTATCAATTTTTGAGTCTTCCTCCATCCATAAAACAGGATTACGACCCGGAGTGGAACGACCGCAAGGCAGACACCGGGATAATGATTACAAATATGCGTAACGGTATGCGCAGTTTTCTAATCATTGAGCAGAAGTACCAATCAGTAGATGGTTCGGTTGACACAAAGTTGTTGGCAGGATATTCGTTCAGAAAAATATGGAAACGGACATTGGATACGACCGAAAACAATCTCCGTGAAGTACGTTACGCCTTTGTTGTCAATAAATGGATATGGGACAACTGCGTTATGAGAAAGAAGGATATTCGTACGGAATTAGAAGACGAGAATATCCCACTATTTTCGACCGATGAAACAGATGTTGTTATGGAAATACATAACATTATTTTGGATATGTTCGATTCGTTATGATGCACTCGCTGGCGGTCGCCGAGGGGTCCCGGGAGTGAATGGCTCGTCGTGCCGTGATTTCGCGGATGGTCATGGGGCGGGCAAGTCCCTTCACAAAGTCCGTCGCCGAGTTCGAGAGGATGGCATGGGCCTTTGACTCCTTGAGCATCGTGATCAGGCGCTCGGTGTGCTCCTTGCTGAACCCGTCCGCCGAGTACCCCACGAAGGTGTCATCGTAGGGAGGGTCGCAGTAGACCACGTCCGATGCTCCCACGGTCTGCAGGACATCAAAGGCGCTGGCGACCGAAAACTCGACCCTGTGATGATTGAACGCCACGGACGCGTCCCGAATACTGTTGAGGGTGTCGTCCAGAGGGAACTTGGCGTAGTTCCCGTAGGGGACATTGAACCCTCCCGATTTATTTAGTCTGAATATACCTCTAAAACCCATTTTATTCAAAAAAATAAAGTGTTCCGAAGTCTGTTTTTCATTGAACTCACTACGCATCTTATAGTAAAAAGTCTTTCTGTCTTCACTTTGTTCCCACCGCGACACGAGTTTTTGTACGTCCGTGCAGAGTCCCTCTGGGTCGTCTTTGACTCTTTTGTAGGTCTCGATCAGAATCTTGTTTGTGTCAGAAGCCCTGACATTGCCTTTGACCTTCTTGGTGGCAAGGACATGTAAAAGCACGCTCCCTCCACCGACAAAAGGTTCCACGTAATCTCCTTTAATCTCGTCGGGAATGCCAAGTTGTTCAACGAGGTCTTGTTTTCCGCCCACCCACTTTAGAAAAGGCTTCATGATAATTATACTTATTATTTCTTTAAAAGCCCAGCCTCGATGGCCAAGAGACGATCGGGTCCGCGAGATGTCGGTCCGCCCATCAGGAACGAGTGAACCCTGGCGTACCCCCACTGCTGAGGTGTGGCTCCCGGGCGATGACCTGTCCTCCAGGCAGCAAGACCCTTGTCATAGACCTGCTTGATGATGTCCAGTGGGACTCCAGTCACCATGGCTTTATTCACAAGTGACTTTGCTCCAGGGTAAGCATTGTAGAACTTCTTTGTCCACGTGGACGTTTTGGTCTCCATGCCGATGTCCGTCTTGAATGGCGCGTAGGTCTTCTTTTCAATCTTCTTGAAACGGGTCACAACATCTTCCTCGGTCTTTAACCCACGGAAGTACTTGAGGGGCGTGTAGATCTTCTTATCCCCTTTAACATCTTTTAATACCTTTGTGATCTCCTTGTCAGATAACATCCCTACTATACGTTGCGATTTTATCCAGCAAATGTTTTACTTCTTAGTTGTTAGTAACTCGTGATGAGTGAGTGTGGTGCACTGACCAGGGCAGGAACAGCTTGCCGAAGAAGAAAGGCACAAGGTAAAGATCATTGCCCACTGCATGTTGATTTGCATGAATGTGCCATATGCCTGAACAGTATAACCACGAGAAGTGAACGGAATGCGCGAACCCTGCCGTGCAATCACAAATTTCACACGGCGTGCATCAATCGCTGGAAGCGCCAAGGTAACTATACCTGTCCGGTGTGTCGTCGGGATTTTGATATTCCAGAGTATAACATCACAGTCATCATAGAGGCACGAAGCACAAGGGAAAGGATGGTCACGACTAATCTTCGGAGCAGTCAGTTGGTGGGAAGAAATCTCGCCGAGACCTTTGATCTCCCCAGGGATAATGAAATTGAGTACATGACCGAAATCGTGGTCGAGGCAGAAAACATGGAAGAACTCAGGTCTGCGTTGATAAACGACCTTGGAATTGACATCAATGAAATAAATATGAATGTAGTTAATAGTAATGGGTCCGAAACTTCTCCCTAGGTCTGGCTACGAGCCCAAATACAGAGGCGAGGAGTGGTCCAGGGACGCTATGATTCAAGCCACACACAATTGTTATTCCTACTTTCTGGACGACCTTCGCGTGTATCCCCGCGCCGGCAAGCCACAGCCAGGTCTGTATGCCATGGGTCCTGGTTATAACGATGCAGTGACCTGTGAGTCCGTGAAGAGGCGCGTGCTCGCGGACAACCCAAGGCACGTCATCACGTGGTCTCTGGAAAAGGCCAAGGACAAGTGTCCCAAAGGACATTATAAGGGATTTCTGACTGTAAATAGCTGGGGCCAGGACTACCATTTTTATAGGCAAGATTCTGACGGTACCTGGTCGCACAAACCTGGTGGTACGGCAGTGTCGCGAACCGACGCCAGCAGGAAGCGCATCTACAACCCTGTGACCGCGGACCGCATGTACGGTAAGGTAGGTGGCATCGACTATGACAAGCCATGTACATTTTTCTGTGTGAGGAAGTCACTTAAGACTGTGAGTTCTGGAAATTTCATTACCCCAACGTCGGTCCTCAAGAATCCAAGAAAAAACCTCAATAACTAATAGTATGATTAACTTGACCCCATTGAATGGCGTTGATCAGGACCCCATCCCGTCTGCGGACGTGCGAACGAGTATGATCACTTCCATGCACAAGACCACGACTCCCTTGAACGCTGCTTTCTTTCAGCAGGCCAACTTGGAACGCATCCAGGCGATGCTCCGGAATCAGTTCAGGAACGAGACCGGTCTTTCCATCGATCGTCAGAATCCCCGCGATGTGATGACCTTCATGCGTTACGTCTATATCAACAACGCGATGAACCCCTACGGCAACATCACTGCTCAGTTGGCTCGCATGAATCAGCAGGTGGTGAATAAGATGCTTCCGCAAGTTCGCGAGGGCGTCTCGTCATACATTCTCTACGTCCGCGACGCTTCGACCAACTACGTGCCCAATCCTCTTCCAGTCAACACCACTTTGGCTGGCGAACGTCTTCCGATCAATAACCGTATCGGGATGGGTGGACCCTATTAAATATTTGTCGCCAAAGACTACTTAGTATGATCATAGGATGGAAAAGACATTTCCTATCACAAGTTTCTCAAGAAAGACCTTCTATAATCGTTCTTGATGAACTCCCAGAAAAGAAAGATGTGCAAAAACGTCATTCGCACAAAGTATGTAAAGCTGTGTGTCTCAATGGTAAGCCATGTTCACATAAGCCACAAACTGGTCTCGAGTTCTGCAAAAGACATTTAAAGATTTATGAACCTTAAATGTCAAGATATGTTTGTCGATATACAACTTGGTGATGGCGTTATTCTCGCAGAAATGATCGACGAGAAAGAAAATTCAGTGTTGGTGAAATGTCTAGAAGAGACTGATAACCAAGGTCATTACTCATTCAGAAATCCAGTGTGGATAAGCAAGGAACATGTAATAAGTTCTTATTCGGCTGTCAGGGATATGGATTCACTTGGTTACGAAGAGGTAAGTGACAACCTTTACATATCGGCCGACGCTTCGGATGAAGATTTTGTCCCATCGGAAGATGATGACGATGACAATGACGACGACACTTCACTTTGTTCCGATGATTCTTTAAACTAACTGGCCTACGTTGTTATGGTATTACAAAAAATGGATGGAGGTGCACGAGAAATGGCAGCTGCAACTCGAACATGTTGGGATTACCGGTTGTGTTTTGTCGCTCGCACAACACCATGAGTCCCTTGAATTTTTTCATGCCGTGGTTGATAAGAGGTTACGTTCATGTTCATTATGATCGTGACGTATTTCTATGGCATAGGGTAAAAATGTTCGTTCGCATCATGTTTCTTGAACTCCAGCCAGCCATAACAAACGTAGGCGATGTCGTAAAAACATACTTTGATAGAGTAAGGTTCCCAAAAAAGAAAAAGAAGATGTGTGTGGTGTGCTACGAAAACAAGAGACCGGTTAGGATAAATTGTAAGCACAACGTCTGTGTCTCTTGTTTGAATAACATCGTGTATCTAAGCAGTAACTACGCATTCAAATGTCCTATGTGTTCGATGAATATACTAGGCGAATCGCAAGAGCAATCGCAATGAAAACAACAAGTATTAAATACATCTCTATATAATTGGACGAGGAAATATAGATGTTATTTCCGAAGTCTTGAATAGTTTCTCTCTTTTTTCATATTTTGTAGTATCGTAAGGTGGATTTGCAGGTGTACTTTTCACAAAAGGGTATGGCTTGTGAACCATTTTTGGTTGAACAAATATTTTTCTCCTTATTCGTTCTTCCAAAGGTATTTGTCTTAGTTGGTTCATAGCTTCCTCGGCTTCTTTTCTTGCTTCTCTTATTTTGGCAATTTCCTCTGACTGTTGTTCAATACGTTCCTGCTCTTGTGCCCGCGCCTCTGCCATCACCCTCGACCGTTCCTCCGCCTCTTCCTTTGCCTTCGCCTTGACTTCCGCTTCCGCTTCTGCTTGCGCCTTTGCTTGTGCTTGTGCCTTTGCCTCCGCTTGTGCCTTTGCCTTGACTTCCGCTTCCGCTTGTGCCTTTTGACGAGCAACAGTCTTTTCACGTCTTTCTCTTTTCAGCCTTGATGAAACGGTTTCTCTCTTTGATTGAGTTTCTCTCAACTGTGCCCTAGATTCTTCAAAACTTCGTTCTCTTTCCTCTTGTTCACGTTTGGAATCTTCTTCCATTTGTTTCCTCAATTCATCATCCTTTCTCAGTTTTTCCATTATGTCTGCAACAGAATCTTTTATTTGTTGTAGCCGTGATGATGTATTTATATTAAACGATCTAGCGACTTCCATCAACTGTTCATCACTTAAATTTGTATCACCAAACCCAATACTTTTTAATTGAGTTCTTATATTTTCCAAGATATATGGTTCTTCAATAGATATTCCTTCATCCAACGTTAAGGGTGCGAATGCTGCCTTTCGCAATCTGATATACTCAGGATCTCCAAATTTAGGACCAAACTTTTTCAGTTTATCTAATTCTTTTTGTCTAATAATTTTAAATCCATCACTTTTTGCCAAAGATTCAAGTATTGGTTTTGCCTCGGCTTCCGCATCTTTGATCCTCTTTTCGTATTGAAGTCTGGTGTACTGTGGCAAGAGTGTCGGGCCGGAAGACTCTAATTGTTTCTCCAATTCGTCCAAGGTGAGACTTTCACGTCGTAAAAATAGTATACCCACCAAGATGATGAATATTATTAAATACATCCTGATATTAATGAACAAAATGTTCTACACTAAATTGTGGACGAATCAAACTTTTCACTTTGTCTTTCACACCACCGAGGTGCCTCACATGGACTGGGTGGCGTTCAAAGAGGACGTCAGAAGTTGCTTCAAGAAGGAGCAGTTTAATTTCCTGTTTGACTTTTCGGATGTCAAGGTGGTCCAAGTTGTGACCATACCGAAGTTGATATGGGAGTTCAGTTCCCTTATGCGCGAGTTGAAACCCAAGACCGAGAAGCAGGTCATCCGGTCGGCGATCGTGACCAACCCGACGTTCTTCACGTTCAAGTTCATCGAGAGCATCATCTGGATGTATAGGAATGTGAGACCCATCAAGGTCGTCAGGTCGTTGCCGGAAGCGTATGATTTTCTTGGGTAATACTAATATGGATCTCCGCACGGACTCCGAGGTTCACTACCTTTACATTGAAGGAACATCAAACGTTTCCACGAGGCAGTTCCAAGAGATTTATCGAAATGTCTACCAGGTGGATCTGGTATACGCCGAGGCGACGGTTTTCACTGGAGGCAACTCGATCGTCTATGACATTGAGGAACTTCGTTCGCCTTTCACCGACAGTGCCGTGACAGCAGGCGCAGACAGTTCAAAGATTCGGGGATTCTTTGCCACCATTCCTCCCAAAGGCGTGGCGGCGGGCGCTGTCAGGTATTTTCAAGAGAATACCGATTTCAAACACAGTGTTCAGTACAAGAATCCGGTGAGTTTTGATAAGTTCACCATTCGTGTATTGGACAGTGCGGGTTCGCTTGGCACGGCAGCCGGTCACAAGATTCTGCTGAGGGTCCACATGGGGAATCCCAACATAAAACCTCAGATGCCCGTGGATTGGCGTGAAGAAAACAGTCAGCTGTTCGAAGGTGAGTCTTTGGGTCTTTTAGGAAACTAATTCGCCCTTGCGAAATTTACTGTAAACCCTAAGAACAAATGAGTTGTCACGAGAATTTTCAAATTGGATTAGTTCACCATTTAATTTCCTCCATTTCACAGTGAGTCTTGAAATCTGCGAAATGGGAGGACTGAATGACGTGCCGTAGGCATAATCTTTTGTGGAACTGAATTCTTTCACTTCACCGGAGTCGACGTCCATGGGGATCGGTCCAAAGTTGTTCTGGGAGGCGGTCGTGTCGTTCAGTTTGTTCATCTGTTCCATCCAGACGCTGTTTAGTTCATTTATATCCAAAAATATCTGGTCATCCGTGCTGAGATTTATGATTCTATCGGATTTAAGAAAGGTGGTTCCGCGGTATCTCGTGTTGTTTGCGTAAAGTGAAAATGTCGCCGAGGTTTCGGGTTCGTCGGCGATCGCAGACGATGTTCTCTCTGACGTGTCACTGAACCCCATGAGTTTTGCCATGAGGGTGGATGGCTTCAATTTGAAGTCACCGTCTCCGGACGGTCTGTAAAATAGGTACTTACCCTCGTCGTCCAAAAATGAAACCACGATATTGGATTCCAAATTTATGGCGTTCTGGACGGTGGTCATCAACCCTTGACCTGAATAGAAACCATTTGCGATGGAAAATGAATGAAGCGTGGTGTTCACCAAATTGCTCACCTGTATGAAGTCGGTGCCGTCGGTGACATTCTCAATCACATTTGGTATGGATGCCTGGACGAGTTCCACGCGGGTCACATAGCGAATGGGATTTGGCAAATACATAGTGTATGCATTTGAATAAGGATACAGAGTCGTGTCGCGATCTGATGAGTTTATCACGAGATAGTCCGTGTCCATTCTACTAATTGGAAACATTAACGCTGAGTCGGAACTAACACAATCGGTCGTGGCTTAGCCCGTTGGATGGCAGCTTTCATTCGCGTGTTGGGTGCCACGTCGTCCTTCCGGAACTTGCTGAACACCTTGACGATAAACGAATTTTGATCAAGACCCTGGAAATCGATCAGCGAGCCGTCACTCTTTCGCCACCTGACGGTCAGACGAGAGATGGATGAAATCGGCGGATCAAAGTCCACGCCGTAGATGTAGTCACTGGTCTCTTTGAAATTCTTGATTCCGCCGGCACCCACGTCCAGTGGTATGGGCCCAAAGTTGTTCTGGGCCGCCGTGGTGCTGAATGAGTTCGCCTGTAGTCTCTGCGCCTGTTGCATCCGGACCGTGTTGAGTTCTGGGACGTCCAAAAAGATGTAATTGTCTGCCGCCAGATTCACGAGACGATCCGACTTGATGAAAAAGTTTTCCCGGTAACGATCGTTGTTCGCGTAGAGCGTGAAGGCAGGCGTCGTATTGGCTTCGTCCTGGATCTCGACCGCCGTCCTGGTGCTCGTGTCGCTGAATCCCATGAGCGTGGCCAAGGTCGCCGAAGGTTTGAGGTCGAACGCTGGATTCACATTGGATCGAGTGAACAAATACTTGCCTTCGTTAGAAAGGTAGGTCACGTTTACACCAGTTTCAAAATTTATGGCATTTTCTATTTCAGCTGCCAGACCACTGGCCGAGTAGAACCCATCGGGTATTGAAAATGAGTGCAAGGTGTTGTTCACCACATTACTTACCTGAATGATATTGGTTCCGTCTGCAACATTTTCTATAACATTTGGAACGGAAGCCTGAATCAGTTCAACCCTGACGATGTCTTCGATGGGGTTCAAAAGATGCATGATGTATGCGTTACCATTTGGATATATCGTCGTGTCCCTGAGATTAGAGTTGACCACGAGGTAATGCGTCTCCATGTTATTACTATTCACCTAGATTTTACTTAATCTGAAAAATCGTGTCCCACTTGTGGGGCATTGGTGCCTTGGCTTGAACGAGTGTCCACATTAGGAAGACCAGAAACCACGAGAACCCGACGTAACCGTCTACGACCATGAGAAGTTTGTCAAATGGAGATTCTAGTGAATTTACAAAAAAATTAAGTCCCACAGCGGAAGCCGAACCCACCAGAATTCCAATGTAGATTGCCTGCCACTTCATCCAAGGTTCCACTTTATTTTTTGTTTCGCCAATGAGTGTCGCGTAAATAATGCTCGACACCAGACTCGATATGATCACGTTAGGTCCAACCATTCCAACCTTGGTGTGAAGTAATAGTGCAGGAACCATTGACACAAGCATTGATACATAGAATATAGACGGAGCTGGCCACCATTCGAGACTGACACCATAGTTAACGAAAAACAGCAAGCAAATTGGGAAGATGATTCCACCAAATTTAAAGAGTTCTGAATATTCAGAAGGACTCATGTAAATCAACATCAGCGCAAGAAACCCATAAGAAGCAACAAGACCGAACACGAGACTGGATATGAAAGCCTCTTGTCGCTCTTTCTTATTCTTGGGATCCCTGACCTTTTCATCTATATGTGAAAGACCGAATATAAGAGCTGCAACCAATATACCAAGCAGTGGAGGAACCCCAAGAGGTGCCGCTATGAATGAAAACCCGAGGGTCATCAACATCAGATCCTTCCAGCTCAGAAGATTATTGATGGGGAGACCCATTATCTAATATCATGGACTAAAAATATTTTCATATAGTAGATAATGATATTCATTCTTTCGACAATCATATTTTCATACATCTATATCATCTTGAGGAAGTTGATTCCTGCACCAAAATTATTGGACACAGTCTTCCCGCCACTGATTTATTGGACAACTTCCCTGGCGTCCTTGGAAATGTTCATCGTCATTTCGCCGTTCGGTCTCGTCGCGGGAGTCCCCATGCTGTTACTGGTGTGGCAGGTGATTTCAACGTGGATTGATTACGTGTCCAATCAATCAGGAAACAAGAAATTAAAACAAGACAAAGACAAATTCAAGTACTTGATTCTCACACCGGTGAGAGCCATCGTGAGTCTGTGGAATGCCATCGTCAATGGTCTATCTTCGTGGTTCAGGGTCGTCACAGAAAATTGGAACAACATGACTAAACTTTACGTGGAAACACTAAATCTTATCTCAAACTCATTCAAGTTTTTGTCCGAGCAAGTCACAAAGCTCTGGACCGAACTGGTTATCGCTTTTAAGGCACTATGGGATCAAAGCATCAAGCTTCTCAAACTGATTGTCACCATGGGAGGAACTATCGACGAGGACATAATACCTCCACTCCCAGAACAATTCGAGAAATCCGAAAAGGAAGCAGCTCAAAAAAAATCAAAAAATTAACTGGTAATTTTTTCGCTTTCTAATTATAGTATGGAATACTACATTCTGACAGGTTTCTTAACACTTTTGCTTGGACCATTTGTAGGTTTTATTCCACCCGTGTTATTCCTTTTGTATTACCCGATTACTAAATTAGTATTCAAGGCACTAAAAAAGGATACCAAAGAACTCGATGACTTTTACTTGGCCATCCCGAGATTTTTCAATTTTACCACGATAACCAATTTCATAGTCAATTGGATCATCATGCCACCCATCAACTTCCTATCGTGGTTACCGGAAGCCATTCTTTCACTTGTGAAATTTCAGTTCAAGGTCATTGAATTCTTGGTTATCACCGTTCCTAAATACATATTCATGGGTATAAATTTTATCGTGGACAACTTGATCATTGGTCCCATCAGATTCTTCACAGACTACTTTATCAAAGTAACAGACTGGATAGCGAGTGGGAATGCCAGTGATTACTTTACAGAAGCCATCATATTTTGGTTCGAACTCTATTTTTTCCAAATTCAACAACTTTTCAATGCCTTTATTACTGGAAATTTTGGACATATATTTGGTAAGGGTCGCGTTGTTGATACTATCAGATTACCAGATGCCATGTTCTTGTTGAACACGATAAAAATTTAATCTAAATTATTTCTAGATGAACATCCTTGCCTTACTACTAGATTGGTTTACTAACTTTGATGAAAAGTTACTCATCGTGTCAGATGCGATTGCCAAATTTTTCATCGGGATACGCCTAGCTTTTGTGAATCTAGCATCTTCGGTTGGACAAGCCATCGTGAATTTCCTCACCCTGGTGGGAACCAATATTGTGACACAAGGACAGGCACTGGCGGACTACCTAAGCAACCGCGGAAACTCAATACGTAATGCAGCGAAATGGATAGTCAATCAGGGAATAAACAGTAGGAGATATGTAAGTAAACTAATCGGTTGGGCACTGTTGACCGGATGGAGATGGCTCAGTCAATTCGTCATAGCGCTGTTCATGCTTTCAATCGAGTTCCTCAAAGATTTTGGAAACGCATTCATGGAATCCAGCCTTAGAGCAATACCAAACGCTGTCACCAACACGTTATACTTCATCCCTGGGTTCAACTTGATTCCCGGTGTCGGTGAAATAAAGAAAGGTATTTCGAAGGCTTTGGGTGAATTATTCAAAGTAGGAGGTTCATTGAAACCATCCGTTGACTTTTCTGTAGCTATAAACAATGATCTAAACAAAATGGCAAAGGATTTGGAAGATAGTTTTAAAGAGGCTTTTGGACTTTAGGGTTTCCACGCAAGGAACCACGGCAGGATCATCAACCCCAATGCCAAGATCACGAGGTCGATTTTAAGCACCTTGTTCTTGATATCGGGACACCAGTTCTTGTATTTCTGGATCTGCTCGCTGTCCTTGGGCTTGGCCCACCAGTAGAACAAAGCCAGGTAGGTCGGTCCGAGGTTCCGCTGACACTGATACCAGTGATCGTACCACGCAAGCACGATATAGGGGAAATAAAGCAAACTCAAAAGCACCCACTTGTTCTTAGGCGGAAGATACCAGTATCCACCCGCCAGAGCCAACGTGAACCAGATGCACTTCCAGTTCGCCACCGGCTGCGTCTTGTCACACTCTTCTGCCATTTATAATACGACCATATAATAATATGCTCATTCAGGGCAAAATACCAGAGTCCTATGAAATGACAATCCTTCGAAACCACTACAAGAGCAACGGGAAAACCACAGACCATGAATGGGTCGATGAAATCAAGCAACCTGTCATAAAAAACGCCATAGATACACTGAGAAGTTCGTCCATCATTCGCGACACCCTCTTGGAAAACTACCCAGATTCGACCGTCCGGTCGGTGCCCTCCATCGATGAAGTCTTTGTCAGCGTGTCGCCATTGGACGCCAAGGCGAGCGACCGCGTGCTCGTGGACTGTCACTATGACGCCCCCTACAAGTTCATCGAAGGACCAAGCAAGTTGGTGAGAATCATTCTGGCACTGAATGACAACTCGACGGTCTTCACACAGGTCGGTGACAAGACCAGCAAATTGTCAACCGGAGACTTCAATGGAATCGAATACAACAGGGACTATCACTGCGTCCGCGGAACCATCCCGAGCGGCAAGACTCGCCTCATGCTCAAACTACACTACCTCGTCATACCCAACGGGACTCCGGAAATTTTCAACAAGTGGCTTGTGTTTATCAACTGGACGTGGGCAAAAGTTTCACGATTCTTCATGAATTTCTCACGAAGTCCTTCCAATCCTCTTGAATATTTGATTGCGTATCTTATTCGATTTGTAACATTTATCTATGCAAAAATATGGTATTTCATAACTCTGCTCGTTGTTGCGTGGTATTTAAAGAAAAGATTCTATAGATGAATACCAAAAACATGAATACCTTAGTTGTTCAGAAGATGCATTCTGATGCTATGTTACCGACCCGGGGCACAGAACTTTCTGCGGGCTATGATCTCTATGCCTGCTCGGACTGCGTGGTCCACGAGGGCAAGAGGTTCGTGGTTCCCACGGGGATTCGCGTGAAGATTCCCGAGGGATGCTACGCCCGCATCGCCAGTCGCTCGGGACTGACCGTCAAGCACGGCATCGAGGTGGGTGCCGGTGTCATCGACAGGGACTATGAGGGTGAACTTCGGGTCGTCTTGTTCAACCACGGAAACCGACCGTTTCACATCAAACAGGGTTATCGCATTGCCCAGTTGATTCTGGAGCGTTATGAGCATTGTGACCTTGTTGAGGACCCGGATCTGTATCCACAAATTCCCATTCAGGATAATCCGGTGGCTCCCGACCCGTCAGAAATACCAGACCATCAGTTCAAACCAGACCTCGTTGAACACGCAAAGAATCTGGGACTTGTTCGTAGTTACGGTGGGTTTGGATCCACTGGGGTTTAAACAAAAAAACACTATATTAGTTAAATGACGTTCTTTCCGGCTCTTTATGGCAAAGATGCCAATGGAAAGACTCGCATTTGGCAAGTTGAGGTCGTCAATGGAATGATTAGACGAACCACAGGTCTTATTGATGGTAAAAGATCCGTGACGGAACGCCCTCCAGATGCCAAACGCAAGACTCCCATAGAGGAGCAAGCCGCTCAGATGTGGCGAAAACAGGTCAAGTTGGGGTACATGGACAATATTCAATTGAGGTCTGAAGTTGTCCTCAGACCCATGCTTCTTTACTCGTTCAGTGCGAGGTCCTATGGGATTGACGGTGACATTCGCTTTCAGCCCAAGTTGGATGGTGTCAGGATGCTCGCCGGATTTTCGGGTGGTGGACTCTTGCTCCAGTCCAGAAATGAACAGCGGATTGAACATTTGACCCATCTGGAAAAGGCACTTGAAGGAAAGTTGGAGGAGGGTGAGTTTTTGGATGGTGAACTCTTCTGCAAGGACTTGGATTTCGAACAGATCACCAGTGCCGCCCGGGGTTCAGAAAGTCCCTACGCACCCAAGTTGGAGTTTCACTGCTTCGACTACTTTCGCCTCAGTCAGTTGGAGATGCCTTTCATGGAACGCTACGAGAGGCTCAAGGAAATCATCAAGGCAATCAATCACCCCATGATCAAGATCGTTCCAGCCTACCAAGGAACCGCCAAGGACGCCGACAGGTATCATGACAAGTTTGTGGCAGAGGGTCACGAGGGTGTGGTGGTTCGCGTGGCAGAAAGTCCCTACTTGCTCAATAAGCGCTCGTCCCAGTGCATCAAGTACAAGAAGATGATGACCGAGGAGTTTGAAATTGTGGGCGCCGAGGAGGCAGAAGGCAAGGACCGTGGGACGCCCATCTGGATCTGTGAGACCAAGGACGGAGACACGTTCAAGGCCAGGCCCAAGGGAACCATGGAGAGCCGAAGGGAGCTGTGGAAGAACCGAGGCAAGTTGATGGGCGAGATGCTCACCGTTCAATTTCAGGGACTCACCCAAGATGGAGTTCCTCGCTTCCCCGTGGCACTCGCCGTAAGAAATTATGAGTAATATTAATATAATGGTTTCACCAGAACAATTACATAGTCTCAGACTGTCACGACCAAATCTTATGTTGATTCACGTAGGTTCTCAGACTCATTTCAAAAATTGCAGGCTTCCGAACTCGATCAACTTTCCTATGGCAGAGTTTGATCGCATCAATGCCGTTCTTGCAGGCGAAAATGACCCCAAGAGAATCGAAAAGAGATCATACGAAGAAAAAGTTCTTCGGGAGCGATCCGATCGCCTGTTATTGGCGCGGGCTAGGGTGATCACCGCCACCGACGATGCCAACAGTGCTCGAATGGCAGAGAACAGTGCCAGAATTGCCTTTGAACAAGTGAGACCTTTGATGAATATTGAGCCCATGGCGTTTGCCGAAAAGTCCAAGAAACTTGAAGACGCATCCAAATTGAAGATCAACAAAGAGACTGAATTGGAGAGGGCGTTCCGAATGTACGACGTTGAAGTCGCCAGACAGAATGAACCCATCGTGATGCCAACGACAAAACCGGATACGCCAAGTGAACCACCCAAAGAGGTTGAAAAGGTAACTTACTTGGATGTGGAAAAGCGAGGGGAAGGTCTTTTCTCAGGAACGGGTCGAACATTCCCAGGATTCGACCAAGCCATAGTGCTTTACGGAAACAACAAGCAGTCGCTGGTTGCCAAGATGGCCAAGGTTCACATGAATCAATACGGTTTCACAAACATATTTGTTCTTGAAGAAGGTTTGGAAGGGTGGAGGGACAAGGGTCTCCCTGTGGAGGGAGATTGTGATGTGATGTTAATTAGAGAATACATTCGATAGTAGTATAAATGTCAGAAATCCGTGTTGAAAAGCATGGGTTCGTACGTCTTGTCGATACAATGCCGAGGGAGGATCTTGACCACGCCATAGTTCAGGCCGCCCGAGTGTCGTATGGAGAAGGCACCAAGAGTGTTCGGAGTGACCGCGGATTGATTCGCTACCTGCTCCGTCACGCCCACACAACCCCTTTTGAGATGGTGGACTTCAAGTTTCATATCAAGATGCCCATCTTTCTGGCTCGGCAGCACATGCGTCACCGAACCGCCAGCATCAATGAGATTTCTGGACGCTACTCGCAGCTGCCCGAGGAGTTCCACGTTCCGGTCGAGTTCCGTGGTCAGTCCAAGGTGAACCACCAGGGTTCCGAGGGAGTACTGGATTCTCCCGAGTCTATGGTGCTGCTGAGGGACCAGAAGGCTTCGTGCGAACAGGCGTTCGAGGTCTATCAAAGACTCTTGGACCACGGGGTAGCCAGGGAAACTGCTAGGGAGCACCTGCCCCTATCGACCTACACCGAGTTCTATTGGAAGATAAACTTGCACAATCTCCTTCACTATCTGCGTCTCAGGATGGACAGTCATGCCCAACCGGAGATCCAGTTGTACGCCAAGGCGATGTACGACCTGGTGAAGCCACTGATTCCAGCGGTCGCCGAGGCCTACGAGGACTACATTCTCGGATCTGTGACCCTTTCTAGATTGGACCTTGCGAAAATAAAGCAAAATCTTCTTGAGGGGGCGCATGAACCCTACCCTTCACAGAGCGAGGAACAAGAGTTTTTAGAGAAGCTCCGTGTTCTTGGGGTCGTCTAGACTTGTTTGGTGGCTTATATCGCTCTCCGGGACCAAGTTCGCGGGGTTCGTAGGTTTTGGGAGGTGTGATTACCGGTTTTGGTTTGGGTTCTTTCGGAATCACAACCTCTTCATTTGTTTCCTTTTCCTGTGAAGAAGCCGAGATGATTGTCTGAATTCTTTTCCATGTCTCTTCGTCAAGTTCTCCACCTCCCAATTCATCTTCACGGAATCCGTAAGAAAGGTAGATCGCCATGCGTTCTTCAAACGTCTTTCCTTCGAGTTCCTTTATGAGCTGCTGACATTGTTTGTTTGTGATCACGTGATGTTTGTGTAGAGCCATTCCACACCCTTCCACCGGACAAGGTGGATAGTAGCGTCGCGTGTTTGTATCACAACGCTTGTGGCATATTTCATCATTGTCACTCGTGTAGACATCAAGTTTATTAATTATAATTCTATTACATATTGAACATTTTGTGAATGGGACGAGACCGAGGCGACACTCGTGATGAACGTGATGACCGCAACGGACATTGACTCTACAGACAAAGGAAATGTCTTCGCCGCAGATGCTACACATTCTAATTATCTTCCATGTCTTTTCTTTAACGCTTCATCACGTGACCGCACATCCTGCAGGTGATGAACAAGGTCATGGGCTCGTCTGCTGAGCGCGTCTGCTTCTCCACGTAGGTGGTCTTCATGGACTTGCACTTGCCACACTTGAACATCCCATCGTCGTATTCCTCTGGCTTCTTCTCGACCACCTCCTTCTTGGGTTCCTGATACCAAAGGTCCCATATCTCCTTGGTGTCGAATGTGCTTGGCTTGAGTTCACCCGACTTGATTCTGTCCAGAAATTTGGACTTGTCGTTGTTGCGAATCGCGTAGATCAGTGAACGCATCCGGTTCGCGTAGAGGCGTTTGAAGTCTGGATTCTTCCAGTTTGCCCGCGTGTCGTTCTCGCTGATGACCGTGGCGTTTTTGAAAGGCTTTGGCACCTCGACCATGTAGTCGCTCAGGTTTGATGAGATGTGTTCCGAGAGTTTGGAATGCTCGGCTTTGAGTTCGTCGTTTGCATGTTTCTTGTCCAATACCGATGCCCTTTCTGCACGCACCCAGCACTCTTTGCTATTGATGAAGATGTCTCGCTGTATCTGGACCAGCTTGGTCATCGTGTCCCTGCGAACTTGTGTGAGTTTCTCGTGTATCTTTTCCATCTTGCCAAAACGTTTCATGTTCAGAAGGTGTAAAAGTCTCTTGAGGATGCGCTTCCTCTTGGGGATGTCAGGAAGGTCGAGGTATTCTTCTTCCTGGTTGATGAAAATCTTGGGCTTGAAGGAAGGTCGACGAATAAAGTAGCGTTCCAGTTTTTGATTGATCATTGACAGACCCTTCATCTCGTTCTCCATCTCTTCGATGTCTTTCTTGACCATAGTGAGAAGTCGCTTGAGTCGTGCCTGGTCCAGAAGCCTCTTGCTGACCTTTTTGATGGGTGGCACAAAGGTTTTACCAACCATCTTGTTCTTGATCTCCAAAAGGCGTTCCTGCTTTTCCACCAGTGGTGTCTTGCGCTTGACCACTCCACTTTCAGTAACATCAAATATGTAGTTCCTCTTGGCGAGATATTCCGTCCAAACCTTTGAGTTGAACTTTTGTAGCTCCTTCTGGTTTTCGTTCGCGTCGCCGGGTTTCATTTGCTTGATGCACCAGTTCTTGGCGCCCTTGCTCAGGTGAGTAGCCAGCGCATCTGCTTTGCTCTCGCTCACCAACCCAGAGTCAATGAGCGCGGTCGTCGCGAGTGCGATGGATTTGGTCTCCATTGTGTCGGATGTCCATTCGGACATCGTCCTGACCCTGAATAATTATTTCAACTTCTTCACTTGCAGGGCTTGGGAGTTCCTATTTCTCTTGACATCGTTAGGATCCTGACCGGGCTTGGTGGCGCCTCCCGCCTTTTTATAGGTCTTCTGATGGAGATTCCAGAATTGCTGCGAACCCACACGGAAATTCTGATGGATCTTGGCCTTGTACCAGAACACACAGTCCTCGATCCGGTTGGACTTGCTGGTATTGTCCAGCACCAAAACCTCGTAATTTTCGGTGCACGCAGTCATCACCTGGTTGAACATATCGAAATTCGGGAAGATTCCGAAGAATGCCTTATATAACTTTTCTCGGTTCTGGATTACATTTTCTCGAGCGATGAAGACATAGTCCACATTCGCACGCAAATCAGGGCTTAGGTCCATGCAGTACTGCATCGTCAACATGAAGAAAATCTTCCAGTGACGTCCATTCATGAAGCACTGACGAATGCAGGCATCCTTCAGAAAACGTCGATCGTACATGCAATCGTCCATCAGGATAAAGGCTCCGATGTCCCTGGATGTCAGTTCCTGCTTCCCTGGCGGTGGTTTCATGTTCACCATCTTCCTCTGCCTGTCGATGACCCTCTCTATGATGTCCTTGTCGTATTCACCGTAGATGAACAAGTCTGGAATAAATTGCTGATACCAGTGGTTCCCTTCCTCGGTTGCAGACATCACCACGCCCGCCGGGAGATGCTTCTTGTGATAGAGAATATCCGTAACCAGCGTCGATTTCCCTGTGCCACGCTTCCCTATGAAAACACACACCTTGTCGTCACCCATTGAAGCGGGGTTGAATTTTTTGAGTTGAATGTTCATGTCTATTAGTCGTATGTATTTTTTCAAATCTTTTTTTGACACATCATAATAGTATGCGGCTTGCCGTCACAGGATACCAAGACACTTTTCTGACAGGGACGCCCGAACTAAGTTATTATCAAAAAGTTTTCACCGATCGCGCGGGATACACGTCCGAGAACCTTCGTCTGGCTTTTAATTCTGATATCCGTTTTGGTGGATCGAGTATTTGTACGATAGACAACGACACATGTGATATCATAACGGGTTTCTTTCTGAATTTTAGTTATGTAAACACACAGACAGTCCCACAGGATGCCGCACATGCTTTCATAGAACGTGTAGAACTTCTGGTGGGAGGTCAGACCATCGTGAGTTTGACTGGAGAGTATATGGCTGTGATGTCGGATCTTACGGATTCACAGAGGACCCGAGACAGCAACGACGTTCTCTTGGTTAGGAATGTCACTCCAACCTCCTACGGCACGAGTGCGCCTTCGAAAAATTTCATTGTCGAGCTTCCATTTTTCGGAAAAGGATACGAAAATTCTTTTCCCCTTTTGGCTCTGAACAGACACACGATCGATTTGAGACTCACGCTGCGAACTCAAGCCGAACTTGGCAATGTTACACTTCCCAATATAGAAGTCAATTTGCAGGCTGCCTATCTTTCGGACGAACACCGTCAATTCTTCCTCGGAAAACAGATGGATTACGTCATAAGGCAAACACAACTTGCCAGAGTCACATTGGGAGATCTCAATCAGATCCGCTTCAAAACCGAATTTGAAAATCCCATAAAACAATTCGTCCTGGTCGTACAAAATGACTCGGGGACCAGTGGCGTGTTCGACTATAGTTCAGGCGTAAGTTCAAATTATTCAAGCTATTCAAACGACCAGGTGACCCGATGGCGTCTGTTCTTGAATGGCCAAGTTTATTTCAACTTGGATCAAATGTCCATGAGGGCCATTCAGCCTTATGAATATTACGTTCAGACCCCAAGCTATAAGGCGAATGTGTTCAACGTGGGACAAAATTCTGGAGTGTTCCCTTCCGGAACGGTCAACATGAGCCGAATTTCCAGTCAGATTTTCGAACTAACTCTGGTCGATAATAGCATATCGCGTAAAGCAAGACTCTACGCGGTAAACTTTAATGTCTTCCGCTGCCAAGGCGGACTCGGTGGAACACTATTCGTCTAATCAAGCTTGATCTCGCGGCGCTTCTTGTCCGAAGTTCGCATCTTGAAGAAGAGCTTGAGCACTCCGTCAATGTAGCTCGCCTTGTAACCCTCATCCGATACATCCACGTAACTGGGCAAATCGAATGAGGCATTTCGGTTCTCGCCGTATGCCACCGTCACCTCGTGATCATCCGAAGAAAGGGTGATGTGAATATTGTCCTTGCCCACTCCGGGGAGGTGCATTTCAATCTCAAAACCCTCGTCCGTGGTGTGGGTGCGTTTGTATAGATATCTGTCAGCCAATTTAGTATTAAACTGCTTCTCCATGTTAGGAAGCTCATTCAGAACCTTGGATGTCGTATCCAGAAGGTCATAAAGATCGCCATGCCGAAGAAAAGGTAAAAAAGCCATTGTACTTTATCTTGGAATCTTTTCTTTAATTATTTTCCACTCCTCCC
>Ga0222715_10001100_pt1 | contig 26509 bp, 34 predicted proteins | sample C33_9DmetaG_FD_165056 | JGI IMG/M metagenome (GOLD analysis project Ga0222715, IMG submission 165056) | Estuarine water microbial communities from San Francisco Bay, California, United States - C33_9D | ecosystem: Environmental > Aquatic > Marine > Unclassified | place: USA: California...
AACTGATTCGTGACAGTGTAATGGCTGCCGCACACCAGCACCCAACGCTGCACATTATAGATATATTGAAACGGCTTAACGTGTCATTGGAACAGTTTATTTGTGCCGTCAGCATCAATAAACATAAACATGTTATGACTGAAGATGAGTTCCGAAACTTCAGTGATTCAATGATTAATGCTGAAGATAGAGGTTATGCTGGTATTGCCCGTTTGTTCCAAACAGGCAAAACTACCATGACTTATTGGAAAAAACTATTCAGAGTTAGCAGAGACATTAAAAAGTTAAATAGCGGAAAGGTATACTAGAATTATGAGAGAAAATGAAACAGTAGAACAAATGAATGAAAGAATCCGTAAACATAAACAAAAAGTTTACAACGAAATTAAGAATGACCCTAGTGAAAAAGCCCAAAAATTATGGGCTAAACTGAAACAAGAATTTCCCAATTTAGATAGTCAGTTATGAAGATTGTCTATGCTGTAATTGTATTAACATTTATTTATATTCTATTACTTAATATCTAAAAGGAGAAAATGATGCGGGTAGACGAACTAAATAAAGTAGTCTATATTAGACAATCTTGGCTTGGTGATATGGCTATTTGTCCAGAACGTGCCAGACTCGGTTTGGTTCGTCCAGAGTTCCGTACAGGTTCTGACGCAACCATTATAGGTACTTCAATCCATACAGGTATTGAGGCAGTTCTTAATGGTTCGGCAAAGAATTTTGGTGACATGTTAGAGTTTGTTGCCAATGATTATGAGTCATTGGAAACAACTGATTACAAGAAAACCAACATTAATCAAGAGGAAATTCCACAATATTTGGAATCTATGTCAAAGGCTTTTTATGATACAATTTTACCTAAAGTAAAATTGGGTGGCAAAACAGAGTTACCGTTTAAGACCCCTTTGGGCATAGACGTAAACGGTTACGCTGTTTGGCTTGAAGGCACAATTGATTATGTTGATGATGATGGTGTTGTGTGGGATTGGAAAACAGCGAAGAAATCTTATAGTCAGTTCAGTAAACAGAAATCCGCTATTCAACCAACTGTTTATACTTATGCGGTATCTGAAAAGTTGGGGCTTGAACCGAAGTTTAATTATGGTGTAATGATTCGGCAACTAGACCCGAAAGCACAGATTGTGCCAATTCATCGGGGTGCTGAACATTGGAATTGGTTAAAACATCATGTTCGTGGCGCAGTAACAATGGCGTTACGAACTGGTGTAGATAATCAATGGATAACGAATGATGAAAGTGCGTTATGTTCAGAGTCATGGTGTTCATTTTGGAGTGTCTGCAAAGGCGCTTTTAATTGCCATGACGTTGAATAAGGATATGATATAGTTAGTTCACAACAATAAACAGATAGGAGATAGTTATTACTACAGTAAACAGAGACCAATCAATTGTTATTCAGGTTGCAGGTAAAATTGCTGCCGATATAACACCAAAGACAGATGATGTTCAAGTGAATATCGCTAATTTTGTCTTGGCATTAGACGCAACGGTAGACGCATTGTTTGCCAAAATGGGTATGACGGGCGAAGCACCAACGCAAGAAGAAATGTTGGTTCAAGCGTTCCCGAATAGCCAAGTAGTAACACAGCCAGCACAACCAGCGTTTCAACCAGCGCAAGGCGGTCAAGTTCGTATCAAAGGTACGCAACATGGTCCGATTCCAGCATGGTTGTACACTGAATGTGCGAAGAAAGGTGTCACCGAAGTTTGGGACAACCGTGACGGTTTAGCAGTGAATCCTAAACGTCCTTGGTTTAAATCAACCACAGGTACAGAAGCGTTTTGGGAACCACGAGTTAGACGGTAACCGATGACCGACCCCGATTATGTGGGTCGTTGGGCAAAGTTGGGGCGTGGAGAAGTTCTCTCCACGCCCGACTTGTCTACGGCATCACTTTCATATTATACACCTTTACATAAAGCCGCAGATGATTATGTTCACTGGGCGCAAACACCACAAGAACGAATCTATTTGGGGTTTCATGAAATAGATTCACAAATGCGTGGTATTGCACCATCAGAGATGTGCATTATAAACGGCTATTCTCATAGCGGTAAAACGTTAGCATTGTTACAAATTCTTGTAGCCAACAAAGACAAACGAGTAATCTATTTCTGTCCCGATGAACCACGAACATTAACATTAATCAAACTTGCTTGTGTAACACACGGCATTGACGCAAACATTTTAGAAGAACGCATATCACAAAACGATAGACAATCCATAGAATTGTTGCGCAACACAGCATTAGAACACTTCCCTAATTTGGCGGTGTTTGACCAAACTGTGTCGTTGATTGAAATGGAACGTGCATTATCGGAAACAATAGACGTATTAGGTGACCCGCAACTAATTGTTGTAGACTATTTGGATTTGATTACTGGTGGCGGAGAAGATGTCCCGTCTAAAGCCAACAGCATTAAAGCGTTCGGTAAACGTCATAATATTCCGTTGATTGTTTTGCATCAGTCAAGTCGTACTGCTGGTGCTGACGGACGTAAAATGACTATCAGTTCGGGTGCTTACGGTGGTGAACAACAAGCAACACACATTGTTGGTGTACGCCGTAAACGATTTGAGATAGAGGGACACATTCGTGACCTACAAGAAAAACTAGACAAAGCCTCAAACGCTGAACGTATAATGTCCAAGATAGAAGAACTGCAATACAACTTGCGTATCCACATGGATACTGTCACGTTGAACTTGGTTAAGTGTAAACGTCCTGCGTCCGTCCTGTTGGACGATATGGATTTCTTGATTGAGGCAGGAACTGGTCGGTTGAAACGGTTAGAAAACGGGGTGCTACCATACCGACTTGAAGAAAACATTGTGCAACCCGAAGTAGAACAATTATCCATGCAAGAAATTCTCACAGATTGGTAAAGGGGGTATATGATAGACGACAAACTATTAGACAATTACATCAAATTGTTTCGTGGTCGTGGTGACGTTTACGGCACAGACAGTGGCGGTTGCGCTAAACTACCATTGAATCGTGACACATTTGAACGTCACTTAACAGGCACAGAACGTATCGGTGTATATCCGATTGTACCTATTGACGGTGTGCCGTCCGTTGTGTGGGGCTGTTCAGATTTTGACCTAGGATTAGAGAAATCTTTATATCAAGCCCGACAGTTACATGACGCACTACGTGCAGGTGGTGTCATCTCATGGATAGAACGTTCACGTTCCAAAGGCTACCATGTTTGGGTGTTTGCCACAGAACCAGTGTCCGCCGAGATTATGCGCAACATGCTATTGGCTGCACACCAAGTCGCTGACGTACCAGCCACAGAAGTAAACCCCAAACAAACCACACTCAAACACGGACAATACGGCAACTATGTCCGTCTACCATACCCCAACTACACTGACGACACAACACACAACCAACGAGTTCTCAACCCCAACGACTTCCAATCAGTTCTACATATCTGCGACTTCGTAGCAATGGCTACAGCCAACCGTACATCACCAGCAGACATCGCTCGCCTCGCCGCACATTATAAACCTATAATCAAACCAACCCCTGGTATTATGCACACAGAATATGATGCCACATTAGACGAGGCTATGCAAGTTCTGTCTCCGCTAGGTAAAGTCATTTGGCGTGACGGACCACTACCGTCCAAAGACCGCTCATCAACATTAGCCAAACTCGGTTACGAGTGCGTCAAATCAGGACTCAACCCCAGTCAAACCAAAACTATTATTAAAACCGCTGACAAGCGGTGGGGCAAATATCATTTACGTGCTAACGGCGACCTAGAAATAGACAAACTAGTTATACGGGTACATTCATGACAACCATTCTAGCAATACAAGGTGACGACTATTGTGCAATCGGTTCAGACTCACAATGGACAGATGATTACGGGCGTGTCGGCAAAATGACACAATCCAAAATAGTAACAGTCGGCAAATACTTTATAGGTGTCGCAGGCGACACACGAGGCGCAAACATCATACAACACGTATTCAACCCACCACAACTACCACCCAAACTATCAGGCAACAAACTCACAAAGTTTATGGTCAGCCAATTCATTCCAGCCTACAGAGAATGTTTGGAACAAAACGGTTTAGGTTTACCACAATACGAATCCAATCCAGCAGAAGCATCTATAGACACATTAGTGTGCGCTAACGGTGTTATCTACCAAATAGACTCTGACTACAGCACAGAAATGGACGCAAACAATCTGTACGCTATTGGCTCAGGGTCACATTATGGGCTGGGTGCAATGCAAATGTACGCTAGTAATAAAAAAATAACCCAGACATCAGCGAAACGTGTTCTGATAAAATCATTAACTATCAGCGCCAAATTTGATGGTAACTCTGGCGCACCATTCCACACATTTATGCAGATTAGGAAAACATGAAAAAAGCACACAGCCAGTTCATAGAAACAAAACCCATACCAAAAGGTCGCCCAAGAATGACCCGATATGGACGTGTCTATACACCAGCAACAACCCTAGAATCGGAAAGCATTATACGCAACACATACTCAGGACCAAAATATGAAGGTGACGTTGTTTTAGTTTGCACATTCAAAAAAGAAGGCATCACTATTAGTATACACGAAACTAGTCCTAAGGTTAAAACGAAAACAAAATTACGTGGCGACCTAGATAACTACATAAAGTTATTAATGGACGGATTGAACGGTGTTGCATGGAATGACGATAAACAAGTAACAGTGATTGTGGCGGGTAAAGAATGACAAAAAAATCTGACTACGATATTGGACCAATGCCCCACGATTGGCAAACAGACTTATCGTTTGGGCATAAAGGTGAAAAACTTGTATCCGAATTTTTAGAAAAAATTAGTAGCGGTGCGTTTGAGGTTAAAACAGACCGATACCGTAACGGCAGAATGGTGTTAGAAATGGTGCAGAATCCTCGCCGCCGTCTTGACGACAACGGCGAACCATTATGGCAACCATCAGGTTTAGCAGTGACAAAAGCGGAATGGTGGGTGTACGTGTATGCCCTTGACGGTTCGTTTGTGATTGTGTCTGTGCCACGCATTAAACGATATTTGAAAGCCAACAAAGATAGATTCAACCCCAAAAACTACCATAAGTTTGCGTGGCGTAGCGGTAATCCCAGCATGGGATACCTGCTACAACCTGAAGATGTTATGGACATGATGATAAATGAAAAATATGATTCCTGAAAATATACCTAATCAAAAAAAGTATCGTTCCACCGAAATAGAATGGTTAATGCAACCATACGAACAGGAAAACGATTACGATGATGACATCATGTTGTTTGACGCTGTTGCTGAAACCGTAGCATCTATGGACGAAACGGATAAGCAAATGATATACTTGATATACTATGAAAGAAGGACGTTTCAAGAGGCGGCACGTATTGTGGGGATATCTGCAAAATCGCATGCGTGGCGTAAAACTAAATCGGCTGTACAAAAATTGGAAGTTTTGTTAAAACAAAACCCAGTCATTATGGATATATTAAACAAAAAATATGGCATACTAGGAGAACAATGAAAAAACAATACACAACATTCAACAAAGCAGCAGATGCAGCATTAACAAAACTGCGGGCAGAAGCATCAACAACATTACCTGACCCCAAAATGTTTAAGCCAATAGAAACCTACATTAGTAAATGGATTAAAAGTTTGCAACTTGGTAACGCTGAAGAATCCGACACAGAACTAGCAATACTAGTATTAGAACGTGCAGGCATACAAGCATTACAGTGGCTACTAGACAATCACCCACCGTTCCAACATGAAGAAATGGTACAGTTGTTGTGCCGCAAACAACACGACTATGGACACAACAACATCACCAACTTCGGAATTATCGGCGTAGCGATTCGTATATGCGACAAAATTGCACGTATAGACAATTTAAGTAAACGTAGCCAACCCAACAATGAATCATTAGTAGATTCATACATTGACATTGTGGGCTATGCTATGATAGCAATTATGTTGAACGAAGATTCGTTCAAGTTACCGTTGAAAGGAGATAAGCGATGACAGTCACAGTTCGCTGTAACAACTGTAAACACGTTTTTCAAAACGATGAGAAACGAACAATCGGTTGCTATTGTGACAGCGATGCCCCAACATGGATAGCAGTCGCACCAAATGGTCGTGTGCTATCTATGTCCTATTCCAATTATGATATACTAGAGGAAACAAAATGAGTGAACAAACAGAATCAAAATATGGTAAAGAAGGAACACAATACTCAATAGGTGAAGATAAAATATTCATCAACATGGAGTTCGTAATCTCAACCTTAATGGGCATAATCGTAGTAATGCGAGACATCTTAGGCAAAGATTTTAAATCAGAAAACGGATTAGAAATAGACCAAATTGTAGAAGGAATTGCACAACAACTATATGACCAAATTACCGCAAACAACTAACATAGAAAAACTGCGTCACGAACTAGCCGTAATGAAAAAAGAACTGAAACGTTACGGGTCACCACAAACGTTTATAAACAAAGTAGCCGACATAGAAGTGGCTATACGCAAACTGGAACATTTCCGTGACATCTAGCGAACACGAATGGGACCCTGAGGACCTGAACGAACTGTTATATTTGTTTGACAAAGACGACATCAGCGAACTAGAAGGCATATTCACCAACATAATCAAAGACGACAGTGACGGATTCGTGGTGGAGTTCGTCATCTCTGTCCTTGCTGCACGAGAATTAGTAGAACTATATCTAAAGGCACAGACTGGCGATGAAATCGCCAAAGAAAAAAGTTGGCATGAATACTCTAAGATTATAGCCGAACTAACACAAGCATTAAACTTGCACGACAACTAAGGTTGTTGTTCTTCTAACTGTTGTGCTTCTTCTTGGTTAACAAGTTTTTGTAAATCTTTTATCAATTCGTTAGCAGCCCATTTTCTGCGTACAATTTCAGATTCTTGTTGCTTCTCACCAATTTCACGTGCTGGCACACCAAAATAGTTCCACCAACTAGAAACCATACGTTCTTCTAATGTATCTTTGCCACCAAACACACCGCCAGTAACACGATTAAATTGTCCCAACGCAGGGAAAACCGATTCCAAAATATAGTTCACACGTGAATCCATAACAAGATTTTTGTTCTTATCATAATAAACATATTTTGTACCCATCATTGGACCCAAAAACTTTGCCATAAAAGCGGTATAACCTTTGACTTCATCTTGTCGGAATGGTCCAACGCTAATACCAAGTTGCCTGTTTGCTAACAATTCTGCTGGCAACTTAAACGGCAACCCTGCTTGTCCCAAAAGACCTTGAGGTGTTGTAATGGATTGTAACTGTTGCGCCAAACGAATATGAGGTAAATCGGGGGTCAATACCCAGTTACCCATAATACCCAAAGCATCTTTATCAGCAATCCATTTTGGCATAATCAAATTAGGATTAACAGGGAAAGATTTTTTAAGTCTTTCATATTCATAATATGCTTTAGGTCGTGCCACCATTTGTGTTAACTGCAATGGAACATTGCGACTTGTCCAAACCCAAAACGGCACAACCCGTTTTGCTACCTTATCCAACTTAGACAAATCACTATAATCAAAATGAATACGATTAATACGTGTTACAGCCTCATCAAAAGTTTGACCCTTGTTGAACGAATCTATAGCCATTGGCAAACGCAATGCTCGTTCAACAAACTTATTTTTACGGTTATAGAATTGGAAATATTTATCGGTCAATACCGCACCACGCCGACCAATAGTAGGCGCTGCAAAGTCGTCTGTAACACCATGACCTGTAGCCAAAACAACTTGAGTAACCCATTCTGCTTTAGCCAATTCGTTCGGGTCAGTAATGTTAGCCCGTTGAGTCCAGTTAGCAAAAGTATTACCCTTGGCAATACCACGTTTAGTTTCATTTTGAAACGTAGCCCATTTCAAACCCTGCTCAATAGCGTCATTGGTAACACCATCGGAATAATTCATAAACATACCCGAAAAACCGTTACGAACAAAAAACCCAGGCGTACTAGTAACCCAACGTTTCCAATAATTGTTTATTCTGTCTAAGTTTTTCATCCAAGATTTAAACTCAACTTGATTAAGAAGTTTTTTAACATTTGGACCCCAAACATCTAAAACCTCTTTAGGCATTTGTAAACCCATACCCTTAATTTCTTCCCAACCTTGTTCCGCAACATCGTTAACAAGTTTGCCATTCAACAAACCCATTTCAGCCATCTGCAACCAATCCAAACTTTCTTCAAGTTCTTCATTGACAGCAGCCAACTTCAACTCATCAGCATGCAATATGGTTGTAACACGGTCATAAGCCTCAGCAACTTTTGGCTCATCAATCAAACTACTAGTTTCAATAGACTTCAATACCTTATCAACATAAGCGGCATTACTTGCACCAGTAGAACCCTTAGCAGGTTTGTTTTTAATCAACAAAATCATGTCCTGAATTTCTTGTTTCAAACCAGCGCCAGTACCTTCAGTCCAAGCCTCTAAAACCTTTGCTTGGTCCAACAACATAGGTAAACGTTCTTCATACTTTAAACGTTGAGTATTTAATTCCCCAACACCAAACTTCTCCTCAATCTGCCGTCTCACCTCGTTGTCTATGCTGTCATAAACTTTTTTTAATTCAGTATCAGCAGTTGCAAGTTTTGCTAAAACTTGCTCACGTGGCACATATTTTCCATCAACCAAAACACTATTAGCATTACGTAAGTTCATTAAAGTACGGAAAGCAGTATCCTGTTTTTGTGTTTCTTCCAACTGTGCGGTAAGTTCGGAACGTTTAGCCAACGATTCCTCAATATCAAGACCCATGTTGCGGAGTTTCTCATTATTATCCAGCAAAGACAACTGGTGCATTTCCATAGTGGAATCAAGAGAGTTCTGCAAAAACTTGTTACCTTTAACAGTTTGCCAAGGGTCAGTTGGTGCTTGCCCAATCTTGGGTGTTTTCCAATTATCGGGAACCAATACAGCCCATTCATCTGAAGTAAAATGGTAACCGTCACCAAAAATATTTGATGCAGGCATTAATACACCCCTATAACCATTACCTGCTGCATCATCAACAAGATTTTTAAACCACCATTGTGACGCAATACCGCCAACAGCATCAGAATTATTAGGGCTGAAAGAATATGCAATTCTTTGTTGCACATCTTTAAACCACTCAAAGAACTGTCCAAGTTCATTATGGGTCAATTTTTCAATTTCGCCAGATGCCCTAGCAGCGTCAATACGAGTTTTCATATCCCATAATCCAGATAAAAGTTCCGCTTTTTCTGGATTAACTCGCACAAATGTTTCATCTAAAACACCATTATTTTCAATCATATTGGCAATATCAGATTCCGATATGTATTCGGTTATACCAACCTGTCGCCATGCTTTATTTAAATCCTCAGCCCAAAATTCTGGATTCAAAAAAGCAGAGAACGTTTCGGGGTCACGCAAATCCAATAATTCACCCTCAGGAATAGCATGACCAGCAATCGCATCATCCATTTGACTAAACGTACCAAACTCATTATCCATAGGTGCAGTTGTAAAAATTTGAAACGGCACAGGTTCACCACTAGTGTCGGGAACAAAACCATAAATCCAACCCTCGCTAGCATAGGTTGCATTATTTTTTACTTCATTAATGCGTTGGATTGCTTCAAGTTCTGTTTCGTTTTCAATTAATTTGTTTTCCAAAAATTGACGTTCTTCAATAGATGTTTCAGGTAGTGCATCTATTTGTTCACGTATAAAGTTGTTTTGCGCAACACGGCTCGCTTCACGAGCCTCAATAGCGTCTGCGCCACCAGCAGCACGAACAATTCGTTCAGCCAACCATTCCGCACTTTTGCCATCAAAATCGTTAGCATTAGGATACCATGACAAATACTCTTTATGAAGTTTTTGTAATGTAAGGAAACGGTCAGCAGTGCCTTCGGTTAATGCTTTTTCAAAAGCATCAATTTGTTTAACCAAACTAATTATAACATCATTAGATTCGCCTTTGAGTTCAGCCTTAAGTTTGGTGGCGGCTTTAGTTGCCTTATCTAATGTTTTCTTAATTTTTGCCATTTCTTTCAAAATTGTTTCAGTTTCGGCAGTAACACCAACTCTTTGAGCAATTTTGCCCGACAAAACATCAATAGCAATTTGAGAAACATTTTCTAATTCTGTTGCAGCCGCTTCCTTTGTCCCCGCTAATTTCTTTACACCACGAGAAATACGACCCTTTAACGAACGTTGCGTAGCAAGCAACTTCGTTGCAACATCTTCAAGTTCTGCAACAAGTGCGGCATCGGGAACAACATGTTTAATCAACGGCTTAATAACAGCAGGACCAAAATCCATCATTCTATCATAATATGCTGTACGTTCCATCATTCTGCTATAAGAATGTAAACTGTCCATCATGATAGTAGGAACATCTGTTTTGAACCAAGGAATACCAATTTTGCGCATAGAAATTTCGTTGATAGCCTCAATGCTACCAACGATAACATCTTCGTCCATAAATTTTTCAGCATGGACAAGGTTGCCTTCTGCATCAAATGTTGCGTCACGCAATTTACGATGACTAGAAATACCTTTACCCGTTTCTATATCCACACCGCTAAAATCTAAGTCATCAAACCACTTAGTTTTATAACCTTCAGAAACCATCCATTCTCGTGCCTCGTCGGTCATTGAGTGATACAGGTGGTCGTCTATTAAACCAAGTTCATTTGGTAAAGCACCCCATTTGTTACGTATTTGTTGAACTCTATAATCGTCAACTGCTTGGTATGCTTCATCGTCCCATTTCCTGAAAGCATCAACAATGTTTTGCACTTCTTCGCTGCTTGCATAAACAGGGCTACGGTTTTCAATAATTTTGTATAATTCTTGTTGTGCAGTATCAGGCAACTGTTCAACCGCACGTAAAATTCCATATCCTTTAGCCAAATGTGTTTGACTAAAACCAGAAGCCTTACCTCTGCTTCTAAGACTTGCTGAATGTTCCGCTATACCACCTAAATATGTGCTAATCCAATCATCACCAGATTTTATACCACGTCCAACACCAGCAGCAACCAAAGGCGCAACACCACCACGAGCAGTTTTTATAGCCCAATTAGGTTTATATTTATAAAGAACATCACCAACATAAGGGCTAACTTCACCCAAAGTGTGTCTCCACGCTTTAGCAATAGCGCTACTATTTTTAATTTCATAACCCATATATTTTACGCCAACAAAAATGTTTTCATTTTTGCGAACATAATCAGGTAATTCTACAGCACCATAACGAACAATATTATCCAACAAATTAGGGATAGATTTAAGTTCGGGATATTTTGGATATAGTTCTGTTACAACTCTAGTGGCTAATGCAACCTTTTGTGCTTTAGATGCTTGACTTGCAGGCAAACCAACATAGGTTGTTGGGTCCGTAGCAACATCAGCAATAAACTGTAAAGTCCCACCAGCAACACCACCCATTCCAGTAACGGAATCTTTACCAAACAATTTAAAGTTAGGGTCTTTTGCTTGGCGAACAAAATCTTTCCAACTAGCCTCAATTTTTTGACCTTTATAAATACCCTTTTTATAAGACAAAGGTTCAGCATATCCAAGACGAGTTAACTGAGTAAGACCCTCGGCAAGTTCATTAATGGCAGATTGACCATAGCGTTGTACGGGTTTAACTGCTTCAACAGTTGCTTGCAAAACTTCTTTAGGTCCTTCACCAACAGTATAGTTAATGATTTGACCCAAAGTGTTAAATATTCCACCTGTAACACTTTTAGGGGTTTTACCAGTTTCTTTTAATTGCTGCAAACTTTCAAGAATATCTTTTTGTGCTTGCGGTTGAAACGGCAAAAATCGTGTTAATGAACCAGCCTTATTAACAGCCTTACCTAATGCAAATTTTTCTTTCTTTAAACTACGTGATTGACCAGCAGGAACAACAATTGTTGTTACACCATTTGCATCGGTATATGTAGTGTTGCCTTCACTATCTTTGCCATAACCGTAGTCTGTAGTTTGTTTTTTAACAAACGGTGAACGTGTTATGCCAGTTGCCATGAAAGTCCTTAAATTAGTATCCTATAATAAGAATACTTGTTCCTAAAACTCGGAAGTTCTGGCAGCCTTTGCAGCGGCTATACCCGCAGCCCGTTTAGCCGCTTCTTCTTCAGCCTTACGTTTAGCCTCAGCGGCAGCGGCTGCTTTTGCAGCCTCATCCCCAGTTTGATTATCTTCTTCAGGACCATATTTAGCCAATGTTTCTGCACGTATAGCCGCAGCCCTGTCTTCCATATCTCGTTGTCTAGCATAGACAGATTCTTCGGCTTGCGCACGTTGCAATGCGATATCTTGCAAACGTTTATTCAAATCAGCCTGCATACCAGCCTTAATACGTGGTTCTTGACCAGCCAACCCTTGAAGCGCAGCAGTAGTAGCACCAGTAGCAGCACGTTTGCTGGCAACATCAAAGTTTTGTTGACCAATATTTAACTGATTAGCAGCCCATTTGCCCAAATCGGAAGTGCTAGTAGCAAACTGTTTAGCAAAATTGCTAACAGCCTGAACCTCGCCAGTGCCAGCACCCTGAGATTGCAATGCAGCCAACAAAGGATTTGTTGGCGCTTCTAATGTTGTAATAGGAACATTCTGATAGGCAACACTATCAACAAAAGACTTAAGGAAATCCTCACCCGCACCCTTAACCTGTCCACGTGCTGTTTCAAAATCCTTGCTAAGCAAATCTAGTTGTGTAGCAAATTCATCATTTGCCATTTGACTCATTGGGTCATAAAGTTCTTTAATGCGTTGCAAACCTTCTAGTGTTCGTTTACCAGCAGCCGATTCAAAAACTTGTGCAGCAGCCTCACCGCCACGTATACCACGAACACGTGCAACTGCCTCAAGTGCATCTTGTCTTGCAGCAGCACGATTTTCGGCATCAATAACAAATTGATTTTGACGGTTTTCTTGCGCTAATTGAAATTCACGGTCACGTTTTTCTTTAGCCAAAGCATCCAAACGTTCTTGCGCACGTGCGGCAGCAGCACTGCCAGCAGCAGCCCTAGACAAAGCCAACTGTGCCTCACGATACTTGTCCTCACGTGCATTTTCTTCCCTACGAACCCTATCTTGATACTGTCTATCAGCAATTTCTTTTGCACGAGCGGCAGCAGTTTCTCTTTCATCTTGTTTATCGTTTAGATATGTTTGAATTGGCAACAATCTTGCTGTATACCAAGCCGCACTTGGTTCAGAACCAATGTCTTCTATATATGCTTTTGCTGCATCATCAATTTTTGCTATTTCTTTATTTAAGTCAAAACCACCAGTTGAACCAGTAGAAGTAACTGTAATTGGCGTTGTAACTACAGGCGGCAAAGTTGTGCCAGTAGTGGTAGACGGCGCTACCGTTGTGGTGGTTGTCGGTCGTGTCGTTGTTGAAGAAGGTACTGTGGTTGTAGTTGTTCCACTGGGAGTACTATCGCCTTCTTGTATTAAAACCCATTGACCTAGTTTATAATCAAATTTAAATCCAGCCATAATACCCCCTAATAAGCGGCGTACTGCTTAAGAGCAGTAGCCGAACTAATAATATCTCTTTGTTTCTGTAAACGTAACTGTGCCAAATAATCCTCAAGGTCAGCCTGCGACTGTGCCTCACTCATAGCGATACGGTTCTGTTCATCTTGTAACATTTGTGTTTCATCAGCAAGCGCACGTTGCATGTCTGCAGCATAACGTTCCAAACCTTTGCGTTGAATACCTGAAGCCACACCAGGACCAGCCAAACCACGCTGACCATAACTAGCCATTTTAGGACGGAAACCTTCAGTAAGTTTACGTGTTAAATCCGCTATGCTGCGTGTGCCACGTTGCTGCCCAAGAAACGCAGCCTGCTGGTTTGCTATGGATGTTGCGGAACGGCGTTTACGTGCAGACGCTTCAGCCATTCCATAATCACCGTAATATGCGTCTATCATTGACATAATGTTACCTAGTTGCTTTCAACTGTTTTAGTTCATCTATTTCTTTTTGCAAACGTTCTAGTTCAGCCTGAAGTGACACAAAAATGTTTTGTAAAACATTTTTGTCCACACTTGTCAGCAGAGACAGAGAGTTAATAGACCAAGCCATTAAGCAAACACCTGCGAACCTATAACAAGTTGGTCACTGTCGCCAGTTACACCGCTTGTGCCAGATGATGCTGCAGTTAAACGACCAGCCGAGTCAACTGTAATGTTTGCTGTTGTATAAACACCAGCAACCACACCTGTTGATGTCATCGCAGCCGAGTTTATAGCCCCAGCATCAATGTTTGTGCCTGCCGCCAAATTTTCACAGAAAGTTTTTATAGCAGAAAAGTTTGCGTTAACTTCTGACGCAATAGCGGCTGTGCCGTTAACAAAACTGTATGGAATAGTAAGTGTAGCCATTATTATCCTTTAACCTGTCTAGGTTGATATTTATATCCGATGCTGTTAATACCCCACAACTGCCCTAATGGACCATTAAATTCCAATTGAACAGTTTGGGCTAAACCCAAATTGTTTCCAGTAATCAGCAAAGAACTAATAGCACCACTAGACCAATTCTCTCCCCAGTTACTAGACCCCCAAACCATACCTAACTCGTCTGGAGATTGAACCAAATTGAACGTTCTACGTTCATTACCTTCCGCTTCATCAAAATCGTGATAAACTTTAACACCAATAGTTTGATTCACCGCAGATTGTTTAATAACAAACTCTGGACGGCGAAACATCTTACGTTGCGTATACGAACCAGCATCAAACCACTTAGTACGATACCTGCTAGTATAAGAAGCATCGCTACCAGTAATATTATCAAAATCTTGGTCATACATATCAACCTGCAAAACATAAGGCAAAGTTGGATGAGTTAACAAACGGTATTCAACATTAGACGCATTATGCCAATTACATCCAGCAGTCAAACCCTTACCGTCTGCAGTTGAAAACTGCATCCAAGAACCCCTAGCACCAATAGTCGGGTCATAAACAAAATTAACGGTACTATTGGCTACACTACCAGTTTTAGTGTATGCTGCAGAAACCCACAACCGTTGACCAATCCAACTCAAATGAAAACCATCTTCAACACCAACAGTAATATAATCCAACTCAATAATAGGTCTAAGGTTTTCAAAAATGTCCGTAATACTGGAACCATTATAATAATATACGCCCTCGGGATTAGAAAAGAAATACACACCTTTATCGCTGACAGCAAGATTATGCGGTGTATCAATACCCAAATTGCTAGAAACTTCCACAACTTGAAAGTTGTCGGAATCATAACCAAACAAAGCAAAAATTGCGTTCGGTTTAAAAATAATTAACTGACCAGCAACAGTAGCCAAACCAGTAATACGATTACCACCAGCATTAATCTCAATATAGTCTTCCAAAGCCCAGTTCTCAGGCGCATTTTCCAACGACCAATGCAAACGGTTCGGATAATCAACACCATCAATACGCACATTAGCCGCAAACATCTTATTAGCATGAACATGCAACAACTCCGCTGTCGGCATTTTACGTTCCGAAGTAGTTGGCGTAGTTTGCCAAGCATGCGGATTAGTTCCACTCGCTGTCAATGCTGTAGCATAAGTACTATCAGTATCCCAAACATATCCACCACTACCAGTATTGCCAGTAGCAATATAAAGTTTAGTACCCCATGGTGCAAAACTTGCGCCATGCGTACTAGTAACAACAATAGGATTACCAGAACTATATTCCAACAAACTAAAATCAGAACCACTAGACTGATAAATTCTGGTTTCTGTAGATAACATTATGCGTGGTGTAGCACCATAAAACGGAACCAAAGATTGTGGAACCCAAGTACCAGAAACTGCTGTACTATTAATGCGGCGCATACCACCACGACTAAACACACCACCTCTAGGGTCAATTTCAACATTCAACATATCAGGAGATTCGTTATCAGCCAACTGAAACTGGTCGGCACGAAAGTTAAGCCCCCCAGTAAAATCTTTCAGTTCACGAACACGAACTCTAGCCATTGTCCGCTAAATCCTTACCCATGTTAAGCATCCAACCCTGAAAGGTTGGACGACCAGAAGTTTGCCCCTGAGACAAACGCAAATGCCCATGACTACTAGGTTTCATAATGTTTTCTTTAGCCAAGACAACACCTTCATCAAAAGCACGTTTATATTCCTGAGCCATAACCGTATCCTCAAGACGTTGATACACACGACTGCAAGCATAATACACCAAGGGAAAATGCAAAGACGGACTAGCATCCACAGCACCACCACTAGTAACCCAATCAATTGGTTCACGATAAGCACGAACATTCAAAGTACGAACATTGTTCGGTTTGGGAAACAAATGAATTTTGCCTTCCCAAATAGAATAAAACAAAGGGTCACCAGAAGTATCGTATGAACCAATATACGTGTTTTCCGCCATATCATGTCCAACCATCTCTAAACGCAACCCAGTACCCGTAGGGTCAACAATAGAAATAATCTGACCAATAGGGTCAGCGGTGAAAGCACTAATGGTGTATTCTCGTTGCTCGGCAACAGTATTGAAAGTAAACGACTTCTCTAGGAAAGACCAGCGTTTTTCCATATCCAATATACGGTAGTATCCGTCACGGATATAAACATTTAATAGCGAATCTGGTAGGTCTTCTGTGTCTAGGTCTGTGATGTCACGGATAGTTTGACGCAACGTTGTTGCGGTCATTGTTGCGTATGCCATTGTTACTCCTCTGAATCAATTTGTTCAGCCAATTCAGCCAAATTGATAGCCTGACGGTAATGCCCGACACATAGTTCTTGCCCTTTCATACGGTTAGCGCCGCAGGTGTCGTCATTGCCCATACATTTGTTGCCCCGACCCAAATATTCGCCGCTGGCAGCAGCCAACGGCGCATCGGCAACAGCGGAAAGCCTGTAGTGGTCTACTGGTTTGCCGTATAATGCGTATGTTGGGATTGAGTTGCTCATCATAATATGGGTATCCGTTCCTTAGGGTAAAAGAGATAATATTTTTTGATATGTTTTAGTGGTTAATTTGCCAAGTCCCATATCGGTTTTTTTAAGCAATTTACCGATAGGTTTAGCAACAGCCTTAACAGGTCTATGTATGGGTTTTGTAATTTTACCCGCAACCTTCATTGCTGCCCCACCACCCTGAGGTGTATATAGTAAAGCATTAATTACGTCACCTTTGGTTCCTTTGCCAGTTAAAATATTTTCAACCTCATTATATGGTAATATCCATTCACCAATTCCGCTTGTTTTTTGACCATAAACATCATTAGCGTAAACAATTCCTGGCGCTTTTCCACTTTTTATTAAACCAGCCAACTGTGCATCCAAATTTTCTTTACCAAAACGAACAACACCAGACAAATTTACCAAATCATTAAACGGTCCCCAGCCAGGTTTTGTTTCAATAATAGATTTAGTACGTTGTTCGTAAGCCTGTTTAGGGTCATTGGCAGCAGCCATTTTAGCCAAATCCAACGCAGAATTAACTTTGCGTTTATATCGTTGGTTACGAGGAGTAACCATTACTTCCTCTTTGGTGCTTTAGAACCTTTTGCTTTTTTTGCTTGTTGCGCTTTATATGCAGCAAATTCTTCACGAGTCATACCAAACGCATTACGTTCAACCAAAGGCACACTAGGTTTAATATTATAACCCTCGCCAGTTTTTTGGTAAGAATCGGCACGAGCAGCCACATCAGCAGATGTGGTTACTTTAACATCCTTAAGTTCTGCAGCAGTATACTTTTTAGATGATGGAGACAAAGGTTTAACCTTTGGACGTTTCTTTGCATTTGCTTCTTGCGCCGCAACAAGTTTACGTTCAGAAGCCAAAGCAGACAAACGCTTCTCCCTAGCCTTAGCAGACTCAGGACCCTTCACCCTAGGACCAGTTGGTGTACCAGTACCTCTGTTTCGGGCGGCATCAGCACGTCTACGTTCCAAAGCCTCAAGACGCATCTTCATTTCTTTGTCCTGACGAACCTGATAATCCCTACGAGAATCCTTAGGTTCAGCACCTTTTCTAACTCTATCCTTTTTGGCACGGAAAGCCATTCTGCCAGCCTCAGTGTCCAACTCCTCTGGGGTCATCTTACCCAAATTCTTTAACCTAGTATCAACACCCCTAGATAGTTTATCCAAGTTTCTTTCAGCAAAAGACTTAATTTCTGATTCAACATTTTTACGAAGTGATTTAACTTGCGCAGGACTAAGTTTACGACCATCTTTCTGATATAGTTTAATAAGTTTATAAGTTTCTGTGTTAACTTGTTTGTCTAACATGCCACCTTGGTTTGCCAATAAACGAGTCTTGAAATCAACCGAGTTCATTTTCTTTGTCAAAGAATTACTAATCAAAGGATAACCCTGTTGACGCATCATCTGCGGAGTCATTCTTTCTTCAATTTTGCTTTTCTCTTTATTAAGGAATCGTTCTCGGTTTGCTTTCTTTTGTGCTGCTTTATCTGCTGCTCTTTTATCAGCACCCATAGCACGGCGTTCAGCATCAGCCTGCTGGTTAGCCAAACGACGTTCCGCCTTAGTCATCGGTTTAGAAGCAGGCTTACTTGGTTTGGGGCTTACTGTCTTTGCTATTTTGCTACTAACCTTAGGTTTTCCACCTTTGCCTAAAGCCTTTTTAACAGCAGATTTTGCTGTGCTGGCAAGTCTGCCAGCATCATCTGCAACATTTCTTGCAGCAGAGACAGCAGGTTTGCGGGCTTCTAAAAGTCGTTGAACAATAGCCTTAGCAATATCGTCCGCAGCAGAACCACCTCTAGCCATTACTTTTTATCCTTTTTGTTTCTGTTACGACCTTTTGATGTCGCTTTACGAGCCTCAATAATATTTCCACCATATTTTTCTTCTAAAGTTGCAGCCCATTTAGCCCTGTTTGCCGCTTTGCGTTCTTCACGTTCAACGGCTTTCATTTTGTTGTATGCTTCACGTTGCTTAGCCCAATTGTCACGATTGGCTTGACGGCGGGCTTCACGTTCCATTTTATCAGCCGCACCCGATTTTGGACTCTTAGGTTTCGGACCTTTAGGTGCAGGTGTTGCAGCGCCAGCAGCAGGTGGATTTTTGCCACGACCACTCTTAGGTGGATTCTTAGGAAATTTAGATTTTGCCGCTGAAAGCATCTCTGCTGTTGTAAGGGGTTTGTCTTTTGCCGCTGGAAGTGGGACTCTAACTGTTGTACCACTCTTAGGTGGATTTTTGGGCAACTTAGGTTTTGCTGGTTTCACTGGTTTTGCTGCTTTACCAGTCATCTCAGACATAATCCTTGAGATGTCATCAGCCAAATTGCCACCAGCCTTAGCAACATCATCTAACACACCTGACCTTTTCAGGTTTTGCATAACTGCTTTTAAAATTTTGTCTGGGTCTGGGACCTTTGGCATAAAACTCCTAGTAAATGAAAATGGTAGGGGGCTTTTTTCCCCCTACCATATCACGGGTTGTTCCCAACCCACAACATAAACGCTATTAAGCGGTTTTTGCTGTAAGTTTGCCTTGCTTCTTTGCGTTGCGGCAAGTGAGGTTGCCGTAGCACATAATCAAAGCATAACGTGCATCCAAGTTTTCTGGGCGCACGAACTCTGTTTGCTGGAACCACTTACCTGAGTGACCAACAAGAGTGAGGTACTTGCTGTTGATGAAGTACATTACACCAGCGGTGCAACTTACGTCAAACACTACAGGTGCAGCCTTGAACAGAAGGTTCTGGAAACCAGCATCTGCTGTCTTGGCATCTGTGTAGCGCAATTGTGGTTGCAACAAAGCCTCGTACTTCTCAAACAATGTTTGAGTTGTAAGCACTAGGTCTGGGTGGTCGTTACCAACAGAAACAGTGTTGTATGCTGTTGCCATCTGAGCGATGGTCAAAGCACCAGCAGTGTTTTCCTCGTATGAACGCCAGTATTCGTTGCCAGCAGTTGCACGGTTAATGTTACCGACAGTTCCCGAAGCCTCAATGAGGTTACCGAGACCGTTCCAATCCTTGCCGCTGTTGCCAGTTCCGTCTGCGTAGAACATGTCGTTGAAACCTTCACGCATTGACTCCTCAGCCTGCATGATTTTGGCTTCCAACAAGTTGATGATTTCTTGTTCGCCGTTGTTCTTTGCTTCCTCAATGCCGCTGATTGCGATTGAAGCAGCGTACTGCTTCCATTCGTATTCTGCAGCAGTGATGCCTGTTTGTGCTGTCAACGAAATGGTGTCGTAACCTGAGTACGAAGCCACTGTTGAGTTCTGTCCGTAAATAAGCGGCTCAACAATTTTTGTGCCACCGTTAAGCATACGGATGCGACCCTTTGACATAAGGTGGTTCGTCAGAACTCGGTCTGTGAACACGTTATCTGTCAATTGGTCACGATAATTTGCGAGCGTTGTTGAAAGCAACGCATCAAAATTTACGTTAGACATTATAATCCTTTATAATAATAGTTGTTAAATGGTTAATTAGCACCCATTTGACGTTTGGCGGCAGCCCAAGCCTCGGAAACTGATTTAATTGGGGCAGTCTTGTCTGTCGTAGTAGAACTGGTAGCAGAGGAACCCCCTGAAACCACACTGGCAGCCCGTTTTGCTTCAAGCACACTTTCATCTGCTTGCTTCAAACGTTCTTTCGCTGCCGTTTCTAACTTGGACTGTGCCACAATTTTATCAAAAGCCAATTGCTTATACACGCCTTCCAAATCGGTTGTATTCATACGCAAAGCGGATGACACAACCTCTTTTACATCAAAATCACTATACTTGTTTTGCAAACCCGCAATTTCTTTTTCAATTTGTTGCTGATTCTGAAATTCCTCAAATGACGCTACACGTTTATCAAGTTCACGAATCTTACGTTCCTCTGGAGTTAAAGATTCTTCATCTATCGGGTCAACCTGTGGTGCATTTTGCACACCATAATGTTGAGACAATAAACTGAGTGTCGCTGCTGGATTATTCTCTAAAGCGGCTTGAAGTGTTGAAGCAAATTCTATCTTTTCACGTTGCTGAGACAATTCTTGCGTTTTCCGAGTATAATCGGCTTGACGTTGATAACCTGCAATAGCCTCACTAAGTGGGACTTGCAATTCCTCTCCATCTAACTTTACTGGAACTCTATGGTTAGAGTATTCCTGCACGTTCAATGTAGGTGTATCGGGTGTTTCTGTGACTACACTATCAGGTGTGGGTGACCCTTCAACTGGTTCCGCTGACTGTGTTGCGATTTCATCGCTCATATTTCTCCTAGAATCCGTAATGGTTGTTCTAATACTATTCTGGGCGTTCCCTAGACGGGGGGTATGGTGGATACCCCCCGCTGGTTTAGATGCGTTAAAACGCATCCTAGAGTGTCTGGTGACCTATTAGGCGGGTAGAGGTGGTTGCTGTTGTGCTGCTACTTGTTGAGCAGCCAACATTGCTTCAACTTCAGGGCTGGCAGGTGGCGCACCCGCAGCACCAGCAGGACCAGCAGGCATACCTTGTTGTTGCGGTGCAACATTAATGAACTCGTCAGGGTTTTTTACACCAAAACCCATCTGCAGCACATAAGCAGCAAGTTTGCCCATGTCAACAATACCTGCACCAGCGAACGGTGCAAGTGCATCAACCATTTGTAACGCCATTTGACGGCGGAACGACTCATTTGCTGGCTGTGTTGAACCTGCAGCGACCTCAAAATCAAAGTCACCCTGCAAATAGTCACGGTCAAAGTTCACCCAAACAGGTTCCCCGTCTTTGCCCATAACACGTGCTACCTGCTCACCAATCATATACTGTTGAGCCAACTGCACCATACGGCGACCAATTTCTGCAATAGCCTGTTCAACAGTAGCCAACTTATCTGAAGTTCTAGCATTGGCTGCATCCTGCATCAACGATGTTTCGGTTGCGGTGCGGCGAATCTCCGATACGCCGCCACGTTGAAACTCCGTGACACCAGAAATACGGTCAATGTCACCAACAATAAGATTGGTTTGATTATAGAACTCTGGCGGGTTAATAACTGCTGGGAAAGCAGAGACAACAGCGCCCAAACTTTCATCAGAAATAACAGGAACCATAACATTATCTTGGTCAGACTCTAACGCTGTGCGACCCAACTGGTCAAATGCGTTTTCCTTATATAGATATTTACGTGCAAACTTTTTGCGATGATTCATCATCTGTGAACGTGTTTCGTTCAACTCTTTTTGCAACGGTTCAATAGATTCCAAATCACCCATCGGATAAAAATGGTCAGGGATGTCATAGTTGCGCAACATCACAAACGGTTGCCCAAACGAGTAAGGCATCTTTATAGGTTTGATTAAAAAGTTTTCACCCTGTTCCGAAAAAATACTCATCATGTTGCTGGCTACATCATAAAATTCCCAAATTTCTGCGTATCCAGCATTTTTGTCATGAATCTTTTTACGTGAAGGGTCATCAGCGTAACGGCTAATAGCCATAACTTTAACCTGTTCACGAGCGGTTTTATTATAGCGTTTGTCTTGTTTAACATCGTTGATTGGTCGGCGGATACGTTGAGCAATCCAACGGATATCGTGCATACTTGTTGCATCTGGGTCAACGAACACGTCATTAGGTGAAACCCGTTCAGCGAATGGGCTGTCTTCCAAAATTATGCTAGTTGGCGTTGATTCGCCACCCTCAACATCATCAGAAACCTCTGTGTCTCCACCTTGTGTGTCTTCTTCTTCAACGAAACGGTAACCAACTTTCATCCAACCATGTCCGACAGTTAACATGTCTTTGACTGCACGGCGGAAATGTGAACGAATATCACGATGTTTCCACCAATAATTAACTACCGCTTCAGCGATAACAGCCTGAGCAGCATTATCTGGATTAACAGCATTGACAGAAATCTTTGGGTAGTTTACGGAAATACTAGGCGAAATAACGTTAATAGTGGAAAACGAAATATTAACCAACATGCGGTCTTCAGTTTTATAGTCGTCAAAGTGACGACCTTTATACATGTCAACCATGCGCCGCCAAGTACCATCATAACCGTCATCTTTACGCCACTTACGGCTAGCCTCAATACGTTGTTTGGATTGAGCCAAATAATCACTTAAATTTTTCTTAGCCATTATACGTCCTTACCTTTATGCCACCCGATATGTTCATCTAACTTTGTTCCAACATTGTCAACTTTATCAGCAACCTTTTGCAACAAATCTCTAGATTCGGCATGCTGGTCAGTATTTTCTGAACGTAACTTGTTTAAAACAACCACCACTGGACCCGTAATCAAAGCAACAACAATGGGGACAATGACGGCTTCCATATTACATCCAATTAGTCACAGGCTCAGCCTGCACTCCATTAATAGCCGCATCCGCCACAATTTTGCGCTGCTTCTCAGCAATAGTATCCCCATGAAAGTTGTCTTTGCCGTAAGTAAAACCCAAACGAATACTTTTTATGTGGCAGCCGAAACAAATTGCACCACGATGGGGCAATTCTTCATCATAAAACTGTCTAGAACATTCTTCGCAAGTAAAATTTGTCATCTAATAACACTTTCTTGTTCCCAAACTACCTAAAAGGAGTCTGACTGCGCACATTATGTGCGCCAATAGGTGTTTTTTCCGCTTTTCTACCCCCAAAAATATGTTTTTCCCACCACAACAAACTATTTTCAGGCGGTTTACTAGACGGACGATACTCAGGCAACCAAACATACTTCAACATCTGATTAGCAATAGCCAAAGAAATAACACGGTCATCATGCGGACTACCAGACATCTTACCGTTTTCCTTCCGAACAAAAGTACGCAATTCCGCAATAGTCAAACGGTCATAAATTTGCACAGTATCAGTACGCATAGCAGCAGACAACTCGTCAATAGCCAAAGGTTTAGTAGTAGCCGTAGTACGCCACCCCAAAATATCCGTAGCCTCAGGACGAACATGCGCTAAACGGCGCTGCTTATAAAGATTTTTATAACCATGTTTCTGAGCAGCCTTAAGAGTAGTTAAACCATGATTATTATTCTCAATACCCAATAACGCAGTATTATACCACCAACCCAACTCAGCCAACATCTCACCAAACAAATCTGGTTCAATACGACCATGCCAAGTAGCGACAACAACACCACTTTTAGCCTCTATGATATGGGCAGAACTATAGTCACCGTAAGATAAACCTTCAGCAACGTCAGCGCCAATCACATAAACAGATTCTTTTTGCGGGAAAGCCCAAACATGCAACTCGCCGTTATCGGAATAACGGAACTCGCCATTACCATCAGAATACAAATGATAATACCCACGACTAGGTTCCACAACAGACATGTCATCCAACATTTGAATATCAAAAACAGGATTACCTGACTTAATAAATGCTTCTTCGGGGAATGTCGGGTACTCTTGGTGTAGTTGCCAAGGGTGCATGTTTGCCGCCTTAGCATCATACCAATCTTGGTTACGTTCACCATCCGCAGACCAAGGAAAAAAGATGCCTTTAAACTTGTTGGCGTTGGTTTGAGAACCAACCCACAATTCGTGATAAAAATTACCTGAACCGTTAGCAGTAGACAAACCAATCACACGACCACCAACGTCCGTAACAGGTTCAATAGAAGCCCACGCTTCCTCAGCATTAGGTAAAAACGCCCACTCGTCAACAATAACCAAATACACAGACTCACCACGAGCAGGGTCATTGCTAGAAGGTAACGACTCTATAGCGGATTCGTTGTCAAAAATCATTTTCAACTGATGTTCTGTGATTTGTTGCGGACCACGCAACTTAAACCATTGCGGCAAAAACTTGTAACCATACTTAGCCTTAGACAACAACTTTACAGACTCACGTTCAGTACGACTCAACATAACAATAAAACGGTCAGCAAAAAAATATGCTAACCAAAAACTGTAGGCGGCAGCCAACGTACTAAAACCAATCTGGCGAGCCTTTAGGACAATACTGTAACGTTCACTCATCCAAGTTTTGACAGTTTCTGTTTGCGCTGAACGCAACTTAAACAAAATGCGTCCCCTTTGTGGATGTTTCACATACCAATATTTTTCACAAAAATAAGAAAACGCAGCCAACTGCTCATCAACACTAGCGTTTTCAGGTCCACGACATTTACGAAACTCTGCTTCGTTTAAAAGTTCATTTAATTCCATTATTTACCCCAAGGCTGCCAACCATTACCGTTACGTTCCTCAGAATACTCAAAAATAGCCAAACCAGCACGTAAATTCACGTCAGGAATTAACAACTGTTTACACGAAGTCAAAATACCTTGAGACTGTAACCAACCACTAGGATTATATCTATTAGGTAAACACCAAAATTGGTTAATTTGCATCAAACCAGCAGAACCCCCATTTGGGTCAGTGGAATTAAATACCCTAGGAAAGCAACGTGACTCACGCCACATCACATAATCTAACTTAGACAACTCCTTACGAGACCAACCAACATCCAACGCATGACCAAGCCAATGCCCACACTTACCCACCAACTCCCTAGGTACAGCATAAGCATGACTAATAGGCATAATTAGACATGCGACAATAATGGATATAAACCATTTACGCATAACACCATCCTAACAGATTGTTATTTAGATTATTGCAAAAACTCTTTTACTGCCGCAGGCGTTTTATCGCCAGCAATATAACGAATATGCCAAGGTTCTGATTGTAACTCCCACGACCAACCCAATGACGGGGCTACATCAAGAAGAAACTGCAAACCTGTACGGCGAGCCACTTTGGGTTTTGTTGTGATTGACACCACGCTACCTTTTTTGCCTTTAAGTTTTAACGCCGCATCAATAGCCAAACCCCACCCATGATTTGATGTTGCAGGTGTAGCAACAGGCGCACCATTATGCAGATACCATTTGTCTCCGTTGAATGTACGAACAATTTGTATTTTTCTTTTAACATCAGGAAACGGTTTCATTCGTGATTGAAACAACGAAAGTTGTTGCTCATAAGGACGATAATCACCAACATGAACTAAATCTAAACCTTCTTTTGCGCCCAGTTCTTGAAGAATAGACCAAGACACTGCCGCAAGATGGTGCATCCGCCCCGAAGGGGCGATATTGCGCAACAACCTAGATGGCACACGCCCGTTCACAACTCCCTTTAAATCCTTTGGGAGAATAAGTTTACCAATAGGTAATTTCATAATGATTATGGTTTGCGACCAAATGCCTCATCGTTCGGGTTAGCCCAACGAATAATCGGCGGCAAAGCAGCCGCCAACAACGCCCTAGATAGGTCTGATGGGTCATAGTTGCCTGTAGCAATGACAGCAAGAACTGCTGCCAGACAACTACGCAAATATGAATGGAACATCGCTTTTTGTTGTTTAGATAGTTTCATTGTTTTCTCCTACAGGTTCTTCAACTACAGGTGCAACAAACTC
>Ga0222715_10001102_pt1 | contig 26488 bp, 18 predicted proteins | sample C33_9DmetaG_FD_165056 | JGI IMG/M metagenome (GOLD analysis project Ga0222715, IMG submission 165056) | Estuarine water microbial communities from San Francisco Bay, California, United States - C33_9D | ecosystem: Environmental > Aquatic > Marine > Unclassified | place: USA: California...
CTACCTAGTATTACTAAATCAAAGTTTAAATATTCTGCACTAGCACTTTCGCCTATGCCTATGTCAAATATGTTACCGTCACCCTGTATGCTTGAAAGCATATCAGCATAGTCGGCACTACCTGTTGATCCTGCATCAATGTCAAAGATGTTACCACTACCTAAGTTGTAAAAATCTAAAACACTGGAGCCACTACCGTCCAAAACTATAGATCCAAAAAAGTCATTGTTATCACCGTCTTGTATGAGGTCTAGTATTATACTACCACCACTTAGTAATAAGTCAGAACTTTCTGTTGCGTCTCCCGACACAGTATTACCTGTACCAGCCTGTAGGATGGTTAAAACTAAGTTATCACCGTCTTGATCTAGTAAAACTTCGTTGTCATCTGCAAGTATTGGATAGGACATCAGTCCGATTAAAGCGAAGACACTAACCGCTAAGTTTTTAAATATCTTCATTGTTATTCTCCATTAATGGTTTATTATTCTTTAGAAGAACCTTCTTCCAAAGTGGTAATGAGTTTGGGTCTTTCGAAAATTGTTTTTTATCCTCCTCGTCAGGAAGAACACCAGATTCTTTGAGACTCATCCAGTATGCCTGTTCTTGTTCTGCAACCTGGTTGTCCCAATCTTCTGGATACACTATCTTCCAGTATCCTCTTTCATCACCTTGCTTAATAAGTTCTAACACCGCGGCTTCGATAGCCGACCTAACCGCAAATGTTACACTTTCGTTTTGTGTCATTCCGCTCTCAAGTTCGAGGAGTTTAGTATCCATATCTAAAAATCTAAATACATCTCCTGCTTGACCTGAACTTAAAACGGTCTTCTGTGTTTGGACATTGAGTATTACTTCGCCTGTGAGTGTGCTTACAGCACGAAGTGATATTACTATACTGTCCCTTCGATATTGGTTTGTTGTACCAATACCCAAATATCTTGCCCCTGTACCTCCTGTTTCAATATTAGTGTCGTATCCTATAACACCACCTTCTAATATCATTCCAGCAAATAACATTGGCTGTAGTTCTTGAAACTCATCTAATCCTGCCTGTTTGGCTGACTCTGAACGAGTTGCTCTTACTATTTGCCTTTCTCTAACTAAGTTATCTAAACCTAGTCCTCTTTCAACTACTCTAAACCAAGTTCCTTTTGGATTCTCTCCTGAACCTGCCGCCTTTAGAGCGTCTACTAATAAACTTTTTGCGTCTTGCGTAACTGCTGTACTAAAACTAGCAACTCCGTCTTGACTTTTTCTTTGTCCTGTTCCATCACCAAATGAGTATATGGCAACCACAGGCATTGTTTCTGCCGGTGGCAGATATCTTAATTTTCTATATGTGGGTAATTCTACTTTTTGTGGTTCTTCTACACATTCAAGAAAGTCAGTTTGGCACATCTCATCGCCCGGAATAGCGATACTGGCACAACCACTTAAATATAAAACACCTATTAGTGCTATTAAAATATTTTTAGTCAACTTATCCGCCTGCTATTTGTCCTATACCAATTGGTATTTCTATTGTTGTTATTGTTCCATCTGGATCAACGATAGTAAGTTGGATTACTTCTAATCCATCTGCGTTTGTAACTATTTGATATGAAACTGTATTGCCTTCGATATCAAATGCTCCACTGGTTGAACCTGTGCAACTTACTACTGTTGCTGGGTCGCAAAACATACTGTCTACGAGGCCCTTAGAAATTTGTGAATAAATTCTACTCTCCAAATTTCTAATAAATTTGTTTATTGTGCTGTTATCATCTTCTCTTTCAGCCGCCTTTAATGCCGCTTCTATATCTGATTTAATTTTATCACGTCTTGATTTTTCTTGGTTCTCAATAGTTAAATAATGAGCACCTGTTCCTTGTCCACTAAAACTAGGACTTTTAAATTTAAATTTAATTTCATCTGCAGATAAACTAAAACTAAAAATTGATAATAAGAATGCTATTGGTAATACTAATTTCATTTTTTCTTCCCTTCCTGTTTCTCTAGGGCCTCTTTTTGTTTGGCTTGTTCGAGAATTTTTTGTGTTGCTTTGTATTCTAAAACAACATTAACTTTTTGTTGTAGTCGTATCATATCTTGATCTAACATACGAGTTTTGTCTATGACTCTGATTAATGCAAAATGCATTTCTTCTAAAGCAGGGTCGATGTGTTCACCGATGAAATTCCAAATGAAATATATAAAGTAACCAAGTCCTACAGTCATTACAACTGGAAAACCAAATTCAGAAATTAATTGACCTACATCCATTAATCTCTCCTAGCATCAACTTTGCCGTCTTCGACAAAATTTTCTGCTCTTGCAATACGCTCGATGTCTGGTCTTAATTCCAAAGCACTTGAAACTAACAAATCAATTTTCATCATCTCATTACTCATTGTACTTGCTCGTGCTTCTAAACTTTTACAAAAAATTGTTAAAGTCTTAACTTGGTCAACGATACCTTCCATTATTTGTTTAATTACTAAAAAAATAAAAAATCCCATCGCTAAACTACCGGCAATGGGGGCACCTACCTCGGCTATCAATTTGAAGATATCTTCCATATTACTCTCGTTTGTGTTTTTCTGCTACTCTCTACATGTGTATTTATCAAAATTTAGTCAAAAAGAAAGGGCCTAAAAAGACCCTTTCTAAAGTTATGTAAACTTATTACATTAAGTTAATTAATGCTTCAATAATATGTTCACCTACATCAGTGTCTTCCATTGCTTTACCAAGTATTCTACCTGCTGGAGCATCGTTATCTACCTTTGCATGTCCTTTTACATCTGAACTTACAAGTAAGTCACCTTTGACTACAGGACCAACAACTTTAACAGGTACTCTACCTGCTAATGCTATTGCTGGATGGCTGTCGTTATCACCTGCATCAGCATTCATTAAATGTGCTGGATTTGTACTAACAACTCCTGCTACACTATGATGATCTGCTTCTTCACATGCTTTAACTTCTTTCTCACCACCAAAACATACCACAGTACCTGGCTCTAACACTTCATCTGAAGCATATCTTTCTGCCAAGTCGGCGTATTGAGCCGATGTTGCTGTTCCACTAAATGTGTTTGCGTACATAGTACCAAACTTAACACTACTTGAACCAATGTTGTATGTTCCTGAAGGACCAGTTGCTAAAATATTTCTAGCGGTAATGTCACCACTGAATGTACCACCTGGGAATGGATTACCTGAAGGACCAGTTGGACCTGTCGCACCCTGTGGACCTTGAGCACCTGTGGCACCCTTCTGTCCTTGTGGACCTTGAGCACCTTGTGGACCAGTTGGACCAGTTCCACCTTGAGCACCTACTTCACCTTTCTGTCCTTTAGCACCTTGAGGTCCAGTTGCACCCTGAGGTCCAGTTGCACCTTGAGGTCCTTGAGCACCTGTATCACCTTTCTGACCTTGTGGTCCAGTTGGTCCTTGAGCACCTGTATCGCCTTTGTTTCCTTGTGCTCCTTGTGGTCCAGTTGCACCAGTTGGGCCTGTGGCTCCTTGTGCACCTTGATCACCTTTCTGACCTTGTGGTCCTTGAGCACCTGTAGGTCCTACTTCACCTTTAAGTCCTGAACTTGAACCTACCCAGTTACCTGATGCATCAATGACCTGAGTCGAATCTGCATAGAAACCAGCGGCTGATAGGGCCGCATCTGCTGTCCATCTATCAGTAGTTTCATTCCATAAGAACTGTTTATTAGTTGAGTCACCCCTTTCAATTTCAATACCACTGTTTTCACTTGGTGCACCAGTAACGTCACTATTAAGTACAATAATGTTGTCACCTGTTGAAACTGTTGTAGAATTAACTGTAGTTGTTGTTCCATTAACTGTAAAGTTACCTGAAACTACAATGTCACTGCTAAATGTTTTAGCACCGCCAATTGTTTGTGAACCTGATGTTCTAACAACTGTACTATCAACATCTAAACTGTCAGCACTTGCTGTAAGACCGTCGCCACCAACTACATTGATAATACCTGAACTATATGTAAGACCAGCACCTGCTAATCCTGAGTCAGTTGCAAATGTTAATGTACCGCCATCATCATCATATGTTGCTGTAATACCATCGCCATCTACTACTAATGCATTAACTCTATCATCTACTCTTTCATTAGTAAAGTATAAGTTAGTTGAACCTTCTGCTAAATTGTCAGTGTTAAATGCACCCATATTAACTGCAATGTCGTCTGCATTAACAGTAATACCTGTGCCTGCACCAACATTTAATGTTCTGCTAGAAGCAATAGTACCACCGCCTGTTAAACCGGAACCTGCTAATATACTTACACTTGAGTGATCAATGTGTTCGTTTGCTACAAAGTTGTTTAAAGCATCATGGTCTATAGCACTATCATCAGTACTAATAGTACCACTTGATATGTTAATACCTGTACCACCACTAAAATGTGCTCTTGTTTCAGAAGCACTTGGGCCTGTATAAGTAATTACACCAGTTGTGCTGTTATATGCAAGTGATCCATCGCCGCCTGCATCTGTAACACTAACTGCACTTCTGGCTCTTGCATCTGTGTAATACAAATTGGTTGAACCTTCTGTGATTTCGTCTGTGTTATCTTTACCTGCTACTTGTGAATCAACGTATGCTTTAACTGATTGCTGTGAAGGAAGTCTAGTAGCACTATCTGATGACATGTCATCTTCGTCGATTAATGCCGCTGTAATCCTAGCATCTGCTCTTGCGTTAGTGAAATATAAGTTTGTCGAACCTTCACTTAAATCATCAGTGTCATGGTTAGCAATACTGCTAACAGTACCTGTAACTGCGCCAGTTAAATCACCTTCTAAAGTTCCTGCTTTGAATCTTTCATTACCGATAGACCATTCGCTTTCTGAAACGTCCCATACCAATGACTTGATTGATCCTGCAATATTGGCTTCAAAACCAGCATCTTGTGATGCTCCGTCACTGTTTACGCGGAAAATGTTATCAACAGTTTCAGTAGTAGTTGAATTAACAACTGTTTGTGTACCGTTAACTGTTAAGTTACCGCCAATAGTAACGTCAGATGCCAATTTAGCATCGATTCTTGCGTCTGCTCTTGCGTTTGTAAAGTATTGGTTTGAACCTTCTGACAAACTTCCTGTATCTGGTAATACAGCATTTACTCTAGCATCTGCTCTTGCATTTGTAAAGTATAAATTTGTTGATCCTTCTGATACGTCATCAGTGTCGCCACTTAATTCGCTCAATGCGTCTTTAGTTGCCACCTGAGCATCAACGTATGCCTTGGTTGCACCATCTTGTGCCTGTACTGGATCATCTAGGTTGTTAATACTGTTGCTGTTCATGTTGATGTTACCACCTTGTACAGTAGCACCACCACCTGCTGTGCTGATTGTTTTACCTGCGGCTAAAACTATGTCTGATTTCATTTGAATCTGACCGCCAGAAGTAATTTCAACGTCACCTGAACCGCTTGTTGTAATACTTAAATTTTGGTTAGTGTCTGCACTGACTGTGATTGTACCTGAATTATCAGATATAACTTGTTGTCCATTAACATATAATGATCCTGGACCTACAAATACGTCTTTCCACACATTACTTGCACTACCTAATTGGTATGTATTGTTTGCACTTGGTATTAAGTTTCCTGAAAATGCTTCGTGGTTTACAGATAATGAAACAGTACCTGTAGTACCGCCTCCACTTAAACCAGAACCTGCTGTAACACCTTCAATATCACCTGCGTCATTTGTAAAACTAATTACACCAGTACTACTGTCGTAACTTAAATCTCCGCCTGCACTAATTTTTCCTCTTATAACTGAATCAGCAATACCTAATGTACCTGATGTTGCAGTTAAGTTTGTTCCTGCCATTCCAGACGCCAAGTCTGCAATGCTTTCTTTCTTTGAACTGTTGTCTGTGGCATCAATAATTGCAATGCTGTCTGCACTTACATCTACTGTTGCCGCTGTTAGTTCGTTTAAGTCGAGTGCTAATGTAACATCTCCACTTGAGGCTCCGCCACTTAAACCGTCTCCTGCTGTAACACTCTCAATATCACCTGCTGATGTAGTATTAGTAATTGTCAATGTGCCATTGTCATCATCATATGCTAAACTAATACCTGCACCTGCTGTAAGTAAATTACCTACTGCATCTTCGATGTTTTCTTGGGTATTGATTTCTGAGTATTTTGCTAGTCTATGACCACCTGCTGTACTACCATCGTGTACGCGGATGGTATTATTAGTAGTATCGATCGTGATCTCACCTGCTAGACCTGTAAAGGAACTGTGTTCTGCGGCTGTACCTCTTCTTCTTTGAATCGCGTATGCCATTATTATATTCTCCTAAAATATTTTTAACGTTAATTATATTGGTTGCTGAAATGATGTATGTGTATGTTGCAACCTAGAAGATTTTGACTACTTTTTAATATGTATGCCCGAAATACATAAGTTAGCCAATAGGGGCAAGTACATGTATTTATCGTATATTATGATTTTTTTGGAGTTAGACTAAGATTTCAATTACACCAGGAGCGGCTTCTGTTTTAGTTTCCAATGCTCTACCAATAATTTGTAATGGACTTAGCGATTTAGGATCTGCGGCAACCATACCGTGTCCTTCTAAGTCACTTGCAATAATTATATCACCTTTCTTAACAACACCGCCTACTTTACATGGCACTCTGCCGCGTAATGCTATAGACACTACATGCTCACTATCCAGTTCTGCATTCATTAAGTATGCTGGATTTGTACTTACTACACCAACTACTGCATGACTTCCTGCTTCATTTACTGCTGTTACTTCTGCTTTACCGCCTATTACAACAACTGTACCTGGTTCATAACTAGCATCTGCTTTATAGTTTTCTGCCAAGTCAGCATATTGAGCCGAGGTTGCTGTACCACTAAATGTGTTTGCGTACATTGTACCAAATTTAACACTACTTGAACCAATATTATATGTACCACTTGGTCCTGTTGCTACAATGTTTCTTGTGGTTATGTCACCACTGAATGTACCACCTGGGAATGGATTACCCGATGGTCCTGTTGGTCCAGTTGCACCAGTTGGGCCTGTACCACCAGTTGCACCTTTTTGTCCTTTATCGCCTTGTAAACCTTGTGGACCAGTTGGACCAGTTCCACCTTGAGCACCTAATTCTCCTTTTTGTCCTTTATCGCCTTGGCCACCTTGGGCACCTTGAGCACCTTGTAAACCTTGAGGTCCTACTTCACCTTTCTGTCCTTTTGCACCTGTTGGACCAGTAGCACCCTGAGGTCCTGTTGCACCAGTTGGGCCTGTGGCTCCAGTTGCACCTTGAGGTCCTGTTGCTCCTTGTGTTCCTTGTGTTCCTTGTGGTCCAAGATCACCTTTTTGTCCTTTATCTCCAGTAGCACCGGTTGGTCCTTGAGCACCTACTTCACCTTTCTGTCCTTTTGCACCTTGTGGGCCTGTGGCTCCAGTTGGTCCAGTAGCACCTTGAGGTCCTGTTGCTCCTTGAGGTCCTTGAGCACCTGTATCACCTTTTTGTCCTTTATCACCTGTTGGTCCAGTTGGGCCGCTGTCTGCAGGTACCCAGTCATAGTCTGAACCATTCCAACTCAATACTTCAGATGAGTTTGCTGAACCAGTGTTAAGATGTGTATCTACTCTGGCATTGGTATAATATAAATTTGTACCTTCACTTAAATCTGATGTGCTTCTAGTACTTAATGCACCTGCTTGTAATTTACCACTTGCATCAAATAATACTGTTGAACCAGGGCCTACAATACTGTTATTAAATGTTGCACTTGCACTAAATGTTTTAGCACCGCCAACTGTTTGTGACCCACTAGTTCTAACAACTGTGCTGTCTACTGCAATATCGTCTGCATTTACTGTAATACCGTCACCGCTACCAACGTTTAATGTAACAGCACCACTTGTACCACCACCTGTTAAACCGTTTCCAGCACCTACGCTCTCAATGTCGCCTGCATCGTTTGTGAAACTGATTTCACCTGTTGAACTATTATAACTTAAATCGCCACTTACACTGATAGCCGCTCTGGCTCTTGCATCTGTGTAATATAAATTTGTTGAACCTTCTGATACGTCATCAGTGTCGCCGCTCCAACTAATAACACCTGTGCCGTTATTATACGATATTGGCGCACTAGCACTGATTAATGCTCTAGTTGTTGCATCACTTGGTGCGTCAATTGTTAGTTGAGATCCAGTGATAGAAGTTGTTATGTTAGTACCGCCTGCTATTGTAAAGGTATCTGTGTTTGTGGTTGCTGTATAAGATGTAGAATCTGCATTTATTGTTTTGATAATATTCTGACTGCTACCTAGATCTGAATTTGTAACAGTGATAACGTTTGCTGATTGTGATACAGTAACACCAGTACCTCCTGCAATTTTTCTAAAATTATGATATGTTGTTGCACCTGCTGTTCTAGAACCACCGTATACTGATTCTCCACTTGCCGCTACTGATTCAATTGAGCCTGATATGCCTCTGTTTGTTAATGGATATTCTGTGCCATTTATAATACCGTATATTTCGCTATCTCTAGCAAAAATTACACTATCAGGTGTGTCGCCATCACCAAATACATTTGTACTTGTTTGCGAATCATCGTCTGCACCTGTGGCATATTGAGTTGCATTAGTAATGTCTTTTAATAATAAATGATTAACACCTATACCACCGTTTTCAGTGGTTGTTAATAGTGTTGCATTTGTAGATGCATTAGCATCATTTAATTGATCTCTAACTACAAATCCTGAATTAGATAATGTGTTGCCTTTTGCAATATCAATAAAAACAATCTCTTCTGCTTCAACTCTTAATATTCCTGAGCCGGCTCTAATAGAAGTTTTAAAATTTGTTCCTGTATCAAAGAATATATCACCGCCTGTGTCAAACTCAATATCATTTTCTTTGTATATACTGCTACCGATTGTTAATGTACCGCCGCTGTTTATAACAGGACTTACACTGGAATCAAATGTTAATTGTGATTCTACTGTTTGTGCGACACCTGTTCTTCTAAGTACGGTTGAATCTACTTGAATACTATCTGCATTAACTGTGATACCACCACCGCCTGCTCCAACAATATCAAATGTTCTATCTGAATTTAAATCACCGCCACCTGTTAGACCGTTACCTGCTGTTAAATTTCTTGTTAGTGGTGCCTTTGTGGCAATTGAATTTGTTAATGTTGTATTAAGTGCGGCATCGTTACCTAATGCTGTTGCAATTTCATTTAATGTATCTAGTGTTGCTGGTGCACCACCTTGTAAGTTTGCAATAGCCGTTTCTACATAGGCTGTTGTGGCTACTTTTGTACTATTATCACTTGCACTTTGAGTAGTTGCAGTTGTACTTGCGGTACCTGTTAAATCCACAGTACCTGTAAATGTTTTTGCGCCACCTATAGTTTGAATGCCGACAGTTCTAACAACTGTGGTGTCAACAGCAATATCACCTGCGGTGTAGTCAATACCATCACCGCCAGTTAATTCTGCATCTATTCTTGTACCAACTGCACTATTAAAATCTGTAATTTGTGAACTTGGTATTGCTATGCTTACATCTGCCGCCGTTGTTAATTGTCCTTGTGCGTTCACAGTATAAGTCGGTATTGCTGTAGCACTACCATAACTTCCTGCACTAACGGCTGTGTTAGTGATGCTTACTGTACCAGAACTTGTAATAGGATTCGGTGACGTTGTTATGCCTGTGCCACCTGTTACACTTACTAGTGTACCTGGTGCAAAATTAGTAACGTATGCTGTTGTGGCTACTTTTGTACTATTATCTGCACTTGCTAACGTTGGTGCTGTTAATTCGGTACTAAAATCTGTTGCTTGAGTAATTTGTGAAGGTAAACTAAATGTACCATTACTGCTATTATAATCTATTTCACCTGATGTACCGGCAAATAATGCTCTTACTTCTGTGTCAAAATCTGTAACTTGCGTATGCGGTATTGCTATTGCTGTTGTTGATGCACTTGTTATTCTACCTTGCTGATCAACTGTGAATGTGCCTACACCTGTTGCACTTCCGTATGTATTAGGAGTAACTGCTGTGTTGTCTAAATTAAAAACAAGTGTGTTAGCAACATCGTTATAAACTGCTGTTATGCCTGTACCACCGGAAGCCATTGCGCCAACTCTGTCGTCGACTGCTTCTGAAAAATCTGTTATCTGAGAGGCCGGTATTGCTATGTTTACATCAGCGGCCGCTGTTAATTGTCCTTGTGCATTTACAGTGAATGTTGGTATTGCTGTAGCACTACCATAACTTGCGGCTGTTACCGCTGTATTTGTAATGTTGTATACGCCAGCACTATATGTTAAGCCTGTACTTGCTGAAAAATGTGCTTGTACTTCTGCGGCACTTGGACCGGTGTATGTTAATGTATTACCAGAGTATGCAACACTTCCGTCGCCACCAGCATCTACAACATTTAATACTCCTGTGATAGGTGCTGACGTTGTTAATGCAGTACCGTCCCAAGTTATTGTTGCATTTGCAGTTGTTTGACTTAATTGTAAGGTTGCTGTTGCACCAGTTCTATCATAGTTGACAATTATGCTGTCATCTGCAACTCTGAGTTGATCTGCTCTTTCACTGATTGATTGGGCATTAAATATTATATTACCCGGTGATCTAAATATACCTTTTTTGTCTGCCATTAATTACTCCAATTGCAACATTGCTTTAACATATTTATCAGATTATGGCATTTTTTTAGGATACAAAAAAAAGCACCTTCCGAAGAAGGTGCTTAATTCGTTTAAGTAAAACTAATACTTACTTGAATGAGACGTTTGAAAGTCCAATTTCACCTAAGTAGTCAGCCGCGTTACCCAATGAACTTGCTGTGTTAGTAAGTTCTAAGTAACCGTATCTTGTCATAAATGACACTACTGGTTCAAATGTGCTTGGATCCATAACTGGACCTGTGCTCATTAATGGAATGTAAGGACAGTAGAATGCTGGAGCATCTGTTTCAGATGAACCTTTATATCCTACTAGTACTGCTGTTCCATCAGCCGCATAGTTGTCAACAAATACTTTAACAGTACCGTTTAATGTACCAACAAACTTAGAGTTTGTAGGAGCATCAAAAGGACCTTCTGTACTTCTAACAAATGTTGAAGTTGTTGCAGATTGTAGTATTGTTAAAGCCTGTGGACTTACAACAACATAGTTACCTGCGCCTCTTCTTGTTCTAGCGGCAATCAAGTTTGCAACTCTGTTGATAAGAATTGCCAAGATTGCGTGTCTTTCACCGATATATGTTTGAGTACCTGTGATTCCTGAGTTGAAGTCTAAAGTGTCAACTGTAGGAGCAAGTGCTCTTAATTTTGCTAACATCTCTTGGTCGATTTCAACTGCAATTTCTTGTGCTAATGCCTGCATAATTTCTGCTTCAACATCTACACCGTGCATTGCGTTGGCGTCTTGAGCACTTTCAAAAGTCCATCTTGCTGATAGACGTCTTGTTTTTGCTTCGACTGTTTGCTTGAGGATTTGAATAGACATTTTGCTACCCGCTGTTCCTTCACTTGCCGCAGTTGCATCAGGTGTTCCTGAATATGCTGTTGCTAATGCGAAAGGACTTAAAGCCTCTTGTCCTGCTGTTACTGAGTCTTTAGACTCTGCGTATCTTACCCTTAATGTGTGGATTTGTCCTACTGGTCCACTCATTGGTTGCACACCAAGTAATTCGTTGGCGATCAAAGAAGGCATAACCCTTCTAATCAATGGTAGCATAACTTTGTTAAGTGATGCAACGTTTCCTGCCATTGTTGACCCTGCTGTCGCTGATTCTTGTAATTGAGTTTTTGCGTTTTCTAAAATTACGTCCATTGTAGACTTTTTAGATCCCTGTAAACCCTCAAGAAGAGCGTCCTTGGTTGCGGACCAATTTGATTCAAATAATGCTTCTGCCATTATAATCTCCTAATATTTAAGTCCGGCTAGTTTTCTGATTTCGTCAAGTTCGACTACGTCAACTTCATTGGTGGAGCCGGTTTGTCCGTCCAACGATCTATTACCAGTGTGTTCTGTCTTCACTGATTCATTAATAACTTCTTTCTTAGTTCTTACAGAACCTTCTTCGTTCATAACACTTGGAAGGTACTTGTTAAATGATTCTTCAAGTTTCTCTGTTTTTACTGATTCTAGAAGTTCTGTCATTAATTCTTTTTTGCTACTACTTAAAGGTGCAATTAAGTCACTAATAACATTGTTTCTGTTGTATCTATCTTCTGCTATACGCAATTTAGATTCAACTAATTTCTTTTGCTCTGAACTATTTTCTGCTTTAGCCTGTGCTTCTGAGATTTTAGATTTTAATCCAGTAATCTTAGATTTAAGTTTTCTGACTTCTGTATTTTCATTTAAATACGAAGTAGCATACTCACCAGCCATTGCTTCAAATATTCTTCTGCCAAATTCATTTTCTCGAGCCTTAGTAATATCTTCTTTAAATTGCGATACTTCGCTTTTTAAAGCAGATGAAATAGTTGATTCAACTTTTTCTGCGGCTCTTCTAATAAATTGTTTTTTAGCATCCGCAAGTTGCTCTCTTCCTTCGCGAACTAACTGAACTTTTTTCTCTGCTAGTTCTCGCTTATCTGAGTGGAACTCACGAATTTCATCAGCAACTGCTTCAAGTACAAAGTTTTCAAGTTTAGCAAAGTTATCACTTTGTGCATTTCTATCTTCTTTTAATTCCTTGATTTCGTTGGCTAATGTTTCTGAAACGAATTTATTTAACAGTTCGGTATGTGAACCAACTGCTTTTTTATAATTAACTCTTTCAGCAATAGTTGCCTTCTTATCTTCTGCAAGTTCTTTCAATTCTTCTTCTAAATTTTGAGTAATAAACTTGTCCATTGCTTCTACAACTTGACTTTTGTCATGTTCGAATCTCTGTGCAAATTCTTCTCTCAATTCAGCAGTAATTTCGTCTCTTGCTTCAGCAAGGCGTGTTTCCCATGCTTCTTGTATATTGATTCTTGTCTCTTCAGACAAGTCACCATTTTCAAGAAGTTCTACGAATGTATCCGCCATGTGCTTTCTCCTATTTGAGTTCCAATTCACGTATGAAATTTTCAATCATACGCGATAGGTGTTTTTGTGCGTTTCTGTCACTTTGTTTTATTTCTCTAGCGGCTTCAAATATCTGAGCGCCGCCTCTCATATTAAATAAACTTTCATAAATGGCTTTAGGGTAGGCATCTGGGGCACTTGGTTGTGCTACGATGTCAACAGTTACTATATCAAAATCGCTTACCCTACCGCTTTCATTTACGTTGCCACTGCCTCGACTACTAACGCCTAATTTGGCGCCACCTTTAAGTAATGCTTCGGCAATCTTACCCATTGGAGTATCCAATATTTTAAGTTTACCGAATCCATCTGCTCCGTCGACCCGCATGTCTGTTATCATGTGGCTAACTCTATCTAAATTTATTTGTAATTCTGTTGGATGATCTAATTCACCAAGAACAGTTTCACCAGATTTAATTCTACCACCAATTGATTCTACAGCCGTCTGTATTTCTTCTTTGGGATATACTCTTCCATTCTGGTTTTTGACTTCGCCTTGTATAAACAGTCCGCTCATATGCATAATTTTACCATCATTAGATGATTCAACTACAATATTTGCTTTATCTGGACTATAATACTCGAATAACTGTCTTGACATTATGTCTCCTTAATTACTTAACTTTTCCTGCTATAGGACTCTCTGATTTCTCAGCATTTACTTTTGCTGGGGAAACAGATGCTGGTTTTTCGCCAATGTTATCGCTTACTGGATTGTCTTTGGCTGAATCACCTTTTTTACCTTCTGCACCGTCTTTACCAAAAAGTTCTTTTTCGTCTGTTCCGAAATTTTCTTTCTTTGGAAACTTAGGTGATGCATCGTGGTCTGCACTTGAGTCATTTTTAGCAGATTGATTTTTACTGAAGTTAGTTGCTTCTTCTAGTTCTTCTTCAACTTCTTCATCTAAGTCAATTTCTTCTTCAAAAGATTCCATTTCCATATCGTCTGCTAATTCGTCCTCAGCATCTTCAATTTCTTCTTCGCCTTCGTCATCTGACATTAACTTTTCGAATTCTGCTTTTAGTTCATCTAGTTGTGCTTCTAAATCGTCAACTCTGTCTTCGACTTCTTCTTCAGACTCTTCTTCACCATCAATTTCCATTTCTGGTTCCATTTCGTCTTCGATTTCGTCTTCTTCTTCGTTAACACCTGATTCATCTGCATGAACGTCTGCTTCTACTTCATCGTAGAAGTCTTCACTTGGTGAACCTGCAACTGTTTCTTCAACAGCCTCTTCTTCAGACTCTTCAGCCTCTTCGACTGCTTCGTCTTCAGATTCAGATTCTTCTTCAACAACTTCGTTGTCGATTGCTTCTTCTAGAGCATCTTTATCTAAGAGATCTTCATAAATCTCTCTGGACTTCTCTACCATAAAACTGTGTAACAGGTCTTTGGCCTGAGCATCGTCCTCTGCTAAAAGATGTTCCAGTACTTGTTCTAAAACACTTTTATTATCTGACATCGTAATTTCTCCTTTAAACTCAGGCTATACCTGATATATCGTAATTGTATTTAATAGTAATGTAGTGTTTTATGTAAAAAACGGTGTTTTTTTGAGGTATTTTAGTTATAACAAGTTATAAAGACCTGTTATTTACTACCTCTATGATGTGATCTGCATACTTTCTATGTGCGTATGGTGAGTTATGATTGCTTACTGGGTAATGTGTAGTTTCGTTTCCTTGCTCGTCTAAGTGTTTAGGATTAAACTGAGCATAGTACCCAGCACCATTTTGTAACAAGTATTTATCAGGAACGAAGTCCCAATTAAAACTGCCTATTTGGTGATGGTCTTCTATCAAACCCGTTTTATCAAATTCGCTAAATTCGAAGGTATTTGGGGAGAATAAAAACGGCACATTATGATTTAATATACTCAGTAAACCACTTTGCAACACATAGTAATCATTGTGTGCTTTTATGTTTTCATCAAACACATAGTATGCATAGTCCTTTAGTGCATTTACTCTGTCTTCATCAATGTCTTGATAACGTCTTGCTTCTTGACTTATAACTGTGTAAATGCTGTCGCACCAAATTTGAGGATCATATGTTTTGCCATAGTTTATATGGTGCTCGTGATCAAAGTGATCCCAGTCAAACTCGCCAAAGCAAATTTGATCATATGCTTTGTTATGATCGTAAGTGTTATCTAGTTCTTTGAGTATTTCAAATCTGTTTACACCAGTTGCATTAATGATCATTAAATCTGGTTGTAAGTGTTTTAGTGCATAGTCAATCTGTGTACGAATACCAAAGTTACTCATACCGCATCGTGCTAAGTTGATGTAATTGTAGCCTAGGTGTTTTGCTACTAGATAACCGAATTCAAAATTGGGATATAGTGGATCGCGGCAACTCCAACTGCAACCGCAAACTACAAGGGTCTTCATTAAATTATATTAAGCCGCCTGCTCCGCCACCATCAACTGGTTTGGCATACATCACTGAAGCAAGTTTTTTATGACTTTCTGCTTCTGCTTTTTTGAGTTCTCTGATCTTTCTCAATTTGCCAAGTTCTTCCAAACTAAGCATCTTTTTTCTAGTATCAGTTTTATGCCTTTGATTAATAGTGTCTTTGGCTGGTTCGTAAAATTCGTTTAGTTTCATATTATATTCCTGGGTTTCCGCTTTCGTCTCCAAGTTCTCCTAATGTGTCTAGTCCACTAGTGCCATCGCCAGCATCAACTGGTCCCATGTCTATTGGTGCAGTAGTAACATCACTACCTGATTGCGGTCTTACACCTACTTGACGTAAGTCTGCTGATGTTGTATCATCTACAGCATCAACATCAAATGCGTTTTCTTCTGCCCACAGTAATTCGTTTCTTCTGATTTCGTCTTCGCTTAATCCTAAGTACTTAGCAAGTTTGAACTGTGTAGACAAGTAAGGTATGCCTTCTAGTGTACCAAACAGTTGTGTTCTTGCTTGATCTAATTCTAGTTCTCTATAAGAACTGAAGTTCTGTGGTTCGCCAAATGTTATATCAAATAAACTGTTGTCTACTTCAACACCACTTGCTTTTAAATAAATTTTGAATTCATCATTGAGACTTTTGATTATCTGTCTTTGCAGTCTTTCACAGTATTTGGCAAATCTATATTCCTGTATGTATGCAACACCCACCTTACCATCATTGTAAGGTGCTGACCCATCGTCTGGTCCTGTTGGCAAGTAACTGCTAGGTATACGCAAACCTCTAATCAGTTTGTTGTTGAAAAACTTGAGGTCATCAATTTCTCCTAAGTTACTACCACCTGGTAGTGTGTCAACTTTACTGCCTCTACCATCTGCCGTTTGTGCAAAGAAGTAGTCTTCTAACATACTCATTGGATTGTAACTGCTGTCTGCTATATTTTGACCACTTTGTGACTTGTTAGGTATACGTTTTTGTTGTACTTCATACTTAACACGTTCTAAGTATTGTTGTGCTTTATGAGGAGGCATGTTGCCCACGTCAATAAAGAACACACGTCTTTCAGGTGCTCTGTGTACACGATAGATAATAATTGCATCTTCTAATAATTCTTTTTGTTTGTAAACTTTGAAAATAGGATCTAGTATGCTGTTACCAAAAGGCCAAGTTGTTTCCATGCCTTCGCTCATGCTGATGTGTAATACATGCTGAGCATCAACTGGCATAGCATTATTGGCATCCGGGCCATAACCTGAACTACTGCTTTTGAAACCTGCACTTGATTGTGGGTTGGTGTAGTCACTCATGATTGCACCTGAACCATATGGTCTATCCTGATTAGGTGACACACTGGTTGCCGCTAAATCTTTTAAATGTAGATCTAGATTTTTAATAAAGTATTGTTCAATCTTTTTACCATTGCTTTCGTTAACTAGCACTTTTTCAACTTGATAAGGATCTACCCAATATAATTTTTTAGTTTCTGGATCTCTAATAAAAAGTTGGTCTCCGTATTTAAGTGTGCTACGGAATATTTTAAAAATACGTCTTGGCAGTTCGTTGAGTTTGCACCATTTTTGTAATCCTTGTTGTATAACTTTGATTTCTGGATTACTTGGAGTATCATTATACTCAATTTTAAATGGTAATTTTGTATCTTCTTCTTGCGTACAAAATTCTGCTATAATATCTAATGCGGCGTTGATTTCTAAATCTCTATCCATTGCATCATACTGATAATATCGCATGACCCTATCAGGTGATCCGCTGTAAACTTCTGGTAGCCAACTGCTGTATCTACTGGCATACATATCTGCCTTTCCGTCAGTTCCTCTAACACCTGACGGTAAACCGCTGTTTTCTACCGGATTAAAAAATTTTTTCCAACTCATATAATATCTCTAATGTGTTATAATACTATATTTATCTCTTGATGTCAATCGAGTTAATTGTTATGGCTGGGGTATATGAAGGTTAGCCGCCGGAAGAGGCGTCTGCTCCGTCTTGTTTAACATACTTGGAAAGTTCGTTAGTTAAATCACTAACTTTCTCTACTAGTTCTTTTGTTTGATTGATGTATTCTTTGTCTGCCGCATTGAGATTTGGATATCTCCTTTCCATTGTTTCCAGCATTGTGGATAATGAAGTTGTTTCACCCAGTGTTAGACCATCGACTATTTTATCAACGAGTGCTTTATTTAATACTTCCATATCAGCAAGTGCATTACTGTCTTTACTAAAATACTTAGATCTATTTTTACCAACACTATTGAAAACATACGCACCATCAATTCCGTCTTCTCCTCCAACAACTTTGGATAATGGACTACTACCAATTGTTTCTTGAATTAATGCATTTAATTCATTTCCCATTATAAATTGTCCAGGATTGAATCCTTGCATTGCACTGATATTTTGTGATGATCTTGCAAATTGCTCTATTCGATATCGGTCTGCGGCACTATTACTTCTTTCACCGATAGACGCACCATCGATAACTATATCATCCATAATCACGTCCAGACTGAGGCCTTTCCCAAGTTTTTCAAGATATTTAGCACCATTTATCTTAATGTTGTTAGCATCTGCGTTTTCTAAAAATGCGGCATAACTATTATAGGCTTGCTCGTTTATAGATACAGCCTGTTCATATCTTTGTTGCATCATTTCTTGCATTCTTTCTGCTCTTGCTTTATCTTTTTCAGATAAATCACTTTTCATTACTGTTCTGCCTTTTTTATTATCGAAATCAAACAATCTAAAGAGGTCGTCTTCAAAATCTGTATCTATATCGTACAAAGAACCGGTAATAGCATCTATTAAACCTGGGTAGTCTTTTCCAAAGGTTGCTAATATTTCATCTGAACCCGAGGTAATGTCCTTGAACATCGTCGATGTATCTCTGCCGGCTCTTCTAGATAAGTTTTGACCAATTCCTGTTGTCTCGTAAGCACCTCTTACTTTGCTTGTGATCATTTGATTTGTTAATACATTTGCTTCACTACCGAAGAAGCCTTCGGTATAACGACCTGCCTGTTGATTGTACTGACCAGCACTTATTTTTCCACTGATAAGTTGGCGAGCATAAATTTCACCAACCTTGTCACTGAAAAGCATTCCCTTGGTTGCCTTGTTTATGGAAATTGCCATGTCGTCCATTAAATCGCCAAAAAATCTACCTATAGTTTTAGCCAATGTGTTATTTGCTAATTCTTTGTTAAGGTCATTGCCTATTGATATGGCAAAATCTGATATGTTGTCTACAAATGCAGTTCTGGCTTCTTCAAGTTTTTTTTCAAATACTTCTTTGCTATCGCCTTGTTGACCTCCAAACATTACATTCATGTATTCTGTGAAGTTTTCAAAAGCCTTGTATATCCCGGTTTCTCTACCAAACACATTGCCGACCAATTCTGTTATTCCGTTAGATAATGATACTACACTATCATTAAAGTCATATGTATTGTCAGACATTTTATCAAAACCAAGTGCTGTCATTAACACAGTTTTTCCAAAATCACCTATGGTTGCTGTGCCCTGATTAACAATAAATCCTAATTTATTAAATGTACTCAGCATACTAAATCTTGAGGTGTCTAATGCTTCGTCAAATTTTGCAAGTTGTTCGCCACTTAACTTTGCAATGTTTTTGGCCAAGTTTTGTATACCCGCCGCACCATCTACGCCGGCTGTGAATAATGATGATGAATATGCAAGTTCATCTGCGGATAGGTTTCTGAGTAGTAGTGCAAGTTCTCTGCCTGCACGTTTTGGCAGTTGACCTGTTGTCTGAAAATCATTTGCCAATCGTTCTACGCTTTCATATAAACCAGGGAATGCTGTTATAAGATTCATTGTTTCAGCGGAAAGACCCGCAGAACCTTTGGATATTGCTTCAAATAATGGATTTGTCAAATCTTCTAATCCAGCCGCTTTTAATTCTGCTGATATTATTCTAGTTGAATCAGCAATGGCTTCACCATTAGCACCTAACTTAATACCTGTTGCTCTCATCTGATCTACATAATCTTCTTGAACCTCAGCACCATCTCTAAGTTCTTGTTCAGACATACCGGCGGCTTGAGCAAATCGCCTAATCATTCTGACACTTTCTGTGAAACTGCTTTGTAGGTTGTTACCCTGATTCTGAATCACCATACCAAACCTACGTCTATATTCTAATTCAGCCATCATAGAACCTAACGCATCTTCCGCCGTAAATCCTAATTCTAATAATCCACCACTTGCAATTAAACTTTTAGAATACAAGTCTCCAAAACCTTTAGCAGTTAGTGTTCTCATTATCTTACTGTTACTTCGAGCAAATTCTCCAAATTCCTCAAGGCTCATTCCTGCTAAATTGGCCGCCCTGGCTACATTTTCCACAGGATGTGTTAAACCAACTATTCCGCCTGTGCCTGCGGATAACGCCTGATTATAAAATTTAAACACATCTAAAAACTCATTTTTAATGTAATTAGCGGCAGTAAGTATTGCGGAACCCAATACGCCGGCAGTGGCCTTAAGTGCATCAAAGGCAAAGCCTAACGCAAATCCAGCCTTAGAACCCATGCCTGCCATACTCATTAATCCGGTTGAACTGTTGTTCAAATTGTTTAAGATTTTATCTAGATTTTTATCGTTTTCAGTCATGTTTTTATTCAACTTGTTAAGTTGACTGATACCGTCTGACTGTAGATCCTGTAAATGTTTTAATCCTTTATCTATTGTTTGAGTAGACCCTTTGTCTCTTCTGGTTTGTTTTTTGTCAATGTCTTTGAAAGTTTTCTGCAGAGTTTCAATTTCTTTTTTTACTGCTTTTTGATTCTTGTCATCTAGTTTACCGCCTCTTGCTAATATTTCAAGGATTGTTCTGGTTTTGGTTGTTTCTTTGGCCATGCCTTTCAGCACATTCTCAACACTGACTTGACCAGCCGCAGTGGCCCATGCAGGTATGTTGTTTATAGTACTCTGACCTTCTGGACCGTTAATTATAATGTCTGCCATTTCAATTCCTGTAATATACGCATTTTATGATCGATAAATAACACTAACAAATTTAGTGATGCTTCGATAGTTAATATTTATCGTTTTTATTAAAACATCACATATTGGAGATATTATGACACAAAACACAAGTCCATTAGCAGATTTCTATAGAAATCCCAAGTTATATGTTTCATTGCCCAGCGGTACTGATTATTATAGTGCAGATGTAGTTGATATGCCTGAAGTAGGCGAACTGCCTGTGTATCCTATGACAGCAAAAGATGATTTGCTAACAAAAAACCCAGATGCATTATTAAATGGCGATGCAGTAATTAAGTTAGTAAAAAGTTGTGTGCCCAATGTAAAAAAACCTGCAGAACTATTAGCACCGGACATGGAAACAATTCTTATTGCTATACGTCAAGCAAGTAGCAAAGAAAAATACATGGAAATTGTGAGAACCTGTCCAGAATGCCAAGCAGAAAACAATTACAGTTTAGATTTAAGTTTGGTAATTCAAAGTGCAGAAGAAGTTATTGCACGACAGGACGTTAATCTATCAAACGGGTTAATAGCAAATATTTCACCAACAAACTATATTCACACAGTTCAAAGTGCTAAAACCATTATAGAACAAAACAGAAACTTTAGAAACGTTGATGTCAATGACAGCGACGAGCAATTAAGGTCACTGGGACAAGCAATGGAACGTTTAAGTGAAATGAACTATCGTGTAATATTGGAATCTATCAATCATATATCAATACCAGACGGCGAAACAGTTTCCGACCCTGTAATGATTTCAGAATTCTTAGAAAATGTTGATAAAGAAATTGGTATGGAATTAAATGATGCAGTAAGCAAAATAAACAATGGCGGTGTTGTAAAAGAAGCACCAATGTTGTGTAATGAATGCAATCACGAATATACCACATCCATAAACTATGATCCAGTCGGTTTTTTCTTGAATTCCTAGGCAGAGCAGAACCTGAGCAAATTAGGGACTACCTAGGAACGTTAGAAGAGGACAGAAACAGCATAACCAAATCGATTGCTGACTTTGTTATCTATACTGAAGGTTCTATCCCTTGGGAAACAGCATGGAATATTGCTCTTACTGATCAAACTGTATTATTAGAATCATTTACTACTCTAATGGATGCCAAGTCTGGCAAGAAATCCAAAGATGTTATGACACAGGAAATGATACCTGATAGTGCACCTGAATTGCCATCAGAGGAATAAGTCGGTACTGTTGTTGCCTTTTAATTGCTCCACGTGGTTAACACCGTCATGGTGTTCGTCAATCAAATGCTCTAAGTCAAGTTGTTCTAACTGATCTACTATAGATTCAATTTCATCTGAAAGATAACAAAACTCTGAAACACAATTAATCACATTGCCTGGTACTACACTTGCTTGTAATTTATATTTGGTGCGATCAAACATTGGTATTTGTTCATTGTGTTTTAAATGCAGTAATGCATGATTGATGTTTCTGTGCATTACAAGACGCATAGCATCGAGTTCTTGTGCCGCTATACCAATGAACCCATGATGTGTGTTGTGTTGCATAGCGACGTTTATAATGCGTTGTAGGCCCCCTAAGTGACTGCACACTAACACTCTGTTATACAATTGAAACCAACTTAATCTTAATATGTAATTATCATGCTGTGGGTCTAGGAGGTCGCGGAAAGATACAGAGTGCTCCGGCTTAAAATTTTCATAGTTTCTGTCCAACATATAACTGCCGGCATCTTCTCTTATCACCCAGTCAGCATACTCAGGTGCTTCGCTGTTTGTTTTAACTATGATTTCATCCGGGGAATCCTTGTATACCAGGTCTGCTGTTTGCTCCGAAAATTGTTGTATAAGAAAAGGCATACTACCTATCTTTGCAAACTCATGTGCAACTGTTACATCATGCTCTGCTATAGCCAATACACATTCTAAAAAGTCTTGTGGGTGTCCTGATAAACCGTTGTATTTTTTATCCAGTAAAAGTTTGAACAATCCTAAGTTTCTAAAAGTCATGAGATTGTCAATAAAACTATTATTGTTTAAGTTATCACATGCTTCAAGAAATTCATGCTTTATGTGTAACCAATTATCTTCTACTGGTATCATGTTAATATTTATGTGTTAATGTTTATAGACACTTCGTGTCTTTGCCAACTGCAAACTTCATTCACTTCGTTCATTTCAGTTTTTGTTTGCAATTTTTTTAATAAAGAAGTTATCATGTATGTTGAGTCATAATTCACCTACTACAGGTGAATCAATGAGGTGTCATCATGTGATGCATCGTCATCTCTAACCCAGGTGCTATAAAGAGGTGGTGAGCCTTATCCCCTCATACACTACTGTCACGAATCTCACGGAAACCAATATAACCTGGTAGAGTTCAGTTATATTGACTGCAGGTTGCTTTTCTCAGAGCCTGATCATTTAATACTGTTTGTCGTTTGTCTGTATTTCATTTAACGCCATACATTCCAGAATCTCGCACCGGGTGTTTCCATTGCCGGATTGTCAAAGAAATCGATATTAATAGCCTCGATGGGGTGGTGTATGGACCTATGTGTGCCTGTATTATGCCCTGGTATGATTGTGTTCTAACTTTCGTTTTAACACTCCTACTTATAAGGTCTTTAAGGCCTCTTTGAGGATTTTTGAACCACCTACTCTGACGTTGATAATTCCGTTATAATAGTCGTCAGTTTCAAGTACTCGCCTCTCGAATTGCTCTCGGGCTTCTATGTAACTTGCTACTCCTCGGCTAGGGCAATAGTACAATATTTCTCTACGAAATTTGTCTTCTCCTAGCTCTAATACATCTGCATTAAGATGATCACTACTACCCCAATAAGTACGCCAGTCACTTTCTTTGTAACCACGTCTTTTATTCTTTCTGCCTTTTAATGGGGGTTTGGTTGTTTTGAACTTGGCAAGTTTTTTGCCAACATATTTCATATTGTTAGTTAGGTTTGTGATCAGATATACAAATGCTTCACAATCTTCCGGAAGTGTTGTAACTTCTGTGTCTTTATAATACCAACTCATTATAAGTCTTCAGTGGCAGGCTTTCCTGCTTTTGCTTTAAACAAGTCATTAATAATTTTGGCAGTTAATTGTCTTTGCGGTAAACTCATACTCCAGACGTCGCTCAATGTCAAACTGCCTTGTGCATAGATAACCATTTCAGTTACTTCTTTATTAATGGCTTCGGTGTCTTCATTGAGCTTCCTAAGGTAAGCCACTACCTCCTCAGGCTCTGCACGAGCTAGGAAGCCGTGAAAAAATTTACAGTATTAAAGTTTACAGCACTTTCAAATGTAAACTCTTCTCCTTCTGGTAACTTTTCACTACAAGGTTCGCATGTTAATTGCATACGTTTTTGGATACCTTTATCGCCCATATCAGTAATAAACCTCTCTAGTTCTTTACCTATAGAGGAATCACAGTTTTCTAAAAACTCCTGAATATGTTCTTTATCTTTAACTACAACTGGTTCGCTTTCTCCTTCAGAAGGAGGCATAGTAATAGTGTTTACACAATCTACTAAAATATCAAAGTTTAAATTTGCAAGTTCTATAAAATTGGTATTAAATGCTTTAATTTTTTCTAATTCATCCTCTATATTTGCAATTGATTGTAAACTTCTTTCGCTTCTAAAGTTGGCAACACCTGCCTTTACAGCAGTTTCATAACTAAAAGGAACCATAGAAATTAATAAACCTGAGTCTGTAGTGAACTCGTAAGTATCATCAAGTGTATCCATGTTAGATAAAACTGCTTCTGTGCTAATAATAGCAGATGCATTTTCTGTACATTGTGGACATGGTGCTCCTACATCTAATTCATCACCAAATGTAGCACCTTGTATAGCAACTAATAATGCATCAACATCATTAGCAACTAGCCTTCTGGGTGCTAAAATATTAGGTATGCAACTGGCTATGACTTGAGCTACTGCTTCACCATTAAGCAAAGCATCAGGATTTTTCATCATGATCTCATCTTTAGCCGTCATGGGGAAAACTGGTAGTTCACCTGTGCTGGGTAAATCTATTATAGTTTCGTCATAAAATTTACCTTGACTTGGTAAACTAGTATATAATTTTGGCGTCCTAAAGTGACCTACTAGCGGGTTTTGTGTATTGGACATATTAAAACTCCTGTTAATTAAAATGATAAATACATTAAGTGCTTTATCAGATAATATTTATCACCATAAAATACGCACATAATGGAGAAACCGGTTGGCTGACAAAGATAAAAGAATAGAATTCGAACTTCCAGAAGAAGGTTCCAATAGAGGATCAGTTTTCATACCTCCATTAGCAATGGACAGCACTCTGCAGGCTTTGTTAAAAAATAATGAAAAATTAAAAACAAATCTAGACAAATATCTAATGGCAGTAGCCAGAAAGATGCAAGACAGCGATAAGCAGAGCAAAGCATTAGACGATTTAATTAAAACTTTAGAAAAAAAATCAGAATCAACAAAAAAAGAAACAGAAGAAGCAAAAGACACAGTTGACAATTTCTCCCAGTCTGTTGCTGGCGCCTCAGAAGGTTTAGAAAAACTAGATAAAAACTTCTCCGAATCTTCTGACGAGCTAAGGGAAAAGTCCAATAAGTTAAGCCGAACAATGGTAACTCTGAGTAAAGACTTTACTTGGACTCTAAATGCTTTTGATTTTGTTGTTAAAAGTTTGATGTCTTTTGGCACGATAACAGGTGGTTATCTAGTAGCCAGTGTAAGAAATACAGGTGAAGCTCTTAATAGTTTAACTGATGTAGGTCAGGCCTTTGGTGATGTAACTGGTACTGGTACAAGATCTACCCTAGAAAATATTTCTGCTATGGGCAGACTGGGTTTAACAGTTGACCAGACCGCTCAGGTTTTTCAAACATTTTCCAGAACAGCCGCAATTTTAGGACAAAGCCAAATTCCAAACCTCACTAAGCAATTTTTAGAGCTCACAAATTATGGTGCTGATTTTGGTGTAACACTGGACGATGCCACACAGATATTTCTGGAAGATCAGGAATTCCGAAGCAGAATTTTAAACAGAGATCAGATGATGGATCAACATCATGCTCGTAGGTCTGTGGAGTCTATAAAGCAGTTAAGGATGTTTTCTACAGCATTGGGTATCAGTACAGATGAGTTAAGACAAGGTGCAATGAGTATGCTGGACTCCAACCAGAGTATTCAGTCATTAATAATGAATATGGGTAAGAGAGGACCTGAAGTAGAAGCCGCCTTGAGCTCATTAGTTGCTGGTTTAAAAGGATCTGGAATAGATGATGAAATTATATCCGGCATTTTAGACGTTGCCTCAGTGGGAGCAACTGGTGCCAGTGACTTCCTTAACAAATTAATTCCATCTAATCCTGAAGCCTATAAAGCCTTAACGCAAATTGGTTTGGACATCAGGGAGGGAGAACTAAACCTTGCAGATATGCCCAACCTCATCAGAAGTATTACAAACACTTTTTCAACAATTGATAAAAATGGTAAATTACAGGCTTTGTTGGCAAGTGATGTTGGTGGTGATTTACAAGGTCCCACTCGGGCTTTGATAAGAAGTTCTCGTAATGCCGAGGAGGCCGCAGACAATTTAGCCAAACTGATCGATCAGACCGGCGTGTCTACACAAATGTATGATGAAGTACAAACAGCATTAAATCAGGCCAAAAATTTGTTTTCAAAACTTGTTGCCACTACTAGTGTTTTCCAAGTAAGTCTGGTAAGCAATATAGGTCAGGGTTTTACAAAATTTATCAAAGATGAGAAAAAAAGAAACAAGGTTATAGAAAACTTTAGTTTGGTCGTGGGTAATATAGGCAAGGCAATTGGTAAGGTAATAGGCGATTTTATACAAAAAATAGGTGGCGGCGGACCTAACAGTTTGCAAAATGGAATTAACATATTAATAGAT
>Ga0222715_10001105_pt1 | contig 26478 bp, 30 predicted proteins | sample C33_9DmetaG_FD_165056 | JGI IMG/M metagenome (GOLD analysis project Ga0222715, IMG submission 165056) | Estuarine water microbial communities from San Francisco Bay, California, United States - C33_9D | ecosystem: Environmental > Aquatic > Marine > Unclassified | place: USA: California...
CTTCCATAACTACTAATATACGAAATTATTTTGAGAAATCAAAAAAATCTTGTTTAGGTTTTTCATCCAACCATTCTTGGGGGATTTCTTTCTTGGCCCATTTGAATCCATTCTTCTCACACCATTGTGCGTATGTGGTCTTTGAACCTTTGTAGATTTTACCATTGGGTGACTGAAGAACAAATCTTAAATCAATTTCAGGATGTTGTTCTTTAATAAGGGTGTGTTTCTTTCGGTCTTCAGGCAAGAACCAACCTTTGGATTCAATATAGATTCCATTGGGTAACCTAAAGTCTGGTTTGTAAGTGTGATGAGTTGCAGGGACAACATATGGAATTTCGTGTTGTTCGTATTCACCATCAATACCTTGAATTCTTAATTGTTCGTTGATTTTAGTTTCAAGGCCGGACTTGTGTCCTTTTGATTTTTGGATGTGACTCCAATTTCCTTTTGCCATAACTTATATATTTTTATTATCCAACTCGTATGATATTGTGACCAAGTAGGTAACATATTAATCTATATCAAATTTCACATTGATGGTTACATCGACATCTTGTCGTTTTTTTAGTGGAGAACCTAACTTACCAATGGCAAGTAAATCACCATTGTCATTGTAAAGACCAATTTGAGTAATATAAGGTCTAAAATCTGAACCCGTAACCATATTCATTAAGCGTGTATCCGTATCAGTACCATCTATTCTCAATGATGGGTTTGATGATACATTATATTCATCTCTTTTGATTTCACAAAGGATTGAAAATTCTTCAACTTGTTTGGTAGCACGATAATCCAATTGAAAGTTTCTATTTGTATAATTCCAATTACCATTACCCAATAAAATATTTTGATATCTGAATCTTGGGTCTGATATGATAATCATACCATGCTTGTAAAATACATATCCAACTTCTTTTCGTTGTAACGCAGAACCACTTGTTGAGTTATCTGCTAATGATGAAATCATAGCGGAAGATAGACTATTTCTATGAATTCTAAATTGAGACATAGAACCACTAAAGAATCCATTCGTTTCACTTATACTACGTGCTCCAATAAGAATGTCTCTATCATTAGTAACAACACCCTTAAATGAATATGAAGCAGAAACTTCTTTTGTACCATCAACCCATAGTGCAATTTCACTATTAGTTTTATTTAACACATACTCGTGAGCTAACCCATCACTATATGCATTTGATGATGAAAAGTTTAATACAGAGTTACCATCGGATGCTTTAATAAAAATATGTCCGGGACTTGTAGGGTGTAGTTCGGTATAAAATGAAATATCAAATGGGTATTGACCATTCCCTTGTGATTTTACTTGCTCCAACCCCGCGTCATCGATATAAGTGTAAGTATTTCGTTTTTGTACCAATGATTGTTGTTGTCTTCCAGCTAACGATTGTGATGGTGGAATGATTGCCCAAAATGAAACTGCCCAATCATCATTTTTATTTAATACGTTAAAGTGCTCTCTATGTTTAATCTGAATACTTTGGGAGTGGTTAAAGTTGTAAGTATTACCAATACCCAATGATGGATTTGTTGATATTAGTGAATTTGGGCTCAATGCGCCGCCGGAAGACACACTAACACCTGATGAGGCAGATGCTTCATATTGCGTTATGGCTGATTCTAAATCAGATGTAAAGTCGTATCCCAACGTGTTACCATCCAAACTTGAGGTGTTACCTACAAGAAATATAGTTCTATGTATTGCGCTTCGTGGGCCCAAATCACTTGGTAAGTACCCATCCGATATCGTAGCGTGTCTTGCATTTCCATTTTCAAATTCAAATGTAACATAACCTTCACCAGCACCTTGGAAAGTTACATCGGTAATTTTTGCAATACTACTCGTTACACCTGTGATTGTATTATAAAATGGAAAGTATACACTATAATTTGTATTGTTAGTAAAATAGTCATTGCTTGAAACGGCCCATAACCCCGTGGACACTGCGTCTTTTAGACTTTGAGTTGCTGCTACGAATTGGGGTCTAATAACCGAACCATCATATAGTGTTGTAGTTTGTCCTCCAAAAAGTTGATTACCATCAAGATTTATATAATCATAATGTGTATATGCCTGCTTTACAGTTTGGCCAGCGAAATCACCACCAATTGAATTAACATCATAATCCGTAGTCGAGTATGCAGTCCAAGACCCACTTCGAGTATACACATACCCCAACTCATCAATTGGAGTTTCGTATAATGTTGTATATGCACCTATTGAGTTTATACCCCAAGCCATTAGACAATCCTGTTTACATAATTAGACTTATCGGATGTATCGGATTCAAAATCCAAATATACCAACGTATCGGCCGTATTAATATAAGTTGACCCTGTTAGTTCGTTTGCTACCAAAATACCATATTCATCATCAACTTTTTGGTCGTGTAATTTTATCGATGATGATGGATAATTTGAATTATCAGTCACATATACAGAACCAGGTTTTATATTTTCACCAAATTTATTTTGTGGAATTGAGATTACAGATGCAGTATCATATAATCTAATATCCCTTCTTCTTTTAAAGAAAGTTGAATTAATTGAATTCCAAACAATCGGCTGTGGTATTGAGTTTAACTCACGAGTAACACCGCCTGAAGAAGTTAGGAAAGTTCCAACACCAATTTGATTAGCAACTGATGTTGAAACTTCAGTTAAGATTCCATTGTCGGATACACCTCGGAGAATAGAAATCTCGAACGATGATGAGTGATTTACATTTGTAACTTCATATCGTTTATGTGCTTTGAAGGGTCTTGCTTGAACTCCCCCATTGAATATTCTTTTGAATACTATTCCCATTTGGTATCATCTTTAGAAGTCTAATTTAACCTTAATCAAAATTTCATTTGAGAATGATTTCAACAAAGGTTTAGACAACTTAGCAATTGCTAAAAGTTCATTATCGTTATTGTATAAACCTACCGTGGTGATATATGTTTTTGGGTCACCTACGAATGTTTGTTGTAATAACTTACCATTTGAACCAGTAACATATGATGGGTTGTTCGAGAAGTTGTATTCTGCATTCTTTGCTCTAACAAAGAAGAATGTTGATTTTACTTCTTCCTCACTTCTGGCTTGGAAACCATTTCCAGCATTATCGTGAGCTGCGCCACTAATTGCGGTGAATAACTTTCCGTGGTTTTGTGCGTCAGTATTAGTTGTTCTAATTGTTCCCAACGAAGCAGATGCGTCAAGACCAGCAGCGCCTAATACAATTACACCAAATTGAGGATATACAGCCCCAAAGATTTCGGTTGTATTGTAAACACCATTTAATAACGAACCTGAAACGATGTTATAAACATTTTGGTTTGAGTTACCCAACTGGTTTGTGTCACCACTATCATCTACTAAACGAACTACTCTACCATTAGAACCCGATATACATAATTCCCAATTTCCAGGGTCAAGTTTATCTTTGATTCTTTCACGGTTAATTGTTACAACGTAAACATCATCTTGATTTACACCACCGAAAGAAAATCTACGTTGAGATGCTGGCAGAAGGACTTGTTGGAATTGAGAATAAATTGCGTTAGAAGGTGAATCTTCATTTGCTCCTAATGAACCACTACCGGCATAGTGACCATATGCAATTGAGAATTGAGCATAGTTTGTAGAAACCGTTGGGTCACCATTATAAATTTCGTAGTAATATTGTTTTTGCGTAGAAGACTGATATGATGAAGTCCAGAATGAAGTCAACTCACCAACATTACCACTCCACAATCCACGGGTTACTCTTTGAGTAGAACCTTCTACGACATCTTCAATGGTGAATGCGGTAAATACTTTACCCGTTCCAAAGTCGTATGCACCTGCTGGGATTACAGGTGTTGCGTCTTGTACTACATCATTAGCAGACAATGAAGCTACTGATACTTGTGGTATTCCGGTAGAAGCCCCACCACCAGCTCCTAATGAACCAAGTATTGAGGGGCCATTGTTTCCGGTACTTCCACCACCGCCTGTTCCAGAATTAAATCCTGCGCCTGCTCCGGTTCCACCTCCGTTTGGGTCAATTGGTTGTATTGGCATAATCTTTCCTTTTTATTTTATATTACGCTGGACTTACTACGTTAACCACCGTTGTTTGTGCATCGGTTACAGGATTAACAGTCACATCAATTTCAGTTCTACCACCAGTTTCGTTACCAATGATTACAATACGAGTTGTAATAGCAGTATCGTTTGGTAGGTTTGCAGCCGACACAAATGTAAATTGATTCTTACCCACAACCGTTTGAGATTGTGCGGTATTGTAAGAACTTACATTTACAATCGGAGTAACATTTCCAGGAACACCAGAATTTCCAGTAATAGAACCCGCGTCTGAATTTAACAAGATAGCAGTGTAGCCCAAGTTTTCATTACCACCATTTTTTGTGGTCACTGCAATTACTGAATTGTTTGCGCCTTCATTAAGTGTTAAACTTGAAGGAGAAACTTGAATGTATGGTAATCTTGCAGTTGTTTTTGGAAGAGACAACAATTTATATTTCATTGCGTAGTTCTCATCCGTGATTGCTTCAATCACAGGCATATTTTCAATTACGATTCCATAATAGTCAGTACCCAACGAGTGTGCTGGATTCCAAAGTTCGTAATCAACCTCATCATCCGCAAGAGCGAATTGAGTGATTTGAAACTTATCACGACCTTGTGCCAAAAGCTCTCTACCCTTCTTGGTGAGGATGGCGTCTACTGTTACCGATGAATTATCTAAAAATCCCATAGTGTTTCCTTTTTATGTATATAAATATGGTTTTGTTTTGTTTTTAATTTAAGTAGATAGAATTACTCTAATTTCCACATCAAATGGGTATGAACCAACTTGGAACGAGTAATCGATTACATTTAACTGATATGCTGAATTCCAAACTATTTGTCCTGTACCAACTTGTGTTAAGAATACTTGATTAATTACTCTTAACGAACCGGCAGTTGATGTTGGGTTAAAGTCATTTATTCGTATTGTATTCTTCATACCCATTATTGCGTTGGTAGTATCAACACCATTTACACTTAACCTATAAGATGGTTTTGGTAATTGTGTTAATGATTTCCAATCTCCAAACTGCCATCCTTCTAAAGAATAATAAACAAAGTTTGATTTATAAATTTTAAATCTATTTGATATTGACTTTTCAATAGCGTATATGGAGTTTGTATCATTTTTGATGATATTAGCTTTTGGTTTAGAATTTCTAACAATAAATGGTAGAGGTTCTAATGAAGATTGAAGAGATGCTACATTTACTGCTGAATTCTTGTTTTTCTTCTTTTTATTGTTTACCGATACTAATAAGTCATCAGGAACTTTGCGAACTGGACCAGTAACAATACCATCGTTTGTTAAATTACCATCGGCCGCAGTTTTGCCAGAGTACACCAATGTAGTCGAGTCTACTTCGGTAATCTCAACAACAGGCCCACCATCTGGTGTATCTTCAGAGTCGGTTGTTAATGAGTCACTTGATATTCTACATCCAGTGTAATATAAGTTTTCAAGAGCAAGTGGTAACCTTGTATCTTGAACTTCAGCGTAATGGAATGATGTTGAATTTGGAGTAAGCGTGGCCGCATCTTCAGATGATGTAAAGAAATATTTAGGTTCTAAATACCATTTAGATGGCCTGGCGTTTAATACAGTAGACCCCGTTGGCGAGTATTCCCAATATCCGTTTGTTCTATTTACATATGTTCCACTTTCATCTAAAGTAACACAGCTTTGTACTAAACTTGAAGATGTAAATACACCAAATCCCTCAGCGGCACTATCTTCTAATATGCTTAACGTAAAACTATGTTGTGCACCATTAAATGATGGATGAATGTTATATTGTGCTTCTATCTCCAATCGATATACACCCGGAGATAAATTTGTAATCTGAGCAATACTTGCACTTGGAGTTTGTATACCACCAACTGCGTTATCTACGAATACACCAAGATTCTCTTCATTATAAATCCAAGCAGCGGATGATGTGAAGAAATCTAAACTGTGAGCATTATAAGATGCTGATTGATATATTATGTAGACATCACTACTATCAATTGGGTTTGAATACACACTTGCACTTACACTTGTATTGACAGTTGATACCGAACAAGATAAACTTGAGGATAGAGTTGCAATCTGATATTGATATGTCGATGGTTGGAAGTCGTACAAATCTAAACTTGATGAATAATCATTTCTTGATGCTGTAATTACACCACCCACATTACTGATAGTACCATCGTACATATGTCTTGTGTATGAAATATCTCGTGGTCTACGATACTTACTTCTTTCAAAAATATGTGGTTCAATCAATATACCCTTATGCCAATCTACACGAGCTGGTAAGAGTTGTTTGATTTGTTCAAATACCGACATATCATATCGTGATAACATATCTAAAATTAAATCAATAGCAGTACCAGTTGTATACTTTTGGAAATAATTTTTGGCTCTAAACTTTAATAACGGGTAGTCATTGTTGTATCTTTTATCAGGGTCACCCACCCAATCATCAGCTTCAAAGTAACCTTCTGAATTGTAGATATCAAAGTTTACAGTGTCGGTAGTTGAAAAGTATGTTCCTAATAGATTAGAGTCTAAAGGAGCATAATCGTATTCTGAAATTTCATTTGACTTATCAGGATTTAGTTTACCTTTTAAAGATGCTGACTCAATTCTGATTTTATTGTTCATTAAATTTAAAGCACCCATGGATGGTACGGTTACAAACTGCGTATCAACCTCACCTACCAAATCACCCGAACCCATATTAATCAAAGATGCGGTCAATGGTAACCCACTATCAGTTGTGGTAAATTTTTGATTTGGTTGAATTGAACGAATATAACTTGATGTGGTTGCAAATGAACTATCAGGGAATATACGATACATCAACTTATCAAATGAGGTGTCGATGTCTAAATCGGTGGTGTTATCATCACTAAAGTATGCTTCTCGGTTTTTAGCGTGTTCAGTTGTAATTTCATTTGTAATTGCGTCTCTAAAGTATCTAATTTCTTGAATACTAGCAGTTTCATATGAATTAACATTTGAATCAGTAGTTGGGCCAGGAACTTGTAATGTTCCAGTAGAACTCCACACAGTATTAAATGTTGCGTTAGTACCACTAAACGTAGCAGTCGGGTTGGCAAGAAGATTTCCCCAATCATCCACCCAAGCCGCTTGAATATCAATACTTCCCGAAGTTAATACAAAAGCAGCATCTCTTCTTAACTTGTATGGTACATATGATGATGATATAATATCAGTACCATTTACAGCCAAACGAATTCTTGCGGTTTCTTGTGCTGTGTTATAATCCCAAAAATAATCCACATTGTTAGAACTATCAGTCAATCGTAGGATATGATAATTACCCTTTGGCATTTTACCAATAACTTCAATTGAGTTTGGTCTATCCGATTGAATATCATCCCAAGGATTTGAGATATACTTTGATGGAGACGCTTGTAATTTGTTTACAAATCTTTCGTGTTCGTAAACATTCTTACGAGTTGAAATTGTAGGGCCACCCCACTCACGAATCTTCAAGAATGCCTGTGGAATACCATATGTTGAAAGGATTGCTTTGATTGAACGAGCAGTACCCTTTGTCTTGTACAACATAGGTAAAGTATTCAAAATCCTTCGCCAAATTTCTTCGGTAATTTGTTTTCTTGCTTTAGTTTCCATTGAACCGGTTTGGTTTAATGTACCATCGGATTCCACACCCAATGCATATTTCCAAAGAGAAACATCTGAATATCCGTTTGATAACTTCCAACCTAAAGCTTCAGCAACTGATTTTAGTATCTCATCTGCCATACCGTCTTTAGGGTGTTCTTCTCTACGATTAATATCAGTAAGCGATTTAATATAAGTCCATTGGATATCGAAGTGTTGGCCAATCATATCAACAAATGTAATATATTCGGAATTCTTTTCATCTTCTTGTAGATGAATTGGAATCATATTTCTCAACTTAGCATCATTAAAATTATCATACAATGACGCAGATGAGTATACTCCACTATACCAGGCACTACCTTCAATAGAGTTAGTTGCTCTTAAAACGTGAGGGAATGTAGAAGCCTTTGGATATGGTTCAATAGTATATGCTGAAGATGACCAATGTGTATATAGATTACTTGTAGTATTGTAATACAAGTAGTGTTCAAAGTCATCAAACCCACCAATAATTCTATCTTTACGAATAATTGATTGTGAAATATTGGTTAGCGCTTCCGAACCACTTACCGATTGTAATGTATTGATTCTTGAATCATATGCTTCGATTTGTTGTAGTTTGTAAACAAAATTATCAACACGTTCAGTCGCAGATGAGAAATGTACAAAATTCTGAAAATCAGAGTAGTCGATGTTTAATTTTGTAGAACCAAGAGAACCGCTAAAATAATAGTTAATCAATTGTTGAGATGTGGTTGCATTTACATCTAATAATGAATTCCAGTTTTGCCAGTTTGTGCCCTCAGCACCAACTTGGTCTGACATATCCATTCCGAAGTTTGGGTCGGAAAAATCAGGTCGTGATTGATTTTGTATACTTGGGAACGCAACAATTTTCTCAACCCACGATTTCATGATACGAGCATCGATATTAAGAATATCACCCACTTCAATATTTGAAGCTAATGGTGTTGATAGTTTTAGTATTACATTGTTTACTAATGTTACTGTATTATCAAACCGTCTGTATTCAAGTTGTAGGTCATTACGATTAATCGTGGCGAATACATCATCATCATTTTGAATCGCAGTTTTTAAATTTGGTTCTTTTATATCCAAATCATCCGGTGGTGTTGTAAATGTTCTTTGCCCAGCAATCCATACGAGTACACCATTTGAATTTTGTTGAAGTTTATATTTTCTAAACCTACCTGTTAGCTTTCCGAAGTTGGTTTGAGGTTGATTGATAGCGGGCACATATACTTCGACCATTGTTCTCCACAAATCAACCCCACCCTCAAATGTACCATCAAATGGAACAAATTTAGTTGGAGTTCCATCAAATACTGAACCTGGATATGTAAGGGTTTCGTTTACAATACCGGTACGAGTCCCATCAAACTCAAGGTTGAATACATCGTATAACTCGTTAGAGCCAAAGTTTATAACAATATCTTTTTTAACACCAGATGTGTCAAATGAATTAACACCAACGGAGTTGATTAGATTTAGTAATGGTTTGAATGAATCTGAAATATTGTTTTTTGATACAAGTTTTACTTCAGTTCTATCGGATGATATTGCAAAAATCTTCGCGTCTGGTATGACTCTAAATAAGAAGTTGTATACCATAGAATACGCACCTTGTTGTATTCCGTTTAACCTTAAATCTAATTCAGGTTGTGTATAAATCGTGGGATTAGAACCTTTGGTTAAATATTTTGGTACATTACCATAAGATGACTTAATTAGGTTGGAATCCGCATAGATGTGTAATTCTTGGTTTGGTGTAAACACCAATCCTGTATTGTTGTCAATTTCACCAGTAATATCACCCAACGAAACATATGTCGGGATTTTAACGATATCACTCAAATTTTCAAGTGGTATTGTTTCACCAAATACAGGAGTATATCCTAAAACCTGTTCTTTATTTTGAAATCTATTTAACGACATATATTATACCAACTTAATTATTTCCTTGACTATCTGACTATTAGTCATCATTCTGCCCTTGACCAAATCCAGAATCTTCTAAAGCTTGCGTCACATTTATAATGGTTTGTAGAGAAATTAACGGATTTACATTATTGTCAGCAACTCTCAACTCATCTGAAATTGTAATATCAAATTCTTGAACAAATGATGGTTGGTTTAACTTTACAACCTGTGTACCACTCTGGCCCGCAGTATTAAAAGATGACTTACCATATGAATCTGATTGAATTGCAGAGTCGAGTGCACCATAAATTTCATATGATACAATTTGTCCCCTGCCGTTTCTTTTAATTTCTCTTTCAGCCATTATCTAACCACCTTAAAGTAGAAGTTATCATCAAAGTATCTTGTAGTTCCATTTTGGTCTACTCTGAACACGAACTTGTAGAATCGTTCAGGTTGTAATCCATTGAACCAGAAGTTAAAGTAGTTGGATGTAGAATCACAACTTATCTTTGTATAATTAGTATCGAATGGAATAATTACCTGTTCGGTCTCAGCGTCAACTACCGAATAATACGAGGTAGTTGGAAGGTATTTCACTAATGTATAGTTTGATGTTGAAGAGAATGTTCTTGCTGGGAATCGTTCTCTTGCATAAACTCTAATCTTACCTTTAGATGTTTCTTTGTATTCAGTTGATAGATTCTTAACATACACAATCATATCTTCACTATCAAGAGCGTCTAACGAACCCGTTACGAATGATGAGTCATCCCATCGAACCTCAAGAACTGGTGGGTAGATTGTATTGGTATCTGAAGAGAAGAATTTAATTGAACCAAATTTAGTTGTAGATTCTTCATCTACTTTTGATTTTTTAATAATCAATCCGTTATTAGTCCGTGTGTTGTTTAACCACTCGTTTACATAATCGGTAACTTCAGTATTGAGGTTATCGGTATATTTTGTAAAAGATTGTTTGTAATGCGTTCCGTTTGAAAATGATGAAGTATACCAAGTACCACCACCTAAATTGTTATTCCAATGGGCGTCATAATATATGTCAACATATTGAGAACTTGTAATATCGTGGTCTAATGATTGTAGTCTAAAATTGTCTAATGACGCGGAGTATTGACCACTTCCACTGGCAAAGAACGACCATCTGAATAGGTATTCACCACTTTGTCTTGCTTGGAAATTTATATTTGGGGAGGTACTCCCACTAATATATTTAGAGTAACCACTTAAATCATTTTCATCTACAACTCTACCATTTGGGTCTAAAATAGTAAATTCAATTGAGCCGGTAACTTGACCATTATATAGTGGGTAATTACTATCAATAATATCAAAACTTGAAGTATAGTTTCTATTTTCTTGTAAAGTATATTTTCTATTTAATGTAGCCCCACCATATTTAGAGGCTGTTAAAAATAGCGTGTAGTTAGATATTACAGCAGAACCATTAACGCCATCTTCGTTTTGGATTCCCTCATTTAATACATAAGTGGATGGTAGTGTTGTGAGGTTTGATGAGAATTGGTCTAATACAAGAGTTGAGGTAGAAACCTCTCTATATAAATAAAAGTTATCAACAGACCCATCTGACCCATTAGCACCATTATTATCAAAGAATGTAAATTGTAGTTTGTGTACACCACTAATGCTTGCTGTAAAAGCCATATTGTAAGTGCCGGTACTGACTAAAGATTCTTCAAAGTTTACAATGCTATCATTTAATAAATCATTGTTTGGGTCTAATACATTAAAGTCAACTCCAGATAATGTGTTTCTGTTAAAGTCGAACTCAATTTTATAAATAGAACCGGCTTCTAATGATGCTGATAGATTAGCAGTACCACCACCATAGTTAGATGAGGACATTGTTAATTTTCCATCAATAGATGTAATTTGTGGTGATTGCCCACCAGTACCTTTAATTGGCTCTACTAATTCAAAACCACCAACGCTTGCTGCAAAATCATAGTATGCTTGTAACGATGCGATTAAATCAGGATTAGTTGGTTTTCCAACTGTTGAGTTAGTAGTATCCCAAGTGGCATCCAAACTTCTACTAACCCAACTTACATTAGTTGTATTATGTGGAGTGTCAGCTTCTGACCCAAGTCCTTCAGTCCAAAATTCCTTTACAGGAAACACATAAAGGTCATAGTTGGATTGTATCTCTTTGTTTTCAATGTTCTCCAGTCTCAATCTATATTGAGGTGTTGTGATATCACCACTTACTATGGATGATGAGATTGATGATAAATCAAATTGAATTAATGCTCTACTATTACCCAACAAGGTAGTGTTATCGGTATCGTAAAACTTACCAACTTCAAGAATTTCATCCTTGCCCGTGTTTTGTAATTTACGAGAAGAGTCCTCGTAGATAGTGGCGTCTTTGCTTGGATATATTCTATAAATCATTTTCTACCTCTTAAAATAATGATACTACTCTACCTTTGATATCAACATCCGGATATTTTACCTCAAAACAAGTTGGGTCTTTTGGCGGATATACAATACCACTACGAGTTGCATTTTTAATATTATATTTATTAGATGAATAGTTACCATCAAATTTATTTACAATTTGTAAACCACCATTTCCATCTTTATCAGGTCTTACAACGGTTTGTACACCATCAACTCTATCTAATAACACATATATGTCAGTAAGTGTAATTGGTTTGTTGATTCCCATATTCTCAATCCTAAAGAAGTTCTTTAGTGCGTTAATACATTTTAAAAGAACCTCATTTGAATTATAGTTTGGAAGAACTACAATTTCAAAGTCAATACCAATGTTTACAATATATGCGTTCTTGATGTTTACAGCATCGGTTAAGATACGATAATAAGACAAATAGTTTTGTAAGTTTTGTTTTGTAGCAGGGTTTAGATTTTGTAATTTAGCATTACCATCATAACCTAATACATAAAAATTAATTGCTAATGGGTTGGGGATGGGGTCAATTCCATCATCCAATAATGTATTGATTTGAAAATCAGGAGCAGCGTATGCTTTTGCTACCGAACCAAATTGTGGTGGTAATGCGTATGCTCTTAACAAGTAATCTTCTTTAGTTACTGCTCTATTTTGTGCTCTGAAGTATGCCATAGCATTATTACGAACTTCTTCGATTTCTTCTTCGTATTTACCACCTGCCGCAGCTACTTCGTTTGTTACGGCTATTGAGTTTTGTACAACATTAAATACATCAGTAACTAATCCGGTACTACTTGTTTCAATAACACGTTCAACAATTTCCGTAAGGTCTTGTGATGCTACATTATCAATTACACCAAGCCCCGTTCTATATGTTACAGTAAGAGTTGTATTTGCGGGTGCTACTCCATATGTTTTAGCATACATAAAGTTTGAAGGGTCAATACCCTGGTCAAGGTTTCCACTTGTACCATAAAGAGCAGAACCTACGTTATCTGGATTTGGAAGAATCTCCTCATCAGCGTTTTGAGATATACCACTACCAAATTGAATATCAACTGTACCGTCATCGGTAATACGGGTAATAAATCGCTTAGGTACTCTTTTTAACTTTAGTAATGATGGTGTTTCATTTGCATATGCCGACATTGCAATTGAATAATCTGTGGTATTTGGTAATTCTTCAAATACAGTATCTTGTGCAAGGTAATCGACTTTAGTCCATTCATCACCATCATCATCAATGATTGATATTACATCAATAAGACCATCAGCCTCTAACTTAATTTTATCGTATGGTTTTGGTTCGTTAAATTCAAAAGTAGCAGATTCTTGTTTTCCACTAACAGCTTTAACGTATTTTTTTAAAAGATAGTATACAGGTTCATCGGTTACTTCATCAATTTGATAAACTGAAACTTCGGTTGGGTCAAATGATGATGAGAATCCAAATCTAACTTTTTCAATAGTTGAAAATTCTACATCACCATTTGTAGAAGAACCCACTATCATTCCCTCGGATAATGTTAACGCGTAATCAAAGTTTGGTCGTACAGTGTCACCACTACCTTGTGCTGGTACTAATTGATAAACTGTTAATGTGGTTGTAGCTGGAACATTTAGTTTTGGTTTGTATCCAAACGATTGTGCTATTGTAAATACATTTGATTTTTCTTGAGCTTGTTCTAATAACGATTCCCTTAACTGAACATCAGTATAGTATGAAAGTACATCGCCTACATATGATGCCATTTCCATAAACATCATACCCGGAGATGACTCATTAAAGTCATTGTAGGTTTGTGGGAAGTAATTTTTTGTAAAATCAATTAGGTTTTTGCGAATATCACCAAAATCTCTACCAATTAAATTTACACTCTTTTGTACTTTATCTGCCATGTTCTATCCTCAAACAATAGATATATTTCCCTGCTCTGAAACAAGAATTGTTATTTGTGTATTTGCGCCCGATTCCGTTACTCTTACGCTCAACGATATGTTTACACTATTGTAATCTTCATTTGTGATTACACTAATATTATCAACAACGATATATGGTAACCAAAACTTAATATCATTTCTTAAAGAACTTTCCAACTCATTACTTAAATCTGATGACATATTTTCGAATAGTAATGAGTATACATCCGACCCAAACAATGGTTGTAATGGTCGTTCACCCTTTCGAGTTAGAATTAGATTTTTTAGATTTGAAATTGCTTGCTCTTCAGTTGTATATGATAACTTAAACAAGGGAGACCCACCCAATGGTAGCATTACTCCAATTGCTGTATTTCGTTTTAAATCTAACGGATGTATCTTATACTCTTTACGAACTGCCATTATTTACCCTTCTTGGTATTGATGTGTTTCATCAAACCAGAATAATCTCGTGTTAATGCATTAACAACCGCTTGACCTGCTTCAGTTTGTTGAAGTTGTTGTGCTGATACTTGGCCGCCTTCGGTAGTTTGGAATGTTGATTGTTGTGTGTTAATTCCACCACCCCAACCTTGTGCTTGTGATGCGTTAAATACACCACCAGTTCCGTTGATATTTTTCCACTCACCACCTTGTGCGGTTTCATTCAACAACTCATTTAATGTTGAGTTGTTAGTAAATGATTTTTTCGTTTCTTGCTTTGTTTCAAAGAGGTGGTCTACATCAAGCGGGTCTTTCTCAACAACTTTTGGTTGTGATTGTTTTACTTCTTTAAGGATAGATTCACGAAGAGACTTTTCTTTTTTAGCCACTTCCTTCTTCACTTCTTCCTTAACGATGAGTTGAATTGCTTTAATTAGTTTCTTTGTATCCATGGTAATAAATATGTTTATGTATAATTATTGTTTCATTAATTGTAATTGAGTTTTAACTTGTGTAATTGCTGATAACAATTGAGGGCCTGCTGTGGTAAGACTTGGAACTGGAAAGGGGCCCGCAGTGGCTGCGGTTATGGCGGGCGCTAATTTAAGAAGTGCATCCGTGATTGATTCCAACTGACTAAATATAATGTCCATATCAGCTTTCCAATTTGAAGTTGATATATTTACTGACTTAGCACCACTAATAAGAACTGAATCCTTTTTTGAGTTAAGGACAACTCGTTCTGAATTAATTATAATTTGAGGATTCTGATATTGTTCGGTTGGTATAACACCTAATGTAAATTTATTAGATGAACTTAATCCAATCTTTTGTTTAGAACCCAACCAAATCGAGGAGTCATCTTTGTTGATGTCCTCTATAACATATTTGTTATATCCATTTGATTTACCAGCACCATTTCTAATAATTGTTATCGGAGATTCAGGAGTTGTCGAACTCCAAGATGGTTCGTTTGTAGCACCTTTTATTTTGTTATTAGTTGTCTTAACACCCTGTGGAGTGTACCCAAACCTAATAGACTGACCATATCTTCCTTCAAATATAATGTCTCCTAAAAATGGTTGAAGTTGTGATATTCCCGAAACTTCAATAAATCCGATACCAAAGTCTGCTTCACTATCGGTTGATGAATTTTGTGGTACACCTGCAGATACACTACCATAGCCACCACCATCACCTTCTATGAGTTTAGATTCTGGTAATGCATTATGATTTACATTTTTTTGGAGAGATACAATGGATGCGTAATAATTCCGTGTACCACCATTTAGACCAGACGCTTCATCCGAAGTGGTGGTATATACATACACTTGTTCACCAAGGATGGGTATTTGTCTATGGTTTGTATTTAATGGATAACATCTAATCTTTGAACCAATCCCACCTGCGGTTGTGTCTACAATGATACTACCAAAGTTATCAGCATTATCATCATCAAGGATTACACCCTTTACTACACCAACTTTCATTCATCATCTCCATCTTCTTTAGGAAGGTCTTTTTCAACCTCATCAATTGCATCCATCAGTTGTCTCTTTTCTTCTTCAGACAAAATAAACCCACCAGCTTCCGCTGATGAGTTGTCTTTCATCATTCGTTGAACGATTGCTGCAAGTTTGATTAGTGCATCATCATTCTTTACGGAAATATCAAGATATTCTTTAATAAGGGGTACAACCACTGCGGCATCGTTCAAGTTCTTGACCATTGGTTCAAGTTGAGCAATTAGTAGTTTTACTTGTCGGTCTTTCTTCTTCTGATTGGAATAGATGTCAGCCATCAAATCAGAGAAAGATTTCCCTTTAAAGATTTCATCATCTTTAGTCATTGAATTCCTCCACTCGGTGTGTTATACTTAATATACCATCCTTCATATAATCAACATATAATTCACCATAGATTGATTTCATTTTACCAACTACTTTGGTGATATATTGAGTTTGGACACCAGTTCTCTCTCTAATAAGTATGTAAAGTGCCTTTTTGTTATATGAATATAGATTGTCTCGTGTTTTAAATAACTCGGTTAATGAATCAGCAATTTTTCTATCTCTATCTTTTTGGAATAAGGTAAATATGTTATAGTCCATATAACGAGCAAAATAATCCATAAAATCTTTCAACTCATCCGCTTGTTGTTTATCATATACCTCATTTACAATATTACGATTAGTGTCAATAACATCAACACCATCACGAGCTTTCATCCGTGCATAGTTTGCATTATTCTCGTTAAAAAGATAGTTTCTGGCGATTACTGTAAAGTAGGAAAATGCCCTACCATTCTCACCTTTAAACTTGTGAATCTTTTCGTTTAGGAATGCAACTACATTCATCTTCACATCTTCATATGGTACATCAAAGTAATATGTCTTATAAGTGTGAATTACATTTTCAGCAAGTTTGTCAAATGGATAATGGATGAACCGATTGTAGATTTTATTCTTTAATCGTTGGTCATCACATCCGTTATAAGCGTTGATTGCAATTTCTGTAATGGCTGTAAAATACCTTTTACTCTTTCTCTTCCGACCCATAGTATTCTTCCAATTCAGAAATTATTTCATATAAACTTTTAAAGATAAATCCAGTTTCATCATCAGCCTCAAAAGAACCTAATTGGTCAATCTCTTTCATACGACTTAATGAATTATCAATCTTTTCTGCGATATCAGCGACCAATTCCTCTTGTTCGAGGATTACATCTTCCAAGGCTTCGTTCTTACGCAACAAGTTGTATGTTGTGTATCCTAAAACCAAGGTTAAAACTGACAATATGATTATAGTTAATAACATAATTAATCCTCTACAATATCTTTGAATGCGTCAAACACACTCGTTGGTTTAACATCATTACTTGCAAATGTTTCACTCAAGTCACCTTTCTTTGGTCTACCCGTAGTAGGTTTACGAGTTGACTTTACAGGGTTCATCTCAGCTTCCCATCGCTTGTTCTCATAGATAGCCGCCATTTGGTCTGCTGTGTGCATTATGAATGGGATTGATGTAGCCAATCTATCATCGTTGTTGTACTTGATATAATACTCTTTGTTGTTTTCATCGTACAACCCATCGGTTAACCTCATACCAATCATTTCCTCTTCAGTATATTTAACACCAAAGTATTGTAGATTGTACATAGTTCGGTCATTAAGATTCATCCAATGGATTTTAGGATTGGTTTTATAAATTTTACCTTGATTCTTTACATGCCACTCGGAATCATTCTTAATGTAGTAATCCATTTCAGGAGTTCCTAACTTACCAAGGTCGTGATGAAGGGCTGTAAAGATTAGTGTTTCTCTATCAAACTCTTCCATAATCATACCAAGGTCTTGCCATAGGTCATACACTTTTAGTGCGTTACGAGTAACACGAAGAACGTGGTCAATGTAACCACCTGGAAAAGCGTTGTGGTAATGTTCGACTGAAGATGCTGGAGTATATAACATACGTTCTTCAAAGTGGTCGTACATTTTGTTAAGTGATTCCAATCGTTCACCGGTAAAGGTTTGATTGATTAGTTTACGAAACTTCTCGTAATTAGATACGAGTTCTTCTGCGGTAAAGAAGTCAAGCATTTTTAAATGATTTTATCTATAATTCCTAATTCTAAAGCTTTCTCTGCGGACATAAAGTAATCTGAAGATGAAATGTTCTCCCAATATTCTTTATCCATTTTTGAATTATCAGCCATTAACTGATTACACTCGTGTTCTAACTCCTCACTAAATTTGGCGTTAGATTTAACATCACTCAATTTACCTACTACAATAGTAGACAATTGGTGAACCATAATCTTGGAGTGCTTGGATGCAGCACGAAGGCCAGTTCCACAAGTCAATAATAAAGCAGCGGCTGACATAGCAGCACCACGAACAATAATATTAAACTTAATACCTTGTTCTTTTTGTGACTGAAAGTAGTCGATAAGTGCAAGGGTTTCGATTACATCACCACCTGGAGAATTCAATAGGATATTGATGGTATTGATATCACCATTAATCTTTTTTAACAAGCGAACTTTTGATACGATATCAAATGTTAATCCAGATGTGATTTCATCTTGAATAAGAATTACATTATCGGTAGTATCAATACCATAATCAAATTCACGATAATAGATACGTTGTGTATCACGTTCATCGCCTGACTCGTAACTCATTTTGTAATCCCCAGCGCTTGTAGCACTCCCATATAACTCATCCATATACTTAGTATGTTATTTCAATTGTTTATTAGAACAAATATACAAAAAATAATCCAATAATCCAAACTTTATTTTCTTATATTACGTTGAGTGGCAACGTAAGTATGTTTTTTCTTTGGAGATGGTTTTTTCCGTACTTCACCATAAAGTTGTTTTGCCTCCTCATCGGTAGGAACGAACCTTACTTCTTCTTTTTGCGACTGTTTTTTTTGAGGTTGTTCTTTTTCCACCTGTTTTTCATTATCTCCGCCCGTTTTTTCATCATCTTGTGGTCTTTCTTCTCCCACTTCATTTGTAGGTACTGATATTGCTGTGCTGTCCGTTTCATCATTGGTATCAGAAACAGTAGAGTTGATATTCCCAGTATCAAAAATATCAAGATTGCTATTAATTCGGTCATCATCTTTATTTGTTAATTTATTTAATGCGATTACCATTGAGATTGCAAGTGGGTCAAATACAAATACAATCAAAAGGGTAAACCAGTTTACAATTACATTCATAGGTTTGCCTGTGATTTCAGCCATATATCTCAATGGCCCGACTTCAGCAGCAACCTCATTATTGGATTCTAAATCTAATACTTGTAAATCAAGTGAGGTAAGTGAATCCGTTAATACCTCAATCTTTCTTGCTACGCCATCACGAGATTGTACAGCGGAGTTTAGTTGGTTCTCCAATGACTTTCGTTGTGATGAAGATGTTGTCGTGATAATTTGACCAGTTTCCCTATCACGATACTGAACTTGGTTGTTTGATAATCCATTTCTTAATTCAGTAATAGATTCAGCAAGCTCTTTCTTTTCCACATTCAAGTAATCTAATTGTTCTTGAAATCGTTCTTTTTTCAATTCAACTACTTGAACTTGTTTATCCATTATACCCAATTGGTCTGCGGTCTTTTGATATGCGGATGTTAAGAATCCATATATACCGGCAGAGGTGATTATCATTAGAACACCAACTGCAAGAGTAAGATACCATTTCATCCAACCAGCTTTGTTCCAATGGTTGTGAAGATAAGATGCTATAATGAGTTTACTAAACTCCAATGCACCTGCCATTATAATAACTTCAGTTTTAGCTCCAGCGAATAGAGAACTTAAACCAAATACAGAATAGTATGCCGCTGAACCTGCAAGTGCAAATGTACTCACAATCATCAGTACTACAAACCCATTCTTCTTATTAAAAAATTTTATCATATTTCTTTTCAAAGTTAGTTTTATTAACTTCAGGAGTTGTACTTATTATCAACTATCGTTTCGCTAAGCAGCTCAAGCAGTTAAGTTAACCTGATAAGAATAAATATCAGGAAAATAATAATAACTTAATATTATCAAGCTTTCCCCATATTATGCCCTTTTCAGAGTGTACCAAAATTGGAAAGATAATTTAACACAGTCAGTTCTTTCATCTTAGCCTCAATATCAATGTCAAGGTCGTGGCCATATGTGTTGATTGGTGAGTAAATATAATCAGAGTGTGCTTGTGGTTTTGCAGTAGGGTCTTCTAATGTCTTGGACTCTGAATAGTGAACAAGTGGTTTGATGTCACCCCAAGTGGACATAGCCAACTCAAGTGCTTCTTGTTCGGACAAGTCACCAGTATTGAATGTGTGATGGTGATAATCAAAGACAATAGGAACGCCAGTACGTTCGTGAATGTACATAAGGTCTTTGACTGAATACATACTAGCCTTGTCATCATTCTCAACAGTCAGTCGTGTCTGAACTGATTCGGGTAATCGTTCGAAGTTCTTGATAAATCTATCCATCGCAGATTGTTTGTCACCATAGACACCATTACAATGGATGTTGATTAGGTTGTACGGAGTTCTCTCTAACCCCATAAGGTCAAAGTGTTCTCCGTGTATAGAAAGGTCTCTAATGGTGTTTTCCACGACTTTCTCGTTGGGGGAGACCAACACATTGAATGGGCCGGGATGTGATGTTATACGTTGTCCATAGGTCTTAGCGAGAGTACCTGCGCCACGAAGTACATTGGAGAACTTCTCATAGTCAGGCATTTCTGATAATTGAAACTCACTAGCCCACGGAACAAGGTCAGATGTCATACGGAATAGTTTGAAACCATTCTGATGATTCCACTTGATAATCTCTACAAGGTCTTTAGCGTTTTGTAACGCAAGGTCGGATGACCTACTAATACCCTCGGCAAGAAATGTTTTCTTAATCATACTACGATTGGTAGTAATCTTATCCTTACGGAGTGTCATGTTGATACAACAGTATCCTAAATTTGTCATAACTAAATCTTTATATCTAAAGATAATAAAAAAGGGGGACTTATACAAGCCCCCCTATGTTAAGTTTATGTTAAATTTCTTCGTGAGGAATATCTTCCGTTTGAGTTTGACCTGTATTCTGATAAAGTCTTGTAGTTATATCATTCCACACGGTCTCTAATTTAGAATGACTTTCTTTAATCTTCTCATAATCTTTCGTTTCGATTATAGAACTCAAATCAGACATCATAGAATTCAATGCGTTCTTATCATCCTCTGTAAGAGACTCAAGGGTCTTCATTTGTTTTTCAACTTCAAACATATAAGATTGTGCATTGTTTAAAATCTCAATCTCCTCTTTATGTTTTAAATCAGCTTCCCTATTAAGTTCAGCATCATCTCGCATTTTCTTTATTTGTTCATCCGACAATCCAGTTCCAGATGTAATACGAATGGCTTGTTCTTTTTGAGTTCCTAAATCTTTAGCTGAAACATTTATAATACCATTTGCATCAATATCAAAAGTTACTTCAATTTGAGGAATACCTTTTGGTGCTAACGGAATATCAACCAGCTTAAACCTACCAAGGGTTCTATTGTCTCGTGCCATTGGTCTCTCACCTTGAAGAACATGGACATCCAACATAGTTTGATTATCAGCCACAGTTGAAAATGTTTGTGATTTTTTAACAGGAATGGTTGTATTGGAATCGATGATAGGTGTAAAGATTCCACCCATGGTTTCGATACCCAAACTTAATGGAGTAACATCCAGAAGTAAAACATCAGTAACATCACCACCAAGTACACCACCTTGAATAGCAGCACCAACAGCCACTACTTCATCTGGATTTACACCTTTGCTTGGTTTTTTTCCAAAGAACTTTTCAACAGCATCTTGAACGGCCGGAATACGAGTAGAACCACCAACGAGGATTACTTCATTAATTTCTGCTTTTGAAATTAAAGCATCTTCAATTGCTTTCTTACACGGAATCATACACCTATCAATCAACTCCGAAGATAGTCGTTCAAATTCAGAACGAGACATGGTTTCCTCAAAGTGAATAGGGCCAGACTCTGATACGGAGATGTATGGTAAGTTGATATTAGTTGATGCAGCGGAAGATAACTCAACCTTTGTTTTTTCTGCGGCTTCACGAACACGTTGTAATGCCATTGAATCTTTGGTAATATCAATACCCTTTGATTTTTTAATCTTATCACAAACCCAATCGACAATTATTTCATCAAAGTTATCACCACCAAGTTGAGTATCACCATTGGTAGACAACACTTCAAATACACCATCACCTAATTCAAGGATTGAAATATCAAAAGTACCACCACCCAAATCAAAAACAGCAATTCGCATGTCGGTGTCTTTTTTATCAAGTCCATACGCAAGAGCAGCAGCGGTAGGTTCGTTGATGATACGAAGAACATCCAATCCAGCAATTTTACCAGCCTCCTTCGTAGCTTGTCTTTGAGAATCATTAAAATATGCAGGAACCGTAATTACTGCTTTTGTAACTGATTCACCCAAATAATCTTCAGCCGATTTACGAATGTTTTGTAAAACCATAGCTGAAATTTCTTGGGGTACATATTCTTTACCATTAGCGGTAATAATAACTGAATCACCACTACCTTTGGATACCTTATAAGATACATTTAAATGGTCGGAGTTTAATTCAGAATACCTTTGACCAATAAATCGTTTTACCGAATATAATGTGTTTTCAGGATTAGTTACTGCAACTCGTTTAGCTGCAGCTCCTACTTTAATCTCACCTTTATCAAATGAAACTATGGATGGGGTAGTTCGAGTTCCCTCGGAATTTACAATGACAACTGGGTCACCACCTTCGATAACGGAAATACATGAATTGGTCGTACCCAAGTCTATTCCAATAATTTTTGACATAATACCTCTTTTAGATTATAAATATAAAAATGGGTGGAATAAAACCCACCCACTCTTAACATAACTACTTAACTTTAACATCAATCTTTTTAGCCTTTCGGTCTTCGTATTTGGGAATAGTAACGGAGAGAATACCATCCTTTGCAATGGCAGATGTTTGGTTGATGTCAAACGCATCGTGGATTTTGTATCTCTTATGGAATTTACGACTTTCCTTTTCGGCTTTAACTTCCAACATTCGGTCTTCAACTGTAACCTCAATATCTTTATTAGATAAGCCAGGAACTTCAAACTCAATAGTCAATACATCATCCTTCAAATACGCAGTATGAGTTGATATACGATGGCTATCCCAGCCACCAGAAACCATATCAGAAATCATAGTGTGAAATGTTGAATCAAATAGTGTCATATATTACTCCTTTTAATGTTAATGTGTTATTAAAAGGACAAATTCCCTACCAATAGTGTATTTTATGACACTTTGTCTTAATTTACCGACAATGGGTCAATCTTACTGACAAGTTTGTAAAATCGTGACTGACCTCGTGTGTGCTCGTGGAGAAGAATAAACCCATCCATCTTAAACATACTAACTGTTTTATCAGCAACACCATCATCATCACAAGTAACAATAACATGAGTATCAGTTAATACAACATCAACAGAAGTGATTGGAGAATCATCTTCCTCATCAAAATCAAATTCACCTTCAATAGAATCATCATCTAAATTGAAGTAATCATACATATACTCCAATTTGGATACATCGGACAACGACATAAAGAAGTTGTATTCGGCCTCATCCCAAATCCAATCGCCATAATCTTCCATATGACATCCTCCTTTATTATAACTATCCACGAATTGATTTATGTATCTCGTTTAAGAACGATAATGCTTCTTTATTTAAATACTCACCCTCTTTGATTGATTCTAAACATATCTCAACAAACACTCGATACAATTTAGAGTCTTCGGATAAGTCAAAATATAAATCATTAAGAGTTGATATCATTTGTGATTTATAAGACACCCTCACTTCACCGGTTGGGTTATCGTGGGTTATGAGGTCTTTAATCTTACTTTTAGAAATAGTAAAATAGGGGTCTCTTCGTTCTATTAAGATTGAAGAAACCCCATCATCTTTTACATATTCCAAGAGAGCATTCAAGGTATCTTACTGAAGAGTCCCTACACGATATCTCATTTGAGTAGAAGTCAAAGCAGTATCAAGAGTTTGCATAATCTTAATAGCTTCAGCTTTAGTCAATTCGATTTCATGATTGCCGATAATCAAAGAACCGATTTCAGTCGTGTTCCTAATTGGAAAGTCCTCCGTCTTCAAATCTGGATTAAATCCAAAATCAATTGAGGTGTAGTTCTTACCAAATGCTTTTGATTGTCTCTGAACTTCAGAATCCGTAACACCATACGACTGGTTGACATAACCACGTTGGTTCTTATTAAACTTTTTCATATTATAAGAATTAGAATTTCCTATAAATAGTTTAGTATAGTTTAATAAAATTATTTTTTACGATTTCTTCGAGCAACTCTATCAAATTTTTTCTCATCAAAGTCCATAGAGAATTTATCAGGATGAGTACGATTCAAGTTTTGTTCCAACTTAACACATTCGTTCGCCCAATACCAAGCCATTTGAACATTTGGTTGTGGGGGAATCATAAATTCAGAACCAATGGTAGACCCAATACCATCCGAAACATAGTATTGACCATTTGAATTTATTTGAGTTTTTGCGTTAGGGTATTTTTTCTGAACCTTACGTTTGTAAGATTGGAACTTCTTCTTGTTAATTTCCATTGTTTAATGATTTAGTCAACCCACGAATAATATGGCAATGTGATAACTCTTTATTTACCGAACACTCTTCAAGATGTTTTCCGTTTTCTAATTCAACAGAATAAACCCATCCTCTTTTTAGTTTTCTTCGTAGAGAAACAGTACCCACTCGGTGGATACCATTTACTCTTACGACTACCATATCTCCTACGGAGTATATCATTGAATTACCTTAATTACTTTAGTTTCAATAACTGCGTTTACTTCGTACTCCAAGTTTGAACCTTCAAACTCGGTAACTACTTTTGCCTCTGCATCAGTAACCGATACTGCATCAACAATATATTGTTCAGTTACTTTTTTGACACGACCTTTGTCATCTTCGTGATGAACTTTAACTTTAGCGATGTAATAAGCCATAGTGTTTAAATTTAAAATTGATTATAATTAGTGTTTAACATTTCAAAAAGTTCAATTTCATCTACCAATTTGTAGTCACCATTAGGGCCACCACTATGATAGTCTTGAAAAATTGTATGGTAAAATTGAACCATTTTTTCACCATCATGCTGTTTACCAGCAGGCACAACGATGATTTCGTAATTGTCTCCATAGTCAATGAATCGGATTGAGTCATCAGCGCCAGTTACTTTGTAGACCTCATGTGAATAATTGATATCCATAATTTCATCTATTTGAATTGCGTTTGTTTGTAGTTGTTCGTTTACAAGTATACCTTCTTCAGTCGCTTCATATGCCAACCTACCTTCTTCATTCACCACCAATCGTACTAATCCTTTTTCCGATAGTGATTCAAGAGTTTGGTCTACTTCCCATGTATTGTATTTAGTCAAAGATTGATGAAGGATATCTGACAACAAATCCATATCATTAGCATCCTCCAATTCATCAGCCAAGAAGTGAAGAAACATCTCCACATTTTCAATCTTCATCATCTCAAAGAAATCACTCTTATATAATTCCTTTCTAATGTTTGAGAAGATATCATCAAACTCCTCTGCGCTCCATTGACTCATATTGCTCTTTTATTGATTGGTAGTATTCCATAGATTCAGCTGAACCCATTAACATATCAGCACTACCATAGTTTTCTAATACACTCTTTACCCCAAAGTCATATACCATATTCTGAAGTAATGACTTACTTGGAAGAATTCGTTTATTCATTCCCATCTTCAAACTTTTCTTTGAGTTTATTCAAAACCCATTCGTTACGTTTGGCGTTATATTCTTTTGACATTGTATTCAATGACTCATGTTCCTTGTCGGATATGTCACGACCCTCAACCTTTGCTGCTGTATATGCGTATCGTTTAAGGTAATAACCTGGCAATGGTTTAGTGAATTGTTTTAAATACTCAGCCTTAGCATCCAAGTAGTCCAAGAACTCATCTTCAGTCAATGACTTCATTTGTTCTTCGGTTAATTCGTTATTAGGGTCGTAAATCATCTTGACAAATATACAAAATTAATTTTAAATATCCAAGCCTCTCCGGCGCATTTTTTCGTGACAATAATAGTCATACAATTCTTCCAAGTCCATCGGGTCAGCTTTCATCATCTCATCCCAAAGGTCAAATCCAAACTCTTCTCGTAACTCATTACGAAGGTTGGTCAATAAACGAATTTCGTGAGCGTGTCCTTCTTCATCAAGTTTAAGGGCCCGTACATTCTTCATCTTGGCGGCCGCACGGGCTTGTCCGTAGTCACCTGTCCTCTTCATAGTTTCTTGGAAGAGGGAAGCGTACTCTTG
>Ga0222715_10001106_pt1 | contig 26471 bp, 19 predicted proteins | sample C33_9DmetaG_FD_165056 | JGI IMG/M metagenome (GOLD analysis project Ga0222715, IMG submission 165056) | Estuarine water microbial communities from San Francisco Bay, California, United States - C33_9D | ecosystem: Environmental > Aquatic > Marine > Unclassified | place: USA: California...
GTTGATGATGGATAACCTTTTACGAGACGCGATCGACGTCGCGTATCCTGGATTCGACTGACGTTATCCACGCGTTTTACGTTCCATCGCAGTTGGAAGGCACGGGCGTGGCTATTGGTGCGCAGAACATCTACCACGAAGCCTCAGGAGCGTTTACGGGTGAAATGAGCGCGGAAATGGCCAAGTCTGTGGGATGCACGCACGTTCTCGTGGGACATTCCGAACGTCGCACGTTGTTTGGAGAAACGGATGAGGTGTGCAACGTCAAGACGCGAAAGATTATTGATATGGGCATGACTGCGGTGTTGTGCATCGGGGAGACGAAGGAAGAATACGAGGCGGGACAAGTGAAGAAGATTTGCGCGAGACAACTCGCGGGCGCGCTCGCGGGAATCGAGGCGACGGAAATGAATAAAGTTATCATCGCGTACGAACCCGTGTGGGCTATTGGAACGGGACTCACCGCGACGCCCGCGATTGCGCAGAGCGTGCACGCGGGTATTCGCGATTGGGTGCGTGAAAACTATGGTAACGCAGTGGCCAACAAAATTCAGATTCAGTACGGTGGGAGCGTGAAACCGGAGAGCGTGGATGAATTGATGCAAGCGCCGGATATCGACGGCTGCTTGGTCGGCGGCGCGTCGTTGAACGCCGACCAGTTTGGCCGAATCTTCAACTACGACGTCGCTCCCGAAGGCCCAACCAGGCTTTGGGCCGAAGAAGTCGTCGCGTGCGGGAACCAGCTTGGGGAAAGCCCGGTGTGGAGCGTCGAGCGCCAGATGTTATACTGGGTAGACGCTCCGAGCGGTAGCTTGTACTCGTGGGATTTGAAGAGCGCGCCGACCAAGGTGAACTTTGGCGAGACGCTGGGATGCGTCGCGCTTCGTTCAAACAACACATTGTTGCTTGGTTTGGAATCGGGCTTGCACGCCTACGATCCAACCACAAAGGCGCTGACGTTTGTGAGCGAGTTTGAAGCTGGGTTAAACACGCGGCCAAACGACGGTCGCACCGACCGCGAAGGAAACTTTGTGATTGGTTCGTACAACAACGCGCACCGCGTCGACGCGCAACCTATCGGTGGGTTGTGGCGTTTGCCCGCCAACGGTGGCGCGCTCGAAGAAATGCTCGACTACAAGTTCAGATGCTCCAACTGCATTTGCTTCACAAAGGATGGCGGCACGATGTTTTTCTGCGACACGCCTACCCGACGCATTTACCAGTTTGACTACAACCCGCGAACCGGTCCATCCAACCGCAGATTGTTGTACGAGCTCCCATCGAGCATGAACGGCGGTCCTGACGGCGCGCAATGCGACGCAAATGGCAACCTGTGGGCAGCCATTTCCGGCGCCGGACAAGTCATCCGCATCACCCCTCGCGGCGAAGTCGACCTCACCGTGGAGCTCCCCGTGAAGCAGCCGACATCCGTGACGTTTGGCGGCCCGGGCTTGAACACGCTGTTCATCACCACCCGTGCCGAAAATGGTCGCATCGACGCCGGATCGCTCTTTGCGTGCCAAGTCTTTGACGTCGCTGGCGTTCCCGAAGCCGAATACGTCGATCGATCGCCCGTCAAAGGCGACGCCGTGAGCGCAAACATCGGCCCCGTGCGTCCCGGCCGACCCGGCGCGGCGTCCGCCAAATTCTGCACCCAATGCGGCGTCGCGTTCGATAAACCAACCGCGCGCTTCTGCGCCCAATGCGGCACCGCGCGTCGATAACACACCTCGATGGCTCTCATCATTCCAACCGACGCGAGCGCCGACGCTCCGCGCTCCGCCTCGGATGCGCGCGCGCCTCCGCCGCGACGTTTGTCAATACCATTACACTACACCTCGCACGCATCACCACCACCACCGCACCACCACGCGTTATCACCATCCCACCATCCGTTCCACGTCTTCACGCATCCACACATCGCCATAACGCGCCGAACGCCATCCGTACCACGCGCGCGCCACGCGTCGCTCCAAATTTTGGCCGTTGAGCCGCGGCCCATGCGATTCCCATCGATGCCGCACTCGTCCGCGCGCGCGATGCCTCCATCGGACGCGCCGTCGTCGTCGCGGTTCAAACGCACATCGTCCGCGCGCACCGACGCCGCGGATGACGCCGCGGTGCGCGAGTCGCGACGGAATGCGACCGAGGGTGACGACCACGCGTGGGTTGGGATTTCCGCCGCGGCGCGAACATCGACGCGCGGCGCGCGCACGTGGAACACGAACGCGCGCGAACGCTCGCTGACGACGAGTGCGACGTTTCGTTCGACGATTGACCCGACGATATTGCAGCAACAGACGGATGCGGCGACGAGGATGAGCGCGTATTTGCAGCGGGACGCAGAGGATGCGCCGAGAGCGAGCGCGGCGCACTTGGCGTTGCGGGCGAACGCGCGAGATTTGGATTTTGTTTCGCCGGACAAGCAGCATGCGCCGGAAATGGGGCGATTTTCGGAGGATAATGTCGTGGGTTTTGAATCTAGGGAGGCGCGAACGTCGTTGAGGGGTGATGGGCACGCGGCGAGACCGGAGGCGAGACCGACGCTCAACGCGCTGGAGGCGATGCAAGCCGAGGCGCGAGAGTCGACTTTTGCTGGGAGCGTGCGAAAGTCTATAGGGAAAAGGATGCAATCTTTTCGTAGAGGTGGCAGTGGTGGTAGTAGTAGGAGCTTCTATGGCGGGAACAGTGGGTCGGCGAGCATGTACGAGAGCAGCTTGAATGACAGCCACTCGTCGCGGACGAAGAGGCGAAAAAAGAAGAATAAAAAGTACATAAGAAGTCCAGGCGTCGTCGCACCGACCAATAAGATTGTTCAACGGTGGCAGGGGTATATTGCGTTCTTGTTGTGTTACATTGCCGTCGCGACGCCTTTGGAAGTCGGTTTTTTTGAACCCAGTTTCAATTTTGCCTTCTACTTCAACCAAGTCATCGCGCTGAGTTTTCTGATTGATATGTTTTCAAACTTTTTCGTCGCCTTGTATGATCCGAGAACCAATCATTACGTGTATTGCCGATCATACATTGCCGAAAAATATTTTAAATCGTGGTTTGTCGTGGATGCTGTATCTGTCATTCCATTCGACGCGCTATATTTAGGCATTGGCACGACGGCGTTTTCGCGATTATCGGCTTTAAGGATCTTTAGGCTACTACGTTTGGCCAAGCTAGTGAGAATGAACCAATTAGGTAAGATGTTCGATCGCGTGGAGTTGGTTTACACGATTGATTATACCATGATTGCTCTGGTGAAGTTTGCGCTAACGGCGGTTATGTTTGCGCACTGGCTCGCGTGCGCGTACGGTTTGGTTGAGGAACTCGAAAGTTCTAAATATTCATGGATGCGTTCTACAGAGTTCGGCAACGTCGTCATCGGTGCGGTCGATGAAGATCCACGCGATATAGTCAGTTCGTGGGATTTATACGTTGCCGCATTGTACTGGTCTACGATGACCATTTCTACCATTGGTTACGGGGATATCGTTCCAGTGACAATGGGGGAGCGCGTGTACGTCATCATCGCCATGCTTGTGGGTGCATTTGAGTACGGCTACATCGTAGGGGCTGTGTCAAACGTCATTGCCACTCGAAACGAAAAACTTAACAAATTTCAGATGGTTATGCGCGACTTAAACGCCTTCTTGACGGATCACAACTTGCCGCAGCACTTGCGCGTGCGTTTGCGAGAGTACTTCAAGTATCAGCTGCAGGGCACGGATGGACAAGTGCACGTCAAATTGCTTGAAAGAATGTCCCCGGCCTTGCGCGGGGAATGTACTATCAGTATGAATAAATGGATGCGAGAATTAGAATTTTTCAGGTATTGCCCTGAGCCTTTGGTAATCTCTCTTTCTATGCGAGTGACGGAGCAAATGTACCCACCGCAAGAGTTTTTATTTCAAGCCGGCGACGTAATCACGAAAATGTTTCTCATTCGTAAGGGCGTCATATCTGTCGATGGTCGTTTGAGGTTGAGTGGTAAGACTGTGGCCGAGACCTGTCTCTACCTCGACGAGCCAGTGTACTATGCCGCGCAGGCGGTGACGTACGCCGAAATCTTTACTTTGGAAAAGGAGGTGTTCCACAATGCCCTGGAGAACTTCCCCGCATCGAAACAGTTTTTCAGAATGCAGGGAATAAAAAAGACTTTTAGAAATGAGATGCTAGCGTATTGCAAGGCTTGGCATGCGCTCAAGACGGATGGTGTCCACGCAAAATTAGATGATATGCTCAACAAGCGCCCTGCGCACTACTTGAAAAAATTACGTTTGATTTACGGCGAAGACGGCGAAGGTATGGAGAATTCAAAAATTCTTGATGTGAAAACCAAGGCTGCAACCTTGATCCAGAAGCGTTTCAGAGGGATGCTTCATCGCGTGTTGCTTCATCGAGTTCTTGTCGAGCGCGACGTCCAAGGCATCTTCCACAAAATGCTACGAGAGCGCGATCCGGTAAGTTACACCGCGCGAGCTATCGATGTTTTTCACGCACGCATTGCGTATTCCTTGACCGAAGTTCACCGAAAGCTCAACGCGATGTTAGACGAAGTTGGTGCGGGTGAAATTCAAGCTGAGAAGCGAAGTGATTCATTGATGTCATCGGCGCTTCGAGCGGCGTCTGGTAAGGCGATGACGGAGAAGCGCGTCGTTAAACCTGGAGGGGGGACTACCCCATCGGCACTTCGACGGGAAAAGTCTTTGGCAGATATTTCGCACGCTCAGGAAACGTCAGCGCCAGAAACTATTGTTCGCGCTCAAGGGTGGAGCACACAAAACGCAAATCCGCCAGAACTCGCCTTGCAGGCGCGTGTCGAGGAGCTCACGGCGCGTCTCGTGCCGCTCGATCGAAGAATCACCAGCGCGCAAGCAAAACAATCCGCGGCACTGGCAGAGACGAATGAGCGATTGAATGATCTATCCTCTCAGCTCGAGATGTTGTTGAAGTTAACGGTGACAAACATGGAATCTGGGATTACTGAAACGCGAGAAGCGCGCTCAATGGCTCGCGGCGTTCGCGACCTCTCACCACCGCCCGCGAGCGAAGCCTCGAGGCGATGACAATTCTAGTCAGCACTGCACGCACATGTAGTAATTATAATAGGAAACTAAACTGCTAATCACACGGTGCTCAAAATCGCTTTGAGTCGCTCGGCGTGCGAATCCGTCAAACCAACATCGTGCGTCGTTCGCACGAACGCCCCAGACCATGCGTGGTCATCCGGTACCACAGCCTTATCATCAACAATCGCAAACGCAGGCCATTCGCCTTCGTCGATCCCGTACACACGCTTTAAATACTCTTCAATTTCCAGCACGCGCGCCAGGTGAACTTTATCGTCGTGCGCGACTGAATCCCCCAAGTGCGGCTCCCCAGCCGTGCGTCCGACCACGCACCCTTTTCGCAACCCATGGCGCTCGAACGTGTACCCAATATATCGCTCAAACGATCGCCAATACGAACTCAACACGATATCCGCATCCGATGACGTGATGATGTCATGCAAGCGTTGCACTTTATCATCTTCCACGATGATTTGCTTCGCCGTCGCCGTGCGATTCAACACGCCGTCAATGTCAAGAAACAGCACCGGACGTGCTCGACGAACTGTTGACGACGCCTTCGCAGTCGCCTGCGCGCACACGCGCACGGGTGCGCGCGCGCTCGTCATGCAAGCGTGCGCCACAGTGAGGACGCAATCGTCGCGCGCGGGCGACATGTCGACCGCCGCGCTCGCCCTCGCCGCGTGCGTCGCGTTGAGCGCCATGCCGGTGCTCATCCTCGGCCCGACGGAGCGGTGCGCGCACACCGCGCTCGGGCGCGCGTACGAAGGCGTGCACTCGGGACAGTGGTTGGTGTCCGCGCTGGCGCTGCCTCTCGGTCGCGCGCGCGCGAACGCCCTCGCGCGGCGCTGGCAGGACGCGCTGTGCGACGCGCCGAACCCGTTCGGACAAGCCGTGTACGTGCTGCTCGTGCTCGGCGGGCATAAGAGCTTTATTGATGGCGTGCAAAGTGTACACTTGCACTCGCTCGCGTGGGCTCGAGCGACGAGCGGGACGTTTACGCTCGCGCTCGCGACGTGGATCGTCGTGTGCTGCACCGATCCAGGCGTGATAACGCGGGAGAATAATGATGTCTATTTAGCGGCCTATGAGTACGATGATGTGGTGTATCATCGGAAGGAGTGCCGGACGCTCGGCGTCGCGGCTCCGGCGCGAAGCAAATTTTGTACGACGACAAAGCGACGGGTCGCGCGATTCGACCACTTTTGCGTGTGGGTCAATAACACCATTGGTGCGAACAACACGAGGTGGTTTTTATTGTTTTTAGCCGCGCAGACGTGGTTGGTGACGTACGTGACTGGGGCGTGCGCGTACGCGGTGTGGCGGGATTTGCGCGACCGCGACGCGTGGAACATCGTCTTTGAAGGATACACCAAACGCGGCGAGCGACGAACGATCGGAAACGATCCATTCGACATAGGTAGACGGTTCATAATGTACCACTACGGTGCTGCGGTGTTGTTGGGGGTGTTTTGCGCCGTCATAGGTGTAGGATTAATATTTTTCTTGGCGTATCACGTTCGATTGATGGCAACCAACGTGACGACAAACGAAGAGTTCAAATGGGACGTCGTTCGAGATTCGGTCCAGATGACGAAGAATTCGAAAGCGAACGTCGACGGCACAGATACAAACGATAATGATGGTGCACCAGTCGATATAAACTGGGACGAAATCATGAAGAACAAGTACGACCGCGGAATCCTTAACAACTTTCTGGAAGTCATGTTCCCACCAGTGCCGACGCCGTCGATGTGGCGACTTCCTTGCGCGCGAGAGACGTCAGCACCGTAGCATAGCACCCATGTAAATTCTAGTTCAATGTACATAACAATAACATCGCGACTACGTCGATAGCGACGCCAGGAAATCCCGAAGAATGGGCGCGCCAGTTTCGTCCAAACGCGGCACCGAGTGCCCGCCCGCGTGCGTCACCATCGTCGCCGCCGATGGCTCAAATTTACGAAAAAACTGCTCGCTCATCGTCACTGGCATCACGCGGTCATTCTTACCAATCACATGCAACGTCGGTACGCGTACGTCTGATAATACCATGTTCCGCGTCTCCGTCGCGCGCGACGCCATCCCGGAGACTAATATCGCAAACGAAAACCGCGCCGCCAACGCCGGGGTGCCGAGCACAATTCCAACCAACGTCGCGCCCTGACTAAATCCCATGATCCCATCGAACGATTCACCCTTGGCGTCGGCGTCCGCGCACGCGAGCTCAACCGCGCGCAACGACGCCTCTACGCCGTCGTACGACGTCCCGCCCGCTCCATCGTCTCTCGCGTTCCACCACTCGTATCGACCGCCTTCGGCGCCAAAAAACGCGGTCACGTCTGCGGGCACGTCTCCAGACGCCGCGTGCGGCGCATCGATGGCGATGAACTCGACGTCGCGCGCGTAATCATCAAACCATCTCGCCATCTTCATTTGCGTGTGCAGTATCGCCGATGACGTGCGGAACGAGTGCAGGCACAGCACGCGGCGCGGCGGCGGCGACGACGACGACGGTGCGGGCGTCGCAGACATGGCGCGCGGTGCGATGTGATGACGCACGACGGCGATGCGGAGCGCGCGCATGTGACGCGCGCCTGCGCCAGAGCATGCCTCCTCGGCCGAGTAATCTTTTTTTTGGCGTCGTCACGCTCGCGACCGCGATCGGGGTCTACGCCGTGCACGAGGATCAACAGGACGAGAAGCGTCGATTGCGCGAGGGCGTGATACGCGACGTCGAGCGGTTGAAGCGACGGGAAGGGGAGTAGCGCGGCACGAGAGGAGAGCGTTTTTGGATTAGTAGTTTGTAGAGAAACCATGGCGCCGCGCACGCGAACGAGCGTAAAGGCACCAGTGTTGGCGCGTGGAGACGGCGTGGTGGCGTTGGATGCGCGCAGGGTGCGCGACGTGCGTGCGCTGGGCGCGATGGCGCTCGCGCCGGCGGTGATTGCGTTCGCCGCGGGCGTGTCAGACGTCGGCGCTCGAGCGTGCGTGGCGAGCGCCAGCGTCGTGAGCTACGGCGCATACGTCATGACGTTGCGCATGTTACCTTTTGTGATGGCGAAAACGTCCGCGCGCGGGATGACGGGGTTTGATTTGAATAAGAAAGGCACGCCGTTGGGGAGCGCGGCGGTGCCAGAGAGCGGCGGGCTGGCGAGCGGTTGCGCGTACGCGGCGGCTTTAACGATGATACAGCTCTGTCAGCGAGGCATCCGGTGGCGTTTCGGACATACTATCAGTGCTGGATATGCAGATTGGGCGTTGGAGCAAAACAGCGCGCTGGCGTGCGTCGGATTTATGATTTTCTTGGGCTTTGTCGACGACGTGTTGGATTTGCCGTGGCGAGTGAAAATCGTCACCCCAGGATTCGCGGCGTTGCCTTTACTTTTATCCTACAGCGGGGCGACGACAGTTTTGATACCAGCGCCAATCCGCGCGTTGTTAGACTTACCCGCGAACTTGCGTGCGGTGAACATTGGTCCGTTGTACTTGCTGTACATGTTTCTCATGGTGGTGTTTTGCTCAAATTCCATAAACATTCACGCTGGATTGAATGGTTTGGAAGCAGGACAATCGCTCATAATCGCCGGAGCTATATTGTTGCTGAACGTCATGTCTCTCGCGAACGATCCTTCGGTGGAGCCCATCACCGCGGGTGCGCATTTATTTAGCATTTTCTTGACGTTGCCATTCTTTGCGACGACGCTCGCGTTGCTGCGCTTCAATTGGTACCCGTCGCGCGTCTTTGTCGGTGATACGTACACGTATTTTGCAGGCATGACACTAGGTGTCGTTGGCACGCTTGGTCACTTTAGCGAGACGTTGCTATTGTTCTTCTTGCCGCAAGTTTTGAATTTTGTGTACAGTACGCCGCAACTGTTCAAGCTCGTGCATTGCCCGCGACATCGACTTCCTGTGTTCGATGCGAAGACAGGGCTGTTGCATCCGTCCAAGGCGACGCCGACGCGATACAACATGAATTTAGTAACTTTATTCTTAAGACTCTTTGGTCCGTGTACTGAGCGCACGCTGTGTATGCGCTTATTGGCGTTTCAGTTTGCGTCGTGCGCGCTCGCATTCGCCGCGAGGTATATCCTCACGGGCGTATGGAAGTAGCTCGACAAACGAACCATTTCGCAATTGTAAAACAACATCGCCGCTTTGCGTTCTACTATTATTACAATTCCTAATCAATTTCCTGGCAATCGCGCGCTGCGAATATTGTGTATTTCCTTTGCCAGAGAGTCGGCTCTCGCCTTGCATTCATCGAGCTCTCGCGCGCACTGCGTACCCCCCTCTCTACCATCGCTCGACACCAACGCCGCCGGCGCCGACGACGCTCCGCCCGTTTTCTTTGGATGCACCACATATGTCGCTAAAATCTCAATCCGCTCCTTTGGTTTCACGAAAATCCCCTCCTTTTGCGTTTCGACGAGTTCCATCGCTCGCAACGCTTCGTCGCCCGAAATCATCTCCCCAAACACCGCATATTTACCATCCAAATGCGGCGCATTACCGAGCAATATACTAAACGAACTCGTCGCTGAATTTGGATCATCAAACCTCGCCATCGAAAGCGTCCCTCGTCGATGTTTCAGATCGCTCATCTCTCCGCGCACGGTCCTTTCAGACACCGCCTTCTGCTCGTCGTTCATCTTCACCCTTCGACCGTTCGAACACGCCGCCACTTGCGCCACAAACCCTCGATCAACGCGGAAAAAGTGATTACTCGTATACAGCCCGAGTTCAAACGCCTCGAGCACGTGCGCGGTGGTTTCAGGCGCGACATCAGGATACAATCCCAGGACAATGTCACCGTACGTCGTCTGCAAAACGATGCGTTCGTCGCCGATGCGCTGCGCGCACGCGCGCGACGATGCCAACGCGAGCACCATACACCATATCCACATCGCCCTCGCGCCGTGGCGGTGCGCCATGACGCCCGCGACGACGCGAAATGCAGTCATGAATGTGCTGGCGCTGGGTGCTGACGCCGCATCCGCGAACGCATCACCGCGCGTTCCGAGGCGACACAATTCACCACGCACGCCCACATCGCGACGTCAACAGACGCGCGCACACGCGATAAAACAACGCACGAATATCGTGCGCACACATATCGCGAGAGTTTACGTCGTGCGAACGCACGCATAGGCGTCAGAGAAGGAGAATTAGTTTCGGAACGCGAGCGAAGGAGGGATCGCGGACGTCGATCTCGAGGCTCGGAGTTGCGCGCATACGGACGCGATGACGTCTACGAATGGCACGTTTAAGGGTGAAGGCGAGGACATGATCGCGGCGCTCATCGCGGCGTCGAGTGCGAAGCCGTCGGTGGCGGTGGTGAAGGCGCTCCCGGGAGAAAGGGAATTGGTGCCTTTTGATTTCGCGGTCGGGGGGTCGGCGACGCCGAGCGACGACGCGGATGCGACGAGCGTGGCGAAAATTGCGTTACCGACACCGAAGACGGCGAACGCGAAGGTGCCTTCACCGAAGACGTCTGCAAAGACAAAGGGGAAGAAGGCGTTACCGACGCCTCGAGGGTCTTCGAGCGACTTGGCAAACGCGGATCCGAGGGTACGGGCGAACAAGGTGTGCGAACCGCAGAAGCCTAAGCTGACGCCCGAACAACAAGCGGCGGTATTGGCGGCGTCTGCAAACGTAAGGCCAAAATCGAAGAGTGATCCGCCGACCAAGGTGGCGACGGTGAACGAGCGCTGGGCGAACAGTTCGTTTCAAAACGCGCCCGCGCCCGACCAGCTTCCGATGCCTGGTTTCTTGAAGGACTTGCCTTCGGCTCCTACTCCGGAGCCGAGACGCGCGATGGAGGCACCAGCCACAGGCGTTGCACCAGTGCCATCCATGATGCGCCAACCTGCGAGCGCCGAAGGATTGAAGAATCTTCTAGGCGTTCAAGGCTCGCGACCTCCGGTGGTGGCTTCGCCCGCGCGCACGCCCTCCGGCCACGAGTTGTTTAACAACATGATGTCGAGTGCGGGGCGTGCGGCTGGTGGGGCGCCTTCACCGCCGCCTCATCCACAGTACGCGGTTCCAATGCCACCGCCACCGCTCTACGCGCCGCACCCGCCACCGACGCCACCAGTTCAACACAAACTGAACGCGTTGTTTGGATTCCCCGCGCAACCGTTTCCCCAACCACCGATGTATCCGACCACTCCAGAGGGTGATTTTCAAAAGCTCATGGCTAAGCTCAACGCTGGCCGTGCGTAACGATGATCATCCTGACTCTTTTCTGTACCAAGATGGAAAAATACACTTTTGTACCAACAGAACTTAAATGAATCGACGCTCTTCAGTCGATGCAACTTCTCAACGCGATGCAAACCATCGCACGGACGGGAAGCCGTGACGCATTTTTCAGTCGTCCACGGCTTCGCAAACACCGATCCGTTTCATGAGTTCGTGAGTTTCTCATTGGCAATAATTTTTGCCACTGTGATTTCTCGAGCCCTTTAGCGTCGCTCTTCGCGGCGCGCCATCAAGACCCCAATGTTTTGGGTCCTCGTGACCCGACGCTTTATGCACGTTGTAATGATCTATATCCTAACTGCGTGTTACGTTCTATTTGTGTGCTACGTATCTATGTTTTCACTATCGTTTCCGCTTTTTCGCGCCAACTTCGTCGTCGCTGTCGCCACCGACGGAGCCTTCGTCTTCAAAATCGTCTTCAAAATCGCTCGCGTTGTCCAACATTGTGTCGAGCGCATTTTCGACGCCTTCATCGTCGCTTTCAGCACCGCCCCGCAATGTGGCGTTTGTAAACTCAAAATTAACCTTTTTCACGTACGTCTCGTGAAAGCTCGACTTGACATTGTCAAAAATCTGTTTGAGCACGCGAAGCTCAGCCTTTGACGGCGGAAATCGTTCGTGGTACGAAATCATTTGGCCAGCAATCAATCCCGCTCGCTCAGCGACTGTTGGTATCGTACCGCGTCGCGCGTTCAGTAGATACGCGGGTTCGAACTCTGGGTCGGCAAAGCCAAAGGATAAATTAATCCGAGGGCCATCCCTGCCTCCGTCGCCGACTGACCCCCAATGTATCAATCGATGCGTGAAGCACACGGCGCCGCCACGTTCGACAGGGAGCGCCCGTACGCTCTGATACGCCGTCTTATCTTTTAGCGCGATTTCAAGGGGCGATGGCCCGTCTAAATCATCGGAATCTCCCGCGGTGTAACCCGGGTCGATGCCCTTCGGCACGCAATACAAACACGAATTTCTCGGCGTCGCATTCGTCAGCGGCAACCAAATCGTACAGTACTTGGCCATGCCATCCGCATGAAACGAACCTGGGGCGTCATCAGGCTGCCTGTCTCTATGCGGTGTAAACGCAGTCGTCTTCTCATCGTGTGTGGGATCGACAAACCACGCCAAGACGTCAAAATTCAACGTCGTCGCGCCGCCAAAACATTCATCCTCGAGCGACGCTCGAAAACGCTCAACCACCCGCCACGTCGCGTCGTACATGTACACCCAAGTCGGGTCGAGCCCAGCGTCGCGAATAGCATACATCGTCTGCAAGAGCGCATCAAGCTCGAGATCTCCGTCGTCGTCGTCGTCGCCCAAGAGCTCCTTTCGCGACATGAGCGCGCAGCCGTCGCGAAGCAAATCGCCCCGCCTCTGCTTAACATCCACCACCGCGTGCGGCTCCACCGCGCGCGGCGCGTCGCTCACATCGAGCGTATCGCACGCTAAATCTATCCACGTCGCGCGATCGAGCGCTCGCGCGACGCTCGACAAAATCCCCGCGGACGACGACATGGCGCCAGAGCGCGAGGCGCGCAGTGACGGCATTCGTCGTCACGCGCGCGTCCATCATGCCGCGCGACTTCTCCCACGTGCCCGAGGAATCCATCGACGCCATCGCGAGCTCGCTCGGATGCGGCGCGCTCGGCAAGGGCGTCGCCAGCGCGCTCGCCAGCGACGTCGAGTACCGTTTGCGTCAGGTGTTTCAGGATGCCATTAAATGCATGAGACACAGCAAGCGCACGACGTTAAGCGCCGAGGTACGCGCGCGAACGCCGCGTTGTCAGGCGCCACGCGTGTGGCGGCATCGCGCGAGCGCATTCGTGCGCCGTCTCGGCGCGAACGGCGAGGGATTTGAGGTTTACAACGATGAGTACTGACTTTTGATTGTGATCTTCGCGCGCGACAGGATGTGAATTCCGCGCTGCGCCTGCGCGCGTGTGAACCGTTATACGGTTTTGGTGCGGGTACGAGCGATTATGAATTCAAACAAACCAACGAAGACCCCGAGGTGTTCTTCGTGGATGAAGAGGAGATTGATTTACGAGAGTTGTTGACGAAGAAGTTGCCGAAACCGCCGATCGAGGTCAATCTGGTGCCGCACTGGTTGGCGATTGAAGGCGTGCAACCGGCGATACCTGAGAATCCTATGGCGGTGCCGCCGGAGCCGAAGCCTTTGGGGGCGCCGTATGGGGCGAAACGGCCGAGACCGAGTGCGAAGGAAGAGGGCGGCGCGGACCCGGATGCGGGCGGGTTGTTGCCGGTGGTGTCGCACGTGTTGCCGAGAGAGTTGCAATTTTATTTCGACAAGGTCACGGCGTTGATTCGAGGTGCAGGTGCGGGAGCGAGTGATGAAGAGATGAAGATGTTAGAGACGGCGTTGAAGTCGTTAAGCACGGATGTGGGGTTGCATAATTTGATGCCGTATTTCACGCAGTTCATCACCGAGGAGACGACGCAAAACTTGCGCGACTTGCCGAGATTACGTGTGCTTATTCAGACCATTCGCGCGTTGATTTCGAATCCGGACATCAACGTTGAGTTATACTTACATCAGCTCATGCCGAGTGTGGTCACGTGTATGGTGGCTAAGCGATTGTGTCAAAGTTTGGATGAAGACCATTGGTCGTTGCGCGACGACGCGGCGGCGACAATGGCGTTCATTTGCTCGCGTTTTGGCGACGCATATCCGAGCATTCAACCTAGAATCACGCGCACGCTGTTGCAGGCGTTATTGACGACGAAGCCGTTACCCACGCACTACGGCGCAATCAAAGGCTTGCACGCGCTTGGTCCAAATGTTGTGCGCGAGACGATTATGCCAAACCTTCGCGCGTATTTGAACACGCTCGAACCATTACTCGACCCCCCGAGTGCGGTGAATCAGAGCGAGTTGAAAGCGATGAACGAAGAGGATAGAAACACAGCCATCGCAAAGGCGAAATTAGCGACGATTCGACACGATGACGCCATACGTACGATGGGCGCTTTACAAGACGCCGTCGGCGCGTGCGTGCGCGCCGAAGTCGGCTCCGCCGAAGACCGCGCGCGCGACGAGCGTTTGAAGGACCAGCTCATGCGCTGGACCCGTCAAAACGGCTCATATATCAAAGAAAGTGGACATGGAGACGAAGACTCAGCGGAAACGGCTAAAACAAAGGCGAAAGTCGCGGCAAAATCCAAGGGCGTCGTCGACGGCGCCAAGGGAAACACCGTCGTCCCGAAAGCCGCGCCTCTCGTGCGAAGCCGCCGCAGTCGTCGCGGCACGAGCGAAGACCCCGACGAAACCATGGGTGATGCCGGTGCTGCGCATGCACCCAACGTCACCGTCGCCGAGACGCACATCTAGCACGCGTCGCGCGTAGTAGCTTCATCGAGGGAAAGTACTCTGTTATAACCAAACTCAACACGTAGAACCAACCACGCGTCACAACATCGCACGCCATGTCCACACACGCGGCACCGATACGCACGCACGCGTGCAACACGCACGCATCGCGCCGCACGTGCACCGCGAGCGCCTCGACGTCCCGCCCCGTGCGCGCGTTCGCGTCCGCGTCCGACGTGAGCGACCGCTGGGGCGTCGACGTGGACCAACTCTGGGTCGAGTTCACCCGCGGCGCGGCGTCCCAACCAATCCAGGCGTTGAAAGGCGCGTCCCTGCGCGTGCCGAAAGGAACGCTTTTCATGCTTCTCGGTCCCAATGGGTGCGGGAAGAGTACGCTGCTGCGCGTGCTCGCCGGACTCGTCGTCCCGAAGAGCGGCGACGCGCGAGCCAGCGCTCGAAAAGCCTTCGTGTTTCAAAATCCCGATCATCAAGTCATCATGCCCACGGTGGGTGCGGACGTTGCGTTTGGCTTAGGTCGAAACCAGTCGCTGTCCGATGATGACATCCGCACGCGCGTGGAGGAGGCGTTGACGTTAGTAAATTTGACAGAGCCAGACGCGTACGAGCGACAAGTCGCGACGTTGAGCGGAGGACAGAAGCAACGCGTCGCCATCGCTGGGGCGCTGGTTGAAAAGCCGGAATTATTGCTTCTCGATGAGCTCACAACATTCTTGGACGAAGAAGACCAACGTGGGGTGATTGAAGCGGTGCGGCACGCGGTGGACTCGAGCGCCGGCGCCGTGACGGCTATTTGGGTGACGCACCGTTTAGAAGAATTAGAATACGCCGACGGCGCGGCGTACGTCGAGGATGGATATGTGGTTAAAGTAGGCACTGGTTCACAGATTCGTGAGTTTATTCGACAGAAACAAGACGCGTACGTCATTGGAGAACGATAATGAATAAAAACAGTAGAATTTTGTAGCTCAAGTTTCTACGTCACGTGCGCCTCATATATCGACGCGCACGACTCGTTCGTTGCAACATTCGATTCGCGCGCAGAATGGCGACACAAGATGCCGCCGATGCGCAAACCACGCCGAGCATGGATCCGTACGAGGCGCTCGGCGTCACGCCCACCGCGAGCGACGCACAAATCAAAACAAGTTATAGAAAACTAGCTCTCAAGTACCACCCGGACAAAAACAATGGAGACGACACCGCATTCAAGCGCGTGAGCATAGCATACGCCATCTTGAGTGACCCCGTGCGGCGACGAGAGTACGACACCAGCGGTGAGGTGGACAAAAAAGACATACTTGAGCAGGAGATAGATATTTCAGAGGCGAGTTTTGCGAGCACGCTGGCCGCGTCGATGATTTCGTCGCTCGGGGTGACGATTCGCACCGCAGTGCCGATCAAAGCTTTGGAAGCCGTGCGGAGCGGCGCTGTGCAGGTCACGTCCGTGACCATGCCATGCAAAGTAAGCGAGTACGTGAAAAAGGGTGAGATTAGATTATTTCGTTGCGCGTTGTCTGAAGAGGATACTGCGGCGGGCGTCATCGTAAGCGTCACCTCGCTTGCTGGCGATAAATTTAAATTGTTGCACTTTGATCAGAATGATGGGAGAAACGGTGCTCCAGAGGGATTGGAGCTGTCTCTGCAAGAAATGAGTGCGAAGTTTTCGTCCATGAAGAGGTCGCACGCAGGCTTTTACTTCACCGGGCGTCAAAGCTTCAACTACGAGCCTTTGAGCGCGGTGAAAATGAGCAAACTGGAATCTCGAGATTTGATGATGTTCCATTCTCTGGATAATTGGACGCCTCGGGAGTGCGTGAGCATACAACCAGGAGAACAAGTGTTTGGCGTGTACGGCGACAACTTTTTCGATAAATGTACGATTCAATTTGAAATATTCCGTCTAGGCGAACACACGGCCGATGACGTGAAAGTCAAGCTCGACATTGGTGAAATTCGGTCCATCGAAGACCAAATCTCAACAAAAAGAGATGAGTTGATGCGTTTTCAAAAGGAGTACGTCGCCGCAAAAGTGGCATACGAACGCGCCGTCGTTCGGCATCAAAAGGAGGCCGAAGCGGTGAAACAACTGATTGCCGCGCGCGAAGCTGCGTACGCGGCATTAACCATTCCAGACGTCCAAAGCAAAGACGCGCCGCCTGCGAGCACCGCATCGTCGACGTTTACCATGCCAACTATTGATACGTCGGCGTTTAAGTCGTTTACATTTTCCAATCCATTCGCGAAAAAGTAAGTCGCGTTACACCGATACTCATGCGCTGTTGCTTACATGTAGGATACGTAGCCGTTCGCGCGCGCGCATGACATATTATTACATTGTAAAATACTCAGAATATAAAACGAAATTCGTCGACATTGTCTCAGTCAACAAAAAATAGACTCATCAGGGCGGTGCCGCGTTTGCGTTTCACTCTTCATTTCTCTCATCCGTGTAGTTTTTCAACTTTGCGTCGCAGAATGAATCGTGTGAGAGCACGTGTGACAAAAGAAGTTTACCCGCCTGACGACCGTGACCGTAAATTTTCAAATCAAACGTCCGTCCCCGGATGAATTTATTGCCAAAGATGTCCACGTCGCCGCGGCGACCAAACTCTTCGCGCAAATATTCGTCCTCCGAATCAGAATCGTTCGGATTCATGTAAGTCGGCGCGATAGACTGCGGGTACGCAGTAAGAAAGTCGTGCACGAGATCACCCGTCTTTTCGCGCGTGCCGTATTCAAGCGCCGGCGCGCGTGCGTAAACGAGAAAATCAGACGTCGGTACGGGAATGCGACGACGTTCCTCTTGATCCTCTAAAATCGTCATCACGCGTTCGTAATTCAGCCTCCCCACGAGTTCCTCAAACGACGCATCAGGGCTCTCTGGTGCGTTTCCATCGATGTCCTCGCGCGCAAGAGCGTCTTCACGCGCGAGTTGACGACGACGACGATGACGATTCCACATCCCGAGTGCGACGTTTGCCGCCGCCAGAACAAACGCGCACGCAATCGTAGTCGCCAGCTCGCGCGACATCCCTCCTCGTCCTCGTCCTCGTCCTCGTCGTTTAATCACCACCGGCAAACGCATGTACGTCCCATCACTCGTCATCGCACGCGTCGTCGTAAACTCGCGCAACGTTAACGTCGACGGCGATTTCGATTCCGATTCCGATTCCGATTCCGACGTCCCGGGACCGATCGGCTCCACCACCGCGTTCGCATCCGCCTTCACGCGCACCACGCACTCGCTCCCGATCGGCGATCGCTCCAACCCAAAACTAAAATGTTTCGTCGTCACCACACCATCCGTCGCGTTCGCGCCATCGTCGACGACGCCGCGGTCGTCGACGACGTCGATTCCGTCTCGCGTAAACTTGGCACCCCGCGTCGTCGGCGTCGGCGCGCACAACCGCACCTCGTGTCGCTCACCCGTCGTCGACACGTCCAGCGACACCAACGCACACAACAACTCATCATCGGCGTCGGCGTCGCGCGACGGCGCCGTCGCCGACGCCGCGCCGTCGGCGTCGCGACGATCGAATGTGAAATCAATGTCCCCGAACACGAGCGCGCGCGGGCCGACGAATCGCGACAAATCCATCGCCTCGTTCGCGTCGAACGGCGACGACGACGCCGACGCGCGGTGCGGCATCGTCGCGAGCGCGGCGACGGCGACGGCGACGGCGGTGACGACGGCGAGCGCGGTGCGCATGCGGCGCGTTGTGGAGATTGCGATGCGAGTCGTGCCTCACTCGTTGACGCGTCGCCATGGAGCGCGACCGCGACGCGGTGGCGGTCGAAGCGCAGTACAAGCGCGCACGCATAGGCATTCAATCGCTCACGCGCGAGTACTACAGGCATAACGCCACGGCGGTGCGATGCGTGCGCGAGCTGCTCGTCGCGAGTGGAGAGAAAAGAATCGTGGATCTTGATTTCATCATCGCGCGCGCGCCGTTAGATCACATCGCGATTCGATCGTTCGGGACGCGAGATCTCGGGATTGATGGTTTGCGAGTGATGTTTGAGGAGCTGGGGTACGTGATGCAGGAGGAAGTGATGCGGTTTGAGACGAAGAAGGTGGTGGCGCGCTGGTTGGCGCCGCCTCGCGCGCCGGATGGTTTTCCACCGTTGCCGCGGACTTTCTTGAGCGAACTCGACGTGGATGCGTGCGATGAAGCGTTGAAGACGATTGTTGACGCCGTGCTCGGGCGCACGGCGCAAGGGGAGGTGCGAAAGAGTCAAGAGGAGGAAGTCGGGCGCGTGGCGCGTTGGCAGTTGCCGAGCGCAAAGCAGTACGCGCAGTGCGAGAAGATGAGCGAATACGCTGCGTGGACGTTGTTGCACGGATACAGAGTGAATCACGTCGCGGTTTCTGTGTTTCAATTGATGAAGATGTATCCAGATACACTGGTGCGGGACTTAGATGCGGTGGAGGCGTGTTTGGCGAGCAACGCGGCGACGGCGCGGGCGCGATGGAACGAAACCTCTGGGAAGACGATTGTCATATCTCCAGATGGCTTGCTCGCGCAGAGTGCGTTGATGGCGGAACCGTGTAGAATTCAGTTGTACAAAAAGTCTGAGGAAAAAAAGGATCGATATGGCACGAAGAGCGTTGAAGACGTGTACAAGGAGTATTCGCTTCCTGGGACGTATTTGGAATTCGTCGTACGGTTGCCAAAACCAGAGCGCGCAAACAAGGCGTTTGAAGATCTCTTAGAGGAAGATTTACGCGATGGGTTTGAGACGGCGAATGCAAATGTGATTTTTGACTCGACAGGCCGCGGTGGTGCGGGGGGAGGAGGCGCGGCGCGCGGGGGCGAAGCAGGAACGGGTGAGCAAGCGCGAGCGCCAGCATCCGTAGCCAAAGCGGGATATGGCATCCATGCCGAGGGTTCAGGCTCAGGTTCAGGCCCTGTCGACGCTCAGGTTTTGTCAGACGTATACAAATATAAACACATGATGTTACATCGGTTTAAAAATCTCGCCGGGGATCGAGGTCACGAAAACGCCCCAGCAGAAGCCGAAGGACAGGATGAAGACATGCAGCAAGTGAACGACACTGACGGCGTCGTGGTGATTGATTTGACGTGAAAACACGCACACTTAGAAGCGAAAACGAAACGAGAAAGAAAGCCGTTTTAATTAGAAACTACGAATGTTTACAAATGTGTTCAATGGACACCAAAGTTTTGCTAGACAAATTTTCAAACTTCAATCTCGTACGCTTTGCGGGGTGATTTTACCTTGTAGTCTTGAAACGGCACGATAATCAAGCTCAAGCAAATCATGCCAAAGAAGCAATAGATGAAGATGTTGTATTTGAATAGGTATCCCAGCCCCTTGAGGTTTTCAATGTTTCCACCAAAGATATCAGTCACTGAAGTTTCCGCGGCGTATACGTCAAAAACTTGCGCACAAAACTGAATAATCGACACGCTGCCCAGCATGATCAACCCTGTGTTGAATAGCAAGGATGACATGCACGTACGACCAAGTTTCATCGGGTATAGACTGATGAATAGAAACCTCAATCCCAGACGAGTATTTCCCTTGATTACGCAGAAGACCAAGTAGAAGCAAAAAATTGCAAACACGGCTGTGCCGAGCAACGACCACACGCCATCGAGATATTGGAAAAACGTGTTCAAGAACGGGGAAGGAGGTGGTGATATCAGAACGTACAACACAATGTGAAGCGTCCAGAATATACTCAAAAGTACACTCACTCCTCCTAGGAAAAGTTGGAGGTAGTACCCAAGCATGGTGAGCAACCACGTCGCCTCACGCGTCTCCCCTTGTGGAAACACTTTTTGCAACTCTAATTCATCATCTTCGAGGGCGGTGAGCTTCAGCTGCAGTGCGTTGAGCTCGTTTCTGACCTTCTTTGTCCTGCCTGTCGAACGCTGCTCTTTCTGCAGATTTTTAATCTCTGTTGTAACGCTTTGCACGTCGCGGGCTAAAATCGTCGCGCATCGAATGTATTCGCTCTTGGGAATAATTTTCACAGGTCGCGTCAAGAAACTCTTGACGAGATCGATGGGCATGGCAACGATACCTACGCCAGCGTAAACCATGAAAATCATCCAAGATACGATGGAGCACACGGCTATGATGTACACGATGAATGTCGGCTTGACTTTGAAAATTTCCGTCTCGATTCCTGCGCTTAAAGCGTTGCACGAAGTCCCACTTATGCTACCTGGGCTCGTTACAAAGTTCGTCGCGGAAGTCAGCGTCGATGGCAATGCAATACACGCCGCAGCATCACTCAAGGCAGAGTTACCGAGTAACATCATGCCCGAGTCGACGCTCTTCAGTTCAAACTCAGCTTCGCCTCCAACGTAATACACAATCAACATAATCATCAGCAACACCAGCGTCGTGGCCACACTCCATATCGATGAACTCACGACGCGTTTCAAATGCGGGGTTTCACTATCTTGCTCGTAGTAGAACAACGTCCACGGAATCAACACAAAAATGTACGCGAACATGGTCATGTACATGGCGTACCACAGCTCCGTCATCGGCAACGTATACGAACACGCACTTTCAATTATCGACTCCGCACACGCCGCTCGATTCGCCACATCCAATGGCAGCAACAATATCGACAACACCGCCATCGTCAGCCCAGTGACGACGACGAGTTTCGGAAACTTGGCCTGGTTGCGATCATCCGGATGCTGAAAGTGCACCAACACGTACACGTTACACAACACCGTGAGCACGCTCACGACGACGGCTACGATGACGAGAAACCTGCGTCACGCGACAAAACCACCACCGCGCGAATCGTTCGTCGACGTCGCCGAAGCGACGGCGAGGACGAACCCGCGGCGCGCGCGCCGTGTCAGTCCAACCACCTGGCGCCTTCAACGACCACATACGAACGAGCTCACGCGAATTCCACGACGACGACGACGACGCGCGCGAATCTCACGACATCGCGTACCAGTTAAACTTCTCCGTCTCCGCCATGGTTGTCGCGATCGTCGCGCGCACGCGCACACGCACACGCACACGCGTCGCACAGTCAGGTGCGGTGGCCATCGCCCGACGCGTTTTCGGGACATCGTCATACCGCGGCGCACGCACCTCGCGCGCACTCACCGGACGCGGTGCGGGTCATCGCACGCAGCGTTCGCATCGCAGATCCATCGCGAGAGTGTCGATCGCGGGGTGATTCGCGAGGTGATTTGCGCATAGGGCGTCATCGAGGGCGGTATTGAGAAACCTTTTCACGACGATGCAGTCGCTCCGCGCGATAATGGGTGGGCGAGGGAGCGATAGCGCGTCGGCGTCGGATAACGAAGATGAGCACGCTGTTGTAGAGCGGGCGAGGAATCCGGCGTTGGATTTTGAGATGGCAAAGGTTGGGGAGTTTCAGCGACTGACGAATCGCGAGCGATCGTCGAGCGACGACGATACGGACGATGACGACGACGACGACGAGCTCCAGGTTAGACGAGGGCAAGAGTCACACTCGGACTTAACGACAGTTAGTGAAAGCTTGGAGCGTAGACGACGAGGATCTAACAGCGGATTTAACAGCGGGCGCGCAAAGTCGTCTTCCTTTTTCGTGATGAATGACGAGGAAAAGAAAAAAATGCAACAGCAACTGGAAAAGTCCGATTCAGAGAAGCGGTCGGTTCGTTTAGGGAGTTCAGGACGTGAAAACACGTTAGCTCGCAACGATACGTTTGGTGCTGCACGCATGGATGATGACGAGATGAGATCAGGAAGTTGGCGGAACTACTTGCACCCCGCGAGCATCTATGCAAAGAGTTGGACGAATTTCATCAACGCTCTCATCATTATCGTCGCGTTCGTGGAGCCGGCGGGGCTTGCATTCAAGAATGAAGTCGCTAAAGACGCGTTGGCTTGGGGCGATGTGATGGAGATCATATTTGATATTCTATTCATTACTGATGTTTGGGTGAGTTTTTATCGACCAGTGGAGGAAAACGGACGGCTGAACTGGGACAAAACAGTTATCCGAAAACGGTATTTACAGGGGTGGTTTACTGTGGATGTCATCGCATCTATACCACTTGATATCATGTTTCTAGCGCTCACCGAGCCAAAGAGCGCAGCAGCGCGTACTCTCTCTGCTTTAGGCTTGCTTCGCTTGCTTCGCATGTATAGAATCAAGAATATGATCATGGATTTGGAGCAGAATCCTAAAATGCCCTATCTGGCGTTCGTAGCGACGAAATTTGCATTACTTATTTGCTTGGCAGGGCATTGGAGCGCGTGCATTCTGTATTATTTGGCAAAGTTGGAGAACTTTGGAGAAACCACGTGGGTGTACGAGTACAATCCAGATTTACCAACCATGGGCTTTACGCATCAGTACACCACGTCCCTTTACTGGGCTATAGTAACACTCACTACCGTTGGTTATGGTGATATTTCACCCGTAAGCAACTTGGAACGAGGGTTTTCTATGGTTATTATGGTCTTGAACATGGGAGTTACCGCTTACATCTTGGGTAACATGACGCGCATCGTCACGAAAGAGGATGCGACGATTATGGACTTTAGAGAGAGCATTAGCAAATTGAGCAAGTTCATGATCCGGAATCATATTCCGCGAACCGTGCGAGATAAGATTAATGCGCACATCCAGCTTGAGTACGATATGCGAACACGAGATGACGAACAGGTGTTGGCATTTTGTCCGCCAACCATAGAGGCGGAGCTGCGTCAAACTATTTATCAAGATTACATCAACGAGTGCCCGTTATTCACGAGAGTGTCTCCTGTATTCATTCAGCACTTACTAGATTGCATTCGTGTGGAATACTATCATCCTGGAACGGCGATTACCAACAAAGGTTTAGATGCAACGACCATGTATTACGTGTGTCTTGGCAAAGTTGACATCGTCTCGGAAGAGTATTTGGACACGCCTAGCGTGAAAAGCCGAATTCAAACAGCTTTACCGGGAGAGTGGGTTAATATTGTCTCCGTCATATGCGGTTCCACCTGCTTTCACACGAGTATAGTCACGTCGACAGCAAGGCTTCTCGCATGCTCGGCGACGAAGGTGCGGGCTGTGATGAAGAGGTATCCACGAGACGCGCGTAGAGTGATGACTGCACTTAAGCGTGTGTACAGAGTAGAGCTACAAACGGCTAAGGACGCGAGACATAGCGCCGGAATCGAACTATACGAACAGTTTATATCAGCTTTAGAGCAGCAAGCAAAGAAGCTTGGCGAGAGTGAGCTTCACGAACTCATCGTTGCCGCCGTGAGCGGTGACACTACGACGCTTGACGTCGCACTGTCCGGACCCGACGCCAAGTCGATGATCAATCTCAAAGATTATTCCGGCCGTACACTATTGCATAGCGCTGTAGAAATGGAGCAGATTGGCGTCGTAAAGCTCCTAATGCGCCGCGGAGCCGATGTCAACGCAAGGACACGTTTTGGTTATTCAGTCATGTCTAGAGCCGTGTCTGCAGAAAATGAAAACTTAGTCAAGCTTCTCAGAGCCGCTGGTGCAGAATTCGCAGAACCCAGGATGGACACGGTCCTACATGATGCGGTATCAGATGATAGGTTTCAGCGAGTCAAGATTTTACTTCTTGCCGGAGCACGAACGGACTGTCGCGATTACACGGGTAGTACGCCTCTGCACGTCGCCGCCCGCCTCGGCTCGGCGAGAGTTGCAAGATTACTGCTAAGCGAAGGCGCTGATCCATCACTACTTGATAATTCCGGCCTTTCACCGATCGCTATCGCCGAGCAACTGAAGGATACGGCTCTGATTGCACTGTTTGAGGAAAAGCTTCAACTGCGTCCAACGCAGTCCGGGAAGATGTGAAAATATGTAACGCAACCTGTTTAATTATTCCCCCATTACTTTGCGTGCGCGCCAACATTATCGAAAGGAAGAGAAACATGATAACATCCTCTGCGCCGCCACATTCATCCATCTCTGGCGCTGACGTTGCAAGTCAAACGCCACTCGCAGACTCGTGGCCCGACGACGAACGACGCGAAGACATCGAGACCGCAACGAGACAACACGTCGTGTTTGAAACGGCAATGGCCGTGCTCGCCATCATTGGTGCTATAGTTATCGCGTGTACGACTGCAATCATGTCGGTGATGAATGATAACGACAATAACGATGAATGCATGACATGGAAAAGGCGTTTGGAAACGTATGCGTCTCTTCGCGCGCCTTGACCTTGATGAGTGTGTGAGCGTAACCGCGTTTCAATATGCTAATAAAAGGCTACCGTAGTTAAATCACGTGGCACCAGTGAACAACAATGAAGAAAATGCACCGATTGAGCACGCGACGGCGACGAAAACTCCACCTAGAATGAGATTGTGCGCCAGCGCGCCGTCGTCTTTACTCGGAATACACGACGATTTGAGTACGTTTGTGACTTCAAAGACGCGGTGAGAAATACCGACGTAAATGTAAGAACACATGAGAAAGTTTAGTAATGGGTAGCCAGGGATGAGATCCATAAGCAGTTTCGGTTGTCCGTTCGGGACGTTCGATGTGCTCAACCAGATGTGAAACTGACAAATGTACGTCTCGAGCGTCACTTGACCACAAATGCAAAAGATTTCAATGTGATACGATCGAAGAGATTTTGTGGCATTGCGTAAAAATATGAAACATGTGAGTGGAATCCAGCTCGTGTACGGATGATATTTGTTGTACGCAAACTTATCCAAAGAATAGAGCGTGATAAACCACCAGTACAACACGGCGGATGACGCCGCAACGATCCCACCTTGATACATCATACGCTCGCGCAATGAACGCTCGTCAATCCATTTCATGACGGCTTCATACCTCGGATGCGCATACGCACAAATCATACCATAAATCCACACATAACGGTCCAACCCTGATCGAAAATGCCACTCGTGCAAAGCCGGAATATCTGGCTTAGCTGGGTTCACATATCCAAAAAGAAACTGAAACGGTCTAAATAACACATCGAACACGCCAGGGACCTCCCAGACTGCCGCGATGACAACAAATGACATGGCAAACTTAGCATAAATCCATTTTGGATCGTTATTCTTCTCCTTGAAAATAGCCAACGCGCCGTAGCATAACAGCGTGTAAAGCGTATGCATTGGACAAATATAATACAGCATGTAGTCATTCTTTAACACCACACACGTTACACATACGAAGAAGTTTAACCGCCACATCATCTGCGAGAACCGAATCGCGCTGAAATCCTTCTTGATGTAATAATACGAAAAGTTCCCAAATCCAGTCATCCACACATACGCCGCGATGAACACCCGAATCAAATTATACATCTCACCAGCATCGAAATAATGATAGAGCAAAAACAACACTTGCATCCATCCTTTCATTTCCTCCGTCTGCTGCCGATGCAGCGGCGCGGACGTCTTCGACTCTTTCAAAGACGTCTTCCAACCATACGCCGCCAGCGCGCAAAAGATCGTCGCCAATAAATCCCTATCATAACTCTTCTTTGTCTCTCGCACCATTCCCGAACGATCGCAAAACCAAAATAAGAACATTATCACCGCTAACTCGGCCCAGGCTTGAATCGCGCCTCGGCACGCACGTAACGCCTCCGGACGTAACGTCACGCACTTTATCCCATCGCTCTCGAGCAGCGACGCAAACGAAACCTCCTTCACCGCACCGTCGCGCCGACGCGGCGCCGTCGCCGTCGTTCCGCGCGCTTCTTCTATGTCCTCATCCGACTTCGCCATGGCTGTCAGTGGCACGTCCGCGCCGTCGCTCGCGCCCGCAGGGGCGGCGACATCCTTGCTCGGGGCCC
>Ga0222715_10001108_pt1 | contig 26464 bp, 30 predicted proteins | sample C33_9DmetaG_FD_165056 | JGI IMG/M metagenome (GOLD analysis project Ga0222715, IMG submission 165056) | Estuarine water microbial communities from San Francisco Bay, California, United States - C33_9D | ecosystem: Environmental > Aquatic > Marine > Unclassified | place: USA: California...
TGTCTTATACAGTATTTTCTAAGGATAGAAAATCATTACAGTTTCCTGTAATGTGTAATGGCTATGTTCACATTAAAGCGGCAGATAGTTTTAATCAAGAAACTACGGGTATTTGGGATTATGAAGGTCCGTTTACTTTAGAAATGTTAGTAACTCCATATGAAATTAATGGTAATCCTGTTACTGATAACGAGGCTAGCCAAAAAAGTTTGCCGAGAGATGCTACCTACGGCTTAACATATCTAAGTGCCGCAAGCAGACATAGTGTAGAAATGTGTCTATTTCACAATAATTACATTACAGTTTCGTTAGTTAATACTACTACTCAGGCATTTCAACAACCTGCTGAGTATTCAATTAAGTTTAGTTTAACAATTGACGGCACTACACAGACTTTAGAATCACCAACAGTATTTCGTTCTGAAGTAGTAGATAATTCATATTCTAACCCAACGGAATATTTTTATATTAATCATTTACCCGCCTATAAAAAATACGCTCAAATTGTTAGCATTGTGGATGCTAACACAATGACTATTGCAGATACTTCTGTATTGAATGCAAGCCAGCCTATTTATTATATTGACGGGGATGGGGTAATGCAAAGTAGTGGAACGATTGATACTATTACAGATGCTACAACTTTTGATATTGCCGGTGCTTCGACAAACAACTTTAGTGTTGGCGACTACATGTATATTCCCGTGGACCGTGATGTTCTCTATCCTGAAACGTCGCACCACCTCGCCGTATCATATGGCTACGGACGTATGTTTATTGCATTCAATGGGGGCATTGTAGCAGAACGCGGTCATGCAGGGGAGTTTCAATTAGACGCTTCAGATATCTACTTAGGACAAAACCCTAATGCCGCTACACCCCGCCTCACACAATTCATGGGTGAACTCCATGAAGTGTCGTATTTTAAGGGGCAGACAGTAAGTTTCAAAAGCACGAACTCCCTATCACCACCGTATAAAAACGCCCTGTTGTATTTAGATTTCGAGGAGGCTAGAATCAATGAGTAATGAGTTATACGTTCTCAATGAAGGGGTAAGCATTCCCACTTTAGGTGGTGCTACCTTCACACCCTCTAATCTGAGTCAATTAGATACCTCAGTCAATCCTAACCTTGTGTCTAATATCCCACAAGCAACGGCTGAAACTGCTGAAGGGTTGGTATCATTCTATGAAATCCATGAAGATGAACAGACTACTATGCGTAATCCTCTTTCTATCGTATCTTGGCCCACCCAATCGGGAAGCGCGTTAGATACATACGGTTCAAATGCCCATGAAACTCCCGGTTATAGAGTGGTATTAGAAACGGCCTCGGCTTTAAATCTATCAACTACTACTTATTACATTTTAGTTTATGCAGATAATATGTATAAACACCACTTTGCTAAAATTACAGAAGAAGTTTCCTATGAAGGGGATTTTAATACTTATGATTTTACACCAAGATTGAAGGAAAACATTCCTAAAAATACTAAGGTAATGATTTTCTCAGCACCTACAACCTCCCCTGTTGCATTGGCGTATGGCTTAATGAACGATGATTCAGGAACAGAAGAAAGGCACGATAGATATGTAAATGTTAGCCGCCCTACATTTTATTTCTTAGAAGGCGATTCACTAAAAGCAAATACCAAATACACGGCAGTTCGCGCCTATCACAATAATAACGATGGGAGTAATCAAAAGGATTACACCGTGTTTAGAACCGCTACTGAAACTTCTGATATGATTTTAGATAAATCATTTTACACTCAAAACGCAACAGTAAAGGATGCTAATAGAGATGATGATGATACTGATTGGGATAATACCCACTCATTTTTTGATTCTTGGACAAATGCGTTTTCTCGCTATGCTTCTCATCCGGGCGATTTAGACACTTATATGAAATTCATTTCCTCGCCGTTGAGAAACCAAACGGTTTCGACCCCTGTGGGGGTGAAATTAGACCGAAGTATTACCGCGAGGGGTAATATCTTCGAAATTGATTACATGGACCCAGAGCGGTTTCTAGACAAGAAAATTCAGGACATGGAAAATATTAAGATTTTAGAATTCATTGGTTCTGATAATATCAACTCCGAGCCATCATTCGCACTCCCCGGTGTATTTAACAACCATGATACAGACACGGATAAAATTGTAGTTACAGGATTGTTAGAAGGACAGGATTTATCTACTTTATTAGAAGACTCGGGTAGTTTTGAGTTTTTGTATATTGGTAACTATTATTATATTATTAGTAATATTACCTCTCCTGTTGGTGGTTCACAAACAATTACAATTACAGATAAGCGATTATATACATCCAACACATTTAGCGGCTCTGCAGTTGTAGAAAGTTTAACTGATGCAACGGGGTATAGAAGAAGAATTGGTAGTGTAGTTTCTAACATTGGTGTGACGCACAGTATTGATACAGAAATTAGTGGGTCAGATGTAATTAGAAACGATATTACTATTGAAACTTATGAAGCCGATGTTTATGATTTAGAATATATCGTTGGTGGAAATAATCAGGGTATTCAGTTATTAGTAAACAAGGGTGATAGACTAAATAGTTATACAGAATTACAAACAACACCTTCTAGTATTTTTAATTCAACAGGTTCATTATTAGATTGTATTAGAACTAATATTTCTTATAATAAGAAAATGGCTGAGGGTAGAGTCGAGTTTAAAGAAGTAGGAAATGACGGTGGAGTATTTAGACTTAAAATTTCTGGTAGGGACATTCTTTCGCAGTTATTGGGTAGCCCTGTAAATAAAAATTATACATATACAAATGAATACGTTTATTCAACTCTTATTCCCGGTGGAGATAGAATTATTGATACAGGGTTGGAGATTGATACAGGAACCGCCTTTGGTGCGAACACTATTACTGTAACTACTACTATTGGAAGTGAAGTGGCCTTTGGCGATGTATTATTTACATCTTCTTCAGGGGCCGTTCCCTTGGGTGTGGTGAAATCTGTATCAGGTAGTGTTATTACATTGTTCAAGGATGTTCATATTACAGACCACACAATTGGGGAATTAGCCCCCGATGATACAATTTATAGAGCACCCTATGGGTTTTTAGCAGGTAAATCGTTAGAAACTTATAATGGTTCCGTATATGATACTAAATCGGAAACTTATGTTAAGTTACCTAAGCCCACTACACTATTAGGTTCTGTTGATAAGGGTTTTATTTTTAATACAGGTAAGTATTATGAATATGATGGGAGTAATGTAATTGAGGGTGGAAACCTTTCTTCAGTTACATCAGCCAATACTGATAATGGTAATGCAATTGATAATCTAATTACTTCCGTTGTAACTAACGATGGTGTCCACGCAGATGTTCCTATTGGAATTGATATTACAGAACGTAAGGATACGATTTCTTCTATGGTTGATTTTGATATTCTAAACCAAGAAAGAGGGGAAAACCAAATTACATTTACGTTAGGGTATATTTCTCCATTGGTTTTGGGAAGAATGAGCGAATATGTAGAAACAGCGGACAAATTCTTGGAAGAATTAGCGGGAGATTATGTTAGTAGTTTTTATTTAATTAACGGACAGGGGTTACCCAAAGGTGGGTTTTTACATTTATTAAACAACGAAGTTTGTTCAACTACAAAAGGTCCAATGACCTTTACGGATATTATCGTAGATGATGGGGGTATGACTACTGTTTCCCCTGCGGTTATTTCTGATGCTCAATATGATTCTAGATTTAATCCCTCTATTTGGAGATATACGAATAAAACAAAGGGTGAATTCATTAATAGTATGAGAACAGTAGGAACGGCATCTCCTACAAGATTAACTAATCATAATGATATTTACCAAACTGGAACTAATTTTAATTTTTATCTTAGCGCATATAAGATGTGTGGAAATGAATATTTTATTCATAATCAAAATAGAGATGAAACCACATCTTATTTGATTGATAAACCCACAGAAATGTTAGGTATTAAACCAGCAGTAGGCTCTAGATTTTGGGACATTGATAGATACCCAGCATTTGCTAAAGATAGAGACATTTACGACAATATTGATACAGACGATATGTTAGAACATTATTCATTATATGAAAGATGGGATGATAAAACAGGGGCTTTACATTTCTTTTTGCCGGGAGATATTTACCCTGAAAGTCAAACCAATTGGAATAATATTGGATATGATAGCAGACCCCTTTCTGATTACTCTTTAATCTTAAAAAATAAAGAAACTACTGTTGGTAAAATGGGGCATAATACAGATACAGGAAATCCTACTCATTGGGACGGTGTTTCTAAGCATGGTAACAGATTAGATACTGATTATGCTGAAAGAAAAATTATTGACTATAATGGTGATTTAAATAGATTTAATATCGCTAGATTAATTGAATTAACATTTGATTCATATTTTAATGAAGTAGATTATGAAAATTATGATTTAAATAGAAACGCTACTCCCAATACTGACGAAATTTTAGCAGACACTTATACTACATTAGTTTATGGGAGCACCGGAGTTGCTTTGAATCATTTAAGAACAGGTAAATTTTATTACCCTGTTGAAGAAGATGCTACTATTGATATCCCTAATGCTACTATCGCACAAACTAATTATACCGCTAATAATGGTATTATTATGAAACTACCTGTTTTTATTGAAACTATAGGTAGCCCTCCCGTAACTACGGTTGAAGATAAATTTGTAGGTAGTAGATTTATTACAGAAACTCAAGTAGACTCATTTGAAGGATATCAATATATTCCCGATATGGATATGGTAATTTTAGATGCTAAAATTCATCCCGATTTTTATACTGATGGGGAAGATTTACAATCTATGCAAAATGCTTTCTTAGAAACGGCAAGTGTAAGTCTTACAGACTCAGGTGCTCAAGTTGATTTTAAAGGTTCTCCTGTAATAGACCAAATCCACGGTTTCCAAAATAATAACGGGTTTATGGAAGAGGGACAATCTTCTCTCACCTCTAATGGACACCTTAGAGCCGTTAGAGCATTATTTAAACCTAAACTTTCTAGTTCAGATTGGCAAGTTATTGATAATACAGGTGGAGTAGATTGGTCTACTCATTTAAAATCAGATGAAGCAGTATTAGAAATTGTTGTTGAAACTTCATCAGGCGGTTCAAGACATTGGATTCATTATTGTAATAATTTAACAGGTAATTTCTTATATGATTCTACTAATCAAAGACTTCATTATATTAAATCACATACGGTTAGTAAAACAGATACTACTAATTTTAGTCATTATCTTAAAATTGATAATTTTGTTACAGGGTCATTAGGAACTGAACTAATCCCATTAAGATTATCACAAAATTGTTTTTATGATTTTACACCTGAAAGAATTGTTTTTAATGCCTTGCTTGGAACATATACCAAAGTTCCCGGTAAAAATGAAACTTTTTCTTGGGCTTATGCTCCCGATGCTAAAGAAACAGATGGTGGTATTGGAATTCATGATAAAGAACACGTTAGGTCTATGTATGTAGTAATTAATATTGATGATAAAACTGCAAATAAAGATAAGTATTTAGTTTCTAGAACTAGGGCTGGGAATAACTTATATAACACCTTTGGTGATAATTACGACCAGACAGTTTATATTACAGACGGTGTTAATACTAATGAAGCATCCTTTTATAATATTAATACTGAAACATCCGGTTTATCAGTAGGTTATTCTAATATTAGAATTTCACCAATGAAAGCCATGAAAGGCTGTCCCTCAATTGGAAAAATCATTGAAGTTACTGTAAGCGACTTTAATGATTTTACACCTTCCACGGCCACCATCGCCGCTTCATTTGATGTAGTCTATGAAGCAGAAGAAATCGTAGACGATATCCTATCCTCAATTGATATTGACTACACCAAATCAACCGTTGGTAATGATTATTACCTATCTGCAAACTTTAATGGACAAAACGCCTATTCAGCAGCAAATAGTATTTTGCAATATGTGGATAAGAAATTATTTATCAATGGTAACGACGTAGTAGTAGTTTCTAACCAAGAAGATAAATTTTATCGTAATATTGAATTTAATGAAGATAGTAATGAATATAACATTACTTCAATTAAACGTGATAAATCATTGTTTGACGAATATAACGTAGTAGTAGTTTATGGCGACGGAGTTCGTTCAACTGCTAGAAATTATTCGTCTATTAAATCTCGAGGTAAGGAAATTACAAAAGAAGTTTATGATTACACGGTTTCTAATCAAACACAGGCTGATTCATTAGCCCAAAGTTTATTGAAGATTTACTCAAGGGTTAATGACGCAATTGAAATCCGTGTAGGTAGTGATATTCCCTTCCTTCAGCCCGGACATATTGTTTCAGTTTATTACCCATCAGAAGGTATTTATCGCGCTCCCTATGTAGTGCTTGAAACTGAGAAAAAGTTCGGAAGTCCGAGTATTATTAAATTAGGAGAATATAACAAAGACTTGGCTAATACAATGTCCATGTTACTTTCTGAAACACGCAATTTGCAAGGGTTTACAAAGAAAAAGGTATACGCTTCAACTATTACACCAAACATTATTCTAAACCAAGTTAGATTGAAATTCGTAAAGGCCGAGATTACAAATCTAACAGATACAACCACGTCCACAATTGGATTCGGTTACACAATCGGCTTTGATTCGGAGGTAGGACCATGATTACGAGAGATGGAAGAACAGACATAAAAGATTATATAGTTGGGAATTATACTAGATATCAAGTGGGAACGGGTGGTGATTCTACTAACCCTAACGCTTCTTCACTTGATTCACCGTTATTGACTAAAACCTCAACAGGTTTAGTAGTAACTTCAAGCGATGAAAGCACAATTGAATGGAAATTTACTTTACAAGGTTCGGCGTATATTGGCGAAACTATTAAAGAGGTTGGCATCTTTCATACTACTACTGACGAGATGCTACTTCGTGTAAATTATGATGGAATCGGACCATTAACTAGCACGGACGAAATTGAATTTGTAATTGTAGTGGAGGTGGACTGATGGCTTTAAACCCGGCACAGATTTCAACATTGACTAACGGACTTACTACCGATGGAATTATTGATGGCTCAGATAAACTACATTCAGGTATTCTAAAGGCTTTATACTCAATGAGTATGGGTAGTTATGTAGTATCATGTAATAACTTTACAGAAAGCACGGCAGGTGCATTTACATCTTATACATTAGGTGCTGAAATTGTATATGCCGTAAATGGTGATTATCGAGAATCAAATACAGATATGACTGTGGCTATTGCCTCTTCTGCTGATGCTACTTATCCTCGTTATGATTGGATTTACATTGATACCGATGATACGTTAAAGGTGAGAGAAGGAACAATTAGTGGTAGCACATCATTAGTTTCTGATTTAGACCTTGGGGAAGTTCCTATTGCTATTGTGGAAATTGCAGCCGGTAGTGCTGATAACGCGGCTCACAATGTTCAAATGTTAATGGGAATGACCGAATTACTTCAGCAACAGGTTACAAAAATTAAGGCTAGAACAGGCGTGGCTATTACAGCGGGAGATGCTCTATATGTTTATGATAATCATAATGCTAACACCGCTATTGTGGATATCGCTGATGCTTCTGATTCTTCTAAAATGCCTGTAATTGGATTAGCAAAACAAGACCTTGCTTCACAAGAAGAAGGCTTTGCAGTTGTTTTTGGTCTATTGAAGGGTATTGATACGGTTACTGATTTTGATTCTTCAGACGTTGGTGGAACTGTATATGTAGCATCAGGTGGGGGTTTAACTCCTGATAAACCAACAGGTGCTAGTGATTTGATTCAGAACGTTGGTATTTTAACTAGATATCACGGCAGTTCAGGTGTAATTTTTGTAACAGGTATTGGAAGAACAAATGACGTTCCTAATTTAGCCTTTGTAACCGCAGACAGTTCGGGCTTGGCTAATGGTAGGCAATTGAATGCGGGGACGGGAATTACTGTAACAGATAATGGGGCAGGGTCCACCATTGATATTACTAACACCGCGCCGGACCAAACAGTTACTTTAACCGATGGAACGGGAATTACCACATCGGGAACTTACCCTAATTTTACCATTACAAATTCAGCACCCGACCAAACGGTGAGTTTAACAGGTGGTGGGATTACCGCCATTACAGGTAGTTATCCTAATTTTACTATTACTTCAACTGAAGCAGATACATTAGATAGTGTTGTTCAAAGAGGGCCTTCAACTTCTAATTCTATTACAGTAGGTGGGTTAACAGATACAGGAGTTTTGATATTATCTAAACAAGCCGCTAACGGAACTTCATTTACACCCGGACCATTGTTAAATTATTCTTTATATGTTAATGAACCTAGTAATGCTATTGTAATGCCCGATGCAGCGGCTCATGATGGTATGGTTGTTAATATTAAAAATGTGGGGGCGGCAGCATTAACTATTACTCCCTTTGCTGGAAATACATTTGAAAATGCACAGCATCCTCTTAGTGACCAGAGAGTAGTAGCACCAAATACAATAAGTTTGGAAGTCTATGAGAGTATTACTTTACAGGCTTTAACTGATGCAGTATCCCCTCTTACGACAGGGTGGTATATTCACAATACAGACATACAAGGAGCGTCTTTACCTTCAGGTTTAATTACTTTAGAATACGCCGCTACTAATTTAACCACTACATCCATTTATAATACAGGACATACGAACATTCCTCTTGGAACTGCTTCTATTGGAACAACGTCGCCTATTACGGGGGTTGTTACTTTGCCCCCTGACCCTAATTTCCCAAACACAAGTCAAGGTTTTATTGTTGTTGAAGATGGGACATATATTGTTGAAGTCCGTGTGTCCTTATCGGGTTGGTCCCCCACTACATCAAACTTCTATCAATCCCGTTGGGTTCTAAATACTGCTTTACAGAATTGGGACGCAGGTGGTGAAATTGTTGGTGGTAACGGTCGAACATTACGTCAAGTGGTTACTTTATCAGCAGGGGACGAACTTGGTGTAACTACATATCAGAACTCCGGTTCCACAAAGAACACGAACACCGCTGAAATGTTAGTGTTTAGAATAAATTGAGGTGAATAAAATGAAAACAATACCAGAAGTGCTTATAGAACAATATCCTGATTTTCCCTTTCACGAATACGCTGTGGTAGTAGTATTAGGTGAAGAGTATTACTACAATGCTGAAGCATGGCCTGACGATTGGCCTGAACCTGCTCCGACATTAGAACAAATTAACCAATGGATTGCTGAAAGTTAAGGTTTATATAGTTGAATATATGTTGAAGGAATGTAGGTGTTACTATGGATGATGTTCAAAATCTTAGGCTTGATAATCTCGAAAACCGTGTTGATAAACACGATGGAATGTTAGAAAAGATGGCTGAGGCACAAACTGATATGATGATTAGTATTGCTGAACTAAATACTCAAGTTTCCACCGCCATTGAATTAATGAAACGCGGTGGTGTAATTTTAGTAGCCATTGTAGCAACAATGTTAGGCTTAGATGTAAGCACATTAGTATGAGGTGAAAATATGAGTGCTCAAAAAAATTCCTTTAACGACCGTATGATTAAGTGGACCGCCTTACCTGCGGTCTATCTTTGGCTTGCAGCAAGTGGAGCAGTAGTGGCTATGGGTATTCTAAAACCCGAAGTCGTATTAATGAACCTTGAAGGGTTTATCGCTCTTATCGCCATTATTGGTGGAACCGCTCAACCCGCTTTTGCAACCATGCTCGAATTATGGAAGAGCGAGCAACAGACTGAAACTGAACTTCACCCTGAAGTTATTCGCGCTAACACCGAGGCTATGGTTGCTAAGGCTGAACATGACCGTAGGGTTGAGATTATGCGTGTGGAGCATCAACATTGTTTAGAGCATGAGCGTCAAAAAGTGGAACTTGGTATTCACCCAAATGGACATTTAGATGGTGAGGAATGATGTGGTGGGATATTCTAAAAAGTCCTGTAATTGAATGGGAATTTTTAGGATATGTAAATACTGAAGACGATAATAATAGAGCAGTTATATTAGCCACTCTACCAAGTAAAAACCCTATCCCTATTAAAGTTTTATTTTACAGAAGGACAGGAGATAATACTTCGAAATATGAAAATCAAGAAGCCGAAGATTTTATTCCGGGAAACTCATTTGCTCCCTTTTTTGGGTTTAGATATGATGGGTATTTATTTAAACCTGATTCAATCAATCAAGTGGGCAGGGCAGGTAATTATAAAGAAGCCGCTAATTATTTGAATAAAAACGTTTTCTTAACTGAAGAAGGGGCGGTTATGAATAGGGATAAAACCAATTGGAGAACAATTAATAGAATTGCTAGAAGAAAGGGGGCACAATTACACCCTAGCATTGAATAGTTTACTAATATTTTTAAACCAAACTCTATTAGTAAACTAATATTAATTAAAATTAAAATTGCCCCAAACCGGCTAAAAAGCCAAAAAAAAGGACCCCGCCCTCCCCGAAGGGAAGACGAGGCCCAATTTTTACATTTACCACTCTACTTTCACAATTTCGTATTCCGTGCTATCTTCATCGAAATACCTGACCTCTTTATTCTCAACACCCATTTTCCATAGGTCGTAAGTCAATTGAGAATCGAGAAGACAATACTTAACTACATCTTCATACTTACCTTCAGCCCACCATTGGACCGCCGTTAGACCATCTGCACTTTTAGCCGCATCAAGATTAGACTTGGCTAAATTATCTAACTGAACACGCTTTCCTACTACTTCTGTAATCATACGACTTGTATCAATACAACGTGTATCTCTTTCTTCAAGATATTTGCGAACACAATAGATATCCATTGAGTCACGCAAAGCGGGTAAGTCAAAGGCTACAATGTTATGTCCTAACAACTTACCACCCTTTTCAAAGTGCTCATCTAAATCAAACTTTAGTTGACCTAAAGACTTGACTACCGCACCTTCAATTTCCATTGGTTTATCCACATAAACCGTTGCATTTTCTCCATCCCATGTAGTAGCACAAGAAACACGCCACATATGCGTATTTTCCCAACCACCAATGTCTGCCGCTGTATTCGCCGTTTCAATATCAATTGATAAAATTCCACTCATTAATATACCTCCGCATCTTTAATTTGGTCTACGGTATAACCATTTTTATACATTCCAAGAATACTATATAAATATTCTTCCTGAATAAAGTTAATCAAAATGTCTATTAAATCCATCTTATCTTCTTCTTCTAAGAAAGTTCTTAGTTCAAGTAATGTCTTACCTTCAAGCATCCTTCTTCCTCCTAATTTCTACCTTTTGGTTAATTTTCTTTTCTTCGAAAAGGTGTTCGACTTCAGGCCATTCGCGGTAAAACGAAGGGCGTGATTTTTTCGTCACCTCCATGTAATTCTTAATCAATTGGGTTTTCTGAACCCACCCGTTGCTCTTCTTTGAACACTTATCATAAACTGCAATAATAAGACCTTCCTTAGTCTTTTCCTTGATACGTCTTGGCGACTTCTTTAGAGTATCGCTAAACCAAGTTGTAATAGAGTCAAAACTCCGGTCAGTCAAAATTCGTGCTTGGTCTATGTGTCTAACCTCAACAGTAGTGCTACGTTCTGCAATAGCACAAAGGGTAGCGGCTACACACATATTGTTAATTGTGTTCATAAGAAAGGTGTTAAGAGCAACAAAAATATGCTCGGGGAAACCCTGCATATATTTTCGCATTCCTTTCCAAATAACCTTTAGTCGTGTTTTTGCATCGGGGGAAAATACAACCACCTTACGACGGTCGCCTACTTCGTTCAAACGATTCTCCGCCCAAATATATGTATCATATAAAAGTTCAGCGAATTCTCTTTGAATGGCCGTAGCCCCTTCATCTTCTCCACCTACAATTTCTCCCACTTGGTCGAGATATTCTTCCTCCATTTGCTCCTTTAGAGATTCAGGAACTTCACGGACAAAAAGCCACATACGTTGGAACACACCCTTTGTTAGAATAACTCTTTCAAGACCTTCAGGGGGAAGAGTAGTTGCCCACAAACTTCTTTGGCAATCTACTACAAGGTCTTTACCCCATTCAGTCAAACGCTTCTTAATCAAGTGTGTATCAGAATCAAGACGATTCATAAACTTCTGAAACATCATCACAGTATCTTGTTTGTGTTGGGACTCCTTGAAGATACCCGAATGTTCAAACTCGTCAAAAGCAATAATCCCCGAACCAAACAACGCGCCTTCAATATCAATATCAATAAACTCGGGAATTGGGTCACCGTTAATATCCAAGTTTTCATCACCACGAACCCAATCCGGATTCTTTACGTCAAACTTCTTTGTGCCGAGAAGTGCTTGGTCCGTAAATGAGTCAGGGTTTTGAAGATTGAAATTTTTCACACCTGAAAGGGGGCCACGCGGGGGGTTTCTTGTAAGCGGGTGTTCGTTGATTAGACGGAAAAGATTCTCCCATACGGGTTGCAAAAAGTCAAACATTGTAGTCTTACCACTACGAGCAGTTTGAATCCAACAGTAATGAATCCTTGGGTCGAGAGCCAACCTCCCGATAGGAACCCTAACGATATCTTTTAACATCTGCCCAAGAGTTACATAATAAGCCATAGTTGCGGGGTAATCATTATACAATGAAAACTCCGTAACCACATCTGTCCATTCTTGAACTACGTTGGGTAATTCTGTTCTTTCCGGTCGTGAATCATCTACGAAATTATCGAAGTCTAATTTTTCTAGAGCCTCGTATAACTCCCATTCATCCACGTCTAAATCTTCTGCCATTAGTATTTCACCTCATTTTCTGAATTTAATGCTTCAATAATATTAGAAGCAGTTGTTTTACCTATCTTTTCCACCTTACATAGTGAGTTATTATCTTGCATAGCAATTTCTAACACGCTAAGATGTTCACTAAGAAGGGCTTTAGCCTTCTTTGGTGTGATTCCTTTAATGCAACACAATAAATCAACTCTCACATCGTCTGTGCGAGTCTTTTTAGGGAGCATTTTAGTCATTTTAAAGTCTTTGTTAGCGTGATAGGCACACGCAACAATGAATTGAGCCGCAGTATCGGCATCTAATACCCAATTTGTCTTAATTTCTGTATTTAAACCAATAGAAGACAACGCCCCTAAGAACATTTTCTCTAATTTTTGTTTCCAGCCCGGAATATTTGTCCTTGTGTGCTTCAAATATGCTCCCACATCAGACAATCTTCCATAAACTAACAAAAAGTTACGTTCATATGAGTCTTCCATGTTACTTAACTGATTAAACACTCTTTTATTCCTAACCGAAGCCAAAAAATCTTCAACAGACTTTGATTCAATGCAAATATTACCAATAACATAGTCGCCAACCTCAAGATGTCTCTTTTCGGTCTTCACATTTGCTAATTTTGCATACCTTTCCACCGCATCGGAGAGAACTGAGTCTTCTCTTAGGTCAATTAGAATCATTCTCCTTCCTCCTTCGGGTATCTCCAACATTTACCTACACAGTAGCCCTTGCTAATTAAAGTATTGCATGAAGGGGCCATATGTCGCTTTCTAATCACATAATCTGTAAATTTGTGAGTTTTTGTAGCGTTGTAGTCAATCCAAACATCTTCGTTATTTGCAATCGTCTGAATCTCTTCGCAAATAATGTTTGTAATATCATCCAAAGCATCGCCACTAACCTCACGGGGTTTACAAGTAAGACCGTTTTCTGCGATAACTAAATCAGAAAGCAATTCATTATACCATTGAACTAAATAATGTCTCGCTTCGTGTCTTGGGTTCTCAGTCATAATTGCAGACCTTAGACACGGGATAATAGGTAATACGCCCGGTGATTCAACTGATTCGATTTCTACTTCGGCCATACGCATTTCCTTAACTTCCGGCCATTGAACAATCTTTTCACCATAATACTCAGGTTCAATTTTTCTTGGGCGTTTAGACACCTCTAGAACGTGTTCTAAGGGCTTTGAAAGGTCTTGGGTAGTAAGGACTACCGAAAACCTTTTTGCGCCCATATGATAGGTGTTCTGAACCCTTCTAAGACGAGCCGTGTTAATCACCCTATTATCAAGTCTTGGTGATTTATAAACTACATCATGACAAATATCAAAGAAGGCTTTTACCTTTCGCAAATCAAAGGTGCGCTTCCCGTAAACAAAGATGTAAAACCCTCGACCTGAGAAAGCCATTGTGTGTTTTAAGTCTTTTTCTAATAACCAATTGTGCAACCTTTTTAAATCTGTGTATGCATCCTCAAGACTTTCTTCGCCATGCGCGTCAATGTCTAAAAATAAACGGTCAATTTTAACTGTGTGCTCTAACCCTCGATTATGTGAAAATTCATCGTAGTCATATACAGATGTGTATACATTCATTTTACCATTATAAGCGCGAATAAAATTAATGTAATCATCACGGTTTTTAACTACTACACGACGCGGTTGAATCGCTGATTCTAAATGGGAACCCGCCCACATTTCTCGAGGAAACTTCATCTAAATCACCTGTTTTGTGTCTTTCTTAATTTGTTCTTTTAACTCTTCTTTCGAAAGAGATTTCATCCCCTTTTCAAATTGTTCTTCAAGAGGGTCTTGCACTTTTGGGGTTTCCTCTTGCACTTGCATAACAACTGCCGCCTTCTCTAAATTTTCTAAAATTAGGGGTCTAATTTCTCTTGCAAAATTAGTTTTAAACATTTGTAGAATTTCAGAATACATACCTGTTGATTCTACTAAATAACTTAAACTATAATCGTAATTACTAAGTAATTCGTCAAGTGTTTCATCGAGTTTCATAACCTCTCCAAAAGTCCACGGACGATTGAGTAATTGCACTACTAAATCCTTTTCAGAAGAAATCATAGGTATCTCCACCACCTGCGGCTTCACAATTTTTATTAAACCCGCACTTATCACACTTCTTCCAAAAATACTTGTAGGGGAAGTCTTGTGTAAGATATGCGTCTACAAGTTTACCAAGTGAAGCCAAAACCGAAGTCATTGAACGAGGTTTTACTTCTTCAACGTAAAGATAATTGCTAGCAGGGTAAAACCAACCCCAATGGGTAATACCAATAGCGGGGTCAAGACCTGCGGCAATTAGCGTTTCAGCCGTGGATTCTTCAAATAACAATTGATAGAAAGCCATTTCTTTACGCATCATTGTCTTTTTGCTATCCTTCCAAGCACCTGTCTTAAGTTCGAGAGGAATGTAGCCATCATCACCAATAAAGATACGGTCAATAATTCCCTGAAGATGAACGTTCACACCATTAACTACAAACTGTGCGTCCAATTGAACCTCATTACCCGATGGGATAAATTGGTCTATTGTGCCTTCAGTAATACATTCAAGGAATCTTTCTGCATTCCAAGCCGACATAGCGCGGTAAATATCCCTTGACTCTTCATCATCACCTTCAGGGTAATAATCCCTAAAGTGCTTTACAAGCATAGATTGGTCGTCAATAAACGGCATCGCCTTTTCGATATCAACTGCCTTCCAAAAGTCTTCTTGAGCGTTATGCACCTTTGTTCCACGAATCATCGCCTCATTAACTTCTTGTTTTACCTTACCCTTACCAAGAGGATTGTAATTCATCTCGTAAGAAGCGGGGCAGAAGTTAAATGAACCAAGAGAAGACTTTGTAATTTTAAGGACAGGTCCATCTTCTGCATCAGGGTTCCATTGATATGTAAACCCGTTATTCAAATCCTTTTCGCTCCATTCTGTTACATACGTCATTTTCATTCCTCCAATATTCTTCGAGCAAAGGCTACTGCTACCTTTTTACATTCACTACAATGTAGTTCAGCCTCAACGTGTTCTTCTTTTTCGTTCTTAAAAAGCACACGCTCTTTTACTGTTTTCCAATTATGTTCACAATTCATTCTTCTTCCTCCATCAATCTTTCTAGATACTGGATACTTTTTCTAACCTTTTCGATTTCGTGTAATACATCACCAAAAATACATTCAACCAAGAATGAAAGTTCATTCTTTTCTACTGTCCAAAAATCTAGTTTATCGGACATATCATTTGCACAAGAACTACACACATCCATAAACCATTGAATATCCAAATTTCTAACAGTCATTCTTTCGTGCATCAATCTCATTCTTTCATACATGCTCATGCTTTCATCTCCTTTAGGTTATCAATTAATTCCGAGGCTTCTCCCCTTGTTAATGTTTCAGTTACGCTATCAATATCTAGTTTGTGGTTTTTCTCCTTACACAGTTTCTTGATGTATTCAATCTGTCTAAGGGTTACGGGTCCATCGGGATTCTTAACGGTTTTAGAACCGCCTGAAGAATCAATGGCTTTACGTCTAAGTGACGCAGTAGTTTCATCGTGGCAAACACGACATACTTCAATTACGTTAGAACGTGCATGAATAAGGTATTCTCTTCCGAGGTCGCGGCATCGTCCTTGAGAAATAATATGATGCCATTCAGTTTCACCGGGAGTTAAACAAATAGAACACGTTCCGGTTTTAACCCAAAACTGTCTTTCTTTCTTAACTACTCCCAATAAATCGGAATCAATTTCCTTAATCATATCTTCTAGTTTCTTTTTACGTTCATATAATTGAATCATTGTTTTAACATATGTTCCTTCTTTCTTTCCCATTTTACCACCACTTGTCTAATGACCGTTGATAAATGTCTTTCTTAATTAACCCAATAGGTAAACCCAAACTTTCAAAAATTAGTTCGGATTTATTGATAACTTCTGCTTGAGCGATGAATTCATAATCAGGAGTAAATTGTTCCGCTTCTTCAATTCTTTTGAAAGCGATGTAATTTGCTTCTTTCGAAACTCCGTCAACTAAATAATATTTTTCATCTAAATCTGAGTTATCCATTCTCATAAAGAAATACGAATCTCCTTTCTCAATCTTACCGTATTCCTGTTGATTGTAATAAACAATCCCTGCTACTCCACCTGCGATGACTTCATAATCTTCAAGATTTTGACGTAGGCGTGAACGCTTGATTACCTGTTTCAAATCAACTTCAGCCTTTACAATCTTTGCATAGGCTTCGTTGCAATACTTAATAATCTTGTCTTCATCTTCAAAGAGCGAAACCATCTTAAGAAGTTTTTCCTGATATTCCTTAGCATAAGGTGTTTCGTTGCTCTTTTTCATTTCAAACCCCATTACGAAGAATTTGTTTTCTTCTAAGAAATCGCCATCTTTCCAAGAAAGCCAACCGCAGTAGCGATTCTTTTTCTTGGTTAGAAAGAACTTCTCAGCAAACTTTTCAAACTCGAGTTCCACGGGGTCGCGGAAGACCTCGCGGCTAATGTAATGGTTAAGTTTCTCTCTCAATTGGTGAGCGTCTTCAACATCGCGGACCTTGATAAATACGGAGTCTGTGTGTCCATAGATAACTTCGTAGCCGAGTTCCTGTGCTTTGAAAGCAGTAAGACGCATAGCACGTCGAGCGGAAGCAGTAATAGACTTAGCCATTTCCATATCCCCCCAACCGTAGCCGTCTTTTGCTAGAATTCCATAGAAAGCATTGACGGCTCTTTTTGTAGCCATTTGCGCTGAGTTCCACTTTCTCTTCTCTTCATCTGTTGTAGCCTCCTTCATCAATTGTTTATATTCTGCACGAAGGTCCATCATTTCCATAACAGCCTTAGGTAGCAAACCTACACGCTCTTTCTCAAAATGAATATCAGGTTCACCTTCAAAGTGAGCGAGGGATTTAGGCGTATTCCACCAAATAGGATAGCCTTCAGAAGATTTCGTTTCCCAAGAAATGTTATTGCTAGCCATCATCGTTGGGTAAAGAGATTTGAAGTCAAAAATTGCTACGTTTTCGTGAAGCCCAAATGTTTTGTAATATCTTGGGTCCATAACGAAAGCCGCTTCGAATTTTTCTTTATTACCCTTCACACCTGTTGGTGGAATCCAATCGGCCTTTCGCATGAAATACATACCACCCATTTGAGAGTTGTGGTATGTATTCCCGAATGGGCAGACAATTAGCCGTTGAAGGGCCATTTGATTTTCTGAAACATTCATCACTTCATCAATCTTTACACACAATTCAACGTCTACCATAGCATAGTCAAGATAAGTCTGCGTATCTTCTAACCATCCTCGCTCATAAAACTCCTGCCCTTCAAACTTTTGGGACACAATCTTCTTTTGACCCAAAACTCGAGATGAACAATAATCAAGAGAAAGTGAGGGTAAGGTTCCCATTTGTGAGTCAATCCAAAGACGCTCGAACCTGTCCATTAAACAAACAGTCAAACGACCGTCAATTACTTGGTCGCTATTGTAATACTTATCTCCCTTAAAGTCAAAACTAAATTCTCTATTTCCTTCATCGTCTTTCTTATAAAGGTTTTTAATTTGTTTTAAGGGCGACATTTCTAATGGGTTAAGACCAACTGCAATCATTCTGCGAATGATGAAAGGAATATCGTATCCCATGATATACCAACCAAGAATCATGTCGGGGTCTTCCTTTTTAATCTTACGAAGGAAGTCCCTGAACATATGTTCTTCAGAAGTATAAATACTAAGGGTATATCCTTCCGCTTTTAATTCATGTTCATGACCTTTAGGAAACCAAGTCATTACAGTATATTCATTTGTATAGTTATCATATAAACTGAGAACCGTAACCTTGCCGTCATGTTCACCGCCTACTTGAGTTTCAATATCAAAATACCACTTACGCAGTTCGTATTCCGGAATCTTAGTCAAGCAATCAAGGGAATACAAACGGGTGATATCAACGTCTGCTTGGTAGGTTTGAATGGCTTTGTTATGAAATGCTTCCTTGAGGTTATATCTAACCATTGGGTCTTCATAATAAATCCTGTAAAGTGTATCACCTTCGAGATTTTTCCATTCACCGACTTCCACTTCAAAATTATAAGCCTTGTCGTTACCCCATTTATCCTTTGAAACAATTCTGTTGCTCATAGTTAAATTAGATAAGTCCGTAGCCTTAACATAGAAGTAAGGTTTAAAATTTACTTCTTGGGTCATTCTCTCCCTTTTCGAGTTCCTGTATCTCACGGCTACTCTCTTCGTCGTCTTGTTGTAATCTATAATCATATTCAATTCCACCTATTTCTATTCCATCACCACTAAGTTGCTCTTGAAAAGCATACTTTAGTGTTTCGATAAGATAGGGGGGTGAATCCCATCTTTCGTCTGTATCAATCTCAATATGAAGAATTAGTTTCATACCAATTCCTCAGAAATTAGAAGAAGGACTAAATAACCCATTAGGTCTAAAATCGTGTCCTTCTCGTTCTCAATCTGCATATTCCCACGAAACATGCGATTGAGTTTATCATCAATGCGAATGCGAATACCTTCAGAAGCCTTACCTTTACTAAAGATACGCACGGGGTCAAGCGCAGAATTTCCATAGGAAAGATTCTTCGCATGAAGCATCGCTTGAATTTCGTCTAATACTGCTTGCACTTTATCGTTAAAATTATTCTCCATTATTACACACCTCTCTTGAGAGACAATAGGTAAGGCAGGTTTCGCAATAAGACAGTCCTACAAGGGAAGCAATAAGGTCAACAAATTTTGTTTCACGGTCTTCCATAACCCAAAGGTCTTCCTTTGTATAATCAGAAATAGAAGAGCGGATTACTGAAAACGCCTTACGCATTCCATTCTTACCATAATCTCCATAACTCTTAACAATCATCATCATCATCTCCGAGTAATTCATTACCTACGGAAACAACAGACCAAGCCGCGATTGCCCATAACAACCCTAACATCATTCTTCCTCCCTTACTTCAAGTTGGGCTTGAAGAAGATGTCGTAGCATTTCTCTTTGACCCATAGCAAACGCTAGATGAATCTTATTACTATCACCATAAAGTTTTAGGAATAATTTTTCATCTTTGTTCATCTCATGTAGCATTCTATCAATATTTGCTTGAATAAATTCAATTGTGTCTATAATATTCATTTTAATCACCTCGCGTTCTCTCGCGGAGCGCGTAAGATTGTAAGTGCTTGAGTAGCAAATACAATCGGTCTTTCGTCTTCGTATAGAATAACGACTCTATCTTCACCAACGGCCTTTAGGATATTACCAATAGGTAGGGAAACTTCCACAGTAGCCGCATCCCCGTTGTAATTTAGGGGAGTAATATCTGTTGAAACTGACTGTCCACGTTCTTCAGAAGATACGTTGAAATCACCATCGTTAAAGTCAAGTTTAAAAACTGAGTTACCAACTTTTTCAGCCAAGTTCATAGCAGGGATAAGGTCTTCAGAATCAACCTCAATCCAAGTAGACATTGAAAGTTTTTCAGTAACCTGAGTTTCTTCACTTGATGTAATAGAACGGCGAGTCATGTCTTGTAGTTTTGAACGTGCTCGAATAACCATATTCATGTTATCAATACGTTCAAGAACGGGAATAGTTACAATAGAACCGTCAATACTCATTCGTAGTGTGTTTGTATCAGCGACAATTGTTACATCGTTATCGCTAAGATACTTACCCAAAATATCTGTATTGATGCTAACACCACCGGCAGTTGCATTTTCAACACGGTGGCGATAGACTACATAAGTAGCAGGGTCGCCGTTGTGAAAGTATAACATATTTTCCGTTGCAGTAATGTATACCTGATGAGGCAGACCTTTCTTTCCTGCTGACATACCTTGATTATATTTACCATCAAGACAGACAATTTTTAGGATATTCTTTAACTCTTTACCATTAATTGTAAACTTCATATCATCACCTTTTTAGGCTCATAAACACTAAGATAATAGCACCCCTAATCAAAAACGTATTACTCAGAGAGTTCCGTCCTTGATTTGAGAAAGACCGGACCAATTAACAGACCCGTCCTCATTTTCAAAAATTGTGAAGGATTGTCCCTCGTTTTCAGCATTCGTCTTACTCTTGACGACCTTTGCGTGTAGTTTAGTATTCTTTCCACGCTCTTCTCGAGAAGTAATGATGTGCTGATACAACTTTGCAGTTGTAGATTTTTCCCAATCTGGCTTCATTCCAACCACGTTAAAACCATCGTGAAGTTCTTTCATATGTGTGATAAAGAACTTGTGACAATTTAGTTGGCAAGCCGCCTTAAACAAACGTTGGTATTCTTGGGTCCGAGCAAACCATTGTGTCGGAACCATCTTCACCTTATCTGCCGCTCTTGGGTCGCCGCCCTTAACGTGATTAAGACGAGCAATCATGTTTGTAGTATCCAACCATGTATCAAGCCCGTCAAAAACAATTGCCTTAACCGCTTTAACTTCGATAACTTCATCATCAAAAACAATCTGTTTTGTCTGAATTGCTTCACGAACCATTCCAATAAAGAATCGCGCCATATCTGCGGTAGCCAAGTAATCAACGGTCATGTCGTCTTTGTAAACGTGGGGGTTATAAATAAACACCTTGTCGTCTGAAGACCAATGTTGTCGCCAAGTAGGTTCTGCACCTTCGTCAAAGTCGAGGACAAAAACCCAATGAGTTTCCTTTTCCTCTTCTGTTCGACAGTCAATAGCCATACCTGTTTTTCCTGTGCCGGGGTCACCCGAAATACCACAGATTAGATAGGCAGATTCTTGCTTTAGCAACTCTCGACGTTGTGTAAACGCCTTTGCTTTTGCTGCTGCAAAACTGCTTGCTTCATCTACATTCTTTACTTCTTTTAGACCTTTAGCGGCCATTCCTTTACTGCTTGTAATTCCCATTTTCATTCCTCCTTAAATTCTTCAATTAGGGTATCTAGTTGATTTTTGTGCACAATGCGTGTAAACATCTTTCCGCTTTTCATGTGAAAGCGAACAGAATATGCCTCCCCGCCATCGTGCTTCCACTCGATAGACTCAACCTCTTTCATATCGAGCACGATTTCATTCATTTTAATAATCATTTCTATCACCTGAGGTTGGGGCTTCGCACCCCATTGGCCGTCATTTTGCTCACGACTAAGCGGAGTTTAGCCTCAGAAGAAATCTACTTCGTCAGCGTTTGCCTCCGTAATGCCTTCAGGTGCGCCAGTTGCATTTCGCGCATAAACACCATAAAGGTTGATTGTTACGGGGTTAAACTCGCCATCAATAGGCATCCCGTCTTCATCGCGCTTTTGTGTTTGGTTTGTGCGACCTACAACGATAACATCTGAACCTACACCAAAGTCAATTTCGACTCCTTCAGGAATCCAAATCGGTGTGGATTCAGGGATATCCTCGTCGGAGAAACCGTAGTTTGCGTCAATGGGTTCAACCCACATAACGCGGTTTCCGGTCTTCTCATTCGGAGTTAGATTCATTGAAGTTACGATACCATCTGTAACCACAAGACGTGTTCCCTGCTTCTGTTGAATCTGTTCGTGGAACGTATCAAGTTCCATCAAATCAGCGAGATATTCAACCATGTGTTCTGCAATTGCTTCCTCATAATCAACAGAAGAAACATCGAACCAACGCTCATCATCCTCATCGAGTGTATCAATGTATTGGATAGAAGCACGGGTCTTACCCTTGATACCATAAATCGCATTTCGTTCCTCGTTAAACATACCGTAAAGACTGAGAGGACGGAAGGTTTGAACACGGAAGTTCTTTGCATCATCGCCCTTCAATTGCACAGTCCAAAAGCCGGTATCTTCTCCAACCTTACCACCAATGAAATGAGCGCGAACAACCCATTCTTCAGAAGGTAGTGGCTTACCGTAATTCTTGTTTGCATCACCGGATGCCCAAGCCTTTACTGCATCAAGAGGAACAATCCAACGGTCTTCTCCTACTTCCATAGCAGAACCGGGGATTTGTCCTACAACCTTTGTTTCCCATTCATCATTGTGATAACGCGTTGCTTCGTAATCACCATCAGAATTGACTTCAACGAGGGCAACCAAACCATCTTCAAGAGTTTGATTTTCGTCCGCATTGAAACGAGATAGAACGCTCTTACGCTTCCACTCCATCATATCACGAACACCTTCAACGGCTACAAAATAACCAACACCTGTGCTTCCATATCCACCACCCGTGGTTCTTGCACCTGCAATACGTCCACGGGCAAAGTTACGGGTAAGAACAAGTGCGGTCAATTGTGCACGTTCCTCCGTTACGTCAAGGGAATTGCTCAAAGCAATTTCCTGAAACTTTTCGGTCATTTCATCTTCAGTCATTTCTAGCCTCTTGGCTAATCCATTCAATTCTTTTCTTACTCGTTCTAGCATTTTCAATCCCTGCCTTTCTTTCACTTTACCAAATTCGCTACAAACCAATTCACAAGAACTTTGGGGGTCACAGAACGCGACCTCCATTCCATTTCTCCTACGCTCGCTACGACCTTAAAGGATTGGGTGTTATCCAAATCCATAGACGTTACGGCTTGTAGGAGTTTAGCACAAATATCTGTTACAGAATGTCCACTAAGGACTAGTCGCTCCAAGAAGGCCACGGCCTCCTTTGGCTTTGATTCAATGTTCTCAATACAACGAACATAGGGAACAAGACCTTCTGAGTTTAGATTCTTAGGAGATTTACCTGAGAAAATACAAGCCTGAAGTTCGTTAATTGCACGGCGGAAATCACCACCGGAAATGTCCACTACTTCACGGACCAATGTATCATCAAAGTCTGCTCCAATAGATTCAACAATACGACTCAATCGTTCAACCTGCACTTCTGCAGGAATTGGTTCAAGCAAATAATTTGCACACCGAGAACGAAGTGCCGAGTCAATTGCGTAAGGGTCATTTGCAGTAATCACAAACCGGACGTTTTGATAACGCTCCATAGTGCGCTTTAGTGCGCGTTGTGAATCACGGGTCATACCCTCGATTTCATCAAGAAGCACAATCTTAAACTTAGAATCAACGTAAGACTTATTGCTACAAAAATTGCTAATAGTCTGACGAACTGTTTCCAAGCCTCGGTCTTGTGATGCATTGATTTCCAAGAAGTCGTCGCGCTTTGCATCACCAAGGAAGTGATTTCCAAGAACGTGAGCAACGGTTGTTTTACCAATTCCGGGCCGTCCGTATAGCAATACGTTAGGCATATCACCCCTCTTAATCCACGATTCAGCATCGGCTACAAGTTTAGGTTGCCCGATAACTTCTTCAATTACATTCGGTCTATATTGTTCTGTCCAATTCATGTTCATTCACCAATCACACATTCTGCCGTTAATACGTAACCTGCTACACTTACGGCGGAGCGTAGCGAGGAAATAACCACCTTAGCGGGGTCAATAATATGGGATGCTTTATCCCAAGAAGTAATCTCTCCTTCTGAGAAGACGGGCACGTATTTTCCCGCCTTCTTTACCAAAGCCATATTGTCTTCAAAACTAGCGTCATTGTAATTAGACATAATCTTACAAAGGGGAGCCATCAATGCAAATCTAATCCAAGAGGGCAAATCCTTAGAAGCGGCCATGTTAGTAAATAATGCACCACAACCGGGGACTACACCTTCTTCAAGAGCGGCCCGTGTTGCATTTAGCGCATCATCTAAGCGGTCTAATTTATTCTTAATCTCTTGTTCTGAAATACCAAAGACTTCAATAATAGCGGCCTTAGCATTTAGTCGAGCCAATCTCGAGTTATGTTTTTTCTTGTAAAACTCGTTTTCAGCAAGGGTCAAATCGTCTGCAATTTCACTAATACGAATCTTGATTCGGTCGCCTTCGTAATCAATAAAGGTCGTCTTATCATTTGTAATAATAACTTTTCCAACAGTAGCCATTTCTTCTGCTGTAATATCAGAAAGACGCATACCAATTTGTTCATTGAAAAAGACTGACCCTGTAATAGCGGATAAGTCGCCAAGTCGCTCATCCTGCCAAAAAGAAATATCTTCTGCCTGCACTACACACATTTGGAAGTTTCCTGATGATACGTTAATAGCAACAGACTGAAGGGCCACACCCGAGATTTCCCGACAAACTACAACCAATGGTTTCTTTTCTGCCTGAGAGATTTTGATAGCCGGAACCAACTCTTCAAATGATTGAATGCTAGCGTTGCTAACCAAAACAAGCGCGTTTTCCATTACAGTCTTTGGGCCTAAAATCTTCTTGAAAACGGGGTTAATATATCCTTTTTCACATTCATATCCATCTACAATAGTTATTGAATCTTCACCTTTAGCAGAAGGTTCAACAGTAATGATACCTTCCTTACCTACTTCCCTGAAAGCATTAGTAATAAGTTCAGCCAATTTTGCATCTCCGTTAGCGGAGATGGTAGCCACCATTAAGATTTCTTCATCCTTAGTAATAGGGGCAGTTAAACCTTTAATAGACTTGATAATCTCTTCTGCCGCTTCTTCTAACTCACGTCGAATTTCGGCACGGGGTTTCTTGCTATTGGTTACTTCATTGAACCCGTAGCGAATAAAAGCATCCGCAAGAACGGTGGCGGTTGTAGTCCCATCACCTGCTTGTTCTTGTGCTCTTTGTGCTACTTCAATGAGAAGTTTAGCACCCGCATATTCATAGGGGTCTTCAAGGACAATATGCTTTGCAATTGTTACACCATCATTCACAACCAATGGTGCAATATCACCCTGTCGGTTGATGATTACGGATTTAGTAGCAGGGCCAAGTGTGCAACCTACTGCATTAGCAACTTGTTCAATACCACTTCGTAGGGCATCACGCGCTTCCATTCCAAACTTCATGCTACCACCGCCAAAATTTCAAACAAGTCAAGGGCTACATAATTTACATTATCCCATGTAAATTCGAAACCATCCTTGAATACGACTCTATCACCTGTATTAAATCCTGTGTTAGAATCAACCACGATACCAATATAAGGTTGAGGGGCATAATAAATACCATCGCGGTTTCCTTCATCCTTTCTTACAATTGTAATATTCTTTGTTGCTTTAATCATTCTTCTTCCTCCAAGTAATAAATTCGCTCAAATGCTTCAGTAAGTAGTGAGAAAAATATAACTAACCCAATCAATACCAATAGTGGGACAATGCTCAATGCATCACCCCCCAAAAGATTACAACCAATGTTACAATGTTTACAATTGAAACCGAGATTGCAATTTGGTTAGTCGTATGTAGTTCATCTTTCATCTTAACTACCTCTTGAAGCATTGTTTCTCCTAGTTCAATCAAGTTTTCCATATCTTCTTTCATATTCTTTCACCGCCTCTTCAGGGCTATAATTACTTTCGTATAATTCTGCTAGCACTTTCATGCTAATTTTATGGGTCTTCGTGCTATTCCACACCCATGCGACCCACACCGCATAGGGTATTCCTTCGCCTCTTCTCATAGGAAATCCTCCAATGTTGTCTTAGTAGCCTTCCTTTTTGAAGGTTGTTTCTTCTCCTTTTTGATACGCAACACCTTACATTCTGCCTCATCAAGTTTCGACGCCGCCCACTTTGCA
>Ga0222715_10001110_pt1 | contig 26441 bp, 54 predicted proteins | sample C33_9DmetaG_FD_165056 | JGI IMG/M metagenome (GOLD analysis project Ga0222715, IMG submission 165056) | Estuarine water microbial communities from San Francisco Bay, California, United States - C33_9D | ecosystem: Environmental > Aquatic > Marine > Unclassified | place: USA: California...
GCACTTATTAAAGAAAATTTTCAAATAGAAGATACATATTACATTCCTAAAATATGGGATGGTAAAAAATTATTAGATAGTCATGTTGATACTGTTGTTGCTAAAACAGAAATTATTAAAGATCATTATTTAGATCAATGGGGTGCGGTAGCTTTTGGATCAATGAAAGACGATACTCTTACAGTAGATATACAAAGCGAATTTAATATTAATATAAAAGAAAATGGTGAGTGGAGAAATACCTCTGATGGTGAAGGTTTAATATTTGGTATTATACTTGCTGATGGAGAATTTGCTCCTGTTAAAAATGCTAATGGTGATTTTTTAGAATTTGATTTTAATGATGACAGTTACATCTTGCCGGGAACTGACATAAAAATGAATATGAATTTAAATGATTTTATTCAAACAGAAGATGATCAAGCTGCATTACCAACAGACGAAAGAATAATGTTAGCTTCAGCTGATAAAAATTTTAAAACTTCTATGAAAAAATCTGAAAGTTCTGAAAACTATATGGTAGTTAATCAAGAAGGTTATATGGGTGCATATCAATTTGGTAATGCTAGACTTACTGATTTTAAAAACGCAACAGGAAAAAATTTTACAAAACAAGAATTTTTAGAAAGTCAAGAATTACAAGATGAAGTTTTTGATTGGCACACTAATGATATAGTTAGCTATGTAAATAACAAGGGTTTAGATAAATATATAGGTACAGAAATTAATGGAGTTTTAGTTACTTTAAATGGTCTTGTTGCTGTAGCTCATTTAGGTGGAAAAAGTGGAATGTCTAAATTTTTAAAAACAGATGGCAAATATAATCAAGCAGATTCAAATGGTACAACTTTAACAAATTATTTAAATAAATTTAAACTAACAGAATAATGGCTCAATTAGGATTCGGATTAAAAATAGACGAGACAGCACAAGAAAATGGTTACGATAGATATTCTAAAACTTTAAGACAAACTTTAGGTGCTATTGCTGCAGATAACTGGGAATACAATCCTTTAGAAGCAACAAAAACTCATAGGTCTATTAATGCTGCTACTACCGAATCTATTAGAGGTGGTGATATTCGTGTTGATAGACAAAAATTAAATAAAGAATATGAAAATTTAGGATTATATTTTAAAGAAGATGAGTTTCAATCAGTTGTTGATATTATGGTTGAAAAAAAAGAAGCTGAAAGAGAAAGACAAAGTATTATTCAAAGAGGACCAGAAGGTTCTTGGAATCCTTTTTCTTCTGGATTTTATGTAGGTGCTGCAAAATTTGGTACAGGTTTAGCTGTTAGTATGCTTGACCCTATTAATATTGGAGCTTCTTTTATACCTGTATTTGGACAGGCAAGATTTGCTGCCATGGCTGCAAAATATAGTTTACGAACTGCCAGACTTTCAAGAGGTGTAGTAGAAGGTGCTGTTGGTGCAGCATTAGTTGAGCCAATAGTTTATAGTGCTGCTAAAAGAGTACAAGCAGATTATGGTGCAGCAGATAGTATACTTAACATTGCTTTTGGATCAATACTTGGTGGTGGACTTCATGTAGGTGTAGGTAAATTAAGAGATATTAAAACAGTTGCTAAATATAAAAACTTTAGAGAAAAAGTAAATAAAGTTAGAAAAGAAACTGGAATAAAATCAGATGAAGTAGAGCCAGAACTAACTAACGAACAAATTTTATTTAGAGAATATTATGGAGATACTTCAGACTTTATGTTAAAATTAGAAAAAACAGATCCAAGAACTAGAAAATTATTATTAGAAAAATCTTTAGGAGATTTATTATTAGATGAACCTGTAGATGTAGGTCCAGTTGTAAATGCTGATCCAGTATTAAGAACTACAGAAAACAGTATACCAACAGTAGAAAGAAATAATCAACCAAGATTAAAATCAGATGAGGTAGAATTAAATACTGCAGAACAAAATGTTGCTAGAAGGAATGAAGCAGAAACTGATGTTGAAATTGAAACATTAAACTCTCAACTAGAAACTATTAAAAATAATCAAAAAGATGCTAATTTTAAGTTTCAAAGAGGAGAACAAGATTCAGAGTTAAAAACTGCAACAGAAGAATTAGACGAACTTAATACAAAAAAAAAAGAATTAGATGAAGCAGTAGCGGATTTTATTAATTGTAGAAATGGTAGGTAGTTATGGCAGATAAATGTTTAATAAGAATAGAAAGTTTATTAAAAAAATCTTCTATTGCTGGAACTAAAAAAGAAGAGATAGTAAACTTAATTAAACAATCTATAGCAGAAAAAAAATTAAGTAACATTGATGAAGTCAATGTAGATGCTGTTGCTAAAGATGTATCAGAACAAATTAAATTACAAAAAAAAATTAACAAAAGAAATGCTATAGAAAATGAAATTAAAGTTAGAAGATTAACAGAATTAGTATTAACTGAATTTCAAGATAATCCATTAGAAGGTTTAACTGCAATAATGGTAGGTTCTAACAATAGAGTTGTAGCTGCAAGATCATCTGCTGCTGTACAACAAAACGCAACTGTTAATCAATTAATATCTGGATTCAATGCTAAATTAAGAGCTGCTGGTGTGGATGATTTATTTGATAAAGGTTTAGACGGAATATCAGAAGCTGAAGTACAAAGAAGAGTTACAAGAACTATGTACGAGTTAAGTGCAGAACGAACAGAGATAGAAAAAAGATCCGGAATAAAACCTCCAGTAACAGAAACTAATCCAGATATTATAAAATTAGCAGAAGTTATGGAAAGTTATTCTGAAATGATTAGACAAAAATTAAATGATAGAGGAGCTAATATTCAAAAGCTATGGGGATATATTGTAAAACAATCACACGATCCATCAAGTATTAGAAATGCTGCAGCTATTTTAGGTATAAAAAATATTGAAACTGATCCATCTTTAAAATTAAAAAAAGATATAAATTACAATAAAAATTTTTTAGCATGGAAAAATTTTGTAATGGAAAAATTAGATACTGATAGAACTTTTGCAAATACAGATAATATTGATGAATTTATGATAGATGTTTATAATTCTTTAGTAGGTAATAAATATTTAATTGCAGATGGTGTATCTAATTCTTATGGTACAAGAACATCACAAGATGTAGCAAAAGGTTCTAAATTTAAAAGAGTATTACATTTTAAAACAGCAGATGATTGGTTTGATTATAATGATAAATTTGGTGTCGGTAATTTAAAAGAATCTTTTTTTTCTGGTTTACAAACTGCAGGAAGAAACCTTGGAATAATAGATGCTTTAGGCACAAAACCTAAAGAAAATATGGACAAAATTAGATTTGCAGTACATGATAGATTAAAAAAATCTGGTAAAGATGTTGGAGATATTAAAAATTTTCGTAAATTAGATAAATATATGAAAATTATAGATGGCTCTATTTATACTGTAGAAAATTTTGGTGTTGCTAGATATTCAGCAATATTAAGAACTTTAGCATCTATGGCAAGACTAGGCGGTGCAACAATTTCTGCATTGGCTGATGTTGGTATTTATGGTTCAGAGGTAAGGTATCAAGGTAGATTATTTATAGGTGGAATGTTTGAAGCATTGTCTAGTTTAGGTAGAATTAAAAACACAAAACAAAAAAAAGAAATAGCAGAAATGTTAGGTTTTATAAATGATAATACTATTTATGATATGTCTGCAAGACATCAAGTTGGTGATAACTTAAACAAAGGTTGGACTAAAGCTCAAAGAACATTTTTTAAATTAAATTTACTTTCTTGGTGGACCAACAGTTTAAAAGAAGGAGCAATGTTAGGATTAGCAAATTATTTTGCTAGACAAAAAAATTTAGAATTTAAAAATTTAAACAAACAACTTCAAGAATTATTTACAATGTATGATATTAATCCTACTAAATGGGATGTCATAAGAAAAACTGCAATGGAAAAAGCAGATGATGGTAAAGAATTTATTAATATTGGTTTGTTAGATCAAATTTCTGATGCTGATGTAAAAAAAATTACAGGATTAGAAAAAATGACAGAAAGACAAATAAGAATAGAAAAAGAAAAATTTAAAGCAGCAGTATCTGGAATATTATTAGATAGATCAATTTATGCAGTTATAGAACCAGATGCTAGAGTAAAAGGTTTTATGACACAAGGTAAATTAGCAGGAACTGGATTTGGTGAAGCTATTAGATTTTTTGGTCAATTTAAAGCATTTCCTATTTCTATTGTACAAAAAGTTTTAGGTAGAGAAATGGATTATTTTAAAGGTAGAAAACAAGGAGATATAGGCAGAGGTATAAGAGGTATGTCAGCATTAATGGTAACTTCTGCAATGCTAGGATATATGTCTATGACATTAAAAGATTTACTTAAAGGTAGATCTCCAAGAGATATAACTAAACCTAAAACAATAATGGCTGCTTTATTGCAAGGTGGTGGATTAGGTATATATGGTGATGTATTATTTAATGAAGTTAGAGATAAATTTGCTTTATTAGGTGGACTTGTTGGACCAATAGGTGTAACGACAGCAGATGTTCTAATGGCTATTAAACATGGAACTAGATTAGAATTTAGTAAAGCATCTAAATCAGCCTATGATGCTGTAACAGCAATGATACCTTTTTATAATTTATTCTATATAAAGAGTGCATTTGACTATATGATAGGGTATCAGATAATGGAGACTATAAAACCGGGTATATTAGAAAGGATTGAAAATAGAATGGAAAAAGATTATAATCAACATTTTTTATTTACAAAACCATCAACTTTGTTTAAAGGTTTTAATTAGTTATGACAGTATCAAGCACAACAGTAAAAAATTCGTATTCGGGTAATGACAGTACAACTGAATTTGCCTACACATTTAAAATATTTGCAGACACAGATTTACAAGTAATTATCAGATCCTCTACAGGAACTGAAACAACCAAAACTCTAACCACGCACTATACAGTATCTGGTGCTGGAGATGCGTCAGGTGGTAATGTTACATTTACATCTGGGAATACTCCTGCAACTGGTGAAACAGTTGTTATTAGAAGAGGTGTTCCGCAAACTCAAGCGATAGATTATATCGCTAATGATCCATTCCCTGCGGAATCTCACGAAGAGGGTTTGGATCGTGCAACTATGACTATTCAACAGATGCAAGAGGAACTAGACAGATCATTTAAAGTATCTGCAACCAACTCAATTACAACACCAGAATTTACAGATGATGCAACAAGTAGAGCATCTAAAGCATTAGGCTTTGACAGTACAGGAAATGTATTAACAACAGTTGCAGACTTTCTACCGGCAGGTGGAGATAGTGCAATGTTTCAATATTCAACAACAACTGCAGATGCAGATCCCGGAGCAGGAAAATTTAGATTAAACCACGCAACAATATCTAGTGCAACTGAAATGTACATAGATGATTTAGAATACAATGGTACAGATGTAGCAGCATGGGTGCAAAGCTGGGATGATGTTTCTGGTAATGATACTAACAGAGGTAGAATAAGAATTTCAAAAGCAAACACATTAGATACTTGGATGGTATTTAAAGTTAGTGGTGCAATTACAGATGCTACTGGTTATTCTAAAATAACTTTAGTTTATATTGATAGTGCTGGTAGTTTTACTAATGATGATAAAGTATTTATTGCATTTACAGCTTCTGGTGAAGATGGTGCAATACCCGGATATTTATACAATTTTGATACAGGAACGTCTGATACAGACCCCGGTGCTGGAGAGATAGCATTTAATAATGGTACATACGCATCTGCTACAGTAATATTTATAGATGATGCTGATCAAAATGGAGTAACTGTATCTACAGATATTTTAACTTGGGATGATTCAACATCTACTATTAGAGGTAACTTAATGATCTACGACATTAACGATAGATCAACTTATGCAAGATTCAATATAACTGGTGCTTCTACAGATGCTTCTGGTTATGTAAAATTAGCAGTTACTCATGTAGCAAGTAACAACACATTTAGTGCTGCTGACGAACTTTCAGTACATTTTTCAAGGTCTGGTAATAAAGGCGACACAGGTTCAACAGGGTCTACAGGATCAACTGGTTCTACAGGTGCTACTGGAGCTGCGGGAACTAACTCACAACTTGCAATGACTTGGAGTTCATCAACTTCTGATGCTGATCCGGGTGCAGGTAAAATAGCTTTTAACAATGGTACACTATCAAGTGTTTCAATTTTATATGTAGATGACGCAGATGATGCTAGTGCAGATATTACTTCCTATGTTCAATCTTGGGATGATGTAACAAACACTACTGCTAGAGGTATTGTAACTGTAACTAAAGAAGGTACACCATCTACTTATGCTTTATTCAAAGTATCTGGTGCTGTTACAGACGCATCTGGATATACAAAAGTTCCAGTAACTCACGTAGTATCAAGTGGTACATTTTCTAATACAGATGGTGTTGGGGTACACTTTAGTTATTCTGGAGCAGATGGTTCAGATGGAGAGATGACTAGCTTTACATTAGCTGGTACAAGTGGCTCTAGTCAAACAATAACAAATGGTAACACAGTAACAATAGCAGCAGGAGCTGGGATTACGACTACTGGTGGTGCAACAGATACAGTAACGATAGCTGTAACTGATGATCCAACAGCACTTGCAATCGCACTCGGCTAGTATATAAGGAGAAAATAGGAGATATAAATGGCAAATACTTTCAAGGCAATCAACTTCGCAGCAGAACCAGCTTCGGCAGGTACACCTTATGTTATGTATACAGCAGCAGGGAGTACAACTACTGTAGTTCTTGGCTTGATACTTGCTAACATACATACAACTGCAATTACAGCAGAAGTAGAATTAGTTTCTACAACATCAAATAGAGGTGGTGCTAACAATGTAGCAAATGGTACATCAATGTTAGTTAAAGATGTAAGCATCCCTAGTGGATCTTCACTTGAGATTTTATCTGGCTCTAAAGTTATTTTAGAAACTGGAGACAAAATACAAATTGATTGTTCTGTAGCTGATAAAATTTCTGGTACACTATCAGTAATGGAAATTACATAGGAGTTTTAATTGAGTTATATTGGACAAAAACCAGCAGACAAAGCACTTGTTGCAAGTGATCTTGATCCAGCAGTTATTACTGGTCAAACAGCTTTAGCAGTAGCTCCAGCTGATACAGATGAATTTTTAATTAGTGATGCTGGTGTTTTAAAAAGATTAGATGCTAGTTTAATTGGTGGTGGTGCTCATACTTTAATTAGTACAACAACTGTAGATAATGATGCAACAGCTGCAATTACTGGAATGGATAGTACATATTCAAGATATTTAGTTACTGTTAATAATTTAGTATCAGCAACTGATGGTGTAAGTGTTTATATGCAAGTAATAATTGGGGGTTCTGTACAAACTGGTACTAATCATGCTTATGGTAATAATACTAGAAATTCTGGTGCTGGTGCAGCTGGAAATGAAAGTTCTGGTGCTAATGCTTTTAAAATTTCTAAATCCGACATAGGTAATGCTACTGGAGAAAATTTTAGTGGAGAAATAATAGTATATAATCCATCTGAAACAGCATTATTTAAAAATATTAGCTGGAAATCAGTATATACTGTAAATGATGGCACACTTGATTCAAATGTTGGTGGTGGTTTTTGGAAAAGTGGTCAAGCAGCAATAACTGGAGTTTCTATAAAAATGGCTAGTGGAAATATTACTTCAGCTGTCATCAAACTTTATGGAATAACATAGGATAAAAATATGCCAAGATATAATAATATAAATGGAACAAGAGTACAATTCACAGCAGCAGAAGAAACTGCAAGAGATAATGAAGAAGCACAATTTGCTATTGAAAAACAAGCAGAGATAGATGCGGCAACAACAAAAGCTAATAACAAAACATCAGCACAAAACAAATTAAAAGCATTAGGTTTAACTGATGCTGAAATAGAGGCATTATAATATGGCATATATAGGTAGAGAACCAACAGTCGGAAACTTTCAAGTTTGTGATGCTATATCAGTAGTCAATGGTCAAGCTGCATACACTATGCAAGTATCATCTGTTAATGTATCTCCAGAAACTGCTAACCACATGCTAGTATCTTTAAATGGTGTACTACAAGCACCAACAAGTTCTTATACTGTATCTGGTTCAACAATTACTTTTGCATCAAACCTAGTTACTGGTGATGTTATAAACTTTATTCATATACTAGGATCAGTTTTAGATTTAGGTGTACCAAGTGATCGTACAGTTTCATTAGCAAAATTAGCTTCTGGTACAGATGGAAATATTATTAGTTATGATACATCTGGAAATCCTGTAGCTGTTGCTACTGGTAGTTCTGGACAAGTTTTAACAAGTGCTGGTGCAGGAGCAGTTCCTACTTTTGCAGACTTACCTGCTGGTGGTCTTTATACTAAAACAGCAACAGCAAGTTTAACTTCTGCTGCTTCATCAATTACTTTGCAAAATGCTTTTAATAGTACATACACAAATTATATGATTACTATAGAATCTCTTATATTTGCTGCTGCTAGTACAAATCTGCATTTTATACCTATTGATAGTAGTGGTAATGCCACATCAGTTCACAAATACGCAGCCGAAGGTTATTATGCTAATGGAGCACAATCTTGGAGAACTAACTCTGCTCATGCTTATGCAAATATTTCTAATGATGTTTCTAGTGGAACTTCACAAAATTGTAATGGTACTATTCACATATTTAGTCCTATGGACACAACTGCTGGTATTACAAGTTATAATTGGTTTTTAAAATCATCAAAAGCCTATGAAGAAGCTGGTATAGTTTATGGTGCTGGAGTTTCATCTGCTGGTGTAGCTTACACAGGATTTAAACTTCAAATGTCTGCAAACAATATAACAAGTTGCAAAATAGCTTGTTATGGAATTACAAACCCATCATAGGAAATAATATGACAAAAAAATTAATATATAATGCTTTAACAAACAGTTCTGAATTAGTTGATCTAACATCATCTGAACAAACTGCTCATGATAATGCAATAACCGCACATGATAATAATGCACCAACAAGAGCTTTAGATAGATTAAGAGAAAAAAGAAATCAACTTCTTGTTGAAACAGATTGGATGGCTAACTCTGATGTAACTATGAGTGATGAATGGAAAACTTATAGAACTCAATTAAGAGATTTGCCATCAGGATTAGATACAGTAGAAAAAGTAAACGCAAAAGAGTTTCCAACAAAACCATTGGAGTAAGACATGGCTCTTAACTTCGCAAATAATAATTCATTATCAGCAATCACAACTCAACCAAGTGGTTTAAGTGGTGGAGCATTAAACCTTATCTCTACACAAACTGCATCAAGCTCATCTACAATATCTTTTACATCTGGGATAGATTCTACTTATGATTCTTATGTATTTAAGTTTTATGATATTCACCCAGCAACTGATAATACAGAATTTCAATTTCAAGGTTCTACAAATACTGGCAGTTCTTATGGTGTAACTATAACATCAACTTTTTTTAGAGCATATCATGCAGAAGATAATAGTGGTGCAGCATTAGAATATCAAACAGGAAAAGATTTAGCACAATCAACATCTTTTCAAACTTTAGCAGAATATGGAAACGACAACGATCAAAGTACAAGTGGAGAACTTTGGCTTTTTGGATTGTCATCAACTACATACGTCAAACATTTTATGTCAAATTTTAATTTTGTTAATGGTTCAAATTATTCAATGAATACTTATTGTGCTGGGTATTTTAATACAACATCAGCTATTGATGCAATTCAGTTTAAAACTAATTCTGGAAATACTGATTCTGGAAAAATTAAACTCTATGGAGTTTCATAAATGGCATTAGTTAAATACAACAACAATAGCATAAGTGCTGTAACCTCTGCTGCTTCAATACCAAGTGGAGCTATGACACTTATTAAAACTGTAACAGCAAGTAATGCTTCTAATATTACTTTTATTCATGGAACTTCAGATGTTGTATTTGATAGTACATATCCAATTTATGTTATAAAATTAATTAATTGCAAACCAGCAAGTGGTGCAAATTTAAAATGGAATACAACAACAGATGGATCAAATTTTAATGTTGTTGTTACTAACACAACTTTTGTTGCAGAACATTCTGAAGATGACAGTTCGGTTGCAAGATTAACTTATTCAGCAGGTTATCATGATGCACAAGCTGCTGATCCTTATTTAGCCATTATTAATAAAGGTGGCTATGATACTGGAGCAGATGCTTCTGGAAGTGGAGAAATAAAAATATTTTCTCCAAGCTCAACTACATTTGTTAAACATTATATGTCAAGAATAAATGGTATGAGTGAATATCCAGGAAGTTCAGATTGTTACACAGCAGGATATTTTAATACTACTTCTGCTTTAACAGGATTTAGAATAGAAGCTCTTGCACAAAATATTACTGGAACAGTAAAACTCTATGGAATTAAGGATAGCTAATGAGTATTGTTAAATTAAATAATCAAGGTGTAAAGAACGCAACTGCTTTTGGTAGCATTAGTTCTTTAGGTAGCATGACGTTTATTAAAAAGCTAACAGCTAGTGCTTCTGCTACTTTATCTTTTGTTGATGGTACAGATGGTGTGGTGCTAGATGATACTTATAAGGAATATGTATTTACTTTTAATAATATTCATAGTTCATCAGAAAATTCATTCCAAGTAAATTTTAGAGATGGTGGTTCAGCTTATGATGCTGTTAAAACATCTGCTGGTTATAGAGCATATCATTTTGAATCAGATAGTGGTTCTGGATTAGGATATGAGGCTGCTTTAGATTTAGCACAATCAACAGCTTTTCAAGGTGTAGGTCAACCTCAATCTTCTGCAGATAATGATAGTAGTGGTTCTGGTTTTTTACATTTATTTAACCCATCATCAACTGTTTTCGTAAAGCATTATATATCTCATTATGTTCATCATTATACTAATGCAGCACCTGGAGAAATAGACAATTATATGGCAGGATATTGTAATACAACAACAGCTATTGATGGAGTGCAATTTAAGTTTGATTCTGGCAACATAGATGCTGGAGATATTTGCCTTTATGGTATTGCATAAATTTTAACAAAGGAGTATAAATAATTATGGCAAGACATCACAATATAAATGGGAACATAGTTCCTTTTACAGCAGAAGAAGAAGCAGCTAGAGATGCTGAAGAAGCACAAGCTGTAATAGACGCACAAACTGCAAAAGATGCAGAGGATGCCAAGAAAGCTAGAATATCGTCTGCTAAAACTAAACTACAAAATCTAGGTCTAACAGTAGATGAAGTGAAAGACGCATTTAACATCTAGTAATGAAGTTTGTGCTGATGTTGTCTATATGTTCATTTGCTGTAGGAGAATGTAAAGACCCAGTAAAATATCAAGAAACTTTTGACACTTGGAAAGATTGTGCGATAGTAGCTTTAGATACAAGTATAAAATATTTAGAAGCTATAGATGATGACACAGTAAATCAATTTCAATTATCAACTCAATACAGTTGTAAATTAGAAGATACAATTTAATGCCTAAAAATATTGCACTTCAAAAAATAGAATCACACGAAAAACTTTGTCGTATCATGCAAAAGCAAACTCATCAAAAAATTAACAACATAGAATCAGAAATTAAAGATATAAAGAAACACTTATACTATGCTATGTCAGCTCTTATAGGTGGGATGTTTACAATTATAGTTATATTATTTCAAAAACTTTAACTTTAAGGTCTTTATGGCTAGAAGAAAGAAAGCAATTACTGGTCTATTAAGCGAAATGAAAGCACAGATTGAACTAGCAAAAGACCCAAATATCCTTGTATTTACACCACTTGGAGGTCTTGGTCCTGTGGATATTGTTACTTTAAATATGTCTACAGGTGAGTATACTGGTTATGATGTTAAATCAAAAAATTATAGAAAAACAGACTATACAGCCAAAGATGGCTATAGAAGAAAAAGAATTGGCTCACTAATATTAAGAGGAAGAACCAAAGAACAAATCAAACTAAAGGTAAAAATAATATATGCAAAGTGATAATTCTTTAGACATTATTAATGAGTATAAAGATCAAGTTAGAATATTAAAAGGTCAGATAGCAGAGCTTGAAGATGCAGGTAAATCTAAAGATGCAGCTAACAAAAGATGTTTGCAAAAACTAGAATTTTGCACTAAAGATTTAGATGATGCTTTATCTAAAATTAAAAAGTTAGAAGAAGAAACTAAAGATTAATATGCTGCCATATAATTTATTATTTAAAATAGGGTCTAAAGCTGTAGGAAGTTTTATGACTAAACGAGCAGAGAAAAGTGAACGTAAGCATCAAATAGCTTTACAAGAAATGCAAACTGGTAACGAAAGAGCTAAAAGAAATGGCTCACTAATTTTAGATTTAGTATTGGGTGCATTTATATTAGCACCACTTGGCATACTAGCTTATGCTACATTCTATGGTGATATGACTATGTTAAAAAAAGTAGAGTTTTACTTTGAACAACTAAAAAACATTCCAGAAGTATATTTATATTTAATTTTTATAGTAGTTGGTGGTAACTATGGAATATCTGTTACTAATTTATTGAGTAATAAAAAGTTTAAAAAATGACAATATCTGCTTTTGATCCTAGTCTATTAAGTAACTATGACCAACCTAAATACCTTTTACATTTTCAATGGAAAAATTCTGACACTAAAATTTACAGATATGCTTTAGTAGAAGAGATAGATATAACTAAAATAGACCACAGATTAAAATTAAAACAAGATGAAGTAGGATTAAGCCAACAAGAAATATGGGAGAAAAAATATAAATGAAGAATATATCTACATCATACTCACAGCAATATAATAAGAAAGTAAGTTTATTATCTCAACAAACAGGAAAAAATGGCAAGAGTAAAGTTCAACATAGCAGATCAACCTCACGTAAGAATACCAAAAAAAACAAGTATAGGTAGACGACCCAAACTATCTTCTATGAATAAGCATAAGAAGAGACAAAAAGGTAAATCAAAAAATCGTGGACAGGGTAGATAATATCTTATATTAGAACATTCATAGGAGATAAATATGATTGATGAAATTAGAGACATGATCAAACATTATATGGAAGATCATAAAAAAGCAGTTATCGTTGTTGGTGTGCTATTAGTTATAGCTCTAATAATATAATTATTGATAAGGAATAACCTATGGAGATAGAGAGGATGAACTATTATTTTACAGGTGTTCTTATAATAATGATGACTTTGTTGGCTCTCTGTGGAGGTCCAGCAACATGATTGATAAATTTTTATATTCTTTTTTTGGAAAACTAGATAATTTAATTGGATTAGTAGACAAGTTATTTGCACCACGTTGCAAATGTAAGAAGAAGAAGAAAAATGCCTAGACCTGTACGTAAATGGATAGTAAGATTAAGAATGTGGTATGCTGATATAAGAGGTCATCATGGTAAGAGATGGAATTATGAATCTTCAGATCACTACATGAAAGGAAAAAAATGAAAGTATCAGATAAAACATCAGTAAGTATGCCAATCAAAAACATGATTGGTATAGTTATTGCTGTTGCTATGGGTGTGTTTGCTTACACAGAAGTTACTGCTAGACTTACATCCCTTGAGACATCAAGAGAATTATTCCAAGCTGATTTACTTAAAAAATCTGAACAACTTCCAACAGACCAAGAACAATATATGTTGATAGAAGATTTATATAAAACAACAGAAAAATTAGAATTAACTCAAGAACAAAACATGACGAATAAAGTTAATATACAATTTTTAAGAGATCAATTAGATAAAGCGTTAGCTGATGTTGAACATTTAAAAGATAAGGTAAGACAAAATGGAAATGGTACACACTAATGATTGAATCTGTTGTAGCTCTTTGTATGTTTATAGCAGGAGAATTAACTGAACACAGAATACAACCAGCAATGTCAGATTGTTTAAAAGGCAAACGTGTTGCTGAACGTGGAGCAAATGATAATATAGAATATAAATGTGGTAAAGTAGAAGCAGAAATAGAAGAAAATATTGATGGCAGTAAAGCTATTAAAAAAATAATAAAAGAATAATTATGGCTATTAGAAAAACAACAAAAGGCAAAGACGCAAATTATAGACCTACAAAAAAAGGTGCTGGGATGACAGCTAAAGGTGTTGCAAGATATAGAAGAGCTAATCCCGGATCAAAATTAAAAACAGCAGTAACTGGTAAAGTTAAGCCGGGATCTAAAGCTGCTAAACGTAGAAAAAGTTATTGTGCAAGATCAGCTGGACAACTTAAAAGATCATCAGCTAAAACAAGAAACGATCCTAACTCAAGAATAAGACAAGCAAGACGTAGGTGGAAGTGCCGATAAGAAAAACTTGGAAGAAACCAGAAAAGTCTTTTATGTGTGGGTACTGTGAAGAGTGTAATAAAGAATTAATTAGTGATGCTGGTGGCTGGATAGTCACAGCTAACAAACAATATTTTTGCCATGATGGTAAAGATGGTAGTTGTTTTGACAACTATTGTGTGCTAAAATTAAAACAACAAAAGGAAAATAATTATGGCTAAAAAAGGTTTGTACTATAATATAAACAAAAGAAAAAAAGCTGGTACTTCAAGAACAAAAAAGAAATCTACAATATCTGCAAAGGCTTATAAAAACATGAAGTCTGGATTTAAAAAATAGTTTCTTTTAATTCTGTAAACTCTTGCCAGATGCTTTGACCAGCATCCCAAAATCTTCGCTTATCCTTTTTCATTTCTATTGAATGTAAAACTGTAGTATGATCTTGTCCAAAATATCTACCAATATCTGTAAGGTTCATGTTATATTTTTCATACAAGATGTTGTGAATAATGTTTCTTGCTCTAACTATATCTTGTGTTCTAACTTTACTCATTAAACTTTTTTTGTGTACCTCATAACGAACACAAACTCTATTAATAATACTGTCAATAATTCTTGAATTAGGTTTGGCAAATGAATAACCAATAATTCTTCTTGGTTTATAAAACTCTGGACTTCTTTTTTTACAATGTATCTTGGCTAACTTATAACCATTCTTAAATGCGTTCTTGTATATTTTCTTTTCTTTAAAAGTTAAATCACGATAATGTCCTGCTCTCATTGCAAGTTTAATTTCTGTAAACACTTTATTTTTAGTCATAGATCCCCTACGTTTTCCTTCAGTTTTTTTTAATAATTAACTAATGACTAAATAGATGTCATTAATCGTTCTTTTGTCTGCTCTATCTTCCAAAGCAATCTATAAGAATCTTTTTGATACTTATTGACTTTCTGCTTCGCTTCTAGGTACTTTTCGTGTTTCTTCGCTTGAAGATCTCTGTACCTCTGCAGACGAGTTTTTATCTCGTTCATCCTTCTCCTTTTTTACTGTTGTAAAATCAATCCTCAAATTATCAATTTTACATTCTACAAGTTCTCCACTATTGGACACATTTGCAGCTTTCTCAACATCATCAAATAGTTCTGTCATTTCAAAATGACACTCACCATTAATAATTCTCTTAACTTTTGTCATACTTTATCCTTTTTGGCAACCTCTTTTTTGTGTATCTCTTTAGTCATCTTGTTATATATACTTAAATCAGTATAATTATCGGATTTAAAATTTCGTGTTGATCTATATAGCTTTAGTGCCATCATTAATTGACCTACTTGATGTGGCTTAATTCTTTTTTTTAAATTGTCTGCCAAGACAATCGTAAACATTTCAGCTAACATAATAAAGTTCTCTTGATAATTACCATAATCTTTTTGGCGATCATTAATAATCTTTTTCTCTATCTCTTGGTCTATGTCTGTTATTTTCTTATCCATATAAGTTGAGGGTCTCGGGGAAGAAAACTACCGAAAGGGAACTAGAAAGAAAAACTCCCCCAAGACTAAAATACAAATTAATTAAAACTTGTATGATTGTTTACTAGCATAAGTAGGTTTACTTTGAAACCCCTTATTTTGTGGTGCTGAAGGTTTATCATCATTAGAACTAGGTGGTGTCATTTTAATTGTGATACCGGTAATATTACCTTGTTCATCTAACTCATTCCATCCAGCTTGATTGTGCCAAACGTCTCCTATCTTAACACCTATGGTCCATTTCTTACCCTCTGGTGCTTTTAGGTTTGGTGGTGCTACCCAATCCGGCTGGTTCTCTGCGTTCTTGTTTTGGTTTCTAACCAAATTACACCATACTATATCTTCACTCATGTTTACTCCTTTGTTATTGTCAGCTTTTACTGACCCTTGTTTAATTGCAACTCTCTAGTATCAGCAACATCTTTTATTTGTTGATAAACTTTAGTGTTGTTTTTTATTAGATATTGAATGTGATCAGAATATTTCTCTGCTAAAATATTAAACTCTTTCATATTTTTAGCTGACTTAATCTCATTCTTTATATCTTCTACTTCAATACTATCATCAGTATAAGTAGGTTCTTCTATAGATTGCTCTACAGAATTTTGGTCAAACGGAACAGCATTGTAGCCATCCTCATCTTTGATACCAGTTTTAAGATTTAGTAAATTTAGGAACGCATACTTTCTTGAGTATGACATAGCATTACCTGTTCCAAACATACTAATATCTCCAAATGATGAGCAACCATCAACAAGTATATGTTGGGTTGGATCATCAACATCATAAACTCGCATGGTACATACGACCATTACTTTTTTATAATTGGGTACAATTTCTGTCAGATAATTACAGGTCGCATATAAATTATTATCTAAAAGAGCTTGTGTTGCTACTTCTTGAACTTTATCGTGTAGGAGAGGTCTAAAATGCATTCCATTTACTTTGTCTCCCTTTATAACATTTTTTGCACTTAAACAGGCATCATGTAGTTTTTGATATATATTTCTTTTCATTGTTTCCTTTTGTTTTTTTTGTTATTTAAAATGGTAATAGACCCCATACTTTTTGTGCGTAAATAAAAGTATAAGTTCCGATTACTTTTGTTTTTAATATTAACCAAGACATAGTTCTCCTTTTTTTGTTATTGTTGTTGTTTAATTCCCCATAAATTAGTTATGAGTTTTTCTTGTTCTGGTGCTAGATCCTTATAATAAAAAGGATGATATATATCTGGTGGCTCACACATTTGTGCAAGTTCAGATAGACTTCCTTTGCAGAACATAATCATACGTTCCCAAAGTAAAATCTTATCAACCATTTTATAGTAAAGAAATTCCAGATGGTCTTTCTTCATTAACTCATGTGTCTGATCAAAAATAATATGTTCCTTATCATTAGTATAAACTAGGTAAGGTATCTTCTTGGTACACATATAGTAGAACGAAGTCTGTGTAAGGTTATCTGTTGTAGGTTCAGTTGGCAATGCTTGACTACTCATTGTCCACTCTTCCTTGTTCTTAACCTTTCTAATATTGGGTGGCTTTGTTTTTAATTCTATAAATACTTTATCTGTAAGATAATCTACCTTACCTAAAATATCTTTTATCATTGTCATTTCTTTTTTTCTTACATGATACTCACAAATTAAGTTGTCATCTTTAACAATATCTTTAACAACTTTTTCTGTAACACCTATACAATCAATCGCATACTCAACCATTTTTTCTCTGGCAAATTTATCTTTGTTGTCTACCGGTGGTTTTTCGTTTATCATGCCGAGTTCTGTTTGAAAAATTTTATTAAACTCTCTATCCCATTTAGGTTCTTTCATGGTAGATGTTTTCCAAATCTCATGTCCAATTAATTTTTGTACTGTGTTATTAACTAGATTGCCAAAGTTAGCTTTATATCTAAATGCGAAAGTTCTTCTGACATCTTGTGGAAAAGAATAATTAATTAAGTTCTTTGCCATAGGTGATGACGTTGATGAGTAGGACCAATGGTCTAAACCTTTACCACCATTAAATATTGAAAATGCGTCTTCTATTAGTTCTTCATTTTTTTTTGTTATAGGGTAATCAAAATGTTTTCCTACAATTCTATCTGATTTACCTAAATATCTTACTTTAGTTTTGATTTTTTCTTTTTTCATAAGTTCCTTTTTTTCCACATTATATACACTAATTAATTTACTTGTAAAGGATTAAATATGATATATATACATACAAATTAGAGCAATCAAGAAAGGAAATATGACACTTGAAGAATACAGAAAAGACAAAGGTCTATCCTATTATAATTTTGGGTTAGAGCTTGGCATACAGGGAGTACAAAATCCCGGCACATCTGTTCAAAGATGGTGCTTAACTGCAAAGGTAAAACGTTTTCCAGATCCAGAAATGGTAAAGAAAATTATAGAAGTCACTAAAAATAAAGTAAGCATAAAGGATCTATATGAAAGCTGGTGGAAAACCAAAATTTAAATACAAAAGAGTAAAAATTATTTGGCAAGATATTATAACAGATGCTAGTTGGTTTGATAGTTTAGAAGATGTTGAAAAATTAACTTTTCAATGGTGCGAAGATATAGGTTACTTATTTTCTAAAGATACAAAGACAGTAAAAATATTTACATCATTTAATTATGATGGTGATAAACTTTCTGTTGGTACTGTAACTGTATATCCTAGATCAGTTGTTAAAAAGATTGAGGTATTGAAATGAAATGTTTTTATTGCGACACCGAAGTTAGATGGAATAATGATTATGATGCCGAAGATGTTAATGAAGATTCAGAACATGAAATAATTAGTATGTATGAGTGTGATAATTGTAAGGCTTGGTATGAAGTATATACTAATAAAAAGGAGAAAAAAAAATGACCAATGAAAAAATGTTTGATGAAGTAGGTTGTCCAGAGGAACTAAAAAAATGTCAATCCGAAATTGAAAGACATAAATTGTTTATACAGAAACAAGCTAGTATTATAAAATCATTGGAACTAGAATTAGAACAAAAGAATAACGAAATAATTATAATTAAAAATAAATAATTTATGGCTAGACAAACTTATGCTTTCAGTAATGGAAGTTATAACGATTGGCATAGAAAATATGATGGCATTGCCATGATTGATATTGACAGTATTGAGTGCTGTCCACGTTGCTACGAACCTTTAGCTATAATTGAGACGTGTTATGATAAAGGACAGAAATATAAGGCTACAACCCTGTCAAAGATAGTCGCTAGTCGCTTAAATATACCCTGTTTTTTAGTATTCTATAAGAATTTGACCCCAACTACCCTAACTTTCCGGATCAAGCGAATAACAAGCTCTCCGACAGACTTTGAGTTAATGAATGAAGATCAATGGGTTGCCATCTTGCTAGACCTACAACAAAATCATAGGAAAGAATGTAAGAATGAACAATAGCCGAGCCTTTTTGCACATCACCTACAAACTGTATGGACACCTTGATAAATTAAGTGGTACTAAAAAATCTAATTGTTTGAACTGCTATTTATCTTTAATGAAACACGCATGGAAAAAGAATAACTATGAGTGTGGTCTGCGTTATTCTACTGTTGTAAAAGAAACTAAATTATCACGTATAACTGTCAGACGTACCCTTGATACTCTGGAAAAATTGCACGTTATATCAACTGTACGTGGTAGATCTGGTAAAACCTATAAAATCAACCAATTATTTATTAAAACTGAATCAGATAGCTCAATTATATACAATAATAAAAATAAGAAGTATAAAATTGATCACTCTAATGTATATAAAAGAGCAGTATTAGTAGAAGACATTAATACATTAAATATAGAAAATATTATTAGAGATAATAGAGGTGATATGGATAGTTTAATACTAAACTTATCAAAGCTCCCCCTGTCAGAACTTAATTTAGATACTAATAACCCATACTATGTAAAGTTAGCTAAAGAGAAAAAAGCTGAACTAGATCGTGAAAGTAAGGCAACCTATGTACATCCTCAAAAAATAATTAATGAATTAACCAAGATTAAAAAAAATAGTAACCCAAGATATAGGGAAAAGGTTGCGTTCAATAAACGTAATAATCTTGATTATAAAGGAAGACCTAAAAAGTAATATGGTAGGTAGACCAATGCGTAAGGTATTCTGTCAAGGCTTTACTCGTGCCGGTAGACGTGAGGGAAAACTAATACCATGTAGAATGAAAGGTTATGAACTTGCAAATGGTACGTATTACTGTAAATATCATGGCTATCAAAATGTTAAAGGGTTTAGAAAAGCTAAATATACAGATGAAACAAGGATCAAACAATTAAGCAAACTACAACAATTTAGGAAGTACACAGATGAACAGCTCAAAGAATACTATTACAACCAAGTCAAAGTCAGAATTGATAACAACGAGCCAAGCAGATACAATTTGCGAAAAACTAACGAGAGGTTTAACTCTTACCGAAATACTAGAGGAAAAACAATACGAGTTCAGCTTGATGAAATTTTATCATTTCTTAAAAAAAAATCCAGAACTGAACGAGAGAATAACTGAAGCTCGTAAAAATGGTGTTCAAACTTTAATAGATAAACTGTTGCAAGTCTTTCAATATCAAGAAATAGAAAACCCTAATCAGATACTATGGATAAGGGAAAAGACAAAGTTTATAACTTTCCTTGCTAACAAACTGACAGACTTATATTCAGATAATAAGGTACAAAATGTTAAAACAGATTCAAAAATATCTATATCTTGGGAAGATAATCAATCGGATATGATTGACGTTTCTGCTGATACTGTAATTGATACTTCCGATAATAAAGACCTTTAGCATTTAAAATATTTATAAGTGTTAATCTCATAAGTTCTTTTAAATTTTGTTTTTGTTGTAGTTGTTTATTCATCTTCCTCACAATCATCATGCCAAAAAACAATATTATTTTCTATATCGTGATCTGCTTTTTTTAACTCTTCTTTTGTGTAGGTATCTAAATATCCCCAATTTGAATGACCATAGTTATCTCTACAATAATCATCTATATATTCGCTGTGATCTCTCATTTTATTTTTCCCTTTTGTTTAGTTTTTTATATAATTCAAATAGTTTTTTAACATCACCACTTTTGAATTGATCTCTATGTAAATCAATATGCAAGTTTGGATATTGACTTTCTATTTCATATATTTGTTGTTTTATTTCTTCTTCTTTTGTCATTTTATTTTTCCCTTTGTTGTAATTGTTTATTCATTATTCTGGCATAAATTTATCATACATTTTGCTTGATAGCTTTGGTTTATTGATTGATTGACAATAACCTACAATCATACCAACATCATAAAACAAATCTTTTTCATCAATCTGTTCATAATCTTGTTTTAAACCCCAATATAAACTTGATACTATTTTTCTTATTTGTTTGCTGTCCATTTTATTTTTCCTCTCTGTTAGCTTTGTCAATTATATCATCTGGCAAAGGTACAATATCATAATCATAATGTATGGCTAAACTGTGGTCATTTAGATCAACCTCTTTTTTTATTTTTGCCAAATAATCATTAAAGTCTTTTATTGTTTTATTTAATTTATTATAGCTACTATCATCATTCATATTTATTCCTCGCTTTCTATTTGTTTAAGTCTGTTAAGATATAAGTACCATTTTTAATTTTGGCTCGTGTATCTTTTATAGTTTCATTAAGAAATATATTTCTATATTTGCCGGTAGTGTTGCTATAGTTCCAATATTTTTGATCAAGATATATTTTAAGACCCTGATCATCATTAACACAGTTAGCAAAATCATTTGTATATTGTTTTTTTACAATCATTGAATTGTAAGATTGAAAAAACTCATTACCATTATCATCAGTAATAACAAATTGATTGGCTATTTTATTTCCATTATTGCTTTCTATGTTTTTTACTTTCATTTGTTTCCTTTGGTTAGTTGTTTTTATTATAGTTATATTTGTGTCTTAATTTAGGCATTGTCTGGTAATGCTAAAAACAATGACATTACACCCGCAAAGCTAATTAAAAGACCCAATACTTTATGATCCCCTGCGTGTAAGAAAGTTATTGCACCTAACATTGCTAATATAAAACCCGTTAGTATCATTAGTATTCTAAATAATATATCTGCTTTCATTGTTTCCTTTGGTTGATTTGTTTTAAACATAATTAAAGATAATATAATAATAAGGCATGAATAAGGCATATACAAAAAAGATTTAATTATTATTAGTGTGATAATATTGCAACAAGTGTTGTATATTTACAGTTTAGAATGATTTAATGTAATGTGTTAGGTGTATAAAAGTTGGTATCCATTTATAAACAGCAACCGATTTTTTTCTCACGTCATAACAATCGACAACAATTTATTTAATTAAATGCTTTATTACCGGTAACTTTTATTTATCGCTAATCTAATTAAGATATATTTTACCTAGTATTGTCTATGTTTTTGTTTTTTAGATAGGGGGTATACCCCATATTTTTACCGCAGGTTTCTTTCTATATATACACCGGACTGTAGGACACCCTTACAGCCACCCACACCTTTATACACATACATCTTTTCTGTTTTATTTTTTTTAAAATGCACTAGATGTAGTATATGGATTACTTTAGTGCAGACGATTTAGATTCAGTTGCTTACATAGAAGAAGGCTCAAACAATGTTATATTAAAGTTTTATGGCTTTCCCAATAAACTAGCAGCCGATCTATTTATCAGCTATGCTATGCTCAATATGGGTTTTGATTACCAACCTGTATCTGGTACAAAATCCGACATGATACACTAAATATGGATATTAAAATACCTTACACACCAAGGAAGCATCAAGCTCACTTGCACAGACAGATAGATAAACACAGATGGAATGTACTTGTATGCCATAGAAGATTCGGCAAAACAGTTTGCATGATCAATCACCTAATTAGGTCAGCACTACTGTCCAAACTAAAGAACCCTAGGTTTGCCTACATTGCACCCACCTTTAAACAAGCAAAGTCTATTGCATGGGATTACATGAAACAGTTTACAGCAAAGATACCTCACACTAAATTTAACGAAACAGAACTACGTGTAGACCTACCTAATGGCTCTCGTATCACCTTGCTAGGCTCGGAATCTCCAGATGGGTTAAGAGGTATATACCTTGATGGATGTGTCATTGATGAGTACGCAAACGTAAACAGTAAATTGTTTCCAGAAATAATTAGACCCGCATTATCAGATCGTAAAGGCTACTGTGTGTTTATTGGCACACCAATGGGAATGAACAATAACTTTTATGAGTTGTACCAACACGCACAAGGTGCGGAAGATTGGTTTAACTACAAAGCAAAAGCATCAGATACCAAGATCGTAGACAATGATGAGTTGGTCAAGGCAAAAGAAGTAATGGGTGAGAAGAAGTATAACCAAGAGTTTGAATGTGATTGGATTGCTAACATTGAAGGTGCAGTATATGGAGATGTGATTGCAAAACTAGATGATGATAAACAGCTTACAAGAGTTCCATACGATCCTGCCTTACCAGTATCTACAGCATGGGATCTTGGGGTCTCCGACCACAGTAGTATAATATTCTATCAGCAGTTAGGTAGAAGCATTAATATAATAGATTACCACGAAGAGAAAGGTCAAGGTTTACCATACTACATTAAGATGATTGATCAGAAAGAGTATGTCTACAAAGATCACTTTGCACCACACGACATTGAAGTTACAGAGTTTGGCAATGGCAAAACTCGGAGAGAGGTCGCCACCCAATTAGGATTAAGGTTTAAAGTCGTTCCAAAAATTCCACTAGAGGATGGCATACACGCAACTACAATGATCTTACCTAGATGTTATATTGATACTGACCATTGCAAAAAGTTAATAGATGCGTTAAGACATTACCACAGGAAGTATATTGATAAAAATAGAATGTTTAGATCAAAGCCTGTACACGATTGGAGTTCTCATGCTTGTGATGCAATGCGTTACCTAGCAGTTGGACTACAAGAAATTAATACTAGACAAACTGCTCCACAAAGTATAGCAGATAATAGTTATAGAATTATATAGGATTATTATGGAAACAAAAAAAACACTCTCAATGAATCAAATAAGATCAAATGAAATGGACACAACATTAAAAGTGATAAAAAAAACTTATAATCTTTCTGTTGGTGAAGCAAGTAAATATTCAAGAATTATTGATAATTATAAATATGGAAGAAATTTTAAAGAAAAAAACAAGTATAAAGGTGATGATAAAATTATTTTAAGATTTTTACCTAAATCTCTAATACAACAGAAAAAAAAAACAAGCATATTAAATAAATAATTATGGGATTTCTAAAACCAAAAATGCCACCGCTGCCACCAGTTCAACCTGCACCACCACCGCCATCAAGCGAGTTATCGCAAGAAGAAAAAGATGCGATTGCAGCAGAGCAAAGAGAGATTGCTAGAAAAAGAAGAGGTCGTAAGTCTACAATTTTAACTTCACCATTAGGTGTTGAGGAAGAAGCAGAAACAGAAAACAAAACTTTGTTAGGATCATAATGTTTGATAAAATTAAAAAGATATTTAAAAAAAAACCAACAGTAGAAAAAGAAAAAAGAACTTACGACAAAGCTATAGATCATGGTAATGACATTACTTTTGAAAACGAAGTTAAACAAATAAAAATAAAAAGAATATCAGAAACAAAATCAGATAAAGTATTTTCAGATAGAAAGTCAGAAACTAAATCTGGATTTGGAGAATAATTATGGGTGCAGGTGGAGCAAGTGGATCAGATGCAGGTTTTGCAAATACACAAAAATCAAAACTAACAAAAACAAATCAAGAAATTGTAGATAGTAATTTTAGAGATCGTGGAGCAAATAAAATAAAAAAAGGAATTAAAACTCCATCTATTGCTATCAATGTTCTTGGAACAGTATTATCAAAACCATTACAAGCTGGATCAAGAGTAAATAGAGATTTTTTTACAGATAAAGTTTTAGGATCTAAAAATTTTAAAGGTACTTCTAAATCTGATTTTATGAGTATGAGTGTAAGTCAACAAGAAAGTATCTATGGCGATTATATGTCTAGCAGACAAGCAGGAAAAACTGATGCTTATGGAAATTCTATAGGTAATAATAATAATGAATCTTCTATGATTAAAAAAAATATTGGCGGAAAAATAGTTTCTGTTGCACCAACAGCTGCAGAAGTTTCACAATCAGAAGCAGTAAATGCTACAAGTGAAGAAGATTCAATTCTTTTAAGAAAGAAAAAAACAAAAGCAAAAGGAAGATCAGCTACAATTTTAACAAGCTCTAAAGGTGTAGATGAAGGTTTAACATTAGGTAAGAAAAGTTTATTAGGATCATAATGGCAAGAACAGATTTATCAAAAGGAATATTATCCAGATACGAAAGACTAGAAGGTCAAAGACAAAATTGGGAAACGCATTGGCAGGAAGTTGCAGATTATATGCAACCAAGAAAAGCAGATGTTACTAAACAAAGAGCTAGAGGTGATAAAAGAATGGAACAAGTTTTTGATTCTTCACCTATACAAGCAGTAGAATTATTAGCAGCATCATTACATGGTATGCTAACTAATCCATCAACACCTTGGTTTACTTTAAGATTTAAAGATACAGAAATTGATAATGAAGATGAAGCAAAACTTTGGTTAGAAGCATCTACAGATGCAATGTATACAGCATTTAATAGATCAAACTTTCAACAAGAAATTTTTGAATTGTATCATGACCTAATTACATTTGGTACAGCAGCAATGTTTATTGAAGAAGATGATGATGATATTATAAAATTTTCAACAAGACATATTAACGAAGTTTTTATTGCAGAGAATGATAAAGGCAGAATAGATACAATCTTTAGAAGATTTAAAATAAGTGCTAGAGCTGCAATGCAAAAGTTTGGTGATGCAACATCAACAGACATTAAAGGTATATTTAAAAAAGATCCATACCAAGAAGTAGAAATACTACACGCAGTTTATCCAAGATCAGATTTTAATCCAAAGAAAAAAGATAAATCTAATATGCCATTTGAATCTGTTTATTTAGAATTTAAAAATGCAAATGAATTATCTATTAGTGGATTTAGAGAGTTCCCTTTCGTAGTACCTAGATATTTAAAAGCATCAAATGAAATTTATGGAAGATCACCTGCAATGACAGCATTGCCTGATGTTAAGATGTTAAATGAAATGTCAAAGACTACAATCAAAGCTGCACAGAAACAAGTTGATCCACCACTATTAGTTCCGGATGATGGCTTCTTACTTCCTGTAAGAACTGTACCGGGTGGACTAAATTTTTACAGAAGTGGTACAAGAGATAGAATAGAACCATTAAACATTGGTGCAAACAATCCACTAGGTTTAAATATGGAAGAGCAAAGAAGAGACAGTATTAGAGCTGTGTTCTATGTTAATCAACTTATGATGCAACAAGGTCCACAGATGACAGCAACAGAAGTTATCCAACGTAACGAAGAGAAGATGAGATTACTTG
>Ga0222715_10001112_pt1 | contig 26407 bp, 21 predicted proteins | sample C33_9DmetaG_FD_165056 | JGI IMG/M metagenome (GOLD analysis project Ga0222715, IMG submission 165056) | Estuarine water microbial communities from San Francisco Bay, California, United States - C33_9D | ecosystem: Environmental > Aquatic > Marine > Unclassified | place: USA: California...
TTTCAGACTTAAAAGGAAATGAGGAAAATAGTATAATTAAGGACAAACCGATTACAGCGCCAGGAAGTGCATAAGTAAGTGAAATAGCCTCATTAAAAACTGTCAGGGTTTTGTTTTTTATAATTCTTTTCAAAAATTGAAAATAAACTGCAATGACAATTATTATTGATGAAGCTATTAAAGAAACAATAAATGTATTGGAAGTTAAATTAATCACCTTGTAAAAATCAATTCTTTCAAATTCATAAATCACATTTCCTATAATAAATAGTATAGGAATAATAAATCCTAAAAGAACAGGTAGCATACAAGCAACATGTATAATTAACTTCTTTCTAATTGACGGGTTTTCAGTTTTAAATTTTTTTGTGTTGGGTTTATAATGAAAATTATACTTTGAATTAAATAATCTTTCAAGAAAAAAGAATAATAAAACAATAAAAAATAAAAAAACCGCAAGTAATGATGCTGTTTCAACATCTTGCATTGAATACCATGATCTGAAAATTCCACTAGTGAATGTATTTACTCCAAAATATTTAACTGCTCCATATTCATTTAATACTTCCATTATTACCAAAAAAAGACCAGAAAAAATGGAAACTCTTGAGAGAGGAATAACAATTTTATAAAATGTTTTTGTTCTAGACATCCCCAAACTTCTTGATAAATCAATATAATTTGCACCAACTAAAGAAAAAGAAAGTCTGCATGCAGTATAGATGTAAGGATAAAGAGCTAAAGCCATTATTATCCCTAGTATTTCTATTTGCAAATAATCTTGATTCAAAAAAATAGAAATTTCTGGAAAATGATTTCTGGTAAAACTTTGAATTGGTCCAGTATAACTTAAAATATCTCCGTAGGTAAATGCCATTATGTAAACTGGAATTGAAAGAGGCAAATAAAGTAGAAAATCATAAATATTTTTTCCTGTAAAATTATTCGTACTAACATACCAGGCAGGCAGAACACCAAAAATTAATGAAAAAAATGAGGTGATTGAAACCAAATATATGGTATCATAAAAATAGTCAAAAAGTAGATTATTCCATAAATATTTAAAATTTGAAGTATCAATATTGATTGTACTTAAAATTAATGCAACTATTGGTAAAATCACAATTAATGAAAGTATTACAATTGATAAAATTAACTTTCTATTATTAGAGTGATATTTTTTATTTATTTCCAACCTGTTTTATCAAATATTTGAATTGCTTCGCTTCTATTTCTCCCTAAAGAATTTAAATCCACAGGATCTTTCTTAAATTCCCCCCAAGCTTGAACTATTTCATTAGGCTTTACATTTGGATTTACAGAGTACTCAAAGCTATTTTTAACATAAGTTTCTTGAGCTTCGGTACTGGTTAAAAACTCAATTAACTTAATTGCATTAGCTCTATTTGGAGCGTTCTTAGTTAAGGCAAGACCAGATACGTTAATATGGGCTCCTCTTTGACCATTACCCTGATTGGGGAAAAAAACTGAAACTGATTTTCCAGCATTAATCTCTTCCTCTTTAAGTGAAGACAACAGTAAACCAATGTAATACGAATTTACAATTGCTATATCCCCTTGACCAGCAGCAATAGCTTTAACTTGATCTCTATCACTTCCTTTTGGATCTCTAGCAAAATTTGCAACAACCGATTCTGACCATTTGGTTGTCTCTTCATTCCCTATATTTTCAATAAGGGATGACATTAGAGCTTGATTATAGGCATTTGATGAAGATCTAACTAACAATCTTCCATTCCATTTTTCGTTAGACAAGTCTTCATACGTTGATAATTCTTCTTTTTTTACCCTGTCATTACTGTAGACAATTACTCTGGATCTATAAGTTACTGGAACCCAATACCCATTAATATCTAATAATTGAGAATCTATATTAGAAAAAACGGATTGATCTTCAAATTTTTGAAATAATCCCATTTCAGCACCTTGCCAAAGCTTTCCGACATCAACTGTAATAAAAAGATCTGCAGGTGAATTATCTCCTTCATTTTTCATTCTTTGTATCAATTCATCAGCATTGGCCTTAATAACATTAACTTTAATTCCAGTAAGCTTTTCAAAATTTTTATATTGGATTTCATCAACATTATAATGTCGTTGACTGTATATATTTATTTCATTTAAATTTTTTTTATTTGGCATGCAAGCAACTATAAAAAAAGAAATGAATATGTAAAAAATGTTTTTCATTTTTAAAATTAAGAGTGCACGAATTTAATTTAAATTTTTGTTATATAAAAATAGTTTTTATTTAGACTAATTATAAATAATATATTAAATTTGCCAGAATTTAATTTCTATTTAGAATCAATCTTAATAAAAAATGCAAAAAATTCTTTTTATTTTAACTTTACTTTCTAGCTTAAACTTATATACTCAGAACCAAAAAAATGAAAAATATAATGATTCAATAACAGCTTTAGATGAAGTAATTATTAAAGCAAATACTATTTTAGGAAATAAGTTTGTTGCTAAGAACAGAACTGGAGCAGCCTATTACCTATCCACCGAAGATCTAGCAAAATTCAATTATACAGACATTAACAGAGCATTGAGTAAAATAGCTGGAATTAATTTTTATGAAGAAGATGGTTTTGGCTTACGCCCAAATATTAGTATAAGAGGAACATCTCCTGAGAGAAGTTCAAAAATAGCTATTATGGAAGATGGTATTCTAATTTCTCCGGCACCATACAGTGCATCTTCTGCATATTACTTTCCATCTATTGCAAGAATGCAGGCAGTAGAAGTCTTGAAAGGAAGCAGTCAAATTCAGTATGGACCATACACAACAGGGGGGGCAATAAATTTTGTCTCTACTGAAATTCCTAAATCATTTAATGGAAAAATCACAACTAGTTATGGGAGTTTTGATACCGGTCAGACACACTTAACCTTGGGGAATAGTATTAAAAATATTGGATATATGGTAGAATATTTAAATTTTAATTCAGATGGATTTAAATCTCTTGGTAATAATTTAAATACCGGTTTTGATATTAATGAAATAACGACAAAATTTAAATATAAAACTTCTAATAAAGCTAAAATTAAACAAAACATAGAGCTCAAATTACATAGTTATGATGAGATTTCAAACGAAACATATTTGGGCTTAACAGAAACTGATTTTGAAAAAAATCCATTTTTGAGATATCCAGCATCTGAAAAAGATAAAATGGATGCAGAACACATTCAATACCTACTAACATACGAACTTAATTTTTCTGAAAAATTTAAAATATCATCAAATTATTATTACAATGGTTTCAAAAGAAATTGGTATAAACTTGATGATGTAGTATTCAACGGTAATTCTCAAAAAATATCAAAAGTAATTTCAAATCCGCAAGAATTTGATAGTCACATTTCAATTTTAAAAGGTGAATTATATTCAAATAATTCTTTAAAAGTAAAAGCAAATAACAGAGAATATGTTTCAAAAGGAATTCAAACAAAAATTGATTATCATTGGTATGGAAAAAATAATTCTTTTAATGATTTAGAAATTGGCTTAAGGTTTCATTACGATGAAGAAGATAGATTTCAGTGGGAAGATCTTTATAGTATAAATAACGGATTTATGTCATTGGATAAATTTGGAGAAAAAGGGTCTCAAGGAAACAGAATTAGTTCTGCAAACTCATTTGCAACTTACTTAATGTATAAGTACAAAATAAAAGGATTTACAATAACACCTGGAATTAGGTACGAATCAATTAAATTATCAAGAAAAGATTTTGGAAAATCAAATCCATTAAGAAGTCAAAACGAACTCTCATATAGAGAAAATATAGTGTCCGTATTAATACCTGGGTTAGGTTTAAATTATACAATTAACAATAAACTTTCATTTTTTGGAGGAGTGCATAAGGGATATTCACCTCCTAGCAATTCAGTAGGTCAAAAAGCTGAAGAAAGTATTAATTTAGAATTAGGAGCAAGATTTTCAATCAATAAACTAAATGCAGAGTTAATTGCTTTTCAAAATGACTACAGTAACTTATTAGGAAACGATCTTGCTGCAACGGGTGGATATGGTGAACTTGATCCATTTAATGCTGGTAAAGCACTTGTAAGTGGCTTTGAGTTATTGTTAACTTCCAATTTAATTGAAAATAATAAAATATCTGTTCCTTTTTCATTGTCTTACACTCGAACAGATGCTAAATTTTTGACTGACTTTGGTAGTACTCAAGATATTTGGGGAGAGGTAAGTAATGGAGACAGGATTCCTTATATTCCACAACATCAATTAAATTCAAACATAAGTTTTAGAACAAAAAAATTTGAAGTTAATCTAAGCGGAAACTATAATGGAAAATTCTCAACTGTAGCTAACGGATCTATTGGAATTCCTTCATATTTTATTTTTGATATTTCATTTAAATACAATCTACCTAAAAACATAACTTTTACTTCCAAAATAATAAATCTATTTGACGAAAAATATGCTGTATCGAGAGCTCCTGCTGGATTAAGGCCTGGACATCCATTTGGAATTTATGCTGGTTTTGAATACAAATTTTAATTTAGCTTTATCAAAAAGATTTATTTTTAGAGTCCATAAATATAGTAACTGGCCCATCATTTTCAATTTTAACAAGCATATCAGCACCAAATATACCTGCTTTGGGTTCTTTATTTATTTTGCTCTTTATTGCAATTAAAAATTTATCATATATATTTTTTGCAAAATCACCCTTAGCAGCCTTAATATATGAAGGTCTATTTCCTTTTTTTGTGGAAGCATGAAGAGTAAATTGACTAATAATTAGTATATCACCCTCAATATCAATCAATGATTTATTCATAATACTATTGAAATCATCAAAAATTCGAAGTTGAGAAACTTTTTTACAAATCCATTCAATATCAATATCATCATCACTGTTTTCTATACCAACAAATAAGACGATACCATGATTTATCTTTGAAATAATTTTATTTTCCACTTCAACACTTCCCTTTTTTACTCTTTGAATTAATACCCTCATTATTTATAATTGTCTACTCTAAAGTTATTGTCATCACTGTTTAATAAACTTAAATAGTTGTTATATCTAAACTCAGAAATATCATTATTATCTACAGCTTTTTTTATGGCGCAATTTGGTTCATTATAGTGAAGGCAATTATTGAATTTACAATTGTGACTTAGTTTTGCTATTTCATTAAAATACCCTCCAATTTCATTTCTGTCAATATCAATTAATCCAAATCCTTTAATTCCTGGACTATCAATTATTTTTGCACCACCAATTAAATCAAACATTTCAGCAAATGTTGTTGTGTGTTGACCCTGTTCATTTTGCTCAGAGACTATAGATGTTCTTAAATTCAAATTAGCATCCAAACTGTTTATAAGACTAGATTTTCCAACGCCACTATGCCCAGTAAAAACAGAAACTTTATTTTTCATAAGCTGTTTAACTGAATCAATATTAATTCCTTTTTTTACTGAAATTTTTAAGGTTTTATAACCTACAGTTGTGTAAACATCATTTAGATTATTTATTAATTCATGATCCTTATCACTGTAGATATCTATTTTATTAAATAAAATAATAGTCTCAATTCCATATGATTTAGTAGAAACCAAAACTCTGTCAATAAAAAGAGTTGAAGTCTGTGGGTTTGATGGTGTGACAAATAAAAAGCAGCAATCTATATTTGATGCTATAATGTGAGTTTGCTTAGAAAGATTTACTGATTTTCTAATAATATAATTATCTCTATTTTCAATTTCAACGATTAGGCCTTTAAAATCATTTTCATCTGTAATTTCGAACACAACTCTATCACCCACTGCAACCGGATTAGTACTTTTAATTCCGAGTGATCTAAATTTCCCTTTAATATTACATTTATAAACTACATTAGACTCGGTATGTACATCGTACCAATTTCCTGTAGATTTATAAACCAATCCTTTCATTATTTAACTATTTATAACTTTTTCTTGATTATTTATTGATTCTTGATGAATTGCTTTAAACATTTTCAATACAAACTCTTCACTTAATCCTTTTTTTTCACCTTCCAAAATCATATTTCCAAGAATTTCATTCCATCTTTTAGTTTGAAGAACTGCGACATTTTTTTGTTTTTTTAACTCACCAATTGAAACAGCAACTTTCATTCTTTTACCCAAAGTCTCTAAAATCCCATGATCTATAACATCAATTTGAGTTCTAAGTGTGTTTAGTTTATTCTTATAGTCTGCCTCATTACTAGTTAGTGTTCTGATTTTAAGATCTTCCATCATTTTGACTAAAACTTCAGGCGTAATTTGCTGAGCTGCATCACTCCAAGCATTATCTGGATCAGTATGTGTTTCGATCATTAGACCATCAAAATTTAAATCTAAAGCAGTTTGAGAAATATCTTGAAGAATATCTCGTCTACCTGCAATGTGTGATGGATCACAAATTAGTGGTATATCTGGAAATCTATTTTGAAGTTCAATTGGTAATTGCCATTCTGGATTATTACGATACTTTGATTTTTCATAAGTAGAAAAACCTCTATGTATAACTCCAAGTTTTTTGATGTTTGCTGAATAAAGCCTTTCAAGACCTCCAAGCCATAAAGGCAAATCGGGGTTTACCGGATTTTTGACTAAAACGATTTTGTCCGTGTCTTTTAATGCATCTGCGATTTCTTGAACAATAAATGGACTCACAGTAGATCTTGCTCCGATCCACAAAACATCAATATCATATTCTAAAGCCAATTTAACATGACTAGCATTGGCAACTTCTGTTGCAGTTAATAAACCAGTCTCTTTTTTTACTTTGTCTAGCCATTTAAGGCCAATTGCGCCAACTCCCTCAAACATTCCTGGACGAGTTCTGGGCTTCCAGATTCCTGCTCTATAAATAGAAACATCAGAATCTTTTAACTGATGAGCAATTTTTAATACTTGATCTTCGGTTTCAGCACTACATGGACCAGCTATAACAAGAGGATGATTTAATTTGAAATCATCGAGCCAAGTCCTCATTTCTTTTCTATTTTTCATTTTTTATTTTTTGTTTAGTATTTCCTTAATTCTATTAGTATTATTTAAAATTTCTGATAATTTGTTATCATTTTCATTTATAATTAAATCTTTAAGCAGGTTCAAATTTGATACATACTCATCAATAGCGGCTGCTAAATTAGTTTTATTTTGTAAAAAAATAGGAGTCCAGGTTTTTGGGTGACTTTTTGCAAGTCTAACCGTTGATTCAAATCCACTTCCAGCTAAATCAAAAATATTATTTTCGTTTTTTTCTTTTTCAATTACAGTTTTTCCAAGCATAAATGAACTAACGTGTGAAAGATGAGAAACATAGGCAACATGCACATCATGAGATTTTGGATCCATATAAATAGTTTTCATTTTTAAACCATCAAAAATTTCAAATGCTAATTTTCTTAGTTCTTCATCTGTTTTTTTAAACTCGCAGATAATATTTGTTTTGCCAATGTAAAGCCCTTTGATAGCAGCTTCAGGTCCAGAAAATTCTGTACCAGCCATTGGATGAGCAGCAAGATAGTTAGATCTTTTTTTATGATTTTTCAAAAGATTACAAATAGTTTCTTTTGTGGAACCAACATCGAAGACTAAAGTTTTTTTATTCACTAAATCTAAAATTTTAGGAAGTATTTTAAGAAGATGATTAACAGGAACTGCCACTAAAACCAAATTCATTTCTTTCAATTGAGAATAATTAATTTCATAGTCAATTAAATTAAGGTCAAGAGCTTTCTTAAGGTTTTCTTTAGATTTATCTAAACCATAAATAACAGAATTTGGAAATGGAGTTTTTATATCTAATGCAAAAGACCCACCCATTAATCCTAAACCAACTATACCTATTTTCATAATTCTATTCTTTTAAGGGCTTCTTTAATTTTATTTTTATCAATACATAAGGAAAACCTAATATAACCTTCTCCATTCGAGCCAAATATTGTGCCTGGTGCAACAAAAATTTTCTTTTGTTTTAATAAAGAATCTATAAAACTTTCAGAACTTTTAATCTCTTTGGGGAGTTTTGCCCAAACAAATAATCCTTTTGAATTTTTATCATAAGAACAGTTAAGCTTATCAGCAATCTTCCAAATCAATTTTCTTCGAGTTAGATATACTTTATTTAAATTCTTGAACCAACCTTCATCTAATTCAAGTGCTTTAATAGCACCTTTTTGAATTCCATAAAACATTCCTGAGTCCATATTACTTTTGACTTTTAAAACTTTAGTAATATTATTTGAGGAGCCAACTAACATTCCTACTCTCCAACCGGACATATTAAAAGATTTGCTTAAAGAATTAAGCTCTAAAACGTAATCTCTAGATTCATTTACTTTTAATAAACTTAAATATGAGTCGTTTAAAATAAAGCTATAAGGATTGTCGTTTACTAATAAAATATTATGAGTTTTTGCAAACTTTAGTAATTTTTCGAATTGTTGGAGATTAGCTGAAGCTCCAGTAGGCATGTGAGGATAGTTAATCCACATTAGCTTTACTTTTGAAAGATCATTTTTTTCTAATTCTGAAATATTTGGAAGCCAATTATTTTTTTCTGATAAATTATAAAATATTGGGTTAGCTTCGACTAGTTTAGTAACTGACAAATAGGTTGGATATCCAGGATTTGGAATTAAAACCTCATCACCAGGATTAAGAAAAGCTAGTGATAAATGCATAATTCCCTCTTTAGATCCCATTAAAGGCAATATTTCATTTAAAGGATTTAATTCCACTCCAAAAAACTTTTTGTAAAACTTAGAAATGGCATTTCTTAATTCAGGAATACCTTGATAGCTTTGGTATTTATGGGCTAATGAATCAGATAAGCTATTCTTAATTTCATTAACCACATCATTTGATGGGAATAAATCAGGACTGCCTATACCCATATTTATAACAGAGTCTCCCAATTTTATCATTTTAGCAACTTCTCTTAACTTTTTAGAGAAATAATACTCCTCTACACTATTTAACCTTCTAGACTGTTTAATCATTTCATCTGATTTTTATAAATACCTAAAATTTTTAAAGATTCAGCTTCTTGCTTAATTAAATCAATAGCATCATTAAAATTTTCAATAGAATCGAAAGTTGTATCAACAAAAAAAGAATATTTCCATGGAATTTCAATAATTGGTAGAGATTGAATTTTAGTTAAGTTTAAATTATAATTTTTTAAAACTTTTAGAACAAAAGCTAAACTACCTGTCTTGTGGCTAAGTGAAAACTTTAAAGAAGCCTTATTTGATAATCCTTTAATATTTTTTGATTCCTTTGAAATAATTACAAATCTAGTTTCATTATTTTTTATAGTCTGTATATCACTTGAAATAATTTCTAAACCATAAATTTCTGCAGCCTGAATACTCGCTATTGCTCCAGTATCCTTAATATTATTATCAGCTATTTTTTTGGATACATCAGCAGTATCTTTTTCTTCAACCAAAGTTATGTAAGGATATTTTTTTAAAAATCTTTTACACTGTAGAAGTGCCATTGGGTGAGATGAAATATATTTTAAATCCTCAATTTTAACACCAGGATAAACCATTAGCTGATGATTTATATTTATAAAATATTCACCAACTAACCTTAAATTTAAATTATCAATTAAAGCGTAATTAGGAATTATTGATCCTGCTATTGAATTTTCTATTGCCATTACTCCAAAATCAGATTCACTTTTACTAACTGAAATTGCTAAATCATCAAATGACATAAATTCCTGAATATTTACTGAATCTCCAAAATAGCTTCTAGCTACTTGATCATGATAAGATCCTTTGATTCCTTGTATTCCTATTTTCTTCATCTGATTTAAAAAAAAAGTCCTGATAAAATCAGGACTTTTTAAAATATATTTTTAGAATTATTATATATACAAAGGTCCTGTTTTTTCTTCATAATAGAAAAAGAAATAGAAATTTTGAAAAAAATAATTGCGTTTCATAAAATTTTAAAGCTCAAAAGTAATATTACTTATGATAAAAACAAAAAACTAACATTAAAAAACATACTAAAAACTTGAATTTAAAACTTTTTTTCTACTAAAAGTTGATGATAAGAGAGTGTTTAATTGGTCATATTCAATTAAAAATGCATCGTGACCATGAACAGACTTTATCGTTTTAAAAAATATATTATCCTTAATTCTACAAGCTTTATAAAATGTATCTCTATTTTGAAAGTCTGTAAAAAACAAGTCAGAGTCAACTGAAACAATCAATATATTTCCTTTTACTTTTGAGATAATATCTTCAAATTTAATTTCACCCCCTCTAGTAATATCAATTTTAGACAACAAATGATTCATTAATTTGTAAGAACGTAATTGAAACCTTTCTTGTAGTTTTTTGCCATGATGAAGTAGCCAACTTTCTACATTAAACATGTTTGAATTTTCACTTATTGATCTGTCAAACTTATTTTGAAATGACAATGGAGATCTATAGCATAACATTGCATGAATTCTTGCATCATGAACAGGGTTAGAAGAATTATTTAATATTTGTTTTTGAAGTCTTGTATTAGCAAGTAACCAATCACTAGATTTCCAATCGGATGCAATTGGAATATAGTTTTTAGCTAGATTTGGTGATAAGGCAGCCATTTCCCATACTAACCCCCCACCTATAGAACCTCCAATTACAGCATACAATTCATCAATTTTTAATTTTTCAAGACCAGTTATAAAAATTCTAGCTATATCTCTTAAAATTAAATCTTCATAATTTTTTATTATAAATCCATCGTATCCATTTCCAGGAAAATTAAAAGCTATAATTGTAAATTCATTCGTGTCAATTAACTTTCCACTTCCAATAATGGGACTCCACCATCCATTTTTTCCACTAACAGTTGAATTCCCTGTTAAAGCATGATTAACCAGTACTACTGGAGCCCTTCCAATTGGTTTTCCAAAAACTTCGTATGAAAGCTCAATATCAAAATTAGTCTCATTCTCAGAAATGTAATTTTTAATATTGAGCTTTTTTAAATTGATCATGAATTTATTTTAAACTAATACTTTAGAATCTATCTTGGAAAAAGCTAATTCTAAATCTTTCTTAAGATCTTCAATGTCCTCCAAACCAACAGATAGCCTAATCAAATCACTTGTCACTCCTGTTGAAGCCTGCTCTTCCACACTTAGTTGTTGATGAGTAGTACTTGCTGGATGAATAATTAAAGATTTGGTATCTCCAATATTAGCTAGAAGTGAAAAAACTTCTGTTTTATCTGCTAAAGTTTTAGCAGAATCAAACCCTCCTTTGACTCCAAAAGTAATAAGACCACTTTGTCCTTTTGGTAAATATTTTTTTGCTAGAGAGTTATATTCACTTGAATCTAACCCAGGATAATTAACCCACTGAACTTCAGGTCTATTTTCCAACCATTTTGCGAGGTTTAAAGCATTGGAACTATGTTTTTTAATTCTTATTTCTAATGTTTCTAAGCCTTGAATGATTTGAAAGGCATTGAATGGACTCAATGCGCCACCAAGATCTCTTAACCCTTCAATTCTAACTTTGGCTATAAATGCTGCTGCACCTAAAGCATCATGATATATCAGTCCATGATATCCAGGTGATGGTTCCGTAAATTCTGGAAATTTTCCACTAGACCAATCAAATGTTCCAGCATCTATAATAACACCACCAAGAGCTGTTCCATTTCCATTTATATACTTAGTTAAAGAATGTATAACAATATTTGCTCCATGTTCAATTGGATTTAATAAAGCTGGGGTTGCAACAGTGTTATCTACAATGAAAGGAACTTTTGATTGTTTTGCATATTTAGATATTTCTTTTAAATCTAAAACGTCCAATTTAGGATTACCTAAAGATTCTGCAAAAAATACTCTGGTATTTTCTTTAACAGCATCTTGAAAATTTTGAGGATTAGATGGATCAACAAAAGTAGTTGTAATCCCTAATCTCGGTAGAGTTACATTCAATAAATTAAAAGTTCCACCATAAAGACTATTCGAAGCTACTATGTGATCACCTGATTTCAATAACACTAAAAGTGCAGTTGAAATTGAAGATGTTCCAGATGCAGTTACAACAGAGGCAATTCCACCTTCTAAAGCTGCTAATCTCTGTTCTAAAACATCATTTGTTGGATTATTTAATCTTGTGTAGATATAACCTGGTTCAGCAAGAGCAAATAAATTTGCAGCATGATCAGAATTGTTAAAAACATAAGATGTTGATTGATAAATTGGAACTGCTCTAGTTCCTTGGCTTAAGCTTGTATCATGCCCAGCATGTAAAGCTTTGGTTGATAATTTTTGTTCACTCATTTTTATATATTTAATTAGTTATAAATTAAATTTATAATTAGATGTGATTTGACGTAAAATAGTTCTGAAGCTTCTGCTTTAGCACTTTTTTAAAGAGGTTGCAATCAGTCAAATCGATCCTCTAACAATAAATTAGAAAGCAAATCTAAAATTAAAATATTTTAAAACAAAAAAATTATCTAAAATTTACAGAAATTCCTGCTGATAGGGTATTATACCCTTGAAATGTAAAATCAGCAAAGGCACTAAAAACTAAAAATTTAAACCTAGCTCCAATTGTAGTTTTATATCCAGAAACATTAAAATTCATATCAATTGGATCATTTAAAGATTTTGAAATTGGAAAACCAGAACTTGAATTATACTCTAAATCGTAATCGCCCAATAATTTAAAAGAAGAATTGCCTCCCGAATATCCAAAAGAGGTGTAAAAATCTACAACTAATAAATCAATTGATGCTAGTAATAATAAATTATAATTATTCAAACTAAATTGAGCAACTTGACCGGATCCATTTAAGGAACTAAAAGATTGAACATCATAATCAATATCCATATTAGAATATGATACAAAGGCAGAAACATTTAAAGGAATTTTATCAATTGGTCCAAAATATTGAAGTAAATTATGTTTAACTCCCAAACCCTTTAAAGACATGTCTATTCCATTTCTATGATATTCAGGACTATATCTTATAACAACTTCCGTGTCAAAAGGAATTCCTACTCCTAACTGAAGAACTGGGGCAGGTATTGCTCCAAGAGGAAGCTTACTTTTAATTCCTTTTGGAGATTTAATAATAGTTGAAATTTCAGGATATATACCATCAGCTGGAATAGTAATCATTAAATCTTCTTGTCTACTTTCACCTGCAATTGTAGGTAAACTTTCCACATCAGTTGAAATATATTCTAAATCATATATTGTAAAAGATCGATCGACTGAGGGTACAAAAGAGGTGTTAATTCTAAGAGATAAATCAACTCCTAGTTTTTTATGAACCTTAGCCGTATTATACCATCCACCGTTGGAGCTGTATATTGCTCCTTTCATCATTGGATCTAAATATCTTTCGAATATTTTTTTTGAATCGCTTTCAACTGCAAGAAGGATAGATTCAAAACCTGACTGAGACCAAGAATGTAGTGGTAAAAAAAGCAAAATTACTATACCAAATCTAAAATTCAACTGTTTAAATTTTAAACAAATATACGCTGAAAATAATCTTATTTCTTAACTTCCTCGGACTTACTACCTTTTTAATTACCCGATCCTCCAGCAAATGACGTTAAATCGTATTTTAATCTAAAAACTGTGTATCTAGGTTGAATAACATAAGATCTTGTTTGACTGTATAGTTGATTAAAACTATCTCTATTTATTGAGGTGTCATTGAATAAATTAGTCACTCCAATTCCAAACTCCCATTTCGAACCGTCTTTATTGTAAGATAAATCTGCTTCTAAAAATCTATACTCATTTAGGGTTACGTTTTCATCTCTATAATAATTGTAAGAGTATTCAGCTGTAAAAACAAATCCTTTTCCAAAGTATGCGTCAATTTCAACAAATGGAGAATCTGTATAAAAATAGCTTTTAAAATTACCGGTGTCATACATACGCTTGTTGTAACTATAACCAACCTCAATGTTTGGCTTATCTCTAAAATTAGTAGCTAGACTAGCTTTATAGCTTTGTGTAAAATTAACTTGCTCGGTAAGTCTTTCGTTTATTATATTATTAAAATTACTGTAATTAAAATTCAAATTAAATCCAGCTTTAAAGTTTTTAAATCTTTTGTCAATACGACCAGAAGCAGTATAATTATCTCTCGGCAAATTAGAATTTACAGCAGATCTAACACTGCTTATTCCACTTATAAGTGTATTGTTTTGAATTGTATTACTTCTTTTTGAATATCCAAGTCTAGCAAAAACATTGGTAAAATTGAAAATGTTTATGCTTTGATAATTTAAGTTGTAATTATAAATCTTTGCAGCTTCTAAACTTGGATTACCTTGAAAGAATGAATTGTAATTATTAAAAACATATCCTTCAGCTAAATTATTAACATCAGTAAATTGATTGGTGGCTCTGTAAGTAAACCTAAGTGATTCAGAATCTTTAAACTTTATAAAAACTCTCATATCGGGTCTAATGTCAGAGTAGGAATTAGAAACTGTTCTACCTAGCTGAATATTTTCGGTATTATAAGAATTTATAGTAAATCCGGGTTCCATTGTAAAAATACCGGTTATAAATCTGTAGTTAAAGGATAAGTATGCATCACTAAAATTGAAGTCTACATTATTATTTAAAACATCTTCATTGAATGACAATTCTGAATTATTATCCAAAATTTGGAAGATATTAGAATTAAAGTTTTGTTTAACATCAGTAAACCCAAAGGTGAAATTTAAATTTGATTTAGGAGTTAATATATAATAGTAATCTAATTTAGCTTCAGTTTTTTCAGTTTCAACAATCCTGTTTTGATTAATATTAAACTTAGACTGGCTTGTATTTAAAGGTATTATATCTCTAAACGGCTGAATATCTCTCATGGCTCTGTAGAAAGGGTCCTCTGTTTGAGATAAATGTTGTGCTTCAAAAGAAAAAATATTGTCTTCATTTAAGGTGTAATATGCCTTTAACTCTTGATTTATAGAACTAGGTTTATCAGATCTTAGCAAGTTTATTTCGTCTAATTCAATTGGCTGAATTGTAGGATCGTTTGAAGAATCCAAAAAAGTTCTTGAAAGTAAATCTGTAGTTTCTATATTTTCAGCTGATTTTATTAATAAATTATATTCAGTTTGAAGTTTATCGTTTGGATTAAATTCGGTAGTAAATTTATAAAGCTGTTGCTTATTATCTTGAACAACAAAATCCTCAGTATCTTGAATAACTCCAGTGCTAGTATAATTTCTTGATATATTTTCTTCAATTATATTTTTTGTTTCTGCCAAAATTGCAAAACCACTAACTTGCCAAATATCGTTATTAAAAGATTTACTAAAGTTATAAGCTCCTAGCTGAGCATCAATCGATTTTGCTTGATTATTTTGTAAACTTCCTAATCCAGCGCCATCAGATGAAATACTAATAGAGGTTCCATTTTGAGAATTTAGATTTCCAAATCCTCCACCAAACCTATAAAAATCTCTTCTTGAAAGGACTGGTTCACCAATATTATTCGTGTTTCCCAAAACACTCATACTAAAATCTTTAGCATAGTAAAAGACCTTTGGTGCTGCTAAAATTCTATCTTCATTACCTACTCCACCTAAAATCTCACCAAACCAAAATTTATCTTTTCCACTTTTTAAACTAATATTTATAGCAATATTATCTTCATTATTAGTTACATTTCTAAGTTGGCCTGCTTCTGTAAAATTTCTTAAAACCTCAATTTTTCCAACTGCTTTTGCAGGTAAATTTTGGGTTGCTAATTTTGAGTCTCCATCAAAAAAATCTTTTCCTTCAACCGTAATTTTAGTTATTTCTTTTCCCTCAACCTCAACTCTTCCTTCATCGTTTATTTCTACTCCAGGAAGATTCTTTAAAACATCAGCTAATTTTTTTTCAGTTCCAGTATTAAATGAATCTGCATTATAAACTATCGTGTCTCCTTTGATAGTTACTGGCATTTCATAAACAAGTTCTACTTCATCCAAAGCCTCAGCTTGTTCTTCTAATTTTATATTTTTTTCAAAATTCTCAGCTATATTTAAATCAAATACAAATTCAGTAAATCCAATAAAGGAAACTTTTATTTCGTAGTCAGTATTTTTCTTTAATGAAAGTCTGTAATATCCTGATTCATTGGAAATTCCAAAACCATCTAAAATTTTTGATTGCTTTTCGATGGCAATGACATTTGCCCCCGTTAAACTATTTCCATCAACATCTGTAATTGTTCCCTCGAATCTAACTTGCGAATAAGTGAGTGAAGAAAATAAAAATACGGCAATAAGGAAAATATTTTTCATATATATATGAGAATTTTAAACTTAATTTATTCTAGCAGAACGTGAACCCCAACCTCCTCTATTACCACCACCTCTATTATATCTTTCTCTCATGTCTTTCATTTTATCTGCTTGAATTTTGTTGAACTCAGAATTTGTAACAACTTTCCCTTTTGAAGGTTCCTTAATTTTAATTTTTTCTTCAGGATTTAAAACGACTTTAGTGCACAACATAACCCTATTACCATCACTTATTTCAAGGATTAGTCCTGGTAAACCTCCATACATCGCTGGACCAGTTGAAACTGGAATTTCTGGTGTAAACCAAGCTGTCATTACGACAGTTTTTGTTTTTGGCAATGCCGGGTTATTTTGTTCTTCACTATTTTCTGTATTTCTTTGTCTTCTGCTGAAACTAAAAACATTTTCTTCAACTTCTTTAGTATAAGTTGCCTTGTACGCATTATAAATCCCTATTTTTTTAGTTTCTCCAGTCATAACCCACTTTGTTGGAGAAATACTGTCTTTCACAAGAAATATCTTTCCAAATAATTCTCTTTTGTTTGTATACATATTTTCTTGAATATCTTTATATATATCTCCTTGATCAGGACCTGAAACAAATTGCATCCAATTAAATCCTCCACCGCCAGATCCACCAGCTTCAAGAGTTACTTCTTCTTTAAAATAAGATGAACTACTATCAAAATCTAGTGTATAATTTTTTTCTAAAGCTGATTTCATTCTTGCTTTCATATATTTTTGTCTTTCTGGAGGCATATTTTTCATCCAATCCATATTTACAGAGCTCTTAGACATGTAAAATGCCTTTCCGATAAAATCTTGAGAGTATCCCTCAAAACTTATAAACAATAAAATGATTATTAATTTTTTCATAAGATTATAGTTATTTAAACTTTACAACTATACAATAGACAACAATTAGGCCACAAAGTTTAATTGATTTTAATTTATATCAAATATAAATTATAAATTAGATTATTGATTTTAATCTATTTATTATGCATATAGCCATAGCAGGAAATATTGGTGCTGGAAAAACAACATTAACTAAATTACTTTCCAAGAAATATAAATTTGAAGGACATTATGAAGACGTACTTAAAAACCCATACTTAGATGACTTTTACGAACAAATGGAAAGATGGTCATTTAATCTTCAAATCTATTTCCTTAATAGTAGATTTCGACAAATTCTTGATTTTAAAAAAGAAGGTCTTGACATAATTCAAGACAGAACAATTTACGAAGACGCATTTATTTTTGCTCCTAATCTTAAAGCAATGGGTCTTATGACAAATAGAGATTTTGAAAATTATAAATCAATCTTCAACTTAATGGAATCTTTTGTAAATCCACCAGACTTGTTAATTTATTTAAGAAGTAAAATTCCAAATCTAGTAGATCAAATTCACAAAAGAGGAAGAGATTATGAAAGTTCTATAAGTATTGATTATTTAAGTAGGCTTAATGAACGTTATGAAGCATGGATTCAAACTTATGATAAAGGAAAATTACTAATAATTGATGTCGATAATTTAGATTTTGTAAAAAACAAAAAAGACCTTCAAACTATTACCAACAAAATTGATATTAGTATGAAAGGTCTTTAGATTGTAACTTATTTTATAATTTATTTTTTGTCTATCTGACCCATTGCACCTACTGCCATTTCTTTAATTTCGTCAACATTATGTTGTTTCAAAGCAGACATAACCTCTTCTTGAGTTCCTGTTAAAGTTTCTGTAGAGCTAGTAACTTCTCCATTGTCATTTTCATTTGTTGTAACTGTCATAACCCAATCATCACCATCAACCTTTACAATTACCTCCTTTTTAACTTCAAGATCAACAGAAGCATGGTCAGAATCAATTGCATGTCCTCCTAAAATTGGAGCGATCACAAGACCAATTAAACAAGTAAGCTTTATAAGGATATTCATTGATGGTCCAGATGTATCCTTAAATGGATCCCCAACAGTATCTCCGGTTACTGCAGCTTTGTGTGCGTCAGAACCTTTATATGTCATTTCTCCATTGATTTCAACACCTGCTTCAAATGATTTTTTTGCATTATCCCATGCACCACCTGCATTGTTTTGAAAAATTGCCCATAAAACTCCACTAACTGTAACTCCAGCCATATATCCACCTAGCATCTCAGCTATAGCTAAATTATCCATTCCAAAAACCATTGGAACAAATGCGATTAATAGTGGAAATCCTATGGTAAGCAATCCAGGGAGCATCATTTCTTTAAGTGAAGCTTGGGTTGATATAGCAACACATTTATCGTATTCTGGTTTTCCTTTTCCTTCCATTATTCCAGGAATTTCTTTGAATTGTCTTCTAACTTCATGAACCATTTCCATTGCAGCTTTTCCTACGGCATTCATTGCTAATGCTGAGAACACAACAGGAACCATTCCTCCAACAAATAACATAGCCAATACTGGAGCTTTAAAAATATTAATTCCGTCAATTCCAGTAAATGTTACATATGCAGCAAATAAGGCTAATGATGTTAATGCAGCAGATGCGATCGCAAAACCTTTACCAGTTGCAGCTGTAGTATTACCAACAGAATCTAAAATATCAGTTCTTTCTCTAACAATTGGATCTTGTTCACTCATTTCTGCAATACCTCCTGCATTATCAGAAATGGGTCCAAATGCATCAATAGCTAATTGCATTGCAGTTGTAGCCATCATTGCTGATGCAGCTAAAGCAACTCCATAAAATCCAGCAAAAATATAAGATGACCAAATGGCTAAAGCAAATAAAATAACCGATGGAAATGTTGAAATCATTCCCGTAGCTAAACCTGCTATAATATTTGTTCCAGCTCCTGTACTAGATTGTTGAACAATTTTTAGAGTTGGTGGTTTACCTAACCCTGTATAATATTCTGTTACAGATGAAATAACAGCTCCAACAATTAATCCAACAATTGTTGCAAAAAACACATCTAATGAAGAAATTTCTTTTAATCCTTCGCCAAAAAATTCCATTTGCATAGTTTCAGGGAGCATCCAAGAACACAATAAATAACAAGCAATCGCTACCAAAGCTATCGAAGTCCAGTTTCCTTTGTTAAGAGCATTCATTACTTCATCTTCTTTAGCATCATTAGTTTTTACACTAACAAATAAAGTACCTATAATTGAGATAATAATTCCAGCTCCAGCAATAGCAACAGGAAGTAAAATTGGTCCTATTCCTCCAAAAGCATCAGCTATACTTCCTCCCATATCTTCAATAACATAGTTTCCAAGAACCATGGCTGCAAGAACAGTAGCAACATAAGAACCAAATAAATCAGCACCCATTCCAGCAACGTCACCTACATTGTCCCCAACATTATCTGCAATAGTAGCTGGATTTCTAGGATCATCTTCAGGAATTCCAGCTTCAACTTTACCAACTAAATCAGCTCCTACATCAGCTGCTTTTGTATAAATTCCTCCACCTACTCTTGCGAATAATGCAATAGATTCAGCTCCTAAAGAAAACCCGGCTAAAGTTTCCAAAACAATTGTCATGTCTTGAGTACTTGTCCAAGCACCATCCATAAAAAAATTATAAAATAAAATGAAGAAGGCGGTTAATCCTAGAACTGCAAGTCCAGCAACTCCAAGGCCCATTACAGTTCCTCCACCAAATGAAATTTTCAGAGCGTTTGGCAAACTAGTTCTAGCTGCTTGAGTCGTTCTAACATTAGTTTTCGTTGCTATCTTCATACCCATATTTCCTGCCCATGCAGAGAAAAAAGCTCCAAAAACAAAAGCAATAACAATTAACCAATGTGTTGTAGGTACTATTATAGAAACTCCCGCTAAAGCCAAACTTACCACTAAAACAAAAACAGATAATAGTTTATATTCTGCATTTAAAAAAGCTAATGCTCCTTCGTAAATATGGTCAGAGATTTCTTTCATTTTTCCATCACCAGCATCTTGTTTCATTACCCAAGATTTTTTGTAAAGCATGTAGGCTAATCCTATTGAAGCCAGGACTATAGGCATATAAATTACTAAAGATTCCATATTATATTTTTAATATTAATTTGTTTAAAATTTGATCGCAAAAGTAGTCAAATACAGTGAATTACAAAACTGAATTTTATTTATACATCACCTTCTTAACAGATTTAATCACATCATCACTATTAGGCAACCATTCTGCCAGAAGAACTGGAGAGTAAGGAGCAGGTGTATCTGCAGTATTTATTTTTTCAATCGGAGCATCTAAATAATCGAAAATTTGATTTTGAACTTGATAAGTAATTTCGGTTGAAATATTTCCAAATGGCCAAGACTCTTCCAAAATCACCAATCTATTAGTTTTTTTTACAGATTCTAAAATTGTATCTATATCCAATGGTCTAATTGTTCTAAGGTCAATTAATTCTACTTCAATTCCTTCATTTTTTAATTCATCAACAGCAATTTGAGCTTGTTTAAATATTTTACCAAATGAAACTAGTGTTACATCCTTTCCAGGAATTTTAACTTCCGCTTTTCCTATTGGAATTAAGTATTCTTCTTCAGGAACTTCACCTTTATCGCCGTACATCTGTTCAGATTCCATAAAAATGACTGGATCATTATCTCTTATTGCAGATTTTAGCAAGCCTTTTGCATCATATGGATTTGAAGGAACTATTACTTTAAGTCCAGGACAATTTGCATACCAACTCTCAAATGCTTGTGAATGAGTAGCTGCTAATTGACCAGCGGAACCAGTAGGTCCTCTAAATACTATGGGGCATGGAAATTGGCCACCTGACATTTGTCTAATTTTAGCAGCATTATTAATTATTTGATCTATACCAACTAGTGCAAAATTGAAAGTCATAAACTCAATTATAGGACGATTTCCAGTCATTGTTGAACCAACGCCAATTCCTGCAAAACCAAGCTCTGAAATTGGAGTGTCAATAACTCTTTTTTCTCCAAATTCATCAAGCATTCCTTTAGAAGCTTTGTAAGCCCCATTATATTCTGCGACTTCCTCCCCCATTAAAAAAATTGACTCATCTAGTCTCATTTCTTCAGACATCGCCTCACAAATTGCTTCTCTAAATTGAATAACTCTCATAAGAATTAAAATTTGTTGCAAAAATAAATAATATTTAAAGATTTTAATGTTTTTATTCTTAAAAAAAATACTATGCATGCATAGTATTTTTATAAATTTTATATATATTTGAACAATTATATAAATACAATTATTTATGAAAATTTTAGTTTGTATTAGTCATGTTCCTGACACAACTTCAAAAATTAATTTTGCTGAAAACGATACAAAATTTGATGTTCAAGGTGTTCAATTTGTAATAAATCCAAATGACGAATTTGGTTTAACCAGAGCTATGTGGTTTAAGGAAAAACAAGGCGCATCAGTTGATGTTATCAATGTTGGAAACCAAAGCTCAGAACCAACTTTAAGAAAAGCGCTAGCTATTGGTGCAGACAAAGCAATAAGAATTAATACAGAGCCTGAAGATGGTTTTTATGTTGCTAAACAAATTTCTGAATATGTGAAAAATAATTCTTATGATTTGATTATAGCTGGAAGAGAGTCTATTGATTATAATGGAGCTATGGTTCCTGGGCTAATTGCGGGATTTTTAAATATTAATTACGTTACAAATTGCACAAAACTTGAAATTGATAATCAAAACGTTGTCATAGATCGTGAGATTGATGGAGGAAAAGAAACATTGAAAGGAAAACTTCCCTTAATAATTGGAGGACAAAAAGGTCTTGTTGAAGAAAGTGATTTGAGAATACCAAACATGAGAGGAATTATGCAGGCTAGACAAAAACCTTTGGATGTAGTTGAGCCTTATGATTTCTCAGCAAATACTGAAACTTTAAAATTTCAAAAACCTCAACCTAAACAAGCTGTTAAACTTGTTGACTCAGAAAATTTAGACGAATTAATTAACCTTCTTCATAACGAAGCTAAAGTTCTTTAAACTATGCCAGTAATTACATATATCGAATCATCAAACGGAAAAATAAAGAAAAATGGTTTTGAACTAGCTTCATATTCTTGTGCGCTAGCTAAACTTTTAAACACCTCTGCAGTCGCTTTAACAATTAATGCTTCTGATACAAGTGAACTAAGTAATTATGGAATTTCACAAGTATTAAAAGTAAGCGATGAGTCTCTAAATGAATTTAATGCCGCAATTTATGCTGATGTAATTGTCCAAGCAGTTAGCAAAACAGAATCTAATACTATTGTATTAAGTAGTAGTTTGGATTCTAAATATTTGGCTCCAATTTTATCAGCCAAAATTGAAGCAGCTTATATAAATAACGTTATAAGTTTACCCACTAGCTTAAACCCTCTTACTTTAAAAAGAACTGCATTTACAAATAAGGCCTTTAGTGATACAAGTTCCAAATCTGAAAAAGTAATTATTGGTCTTTCAAATAATTCATTTGGCCTAATAGAAAACTCCGTTTCTCTACAAGAGGAAGTATTTGCAGTTTCTTTATCTGATTCTGAATTATCTATAGAATCCTCAGAAAAAGTTTCTGGAAAAATTTCTATTGCAGATGCAGATATTGTTGTTTCTGCAGGAAGAGGAATGAAAGGACCTGAAAACTGGAATTTAATTGAAGATTTAGCAGATACATTGGGAGCAGCTACAGCATGTTCCAAACCAGTTTCTGATATGGGTTGGAGACCACATAGCGAACATGTTGGTCAAACTGGAAAGCCAGTTGCAACTAATTTATATATAGCAATTGGTATTTCAGGAGCAATTCAACATCTTGCTGGAATAAATTCCTCAAAAATAAAAGTTGTAATAAATAATGATCCCGAAGCTCCATTTTTTAAAGCTGCCGATTATGGAATTGTTGGTGATGCCTTTGATGTAGTCCCCAGATTAAATAAAAAACTAAAAGAATTTAAAGCCCAAAACTCATAAATTTTTAATACTTTAGAAGTTATTACACACTTCTTTTAAATGAGTTTAATTCGCTTGACAATTGACAGGATTTCTTACAGTCAAAACACCAATGGTGCCTATGCTCTTTTATTAAATGAAAAAGGAGGAGAACGAAAGTTGCCTATTGTAATCGGAGGTTTTGAAGCTCAATCAATTGCAGTTGCTTTGGAAAAAGAAATTAAACCTCCAAGACCATTAACCCACGATTTATTTAAAAATTTTTCAGACTGTTTCGAAATAAACTTAAAACAAGTTATAATTCATAAAATTGTTGATGGAGTTTTTTTTTCAAGCTTAATATGTGTGAGAGATAAAATTGAAGAAATTATTGATTCGAGAACCTCTGATGCTATTGCACTTGCAATAAGGTTTAATTCTCCAATTTTTACTTATGAAAATGTATTGGAAACAGCTGGAATAATATTAAAATCTGGAATTAAAAAAAATAAAAAACATAATCAAAAGACTAATAAAATTGAAAAAGAAAAAATGTCTGTAGGTCAAATAAAAAAAGCTATTGAAGTTGCTGTAAAAAATGAAGATTATGAATTAGCAGCTCAGTTAAGAGACGAATTAAATAAAAAAAATGAATAATTACTTTTCAATTTCAGAAGCAATTCAAAATGAAATTATCTTAAGTCAAGGTTTTTCATTAGAAAGTATAGTTAGAGGAATTATAGGAATGATTTCTTTAGTTTTTATTGCCTACATATTTAGCAGTAATAAAAAAGCAATTAATTGGAAAACAACTTTTTTAGGATTAACCACTCAGTTAATATTAGCAATATTAATCCTTAGAGTTGAGTTTGTTCAAAACATTTTTGAGTTTTTTGGAAAAATATTTGTAAAAACTCTTGACTTTACAATGGAAGGCAGTAAGTTTTTACTCGGGGACATGGTAAATGTTGAAAGTTTTGGATATGTTTTTTTGTTTCAAGTTTTACCAACAATTATATTTTTTTCTGCCCTAACCTCTGTTTTATTTTATCTAGGAATAATTCAAAAAGTTGTAAAAATATTAGCATTGAGCTTAAGCAAACTATTAAACATTTCAGGAGCTGAAAGTTTAAGTGTTGCAGGAAATATATTTTTAGGTCAAACTGAAGCTCCATTAATGATTAAAGCTTATCTAGAGAAAATGAACAAGTCTGAAATACTATTAGTTATGATAGGAGGAATGGCTACAGTTGCTGGTGGAGTTTTAGCAGCTTACATTGGATTTTTAGGAGGTGAGAATGAAATTCTAAAACTTTATTATGCTAAACATTTATTAACAGCATCTGTTATGGCAGCCCCTGGAGCTATAGTTATTTCAAAGATTTTATTTCCTCAAATAGATTCAATTAATACAGACGTATCAGTTTCTCAAGATAAAATTGGTTCAAATCTTTTAGATGCTATTGCTAACGGAACAACTGAAGGTCTAAAATTAGCTGCAAATGTCGGAGCTATGCTTTTAGTATTTATTGCTTTTATAGCTATGATTAATTTTGGTTTTGAAAAAATGGGTTCTTTATCAAATTTAAATCAATGGATTAGTAATAATACTACTTATGATTTTTTATCAATTGAATTTATTTTGGGTTATACTCTTTCGCCAATTATGTGGATTATTGGAGTTGCTAAAGAGGATATGGCATTGATGGGACAGTTACTTGGTATTAAGCTTGCAGCAAGTGAATTTATAGGATATATGCAGCTTGCTGAATTAAAAGACATTTCAAATTCAGTTCATTTACAATACGAAAAATCAATATTAATGGCTACCTATATGTTGTGTGGTTTTGCAAATTTTGCTTCAATTGGAATACAAATTGGAGGCATTGGATCTTTAGCCCCAAACCAAAGAACAAATCTTTCAAAATTTGGAATGATTGCTGTCCTTGGTGGAACTTTAGCTTCTCTATTATCTGCTACTATTGCCGGAATGATAATTGGTTAATATTTATTAATAAATTCATGAATTTTATAGTGTTGAAATTAGGTTAATTTATATTTTTGAATTTTAGATTAATATGAAACAATATTTAGATTTAGTTAAACATGTTCTTGAGAATGGAAACGAAAAATCTGATAGAACTGGAACAGGAACAAAAAGTGTTTTTGGTTATCAAATGAGATTTGATTTATCTGAAGGTTTTCCTATGGTAACAACAAAAAAGCTTCATCTTAAATCAATAATACATGAATTATTATGGTTTATTAAAGGTGAAACTAATATTAAATATTTAAAAACCAATGGGGTTAAAATTTGGGATGAGTGGGCAGACGAGAATGGAGATTTAGGACCAGTTTATGGTCATCAATGGAGAAATTGGAACAGTGATGGAATTGATCAAATTAAAGAAGTTATTAATTCTCTTAAAAACAATCCCGACAGCCGAAGAATGATTGTTTCTGCATGGAACCCCGGAGTTTTACCAGACAACTCTATAGGTTTCAGTGAAAATGTAAAAAATGGAAAAGCAGCTCTTCCTCCTTGTCATGCTTTTTTTCAATTTTACGTTCATAATAACAAATTATCTTGCCAATTATATCAAAGAAGTGCAGATATATTTTTAGGAGTTCCTTTTAACATAGCATCATATGCATTACTAACTGAAATGATTGCTCATGTCTGCGGATATAAGGCTGGTGATTTTATACATACATTTGGAGATGCTCATATTTACAACAATCACTTAGAGCAACTGGAACTACAACTTTCAAGAGAACCAAGAAACTTGCCTGAATTGAAAATTTTAAAAAGAACAGAAAACATTGATGATTTTAAATTTGAAGATTTTGAAATTATAAACTATAATCCTCACCCACACATCAAAGGAAAAGTGGCAGTATAAACAGTATTATTTTTGCTTTGATACAAAAGAAAAACATACTGTTAAGCATGTAAAAAACTGAATTTCAATTTATTAAATTATTTTTTATATATTAATCGTTAATCTTATATTAATTTTTTAATATATTCGATTTTTTAAAAAAAAAATCATGCTAATTGGCATGTATTTTGTATTAATAAAAAAAATCTTTGAATTTGAAATCAAACAAACCTTTCCTGTTTTTCTTAATTATTTTTATAATTGGAATTT
>Ga0222715_10001113_pt1 | contig 26386 bp, 40 predicted proteins | sample C33_9DmetaG_FD_165056 | JGI IMG/M metagenome (GOLD analysis project Ga0222715, IMG submission 165056) | Estuarine water microbial communities from San Francisco Bay, California, United States - C33_9D | ecosystem: Environmental > Aquatic > Marine > Unclassified | place: USA: California...
CATCTTGATCGACGGGGAGAACTAATTCAGGATCGTAATCAGTTTTTTCGTGTTCTTGGTTAATCCATTCATGTAGATCAATACCATCACTTACGATTTCATTTATAACTTTTGAATTCCATTCTAGTCCATCAACCTCTTCTAAAGTTAGTCTAGCACCATCATATGGTACACCATATTGATGACTGTATTCGTTGTGATGTTCGTACCATGTACGAGGATCACCCTCATCGTCTTTCATAAAATCTGCTTCTTCCGGAATGCTGTCGATATCTTCTAGTTCGTAATCTCCATCTTCAGCACCTACCATGTACGACACAATATCACTATCACCGTGCTCATCAACATGATTTTTCCAAAAATCGTATTGTTCTTTGTTTAGGTTAATATAGGCAGATTCGCCTCCATAACCCCAAAGACTAAACCTATAGTATCTTTTGCCTTTTAGGTTATCTACTAGTTCTTGCTTTTCTTCAGGTGTTGCCATTTTTTATCTCCTGTTTGTATTTTGTTTTCAAAAACCATTTATTGTTATTAAAATATGTTTTTAGTGGTAAACGTTCTTCTTTGTAGATAACTCTTTCATCTACATTTTTGTAATACATTTCATTAACAAAATTTTTAAAAGTCGGTTTTGAAAATATCATACAATTCTCCACTTTCTATATATTAATTATAGTACCATCTCTTTCAAATGTCAAGTCTTGATCATCTGTCCAATAAACATTTTTTAAACCAAAATTGGCTATTGCTTTTTGACAACCAGGACAAGGCTTTGCCAAGCCGTAAATCCATGCTTTAGACTTTGCGTAAGGTCTTTTAACACGCACAACATACAACTCGCACCTAGTTAGTTGCTGAGGAGTAACCAAACGCAGAGCGTTGCGTATAGCATCCATTTCAGCATGAAGAAAAATCTGACCACTACGATATCCGTCACCATTCATAATTGGATGCGTTTTATAAGAATTTACACCGGTTGCTATTAGATGTTTTTTGTAAACAATACCTGAAGCCATACGTACTCTACCATTAGCAGTCCCGTCTCCTTCGATCGCAAGTCGGGTAAGCATTTCGGTTATTCTATTATTCATTTTAAACCTGTATATCGTAGTTTACAATACAGCGTGGACCTTTGGTTGGAATACCTCCACCATGTAGTATTTTTCCATCAAAAAGAACTGCTCGTCCTTTCTTAGGTGAAACAGACTGTATTATATCATTGTTGTTATCAAAGAATACAGTATCTCCATCTGCGTCATTTACATAGTAAAGAACAACCATATGATCATATGGTAGGTCGGTATGTGGTTCGTAATTTTTTTGATCGGTATTGTGAGGTACAGTAATATAAATTCTACCAACAATAATGTCACGCAGTAACATCTTGTTATGAGCGCATACTGCTTGTGGAATTAAACCAAAATTTTCAAGATGCGGACTTAGTTTACAAGATGATTTCAACATGTGTACAAAGCTCATCGGTGTTGACCCGTCATTGGTCTTTGCTGTTGATTCATACTTACAATGGAAATCAACGGTAGGAAAAATTAAATCGTCTTCACCGTCTGTTTCACATCTACCAAGTGTTACTTGTTCAATATAGTCTTGAAGGTATTTTGGAATAAGATCATCGTAGATCTTAATTAGAGGTTTTGTCTTCGTTGTCGTCAGCATCTTCTAAGCACAGAGCCTCCACTGTTTTATAATGTTCGTAGGCTTTTTTCAAAGCTTCGAACTTTTCTAGTTTATCTGGATCTGGCTGTAGAATAGCAAGTCGATCCTCCATCTTGCTCATAAATTCTTTTAAACTTTTATTTCCAATCTTAATATCAGCACCTTCTGCTACATTAATATCAGAGTCAAAATCATTGTAATCATTAAATGTAATATTTGACGGGATGGTTGAAGTATCTACTGTGTATATTGGAGCAAAACTGTAGGAACTGTCGGCGGCATAACCGCCGACTGTTAACCCATCGATGCTACCGTCTTCATCTGAAGGTATACTAATCGTATATGTGGTATCATCGTCTCCCATAATTAAGCCTTCGCTTCTTTACGGGCGTTCTTTTCTTCTGTGATTTCTGCTCTACGTGCTTTTGCGAGCTTGGTCATTTCTTGAAGAGCTTTACGAGCTCTAGTTCCAGCCGCGGAATTACCGCCTGTAAACTTATCATTTTCTGCTAGGAACGCTTCAAATTGTTCCTTAATGCTTTCTACTGTCTGTGACATATTATTTTCCTCTTTATATAAAGTTAAAATACTTATTACAGTATTTTTTACGGTAGACTAAAATAGATTAGTTTCTCCGCATTGTGGCAATTTCAGTTGCCTGTTTTTTGCCTGTTTTATCATCGTCATCCGCAAAAATTGGCACCATATTTGATTTATGCATTGTGGCAATGCCAACCAATCTACGTTCGCCAGTATACTGTAACGGTTCCTTCTTAGTACATGGAGCAAAACTTCCAGTACCTTTATAACTTGGAATATGTGGTACTTCTCTAATAGGAGTACTGCTATAATGCCAAGGCATATTCATTACAGTTTCTGTTTTCTTTTTTGGTTTGTAACGACCATGAATATAGTCAATGTAATCATCAAGTGTCATTTGCATATCGTGGCAATGAATTTGTCGCATACTTTTATTGTATGTTTTCATTTCTAAAGTCCATTTTTCGATTTGAGCTTTAGTGTACTTGGTCTTTTTCTTAGGCTTCTTAGTGTTAAGAGTGGTAAGACCACGTGCTAAGTGCATTGTCATAATGTTTCCTTTATGTTACATTAACAGTATTATTGTACTACTAATAAAACAAAAAGTCAAGAAAAAACCTGCCAAAATGACAGGTTCTCCCAATTTAGGCTTCTGCTAGTTCTTTAATGAATTCAAAAGTTTCTTGTTTTGTATCATTATCAATCAAGCAACTAATACAGTTCTCAGGTGAAGTTTCACCATAAGGATCAGTATCTGAACCTTCATCATTGATTCCTGGTTCTTCCCACCAGTTTTCAATAACGCCGTCTTTCACGACCATAGCGTAACGCCATGAACGCATACCAAATCCCAAATGAGACTTGTCAATCAGCATACCCATTCTGCGTGTAAAGTTTCCAGAACCATCTGGAATAAACTTTAGATTTTTGATCTCTTGATCAATCATCCATTTACGCATAACAAAAGTATCATTAACTGAAATAACATAAACTTCATCAATACCAAGTTCTTTGATTCGATCGTAGTTTTCTTCGAATCCTGGAACCTGGTAGGTTGAACAAGTTGGTGTAAATGCTCCTGGTAGAGAAAATACAAGCACTCGCTTACCTTTGAAGATTTGATCAGTTGTAATATCTTTCCATTCAAATGGATTATCATCACCGTTTGTTTTGTCTACATAGGTGATAGGTTTTCCATCTGTGCGTACACGATATTTAAAGGTAACCTGTGGTACCTTAATGCCTTTATTCATAAGTGTGTCTCCGTAGTTATTTGATCTTAGGCAAGATCGTATTCAAAATTGTTGGAACTTTCATTCCGTGAGATACATTTAGCCCCATTGCTAGTATGAAATCTCTCAGCCATTTCTGTTTTAGGACTTAAGGTTATAAGTTGACTACAGTTTTCATCCATTGCGCTATTACGCAACATATTAATAATTCGTCTACCCGAACCTTTTTTATAACTCCACACGGTATAAGCAACAAGAATATCACCCATAGGATCCGCATATTGGAATAGTTGTTCTTCAGTGGTTGGCATGGTATTTACCAACGCCGTACACACAACTGCTCCAATATCTCCATCTTCCTCTAGAACTACAACAGTTCTTCCATTGCCCATTCTTTTTTCAAATGGAATGTGTGGTCTTACAGGATCCCCTGTTATTAAATGTGCTTCGTTGTTTTTAACAGTTCTAATCACAGAATTACTTCCTTTTGTTACAAGTGTACAAGATCCCCACCAACTATCTTATACCTGAGAAACCTCACATTTCTCGCCCGCCGTTGTGACCATTACAGTCACATACATGGCCTGCCCTGCAGGACTTGAACCTGCGACCCTCAGTTTAGAAGACTGATGCTCTATCCAGCTGAGCTAAGGGCAGATGAGTTAAAACACTCCTATCAAGTGTTTTACAATTCCTATTACGTAGATTATTGTAAGCGATCCGTTGAGAAAAATCAATGACTTTTCTTTCCAAAGTGTGCCAACAATAGTCCACAGTGTAGAAGCTACCCCAAATCCGTAAGTAGCATACACATCATTTGGAAACAAAGACAACAGACCTGCTGAACCTAGCAAACAAAAGGTAGATGTCCATGCTAACCACTGATATGGTTTAACTGTATTTTCTGACTTCATGTGTCTCCAATAATTCTAGTTCGACAGCATCGGCGCCATCTTCGTAAAATTTTTCTACTAATCGTTCAATTGACGGATAATCAGCAATATGAATTTGCTCTTTCTCTGTATCGTCTTTTGTGATTGTGATTTTATATTTCACAATCTCTGACATTACAAGATTCCTGCTTCAGTTAGAACTTTGATAGTATCCTCAGAAAGAGGAACTTCAGTTTTGACATTAAGCTCAAGCACTTCATCAGCGTACTTTTGCTTCTGCTTCTGGATATCACGAAGCTCTGCTTTAAATGCTTCAATATCCTTCTTGCCTACAATGCCCGTGCTTATTTCGTCACGGCCGTAATACTCATCACTTTTACGTGATTTAATTTTTTCAATTTTGCCATTGATAACATCGAGTGACGTTACAGGTGATAATTTAGTGAGTTCGCGAACTTGCTGAATACGCTTTTCAGCCAACGCACTTTTAGTAAGCAGTAAACTAATACCGCTTTCGTGATTTGCTTGGTCAACCAGACCACGGATATTATACAGAGCCGTAGTAAGCATTGCTCGCTTACGGTCATTATCCATTAGGGTAACTTTTGCGTTACCGATTTCAAGTTCCGGATCTTGGAACTCGTTGATAGTAACACTGCTTGGCATCTCAATCTCCAAGATAGTGTCCAAAATCTGCTTTTGGATGGCATTTGCTTTTCTAAGATTAATATTCATTTTCATTTTCCTCGCCTGTTTCTTTCTCTGGAAGAATACCTGCTAAATTATTCATATATTCTTCTTCTGTGTATTTGCCTTCTTCAATTTCTCTAAGGGCTGTTACAGCCCATTTGTTGCCTTTTGTCTCTACCCTAGGTTTATCAGCACCAGAACTAAGCATTCTAGCTCTGTAAGTTGCCATTATAATAAGCAAGAATTGATTTCCGCCTACTGCTTCTATTGCTTTTTGAGATGTAATTCTTGCCATAAATATCCTTTCTAAATAACGGGTCCACAAAAGGTCAAGTAATAAGCACAACAAAGTGCAAATATCAAACTACAAGTCACAAAGGACAACTAGTTTGCCTATACCCGACCAGCAAAGAACAAAGTTTCTAACGCCGGATCACGCAACTTTCACTGGAGCTTTTCAAGAGCTGTAAGTTTGGTTGCCTATCCTCATCTACCCTTTGCTTCACCGACTGTGTAAACAAAATGTCTAACAGTAAAGTAATAATAACATCTTTATAGGTTTTGTCAAGACTTTTTTCTCTATTTTGGACATTTTATAAATATTATCATGACACCATTAAAAGTTATAGCAGGATGGCTTGAAAAAGTTAAAAAACCAAGGCCTGAACTAGATGGCAAAAGTATTTGTCCTTTTGCTCGTATGCCTGGTGTAATACCTGTTGATAAACTAACAGCAGAAAACATAGAGCCATTAGGATCACAGATAACAATATACATAGAAAAAACAGTAAGTTCTACGTTTGAAGAACTAGATACTGTATGTCGTAAGTTGAACAAAAAACATAAAAAACATATTTTTTTACCAGATCACCCACATAAGAAAAATTATATAAATGGTGTTGAAACCGGAAACGGTCATTTACCTGTTGTAATTGTACAAACAAGAACTGAATTATTAACTGCTAGAAAAGTTTTAGAAAAAACAGATTATTATGATAAGTGGGATCAAGATTATTTGGAAGAAATAAAAAGTTACGGAAACTAAATTATTCTTCTACTTGTTCCATTTCTTTTGATATCTAGTGTAGCACAGTGTACACCGCCTTCCCAAAACAACGAATGACGCATAGGAGTAACTGTACTTTCAATACCTAGTGTTTGTAAGAATTTAAAAAGTTCTGGAATTTCTCTGCTCCATATAATATTTTTACTGTCAACTATTAACACATTTAAATCAAAACACACTTCTTGATTGTAGCCTTTCCAGTTTTCTAAATATTTCTCAACCCAATGTACATCATATCTACCACCTATTTCTATATAGTCTTTTCTAAATCTATCAAGTTTTAGTTCAGGTAAGAATTTTTTAACATCAATAAGTTTTTTAGTTTTCAAGACATCAGGTACCCACTCAATACCTGCGTGAATAACTGTATCGTCATCTATAAGAATAAAGCCATGGTCGATGTGTCCAAAGTTTCCAAACACTGTTCCGTTATTGTTTATAAATCTAGTATCTGGTAAATTTCTTTTCATCCACTCAAGACCTTGTGATGTACCAGGTCCTCTATTATTAACAATAACAGCATCTCCGGCTTGAAACATAGTAGCAGTGTGCCATAATATTTTATCATGAAGTTCGCGATTGTAAACATCCTTGTCAAAAAACCATTTTTCTTTTTCGTTAAGATTCTTTAACATAGGTGTCGGTTGACTAATCCAATTGTAACCTTGATCAAATAATTCTTTAAAAATTTTATAATAAGAACTACTATCAAAGTATCTATCAGTTAAACTTGTATATGTTTGTATTACAGTATTACCCCTAACAATATAAGCATCTCTTGGTACTAATGGCGCCATAGGAAGTCTAATATCAAATGTAGGCATTTTGATACTTTCATCATACCGATGTATTTCAGGACGATGTACTTTGATGTTATGAGATTGTAAAATCCAACTTAAATTATCTAAGTCTTGTTTTGTTTCTTGTAGTATTTTGTTAAACCCGCTTAGATTTTTAATGGTTAATAAATGATCTAAATCTCCTGGGAGATAACTATCGCCAACAATTACTTCTTGTAAAGGATCAAACTCTGTATACATTACACAAAATCCTTTTGTTTTAAAAACATAATAACCATTTTTCTAACTATATCTTTGTTTTCAAATTTGGTTACTACATGTACTACGTCGTGTGGATTTATAATTGCTACATTGTCAGTAGGTAAAACCCATTGTCCATGTATATCATCTTCTTGTTTTTTTGCTAAAAACAGTCCTCCGTCATGAACATCAAAGTTATCTCCAAAGTACAATATAACACTACCTAGATGTATATCTCCCATACTATCTCTGTGCCAACGAGCATGATAAGGAGGTCTCGATTCTACAATGTACAAACTCATTATATCTTTTTTTGTTACTGTATCTTTGATATAATTTTTTTGTTTTAAAACATCTAACCACCAATCTTGAAATTCGGATGTTGGAATAATATATGCCGAGTTGTCAAAACCTTGAATAGCATTATCATCATTATAGTGAGCTTCACCAGCTTCTTTTTCTGTACAAAAAGAAACTAAATTTGTAAACTCTTTGTATTGGTCACTATTTAGAAAATTTTCAATAACACTCATCATTTGCTTTTAAGTTCCTTACTTAATACATCAAAATATTCTTGATCAGCATTTAATGGTATCATAAACAAGGTCTGGAATCTATTTTTTCTAATAAGAAACAGATTGCCAAAGTTATTAATAATAGTACATCCTGTATCAATGAATGTTTTCTTAGCACGATTAATAATGAATGGGTATTGAGATAATAAGTTTTGATTATAAAGCAAATCAATATATTCTAAAGCACTCACTACACCTGGAATACTAAAGTTATATGTAAATCCGTGTTCCCATTTAAAATTTTCAGGTAGAGAATTTTTTACCTTGGCATTATAAAAAGTCATGCTAAGAGGAAAGAATCCTGCTGTTACTGCTTTGCCCATTGTAAAAATATCAGGTGCTACTGGAAGATGTTTCCAACCAACATAGTCTCCAGTTTTTCCACCACCCATAAAAATATCATCTATAATTATTAATACATTTTCTTTTTGTTGAATGTGTGTAAGTTTATTCCAAAAGTTATCTGTATAAGGAGTTAGATCTCTGCCATAAGAACAAGTTTCAACCATAATTGCGGCAACTTCTCTCCAATCAATTTGATTAGGCAGAAAGTCTCTATCAACACGTCTCACTCCTTGATAAGGATCCATTGTGTAAAAAGGATCTTCCATTAAACTATCACATGCTAAAGAGCTAGTCAAAAACGTACTGCCATGATATCCTGGTTTTAAACTTACGATATATTTCTTTTCTTTATTGCCTTGTTGGTGGTGATAAGCTGAAGCAAGTTTTACAGCACCCTCGTTAGCATCGCTTCCAGATAAAGCATAAAAACTATTATATCCGCCTGTAATTTTAAATAGTTTTTCTTGTAGTTGGAAACTAACTTGGTTTAATCTAATATCACCGTAGCCAACTACTTCAGCAATTTCAGGTTTAATATTTTTTACAACTTCAGAAACTTTATCAACAATTTTAGGTTGATTAAATCCAAGTGTAAAACACCCGTAGTGTAATAACGGATCAATAGATTTTACTCCATCTTTTATAACACCATACTGCCAATGCGGTAATGCTGTTTGAACAGGCTGTTGTACTTCGGGTATTAGTCCTTCGTAGTTCATTATTCTATCCTAAATCTAATATCGTCCCAATAAACTTTTGAAGTGTCAGTAAAAGGCTTTTTACTAAACCACCTTACATCTAAAGGGTACGAATAATTACTATCAAATCTTATAATTTTTGAATTTTCTTCGTGATACTTTTTATCTAAAAAAGTTTTTTGATCATTTATTGAAAATGTTACAAGGTACCCTTCGTCTAAGTTTTGACTACCTTCTACAAAATTATGTCTATGTATTGTTGTTTCACAAACACCATTAGTTTTTAAATTATAAATTACATCAACATTTTCTTTCTCAGGACCAAAAGAAAGTTTGTATTCAAATTTAATTAAGTTGTCTTTTAATTCGTTGAGATTAATTTCTTTACTGTATTCTAAAGGTAGATACTCTTGAGCATCGTTGATATGAGGGAACAACATAGCATTGTTTATGTAGATACTAATGTCAGCATGATAGGTTTGCTTTTTGTAACTAAAATATTCTTTGTCTGTCTCTTTAGGACAGGTAATAGTTATTCTTCTATCCATGGCTTAAATATCTCTAGTCCCTCACTAAACGGAACAAACTTTCCGTCTTTTAATGGCACATATGATAATGTCCATCTGCCTTGTTCGGGATCCGGATTGTATGTTGAATGTAATTGTCCTACATTTAATAAACTTGGTTTACTAATAACTTTTTCGTAAACTAATTTTAAATTCTTTTCTTCTGCTGAATAGCATTTATGACAGTCGATATCAGGAACTATTCCTTGTTCTTCGAAGAAATTTAATCCAGTTTCTTCATGAACAACTTCTATGTAATTTTCATCCTTGTTTACCTCCCACCATCGGGTGACGCTATTCTGTGGTCCCCATGTTATGTTGATTTTAACAGGATCATTAACAAAAGGTTTCCAAACAGTATCTGTGTGCGGAGGAATAGCACCTCCATTTGGTGCTGAATAGAACCCTTCAATAACATTACTAATTGTTAGACCAAGTGATTGTAACCAATCTTTAAAATCAGATGGAACTACATCAGGTCCTAGAAAATCTATAAAACTTTTTTCTATTGGTCTATTAAAAGATTCGGGTTTAGGAATCTCTACAGGTAGATTGATAAATCTATGATAAATGTTCATTTTTGTACTCCTATAAAATGGTATAGGAATTTGTGTTTGGTACTGCCGTTAACACCACAGTGTAAACTGTCAACCTCTGGCCATTGATATACATCTCCTAAATCGACCATATGATAACATTCTTTTTCTACCATAAATGCCGCGCCCATCTCAGGCGGAGATATATGACAGTGGTAACGTAATAATTTTCTTCCTGGGAATTGTTCTTTAGACCAATAAACTTCTTCGTCGTCGATATGTGGAGCGGCAACTTTACCGACACCCACTTCACTGATCCAACTTAGTGAAACATCAACTCCTAACCATTCAGCAAATTTGCTGTCTATTTCTCTGCTGTATGATTTACCAGCAGTATATGTATAAAATTGGAGAGCCTCATTATCTGAATATGCTTGATTAATGTCTTCATTATCACGTAGATAATCATATTCCAAAGGTGCTTTCTGATTGACTAGGTCAATAGTGACTGGGTTTTCGTATGGAGTTTCGTATCCCCTAAATGTACCAACAGTGTTTTTTAACCCCTGTACAACATTATTCCAGTCGATGATCGAGGCACAGTTTCCAATATATGACATACAGCTATTTAACTGTTATGATAAAGGCTTAATATTTTTTATCCTATCGTAACGGAAACTACGAAACCCTTTAGATTCTACTGCCCAAGCAACAATTACTTTGTCTGAAAGTTGTCGTACTTTTTTCTGTGTAATAGGCTCGTCTTTTTTAGCAGGTGGCAAATACGTTTCTATTAAAGTACATGGCATAACACGTTCTTCGCCATCTAGTTTAGTAAAGGTAACTTCAACCACCTTTTCTTTCAGCATTGTCAGGAGTTCGTCCTTTGTTGGTATTCCCTTCATCTCTGCGATTTTTGTTTCCAAAGATTCTGTCCCATCCTTCTCTGTATTTGTTGTCATCTGCGCCTTTTCTTCTTCCATCACCTTTTCCTCCGTCACTCATATAATCTCCTACTTGGAGCGGGTAGAGGGAATCGAACCCTCGTATTGAGCTTGGAAGGCTCACGTTCTACCATTGAACTACACCCGCTTAAAATTGGCGGAGAGTGAGAGATTCGAACTCTCGGTACACATTACTGTGTACGGCGGATTAGCAATCCACTGGTTTAAGCCACTCACCCAACTCTCCTTATTCTTTAACTAAAAAGAGCAATTAAAAAACTTGTGCTCCAGGCTATCACACACATGTGAAATAGCTTTTCCCAATAAGTCATCTTCCTTGCCCGCGATACTTTTTATAATTTCTTTTCTTATCTTTATTCATGGAAGCAAACTTAACCATTGAAGGTTTTCCACTAGTTGATGATTTCTTCTTGTAAGAAGTATGTATTGAAGAAGTTCCAACTGCTGATCTTGCCATATGTTTCTCCTGTATTAATCTGTCAGTTATTTACAACATTATTACTATACTATCGCTATAAACGATTGTCAAGTAATAATGGAGTGGACGGGGAGATTCGAACTCCCATAGTACGGATTTGCAATCCGTTGCGTAACCTTTCCGCCACGCCCACGTAATGGTAGCAGTGCCCGGAGTCGAACCGAGATCAGCCAATTATCTGTTGCTACGGGGTATAAACCCGCTGTTTTACCATTAAACTACACTGCCTTTGTTTGGCATAGGTGGAGGGATTCGAACCCCCTAGCATCTCTGCTCTAGTTTTGGAGACTAGTGTGACACTCCATCTTCACCGCACCTACATAATCCATAAAAAAACCCCCGGAGCATTTCTACTTCGGGGGTCATAAAATTCCTGTAATGAAATTTAATCTACAAGACACCCCCTGGTGGTAAACACCATATTATACTTAGGTTGTGTGTTGTTTCTTTTTTCATCATAGTGTTAATATAATACATTACTTTCTAATAGTCAACCTTTTTCAGCAGAAATTTTATCCAAAATCTCCTGACGCCTTTCTGGTCTTACATCACCAATGGCCCATTCATCAATTACATGTAACTTATTTGCTTTTGCTGTACTATCAGCAGACCCTGCGTCGACGTCAATAGTCCACCCAGATTCCTGTAGTTTTTGTGTTACAAGTATACCCATTTTGTTTGTGGTAAGTTCAACTTGATAATCTTTCATGCCTTGTGAAGTATTATGATAATATTCAATAGTGGCTGTCTTAGTATCATTATCCCAATTCTTGTATGATTCTTCTCTCATTTTACCATCTAAAATTTGATCTGATCTGATGTAGTTTAGCTCTTGCTCTGCTTCCGCGCCAATAATTTCTGCGTAAACAGTAGAAAAGCCTTCAAAAGATGTAACTGTTGAAGTGGGTTTTGATATTGTAATTGTTGATCTAAACATATATTTCTCTCTGTTCTATTTATCAGACTGCTATTTGTATTTAACTTAAATACTGACGATGATAAAATTTCATAACCTAAAACAGATACATCTAGAAATTAGCAACAAGTGTCAAGCAAGTTGTCCTATGTGTGATCGTAATATTAGAGGCGGTATTGATAACCCTTTAATAAGAAAAACTGAATGGACATTTAAAGATTTCAAAAATATTATAACTGATGAAGTTTTAAACCAAGTTCAACTAATTTACTTCTGCGGAAACTTTGGCGATCCTTGTGTTAACAGTTATCTGCCAGAAATGATAGATTATATAAACAATCACCAAAATAGTCCCCATGTACATATACACACAAATGGGGGCATGAGAAAACCAGAATGGTGGGCAGATCTTGCGAAACATTTTCAAAATAACGATTCTTATATTGTTTTCTCAATAGATGGATTAGAAGATACACATCATTTATATAGGATTGGAACAACCTATAAACAAGTAACTGAGAACGCCAAAGCATTTATTGAAGCAGGTGGAAATGCTCATTGGGCATTTTTAAGATTCAAGCACAACGAACATCAAGTAGAAGAAGCGCAACGTCGAGCCGCTGAAATGGGCTTTGCGAAGTTTGCTCTAAAAGATACTAATAGGTTTCATGGTGATAGAAAATATGCTGTGTGGGACGGAGATAAAAATGTTACACATTATCTAGAGCCTTCAGACAAAAGCACAATGAAATTTATCCCAAAAGATATGTTGAATCTTAATAGTGTTAAAAAGTTTGTTTCTGAAGTTGAAATAGACTGTCAAGTACAAAATTATGAAGAGATTTATATTGACGGTTATGGTCATCTTTATCCTTGTTGTTTTTTAGCTCATAGTTTGTATAGTGTTTCGGATCCAGGTAACATAGCTTTAGATAGTTTGAAGCCTATTGTAAAAAGTCAAATGGATAACCTAGTTAAAAAATTAGGTGGAATAAACAAAATAGATACTAATCAGAGATCAATAAAAGAAATAATTGAATCTCCAGCGTACCAATCAGTTTGGTACAAGTTGTGGGAGGAAGGTAATTTGTGGATCTGTTCTAAGACTTGTGGAAAGTCTAAAATGCTTTCGAAGAGTAAAGAACAGTTTACTAATTATTCAGATCTCTCTCAATCTTAATAGTAAAATTATTTTTTTCAACAATATCTTTAATATCAGCAATTACTTCATAATCAGTATTAAGTAATAATTCTCTTTCACTAACCCGTTCTATTCCAGTAATAGATTTATTTTTTACTGCTTTATTGATGTAAGACATAGTATCCATATATAATACCTGCTTCCAATCTATTTCTCCACCTTCTATTTTTAGTCGAATGCCGTTACCTTTATAATTAGGAAGTTTAACTCTTACGTTCAAATGTATTCTTGGTGTGCCACCAAAATTACCAGCAAGGTGTTTCTTACTAGTATCCATATGCCAAACAGTTCCATTAACAGGTAAGTGTATCATTTTTTCTTGTTCTATATCCATGATGTAACTGTATGGATTTGTTTCTATTACTAAGTGATAACGGTCGTCTGGATCTGTATGTGCTGTATAAGAATCTCCACTATCTAATTTTAATAATCGAGCTTCGCCTATTTCACCTAGTTCTTCTAATACAGCACCGATAGCAGTATTTTGAAATCTAGGAAGAGTAGTATATTTGCCAGTAAACAATCCGCCGTCGGATTTGTTTAACACTAGCCTTTTAGAATTAGCCCAGTCTAGTTGAGAAGTTTGATATTGGATTTCATCCATATATCCTATTTTAAGGTATTCTTTAAACATCAGAAATATTTAGCCATGAAACTCTATGCCATAAATATTTCATATGTTAAAATCAATTACTATAGACAACTTAGATATTCCATTCGATACAGAATGGAAAAAAATAGCAATCAGTGTAAGCGGTGGAGCAGATAGTGCTTTACTAGCTTCTTTACTTTGTGACTTTATCAAGTATGAAGGAAACCCAAATTGCGAAGTACATATTATTCAACATGTGCGTAATTGGAAAACAAAACCTTGGCAACAGTACGATGCTATTCGTGTTCTCGATTGGTTATTAAACAACTATCCAGATATTACATTTCAAAGACATAACAATTTTATTCCTCCTGAAATGGAGTATGGCGATAAAGGTCCTATAATGACTGACGAATATGGGAAACAAGTTAGTGGCGATAATATTGAACTTAGGTCATTTGCCGAGTTTATTTGCTCTAGTTACGATATTCCTGTTTATTATAATGCTGTTACAAGAAACCCACGTCATGTTGAATTTAATGGAATGCCTAGTCGTGATATTGAAGAAACTGAAGAAAACAAACATCTAAAGATTATGGAACACATGGGTAGACTTGCTATACATCCTTTTAGGTTTGTTACCAAAGATTGGATTGTTAAGCAGTATCAAGAACAAAACAGAACTGAACTGTTTAATCTTACAAGAAGTTGTGAAGGCAAAATAAAAGATATAGATTATACTACATACAAGCCTAACCAAGAAGTTCCTATTTGCGAGAAATGTTTCTGGTGTAAAGAAAGACAGTGGGCTTTAGAGTCTGTTAATAAACTTTCGGTCTAAGTCAAAATTTCCTTCATAGTTAGCAACTACTACTTTCTTTTCCCAACGCTGTATATCGATATTGTTTTGTAAGTTATTTGGTAAGTGATTACCAAGGTAATTAAAATACTGCTGTGGGCTAGGATGATACGTTGGACTATCTTTTGAGTACACTAGTTCAAACATAGGTCTTGTTATTTTACTAAAAATATGCTTGTATTGCTCTATAACATCATAGTTTAATATAAAATTTTCTTTTGTAAGCAAACTTTGATAATCAAAATAAAACTTAATAGCATCTTTCTCATTTCCAAAGTGTTCTACTGCTTTAGATTGATCAAATTGAACAATAGGTATGCTATTAAAATTAGCCCAGTCGCATTCTAGACTTTCTAATAGTTTTTGCCCAGCATCAATAAAAGCATAGTCCCTAATCATATTTCCACGTATTTCAAATCCAAACTTTTCCATCCATTGTTTGCCATAGATTTCTTCACGTTGAACATTTGAAGCATGTATCCATTCACCATTAACATATCTATCTTCACGTAGTACACTAGTCCAGCATATAATTACAAGATCATCTTTGGTAAAATTAAATTTATTATTTGCTTCTATAAGACTATTAAAAATAAAATGATTACCAGCGGCACCTTTACCCCAATTTTCATAATAAGGAATTTCAGCACCAATAATGTCAGCCCATGTAGGCCAACGATAGTAAGTAAAAGAGCATCCAAAAGCAAAAAATCTTTTATACTTGGATACATTAAGTTTTTCTATTCTCATGAAAATATTTATGTGCGTAGTTTATAGAGTAAATATAACTGATGAACAAAAGCAAAACATTCTGCCTACATCCATTTACAGGACTAGCAACACGTGAAGACGGAGCCGTGAAGGTATGTTGTCGTAGTGCTCCAGTGGGTGATATTAAGGACAATACACTAGAAGAAATCTGGAATAATGAAACTATGTGTAAAGTCCGTCAACAAGTATTAAATGGCGAACGTCCAGATGTATGTAAGCCATGCTTCGATTTAGAAGATCAAGGCGTAATGAGTTTAAGACAAAGACACATTACTGATCACAGTCCTGAATCAAGAATTAATTTATATCCTAATGCTTTAGATGATTTACGTGAAGATTACACAATGCCTTTTGAATTGCCTACAATGGAAATTAAATTAAACAATTTGTGTAACTTAAAATGTCGTATGTGTAATCCATTGGATAGCACTCAATGGAAAGATTGGGATCAAGTTACAGAATTTTACAAGAAAGAAAATAACTATTTGATACCTGTTGTAGAAAAGTTAGTAGACACACCTGGCAAATATATAGGTGCGTTTGATGACACAGACAATTGGTGGAAAAGTTTTGAAAAACTGTTACCCTACTTCAGACGTGTAGAGTTTGCTGGTGGCGAACCTTTGATGGATCCGCAACATTATCGAATACTAGACGCATTAGCACCTTATGGTAATAACATTGAAATTAAATATGCTACAAACGGTACTACATTAGGAATTAAAAGTGGCCGCACTATACACGACTATTGGCCTAAGTTTAAAAGTGTTGCTGTTAATGTGAGTATTGACGGTATACATGATGTATACAACTACATTAGAGGTAACGGTGACTTTAAGTTAATTGAAGAAAACATTAAAGTGTTCCAGTCATTTCCTAATGTAAGCAGAGTAGTAGGTGCGTTTACAGCACAGGCAGGAAACATACTACAAGCATCCGAGTGTATTGACTATTTTCTTAATACTATGGGCATTGTATTTTATAGTCATAGGGTAAGTTATCCTAATTGCTTGTCAGCACAAGTACTTCCACAAGAATTAAAAGACGTTGCTATACAACGATTAGAAAAAGTAGCACTTGAAGTACCTAACTATGATATAGTAAAGAAACATCCTATACTGCTTAACATTACACTACAACAAATTAAAGACAATATTAACTATCTTAGAGCAAAGGATCAAAATCATTTGTGGAACGACTTTGTACAGTTCAACACAAGATTAGATATAACACGTAACCAAGGTCCACTTGAAACTGTAGTTAAGGAGTTTGTTCCTTATGTATAAAGTTACTAGTCGTTGGCCGCATCAAGACAGTATTAAAGTTGAATGGAACTTAGGTAAACGCTGTAACTATGATTGTAGTTATTGTCCAAGCGAAATACACGATAATCATAGTCCCCATACACCTATTAAAATACTAGAAAACACAGTAGATGAACTTATGGAACTTGACAAGCCTATACGTCTAAGCCTTACAGGCGGAGAGCCTTTAGTACATCCTGACATAGAACAACTTTTAGATTACATTCAAATGCGAGGAATTGATTGGTTAAATGTAACAACTAATGGAACACGTAGTCCTAGTTGGTTTCGAATGAACTGTCATTATTTTAATCATATTGTGTTTAGTCTACACTTTGAACACGATTGGGAAAGAGTACTACATCATATTACTGAAATAAGATTGCTAATAGATACTCCTTTTTTTGTAAATGTTATGGCGCATCACGAACACATGGATGCTGTACGTAGAGTAGTTGATAGTTTCGAAGCAAGAGATATCAAATACGCTATAAGAAGAATTCGCTGGACAGAAGGCGATCATAATGTATTTGACGACATGCGTTATGAAGGTAGAGACCTAGAATGGATTATAAACAAAGACGCAACGGTAGAAGCAAACTGTGAAGTTGATGACGATGAACTAATACACGCCAACGATGTTATCAAAACAAAACGCAATAACTTTAAGGGTTGGAGTTGTAATGCTGGTATCGAAAGTTTAATGATAAACTGGAATGGTGAAGTACATCGTGCTACTTGCCGCGTTGGCGGAAGTTTAGGCAACATCTATAAAGGTACGTTTGAGCCACCCGAACAAGCGATAGTATGTACCAGAGATTGGTGTACATGTGCCGCTGATATTCCTTTAACTAAGACTAAACTTTGATATGTGTGTTTCTGGCTGACAGAAACAGCAATCTCTTTCGCATATTAGAGTAGTAGGGGCTGGATTAAAATTTTCTATAAAATCACGACTATAGATATTATATTCTTTATCAAATAACTTTTGTCCGCAACTTCCTTGTATTATACCGTGCCAATGTATATAAATGTTTTCTAATTCAATATCGCACATCCAGCCTTTAAATGTATTAAAATTATTTGTATGATATGTAGGGCTTACTCTTTTACTTTTTTTATTATCGAAATGAACAATACTTTCATTCCTTTCGAATTTAAATAGATTTTTAAATATCCATTTTAAGTTGGGTAGAGATTTTAAATTATTTTTTAGATACTTTTTTTGTTCTTCTGTATATGAAACAGCAAAGCTATTTGTAGCAAATATTGGTCTTGCTTCAATTGACCATTTTTCTTTTCTATACTGTTTCATGTAATTGATAGCATCAATACATTTTTCAAAATTGTTAGGATCCATCAGTACCATAACATTTACTGTAATATTTTGAAATACAACCTCGTCTACTACATTTATAAAATGTTTTAGATCAGCCTGTTTGTGATGAAAGCTAAAATTAATCTTACTAAAGTATTTTGCGTATGCTTTCCACCACCTTAGTGTTCTACTACCATTTGATATTAGTTGTACATCAACATCCCATTCTTTCTTAATTAACTTTACAAACGAGCCAAGCTCTGGCCACAGTGTTGGTTCACCTCCAGATATTTCTAATTCAAATCTGTCTTTTCGTAATGTCTGTTTGTAAACTTTAAAGAGATGTTGAAAGTTATTGTAGATAGTACCTAAACTTCTAGGGTATTGATAATCGCCATCATGCGAGTCGCAATAGGTACAGTTAAAGTTACATACATTTCCTGCGCACCATCTAATCTTTAGAAGATTACTATTTTGTAAATTTTTTATTTCAACTGGTTTCATAGTAAGTGTGCCAATTCAGGGAGTACTGTTTTAAAATCGACATTTCTTTGCTTGTCCATACGCTCTATATATTCTTTAAACGCAGGCAATAAATGAGTGTGATCTTCACTATCCATAAAGTCAAGTACTGCTTGCCAGCGACTCCATCCATAAGGATTTACATTCCAAAAGTCGTCATCCTGTCTATAATTTTCATAAAGCCATGTTTTCAGTTCAGCAAAGCGTTGGCGTACTTCTTGTTTATCTGCTTCTGGCAAACACTTTATGCTTAGGTAGGTAGGAATATACAGCAAGTGCATATTAAATATGCCACCACCAGCTTCGATTCCGCCGATGTTGTTCTCAAAGTTAATCTTCTTGAAACCTTGCTGTATCTTCCATTTGGCAAGTTCAGGCAAATGTTTGATGTTTAGTATTTGAATTGCTGTTGCTAAACTAACATGAATATTTGAAGGAGTTTTGTCTAGCATTTTTAGATTAGTAACTAATGTATCCCAATCAGTTGGAAAGCGAATATAATGATTACGCTCTCCTACAGCATCAACACTAACAGCAAATTTGACACGCCTGAACTTTGACCAAAGCTCAATCATATCTTCGTCTATTAGTAGCCCATTAGAATTATATCTAACAAGTATCTTGTCAGCATACCCTTGACGTATTATTTCTTCTAAAAATAATTTGTGTTCTTTGATCATTAGAGGTTCACCTCCAGCAAAGTACACTTGTTTTAGATTAGGAATTTGTTTATAGATATCTTTCCAAAACTCTGGGTTCTCATGCCAAAAGTTATTAAACTCTTTACGTCCCCAGTTCATTTGTTTCTTAAGTTCTTCGTTTTTAAAAAGTGGATAGACTGCTTTATGATCAGCAACCCACTTGCTCGAATCATGTGGACTACACATTATACATTTTAGATTACAAGTATGTCCTAATCTAAGATCCAAATAATATAAGTTTTCAGGTACGGTACCATCTTCTGCTGTTTGTTCTAACAATTCCTTAAAATCTATATCTTCTTCAAGCCAAGTACCTGCTTCCCATAATCTTTTACTTACAACACCTTTAGATTCTTCAGCAAAACACTTTTTACAACTAGCAGGAATATTACCTTCCATAATTGTTGTACGTACACTTTTCATGTATTCATTGTTCCATGCTTCCATGGGTGTTTCTTTACCAAAGTTTGCTGGTCTGCCGTGTGGCATCTTTACTAAACCAATTTCATGATCAGTACCTGCTCCACTGCTATTAGCATTACAGCATAATCTCATATCCCCATTAGGTCTAGTTGCCATGTGTATCCAAGGCAAGACACAGAAGGTCGGTGTACCTGTTTTTTCTTGTAACAGTTTTTGATATTGTTTAATTTTATCTGACATTAATAATGTCCTAAATGATCAATGCCTAAAACTTTTTTAAATTCAGATGTAAATTTACAATCAACACGTAAGCCGTATTCTTGCTCCATTGAAAATTCTCCACCATGCCAGTCTTGATCATTAAAAAAACAAGCATGTGAATTTACGTAATGTTTGCGTTTTTGTTCAGGATCCCAAATATAAAATCCACGTTTAGTATTCGGACGTATATGAATAAATTCTATATTGTGATTTGTGTAGGTCGGAGTATCAGCGTCTAAATCTCTGTGTTCAAATGGCTTACTACTACTTTCACTTACAAAAAATATAACACGACCGATATGTTCGATAATGTTTTCTTGTTTAAGTTTTTCGACCCATTTAACAACACCTGGAAAATGTTCCTGTTCAGGCAAAGGTTTGCGTTCTACTTCGCCACGATCTTTCATATTTGTGCCTTCTTCCCATAACACATAATAAATGTAAGGATCATGAGCACCCATGGCATTTTTTAAATAGCGTACAAATAAGTTACGTTGTTTGTAGTCTTTGAAATCCTGAGGAAATATTTTTTGACCTTCTAGTTTGATAGGATCGTCGTCGCTTAGTGCCTGGTATTCTTCAAATGCCTTATAGATTGGTTTCCAATTAGCAATGTAACTCATATCGTCAAAGTTAAATCCTGGTTTCATCCAAGTTCCTTCTTTGGCATATTCACGAGCTGTTGCCATACCTCTACATATTTCTAAATGTAATTGTTGAAAGCCTTGTATATCCAAAAAGGGATCTAAGTCAATATACGGCTTATTGTTGATACCACGCATTAATTACTCCTTCCTGATATTTATTATACCATTTGAGAGTATGTCGTTAAAACGAGTAGCTAAAATGTTCTAAATCTTCAGCAAACATTTCTTTTACTAGCGATTTAGATTTTGGAGTATAGATCGACCGATCTATTTTTAAAGTTGATTGATTGGCATAAACTGGAGGATGGTTAGTTTTACAAAAAGACTGTAATAGCGACCATCCTTTTCTGCTGTTAATTTCTTCTAGTTTTATTAAATGGGTTAGAGTAACAATTTTTCCATCTTTTTTAAAATAATCAACTAGTGGTTTTTTGAAACTTATGTTTTTATCTTTTAAATCATGTTCGTATGTGTAAACAACAAATTCTTCAAATCCACTAGCAGTTGCCAGTGGCATTACCTCATCATCATTATAATAATCATGTGTTTTGTATAGATATTTAAAAACACTAATCATACGATCATATGGATTTCTTACTATTCCTACAGTAGGAAGATCTAAATTTGTAAATTCAGCACTATCAATGCCAAAATGTTCGCCACTCTTGTGTACAATGCTATGATCGCCGTAGACTGACTTTGCCCAAAATCTAATCGCAGTTGAGCCACATTTCGGTGGACCTATAAAAATAAAACCTCGATGGTTGCTGTTGCCTAAAGTATAGAAGCTCATATAGATATTTATTAAATACTCACATGGAGTATTATTATAACCAAAACGAACATGGGCTTGTAAGAGCTAATCTAGTTTACACACCTTTAGTTGATCAAAAAAAGAATATAATGTGTATGAGCTTTAATCGTGATTTACATTATCATTTTGATCCCGATCAAAACGCTTTATGGACTGACGAAGACCTACAGAATAGATTTGAAAAAGAGTTAACTTATCACCAAAGGGTACATAAACTATTACCTACATTAGAAATTTACGATGTAGATCACACTAATAGAAAAATTTATATAGAATGGCCAGGTGACGATTTTTATATGCTAGGAACAAAACAATCTTGGGATACACTTCTACCAGATTGGAAAGAACAATGGCTTCATATTATTCGTACATTGAAACATGGAGCACATATATCTAAGTTTAGTTTACATCCAAACAGTTTTGTTATTAGAGATCAGAGGTTGGTTCCATTTAACTGGTTCTTTTGCTACGACAGAGACGAACCAACTCAATTATCAAGTGTATTAAAACAAATTAGTTTGGAACGATTTGACAAACTAAAACCTATTTTGGACCAGTATAAAATTGGTATTAATGACACGTTACCAGCGAAGAATTTTGAACAATTATGTTTAATGAGTTTTAGCTCAAACTATCCAAAAGAGCTAATTCAACAGGCTATTTCTGCTTAGGTATTTTACTATCAGCACTGCTTACACAAGTATCAGTAACGCACTTAGATGGTGCTTTAAACAGCTTAAAACCGTCATACAGCGTGCCTAAGGGCTCTTCGCTACAACTATAAGCTCTTTTAACCTCATTACCCCTTATAACGCAACTTTGATAGCCTGCGTTACATTTCCAGTCTTTGAACTTATTAAATCCAAACGCATTAAAGCGTTCTGCTTGATCGATATAATAGTTTTTAAACCCATCTGACAGTCTTATTTGGTAAAGCTCTTCTTCGTTTACTCTTTGTGGAAACCCTTGTTTGAGTATGTTGATTTGCTCTTCTGTGTAGTCATTGACCACAAAGCTCGCAGTAGGATCCGATTGCGGCTTGAGGGTAACATTGATTCCTCTATCTGCGAATCGCTGACATCTTTCCATGTACTCATCAAAATATTCCGGAACCATAACTTGATTGATTGTAACAAAAACCCCTCCATGTAGCAGTTGTAGACACTTATCTCCAAACTCTTGTTCATTGGCAAATTCTGCGTGATAACTTGCTGTAATACTAGCTCTATTTAATTTTTTCGATTCCTCAATAAATTTACCCCACCACTTACTACCTGGACTTAGATTAGTAGTTAGATGAATACTTTGGTAATCTGATTGTTTATCGCCAGCATAGTGTTCGACAAGTTCTCCAAACTGTTTATAAGCAGTTGGTTCTCCTCCACTGAAACTAAAATGAAAATCAGTAAAGCCGTTTTCTCTTGCCTGTCTTTTAATTTCATCAATTGTTTTAATGTATAATTCAAAAGGCTGATGATCTGGTTTATCAGTATTAGCATAAGGCCAGCAGTATGAACATTTATAATTACAAAATCTGCCAAGTATCCAGCTCACGTTGAATAGATTATTATCCAACATAGTTTGTTGACCAAACTGTGTAATATTTTCAAATGGAATCTTAAGCATGAATTAAATTTAACCTATGGCAGACGTCGCCATTTTGAATTGCTATTATATTTTGATAAATCATTTTAAGTAATTTTCTAAGAAGTTTTTCTTTTGGAAATATAGAACAGTAATCGTTAAAGTAAACATCACTGCTAAGAAGCGAATTGTAGTTAGACAATAAAAGTAAAGTATCGTCTCCGTGTAATCTATACAAACTGTGAGCTATATTAACACTGTAAGCAAAGAGTTCATCTGGATCGGCATAGTACAGTTCTTGTTGTTCCGTAGAGTATCCTTCAAACTCGTCATTTGCTCTTACATTGTGTTGATATCTGTGTATGCTTTCATGACACAATGTATCTGCCAAATCAAATATAAATTGATGATAGTAACCAGGTGATAGTGTAAATTTTTTATTGAGTGAATCGTTATGTATTTCTATTTGTATACTATTTCTTATTTCGGTATCAAATGCTCCAGCAACTACAAAGCAACCATGTACTGAAGAATTTTTTTTAAATTTAATAGTTACACCTTTAAAATGCCTTAGCATCTTATTGATAACTCTTTTAACTTGTACCGAAGAAATTTTGCCGTGGTTAAGGTGATTCAAAAGATACCGTATAACCCAATTAGGATCAATGATATCATTTTCGGTAAATAATTCTTCCTTTAGTAAGGTCATATGCCGATACCTCTATATCTACTTTGTCGCCAACTAGGCAACGAATTTTATTCTTCTTCATTCTGCCGCTTAAATGTGCTAGTAGTGTATGTTCCTGATTATCTAATTCTACTCTATAAGTTGTGTTGGGTAATACTTCTTGTATAACTCCTGAAAATTCTAATAGGTCTTCTTTGGCCAATGTTTTTTATTCCTATAAAATATGATCTGCTATGTTCAGATCAAGTAATTGTTTTGCTGTAAAATAAACGTCACTAGGTGGTAATAGTTTTTTCCTAACATCCGAGATACTAAGATCTGTAGCCTGACGTAATATACTTACCATTCTCTGATCACAGTTTGTATTTTCTTTCATCTGAGCTTTGATATCATGATGCTTGTTTTCTACAGAGGTAGAGAATTGATGACACATAATTCCTGTATTGGTTCCTATGTATCTCATTCCTTTTTCACCAGACGCAAAAATTAAAAAAGCCGCACTCATTACGCTACCTATTCCAATTGTTGAAATACTATGCGGACTTCTTTTCATAATATCTATCAAACCGAATGCTTGATAAAGATCTCCACCTTCTGAATTAACATACAGTGTAAGTGTTCGTTTTGGTTTTTTATTTAAATCTGCGGTGAGTATCCATTTAATAGCACTAGAAATATTTTCCTCGTCGATCTCTCCATTGAGGTAATGGATATCGTTCTCCAGAAGAGTAGCGTTAATTCTATCTTCAGCAGTAAAATTTTCTAGTTTAGCCATATTATTGGACAAATTTTTAATCTCGTAGTTTATTATTATACAACATAATACTCTCTAAGTAAACATTGTCTTTTGCCAATTCGGAGAAAGCTCGCAGATCTTTAGGCAAACATTTTCCACCAAAACCAAATTCACCATCCGGTCCAGGAACATCAGTGTGTCCGTCCCCTACACGAAGATCATTACCTATTACGGTTTTCACTGTTTCCCAATTTGCGCCAGTTTCTTTACAAATATTATAAATGCTGTTAAACATACTTATCTTCGAAGCCAGGGCAGAGTTTAATCCTAGCTTTATAATACTAGCAGTTAATAGGTCTGTTTTTGTCCAAAGTGTAAGTCTTGTGTGCCCTGCTGTTTCTAATGTCTTTGCTAGACTATCAACCAGATACTTTTCCCCGCCAATTACTACATTGTCAGGATTTTTTGAATCTTCAGTGGCGTGTGCTTCTCTTAAGAATTCAGGCCAGTACACGGTTTTTTCATAAACTTCTGACATGCGTACTAGAGCCTCTGGATCACAAGTGCTTCGTATTACTGCGATTCCTTGAAACCCTTTCCTCAGAAGATCTATAAAACTATCTTCTAAGAACTTATAGTTGTAAGTACTACCCGCTAGACTAGGGGTAGGAACACAGATAAAAGCATAGCAGTAATCAGTACAGTCATCTACTTGAAATCCTTTGTCTGGATCTTGATAGTCTACTTCGTTATTAAAAATAGCGGCTGTTGCTTCACCGCAAACTCCCTTTCCTACGATTAAAATACTTTTCATACAATCCTTTCTACCTTAACATCTGATTTTTTAAGGAAGTCAACACCGTCTGTACTTCTATACTCGTGACCATAGTAAACTTCTTTGATACCAGATTGGTAAATTAGTTTAGCACAGTCTAAACACGGACTATGCGTAATAAAAATAGTAGCACCTTCACCACTTTCGTTAGAACGTGCTAGTTTAGCAATAGCATTTGATTCTGCGTGAAGAACTTCTGGTTTTGATTTAAGTGTTGGATTGCCAACATCGTCTATACTTACACATACTTCACAGTTGTTCTCCCAACCACTAGGCATACCATTATAGCCAATAGAGATGATACGGTCATCTTTTACAACGATAGCACCTACTTGTAAACGCTTTGCTGAACTTAGTTGTGCGAAACGTTCTGCTACGTCCATGTAAGCGTCTATAAACTTTTGTTTCATTCGCTACTCCATTTTAAAGCAAACATAAGTGCGTCATTTTCATCTTCAAAATACCAATCACGTTTATTGTATCTCATATTTGGTATGTCACGGAACTTGCCTTTACATTTTTCAAAACACCAACACAGTTGACTTGAAAATGCGTTATAGTCATTATTTTCACGCAATGATACTTTAAAGTAATTTGATAAAATAGTCATGAGCTTTTTATAATTTTCTAAACTTCTGTCACCCAGTACTATACTTGAATCAACTACATGAAAATCATTTTTCATAATTTAATCCCACAAGCTCTCATAGTACTTTCCAAACAATCGGAAACCATTCGAAATCCTTTCTTGTTCTGCCTTTACAGCATCTCTATCCCATTTATTATATTCGTAGTACGGAGCCATCCAATTATCTTTGTTTTTTTGTTCAAACGCCCAAATCATTTCGTCCATTACCCAGTCCCAGCGTTTAAAAAAGTTTTCGTCCGTGGTTCCATCTTTCTTGTATGCCAC
>Ga0222715_10001116_pt1 | contig 26352 bp, 48 predicted proteins | sample C33_9DmetaG_FD_165056 | JGI IMG/M metagenome (GOLD analysis project Ga0222715, IMG submission 165056) | Estuarine water microbial communities from San Francisco Bay, California, United States - C33_9D | ecosystem: Environmental > Aquatic > Marine > Unclassified | place: USA: California...
AGTTGAAGAATACCCCTTCAAATAATAGAGTTCGTTTACTGAACAGTCTTAAGAACCGCGGTTTAATGAATAATTCTGATATTAGCAATGTTCTAAAAAAATTAAATATGAGCTTACAATAAATGTTCCCATTCATTATTGCTGGTACAATCGCAGCCGCCGCCGCCTACACATACTTTGGTGAAAACCTCGTGAGTTCTAAAGAAGCCAAGACAATGATTCGTGCGGGGAAGATAAAGAAGGTCATCGATGTTCGTACGATCGCGGAATATAGAGCTGGACATTACCGGGGAGCTCTACATATCCCAGTGAACAAAATTAACAAGAAGACAACTACGGAACTTCCAAAGAAGGGGTTACTCGTCTACTGCAACACTGGACAGCGAGCCAGATTTGCGGCAGAGAAATTAGAGGAATTGGGTTTTAAAGATGTGTATTACATTGCTGGTCACTACTCAAGCCTCAACTGAGACTTTCAATGACTTCCTTCGTCTTTTCATACATTCGCTTTCCGTGGAACGTATCATCTTTGATTTGTTCCCAAATCTTCAAGCGAGACTCCAAGAAATAGAGAAATCTCTCAGGGTCTCGTTTGGACGTGTAGCGAATCTTTTCACCTTTCATAGCCTTATCCATCGCAGCCAGCTTGGCTTTAAATAAGCGCTTGTCCATAGCATCTGGACTCTCACGGGATGTGACTTCTTCAGTGTCTTTGAGAGACATGTGTAATAGATGCGTCTCACATCTTTAACCTGGTCCAGCAGTAGGTGGTGCTGATTGCATGTTTGGTGCCTGTGCTGGTGGCGATGGTGAACGTCCTATATTCTGACTGGAAATTAACTGTCTAACCGCTGGCATAATTTCAGACTTAAATACTTCCTTGGTTGGGAAGCGTTCATCCGTAGCATCTGGGTTTGTTTTACGCTCCACATCCAAAAGAATATTTTTTGTAGCTTCATAGTATTTATCATATTTTGACGTATCGTCTACAACCTTGAGAACACCCGCTCTCATACCTCGTTCAGCAATATTCGTCATTGAATTATTATCTGGTCTGTAAATAGTTCTTGTTTCGGAACTTACCACTGTACCATCCATGTTAATACCAGTCGTTGTTACATCTTTTTTTTCAATAACATTGTTTTTACCAATTTCACTAACAATTTGAGCACCAACAGTTTCTATTGCCTCAGCTACAGTAGTGGCATCCGCGGGATTTTTCACAATAGTGTCAATCATTTCCCTGGTTGGTCCTTGCTTGAGGATAGCAATCATCATATCAACGACCTGTTCCATCATGGTACCAACAATCGTTAAACCATTGTTACCCTCAGAACGATACTTTTCAATATACTTTTTTGGAATGAGGGCATCCTTGATGCTGTATAGTTCTCTTATCATCTTTTCCGACTGAGTTTCAGATGACACTCGCGTTCTCTGGTAGATGAGATAGACAATTGCGATAAGAACCATCACCAGGATAATGTTCATAGTCTGTTCTCGGTTCATATTATATTATAAGTCGGATATTTTATTTCCAATACTATCGGATAGTCTATCATAAGGGTCAACTGGCGGTGCTGGTGCTGGTGCTGGTGTTGGTGTTGGTGTTGGTGTTGTCGTTGGTCCTGGTGTTGTCGTTGTCGTTGGGGCTATCATTTTTAAAATTTTGTCCTTATTAAGAAAAACTATTACCGCAACCGCGATTAAAATTATCACAACCACACCGATGAATATTGCACTCATTATATTATACTGTATCATTTTTTTAAATGGACCAATGTTAGATGTCGTCATTTTTCGGTTCTGGAATTTCCTCTTCTACACTTTTAACTTTAACGTCATTTGGGTGTCTAAAAATTGGCACACCTTCATATACAAAATTTGTAATCAGATATTTAACCCCCTTCTTCAATTTGGTACCACGATGAACATACGTTAAAGTAGCTGGAAATATTACGAGTTTGCCAGTTTTGGGTTGTACATTCTTTCCACATAAAAATTCAGTAGTTCCACCAACACCTTCTTCAACATCGTTGAGATAGAGTATGTAAGTGAAAATACGATTTAAATGTGAATCGTGATGCCAGGTGTAAAATCCATCTTTTGAAGTTCGTTGTATTTGGGGAAGTCCAATTGTAGCATTATTTATCGACTTATGTATAGAAAGGCATCTATCTAATCCCTCATTGTGTACATGTTCCTGGTAATCGGCTAGGGCCTTACTTACATGACTCCCAACTTGATCAACAACATCTTGCCAATCCCCTCTTAGGTCTTGTGTGGAGATTGGCAAATCCATACTTCTTTTAATTTTTTCGTCTACTCCACCAACTGTTGATCCAATTATTTTTCTTTCATCACCTTCAAAGCGGGAAATGACATCTTCACAGAATTCTTTGCTAAAGACATTGTCAATTTCAAGTATATACTCCATTTTAGATTCTATGCGAATGTAAACTTTAACTTAAAATTCTACTGAGTCTCTCTCTCTCCTTATTTGGAAACACGGTGAGTTGTACGACTTGTCCACCGAGATACACCTGTCCATGATTTTTTATCCTATCATTTTTGATGATCTGATCAACTCTCACGAGGTTTACACACACCATTTTTGCATTTGAAGGCTTACTATGATGTACAGCGAGGAGTGCTGCATCCCTCTTTGTCTCTCTTGGTATAGTGTCCTCCTCGTGACATATGATCACGTGCGCGCCCGAGCCACCGTCAACGTGCATCCACCATTCTTTGGGATAACTTGACAGGGTGAGGTCATCATTCTCCTTGGCGTTTTCACCCACTTTAATTTTAATGCCGTCATGGGATGTATATGTCTTCATATATTTACATATTTCTTAGTTTCTATATATATTCGTAACCAATATGTACTTTGCATCAGCTTTAATTAAACGACCTGTGTGTATAAAAGGCCACGCAGATGGAAATATTGTCATTTTACCAGCTTCGGGTCTAATAGACTTTCCATTTATAAAATCAGTGGTACCACCTTCATCTGGTTCAAGTGTATTTAAGTACACAAAGGATGTAAACACCCGAGTTTCACCGGGTATATAATCCTGGTGCCATCTGTAATGTTTACCCTTCTTTACCTTTTGAATGGAGGAGGTACCAAAATAAAACGGAAAAAGTGTGTGATCAAGTACAAAGTCCATATCATCTTTGTCTATCTCAGCGTCTTTGAAAATACCCCTTATATGTTCAAGATACGTTTCAATAGCGTTTTTAATATAGTATTTAATTTTAGTATTTGCAATTTCCCAACCAGGTGAAGTAGATACATTTAGTTCAGTACTAGATTTCCAGTCTTCATTCACATAATTACCACCCTTATCTTCGAGGGCACCCTTCACTTGATTCGCGGTATCATTTTCAAATTTGTTAATGATATTTTTGCACAACTCCGGTGAAAATACATTTGGGATTTCTAATATAAAATTATCCATTTTTTAAAATACAATTATAATCTTTAATAATTGTAACATGCGAGATCCAGCCAATGATAATGCGGTGCGAATCAATAATTCGAACTACGATACAAACAATTATAATGGAGCGCGTGGATTGCGTATTGCCAACTCAAATACAAATGAAAATAACATCGGTCAAATCAGGCCACGTGCGATTGACCCCAACAATCTCAGGCGTATGCGTAGAGCGCGGGTGGCATTTAGAGTAAATACGAATAGTCCAGTGCGTCGTCGTCTTAGCTTTGCTAACAACAACAGACCAAATACATCCAACTATATAAAAAATGAGAAACAGATGAAGAAGAATGCAAATGAGAACACAAAGACTACCAAAATCACGTGGACAAAGATGAGTGTGCGTAATCTCCCATCTGACCCAATCAAGTATGAAAACTTCAAGACTGGTGATAAGGCTGTGAAGATTAACAAGTTGTACTTGTCTCCCGAATCTTTCCGACAACTTGCGCGTATGTCTATGACTAAAGCTCTCAACGCCAATGGAAATCAGGTATTGTTTAAGAATCCTTTTACTCGTGGTCAAGTGAAAAAGGCGGATCTCAAGTTTGTGGTTCTTGAACGCGCAAAGAAGAACTAAAATTATTGATGAGGTACAATATAATGCGCGTTGTACTCAGCCCAAGCCTATCCCCAGCTCATAAGTACAGAGTGATTCTTCCCAATAAGAGAAGCATTAACTTTGGACAGGTTGGTGTTGAGGATTACACAGATCATCGCGATTCTCAACGCATGCGTACACACCTCATCGAGAAGGGTGCTATTGTTCCAGAAACGCTACGACTGGAGACGGACATACACGAAATCCATCGGGGTATGCTCATGATTGATCACAGCACCCATGAGGATTGGGACGATTGGTATTCAACCGAATATTGGGAAAGGTGGATGTTATGGTCCTATCCAAATATTGATCATGCGAAATTGTGGATGGCGATGCGAAAAGGTATTTTATTTATGCCAGTGGCGGAAGATTTGTGGTACAATGGTTATTAAAATATACCAAACTTCTTCTTATTTGAAATCTTTTCTATATGTTCTGGGGATACTTCTCGTTCTAAAAATAACCATAAACCAAATTTTTTACATTTGTCTATGGCTGAGGACGCATACTTAGAATGTGGTCTACATATTTTTCCATTCGCATATTCCCTGTTTAACTTTTCTAAGAGATCTTCAATTTCGGATACGGTTTTGGAACCATTAAAGTATTTGTATATTTTCGTGATATTATCTGTAAATACATCCCGATTGAAATTTGGTGAACGGCATCGCGACGTTTTAGATGTGAATTGTTTATATTTAGTCTCATATTTTTTTACTAATTCTAAGACTTCATCTTTGATATTAGATATGTCATCCAAATATATTTCTGGTACATCAACGGCTCTATTAACACTTGAAAATGCTTCGTGTACATCTTGTCTCGAAGCGTTAAATAACACATCAACTATACACTCGATTTCACCATTATCAATTAATTTTAATAATTCACGGCGATGATTTCCATCATAGCAAACAATTCCTTCCTCCTCGAGTTCTGCGAGATGTATAAATCTTGGAATATACCCACCAGCTTTATAATACTCATACATTTCGGTGACACGCTCCATATCGGGATTCCGATTTTTAGACCATTTTTTACATATGGGATTAATATGTTTGAACTTTACATTATATCCAATATGATTACCAGATCTATATAACTCTGTTGCAAAAACTTTGAAAACACTTTCCATTAAGATAGATTACCATATTATCTTTAATTTCCCGTAGAACCAAATCCACCTGAACCTCTCTCGGTCTCCTCAAGGAGACCAATTTCCACCACTTCTGGTGTATCGCATTTCTCAAGAATGAGTTGTGCGATACGATCACCTTTGTTTACCTGAAAATCGGCGTGTCCATGATTGAAAAGAACAACCTTAACTTCGCCCGTATAGTCTGGATCAACGACCCCCGCCCCAACTTGGATACCATGTTTCACCGCGAGACCCGATCGTGGTGCGACACGACCATAACACCCCGCCGGTAGAACAATGGCTACACCCGATCCAACAAGAGCACGATGTGCAGGAGGTATAAGAACCTCATCACTACTGTAAATATCATACCCAACAGCACCACCAGAACCACGAGTTGGAATAATAGCATCATAGGAGAGTTTCTTAACACGAAGGCTCATTTATAGTGTACTTGGGTTTGTAATCTTTATAAAGGTTTGATACAAGTGATGATTAATGAGTATCACCTGGGCTATCCACAATCACATTGTCAAAGCAAGTGCTCCCAAATCAGACTATGAAAAACTTAAAACTAAAATTAACCGAACAACGTTGGGATATGGTACAGCACTTACATCCAGTTATTTCATCGCATATGGAGCGGAGGAAGGTGTATCTGCTACATTGGGTGTAGTTTCATCCCTGGCCTACATTGGTCTCCTAACTCGAAATGTGGATAACATTGAAAATTATTCACCATTTCAAAAACAGTTGTTGGTTCCCGTAGGTACCGCCATTTTTGAAACAATGTGGAATAATGCCCCATTTGGTTTTGATTTTGACTATGGGGCAACTCTTATGGGCTTTCTTGCCTATAAAGCTGCCCTCCTCACGGTTGTTTATGAGGAAGTCAGAAAGATGTTAATATCTACGAGTGAAGATTAGCATCAGCTGTACGATATGTCTTCCCTTTCATTACATAACTATGAACTCTCGCGTAACCCCACGCCTGTGGAGAAGCTCCTGGACGATGCCCAGTTCTCCACGCAGCGAGACCTCGGTTGTATACAGTCTCCAAGGTCTTTAGGGGTATCTTTGTAGCTTTCGCTATATCTGGGAGGGATTTGACACCTGGGTACTTCTTGCGAAATCTTTGGGTGTATGTGGATGTTCGGGTCTTTACACCCTCGTCCGTTTTAAATGTGGTATAGTCTCTCTTGAGCATCTTTATGTAGCGAGTCTCCACATTTTTGAGGGTCTTGAGACCCCTGAAGTACTTGAGGGGAGCATATATGAGACCCCTCGTTTTGCGCAACTCCCTAACTTTTTTGGAAATCTCCTGATCCGTGAGAGGCATCTTAATTATTATGTAGAATTAAATTAATGGAATGGGGTCGTCAAGAAGCTCTTCTACCCGAGGAGGTCTGTAAAAATAATGTGTGTAATTGTTGTTTAGGTGGAACTGTATTAAGTTTGATGTCCATTGTAGTTTTATTAAAAATGCATGTCGCTGGTTATTTTTGACTCAAATGTTTGATGGCTTCCAAAATATTTGAGTAAATTGTGTTACCAAAGCGAACTCTACCAGTCTTGGCGGACATCCACCCCCTGTGTCCATTGAAATACGCTCGCTGTATATCAACCATTATAAAAAAGAAAGATTATTTTATAGAAAGTTGAGATGGGTCTCACAATTATTATGGGAAATATGTTTTCTGGTAAAACTTCTGAACTCATCAGACGACTTAAGAGATACAAAGTCATAGGTAAGAAAATTGTAGTCATCAACTCCTCAAAAGATACTCGCTCCCCTGAAGAAGTCTTGAGGACACATGATGGTGTTCAATTCCCATGTCTCAAAGTTGATCATATCTCCCACTGTATTATCAGTGAGGCATTCTGTAGTGCTGAAATTGTAGCCATTGATGAGGCTCAATTCTTTTCAAACCTCAAAGAGTTTGTAGAGATGTGCCTCTTTGTTGAAAAATCTGTGATTATAGTTGGTCTTGATGGAGACTATCAACAAAAGAAGTTTGGGGAAATCTTAGATTGTATCCCAATGGCGAGTGATGTTGTGAAACTCTCCGCCCTCTGTATGGACTGTTGTAACGGAACACCTGGACCATTCACGAAAAGAATCGTCAAGAGTGATGAGCTTGAATTGGTTGGTGGCACGGATATGTACAAAGCTGTGTGTCGTCAACACCTAATAGAAACGGTGGACATCCAAAATAAGAACAACTCGTTTTTGAAATCCGCGCTTCACGACTCGGTGGTATCTCGAGTGATCAAATAAAAACTCGTGACCAGATTGATGTCTATGTGCCTCATATTCAGTATATAACATACAGTCACGTCCACTCTTCACAGTAAGGTGGTATCTCAACATCATGTTACTTTCAGCTCTATGCGCTGGTATACTCATGGGTGCGTCCATCACGGCGAACTTTGCAGTCTCTTTATCAACACATGGAATCTGGTCAATTATTTTTTGAATTTCTGGAAAGTCCCTAACTTTGTAGTAGTAGTACTTATCATTTGTCTTGAACCAAGGATCAAGTGTGTGGAAGTAGTGCTTCTTGGCTGTACCGACACCCTTCTCAAACTCGTGGAGTATCTTGTTATAGTTTGCCTTAACAAACCAAAGATTTGGATAGTCAAAAACATCATAATCAAGCTTGTAGAGGGCAAAGTCTACCAGGGTATTTCTCATACCAATGAGGGGTCTGAGTGGCTTTTGAAAATACAGTCTATCTATTGGTGACTTTAGATAATCATGGAGTACCAGAACCACCGGTATCCAGAGGAGACGCCACATTAATTTCTCAGTATAAAATAAAAATGCCAGGTTACGGCAAGCGAATGGAACGATATGCCCCCGAACCCACCAGCGAAACTCCAGAATTGGAACAGCGGTTTGTGATGCCAAAGGTCACCCTTGTCCAATTGACCATCCTCGCGATGATTGCCTACTATGCGTACAGTGTGCGTAAGATGAACAGAGCTGTTGTGCCTGTTGCGGCCTTCGCTATTGGTCTCCTTCACATGTATGATCACATGTACCGCGTCAAGCGTGGTGACGAACGCCTCTTCTTCTTCCCAGAAGCCAAGAAGGAGGGTTACTGCGGTGCGTGCCGAAATTAAATTAGATACACATTGTAAGTATGCGCGTCAAAATTATTCGTAGCCCAAACACTACAAAGAAGTTCAGGGCAATCCTTGAAGACGGCAGGACTGTTGACTTTGGTGCCAGTGGATATTCTGACTACACCAAACACAAGAATCCTTCGCGAATGCGTTCATATGTCCTTAGACATGGTGGACAAATCCCCAAGCGTATAGTGGCTGAACGTCAGCCAGCAATGATACACAGAATGATGCTAAATGTAGATAAGAGTGACAAGGAGGATTGGAAATTGAGTGGTATTGGTGGGGCTGGTTTCTGGTCACGATGGTATCTATGGAGCCAACCAAACTTTGGGGATGTCAATAGATTTATGTTAAAAAGATTTGGAATTAAAATCATCAAAAGTCACTAACGTTCCATTCTCAATGAGAGGCGCATATTCATCATCCATGGGCAAACTTGCCTCGTAATACACACGTTTCATATACATGTCCATGTCGTCAAAATAGTTGAGAAGTTTGACGAGATCTTCATCACACGCGGTATCCACCACTGTATCAAACTTTGCTTCCGAAAACTGTCCATGGGTTATGAGATTATCCCTGATGAACTCCTCAACGGGGCAATCGGGATCGGTCGCAATCTCATCAGCTTTGTATGAACAACTCATGAGAACGCGAAGACCACCACCGATCTTCTTGAGGAACTGCTTCTTTTCGGGGGTGAGGGGCATTTTTGAACTTGAAAATGTAATTACATCACGTGACTTAGGTGTTAATTCTTTGCGAGACCTCTCTTTATCAGGTTAGCCTTGAGGTCAGCCAAAAGGGCGGCACGTGGATTTTGTGGAACCCCTGGTGGTGGAGGTGGTGGGGGTGGAGGCACAGCCATACGTCTTGGCGACACGCGTACTGGCTGTTGTACAACCCGTGACGGCTCAGCCTCCCTGAGAACCATTTTACAAACCTTGATGAACTTCTTGGCACTCTTGGCTTGATTCTCGAGGGATGGTTGTGCCTTGACCCTCTTTGGCAATTTTGCCGCGAGTTCCTTCTTTGTGAGTTTGACACGCTTCCCCTTGACATCTTTGGTGACACGGAAGCCTAACATCTTGACTTTTTCTTTGAGTTTATCGTACTCCATTACTATAGGTGAGGAAATTATTGATATCTGACACCAGCTCGTGTCGCCGCATCATCAATTTCATCAACCATTTCCCAAGCCCAACGACATTCCTGGGCATCTTGGTGTTCACATATGGAATGTGCCAAGTCGAGGGCTTCACCCAAGATCATTTTGAGACGCACCTGTCTCACTGTAACCTCAGGGGCTTCCCTCAATGATGGTGCCTCATACAATTGTTGGAGGGCGATACGAGTGATTTCGGACTTTTTACGTTCATAATCACCAGTATGTGCCGCGATAATGCGCACACTTCGGCGTAGTGGTTTAGGTTCGGGTGACCAGTACCCAAACCGCTTGAGGGTCTTCACCATTAAACATCTGTCTGAAGATATTTTTAAGTCGGATTATCTTAAAGATGTGTGTCGTTTTAGTAGTATGGAAACAAAGGCACTGATAACCCAAGTTCTGATGCCAAGGATTAGGCAACTTGAAGAAGAGGTGGCCACCCTCAGAAGACACACATGGCCTTATGTACAAGCACAGAAGGAGGTACACCAACTTGATGATATGGAGGCAAAGAGGGACTTTTTCAAAAATCTGGACGATGCTACGGTGATGGAACTCTTGAGACTCAAGGCAAAACTCTCAAGTAATCCAGGACTTCAGGGAAGGGAGTTTGATGTGATCACATCTTTGCGTAATAATTTTTGTTAGTGTATATTAAATGTTATTCTTGATATACCCACTTTTAGGTTATTTGGGATATAAGAAAGCAACTGAAGATGAGCCTCTTTCTATGACTATGTTGTCAAGTTTACTCTCGTGGCTCTGTTGTTCTTTCATGATAGCATATGGAGCTTCAAAAAGTCCAATCAAAACACCACCTGTTTTGGGTATTATGCTTATCTGCTGCTGCTGCAGTAGTTCAGCCACAAGTAGTCTTGTGAATGATACAACGAAACGTATCAAGAAAATGTCAGCTTAGAAAAAGTCGTCCGTTCTGTACATATTCACCGAGTATGAACCAGTCTTACCAGTTACTGAGACTGCTTCATTCCCATAGAGTTCTTGACACCCAATGTCTTCCATACAGTCACGCGCATTGTGGGAGACTGGGAGTGGATAGAGGTTTTCACCACCAGTTGTCGTATAGTAGTGGTAGCGGTCGCGGCGTCCTCTAACTTCCTTTCCGTAGAGGGGGAGGGTCTCACCATCGCCCACGAGTATACCCATTTGTTGCATGTGTCCAGGCTTGTACTGCTTAATTGGGGCTTCTCTGAACTCTGGTTCACGTCGTCTCTCACGTCGCTCAATTGGCCGTGGTGGCACGGGCATCACTGGAACCTCTACTGGAACTTCAACCACCTTGGGGTTGAACCACATATAACTCAAAACGAGGGCAAGTACAACGACCGCCGACATTAAGATTTGGTTCTTGGCCTTGTTCTTAATCTTCATTTATAGTAGTTAAGGATTATTATTCAGATAAAGAGATGAAGATCTTGGCCATAGATATTGGGTACCATAATATGGGTCTCGTCCTTGCTGAGTGCGGTAAGGGACCCAAAGTGAATGTAGAGTTCTTTAAAAAGGTAAGTCTTGAGGACTACAAATACATATATTCAAATGATATCGTTGACCTCATTCCTTTATTTGTAGATGATCACAAGTCTATATTTGAAGCGGCAGATACCATACTTATAGAGAGACAACCACCTGGAGGATTCACAAATATTGAGGTACTTCTACATTACATGTTCAAAGATAAAGTTGTGTTGGTTTCACCTGTGAGCATGCATACACATTTTGGTATGAGACACTTAAACTACGAGGAGCGTAAGGAGAGGACTGTGTCCATTATGGAGAATTACATCCACGAAGAGATACCCTACGAGAGGAAACATGATATTGCTGACGCATTGTGTATGATTGTCTATCACAATTTTAGGATTTCTGTCCACTTTTTTGACCAGTTTCGGCTCTAATAATTTCAAGAGCATTTGCCACGGATTCGAAGGCATCAAATAGTGTCGCTGTACTCCGGTTCTTACAACATTTTCTAATATTTTCAATGTTGTATTCAAAAGACTTCTTCTCCTTTTCACGTCTCAATTCAGCAGACTTGATGAACTCTTGAAGTCTCTGTATTTCAGAATCAATTTTGGTTGTGACAACATCAACGGCTTCATCCATTTTGTTAATTTCCTCCTCGTACCAGTCTAATGTACGCTTGAGGAGATCCCGCTTTACTTGGGACTTTGTTTTTTCTAATTGTTTTTCAATTCTATCAATTTTGTCATCAATGATTTGGATATTATTGAGGTACTTTTCATGATGAAACTCCTTCGCCCGCTCCAACGCCACAATTTGGTCCTTGACTTGCATCTTGTTCTACGAGATCTTCGCCCCAAAACTTTATACCAAGCAGTTCATCTTATTAATAAATATAGTGAACTTTATCCCCAACTCTTTGAAGACTCTCTTTTTCATTCAGCTGAACAACGAAATCTCCCTTCAAAGTTTTGAGATTTGTGTAAAACTTCTTAATATGCTTCCTAGGCAAGGGATTAATGTACATGTCATCAGTTATGTTTTTGAATATATCGAGCCAGAAGGAGAACTTAGACGCTTGCTCGTCCATGTCGATAACGGTGATGTGGTGTTTAATCACGTATCCGTTACCGATAATGGAGTGTCCACTGGGATCAATGTAGTTAAGCATGTTTATAATTATTGTAAGTATTGTTATCACTTAGGTTACCAAGCATGCGTTCGTGATAGTCTATGATCAATTTTAAAGTTTTTGATCTTAGACAACCCGTGATTTCATCTAATATTTCAGTCTCCTTATAGAAATTGTACTCCTTACGGAGACGTGTGAGTTCCTCCTCGCGCCAGTTGGGCATTTTACTTGGGGGTTTTACCAGACATTACCAATCTTAGGTCATCAATGAACGTATCGAAGCGACCGAGACGATACTGGACAAGTGCCCATAAGAAGAAGAAGACAGTCTTTGTGAGATTATTTATATCGTTATCTTCCATCTTATATATGGGGGAGACAACTCGGTGCATAAAAGTTTCCTCTTTTTGCTGACCAGTCACGTACATCTCAGCCTGCGTTAAAGCACAAGTATCATCGTTGACTGACCAATGATAGAATAAAAATGGGATGAGTATGGAGTAGAACTCCAAGTTTCTACGGTCATTCATGAAGGGAACGACGAGAATACCAATCAGGAAAATAAGATGAATCCAGAATATTATGTTCATCTATAATAATATGAGCGAAGAAATTTTTGATGATCAAATTATCAAACAAAAGGAGCTTGAACATAGACGTGATAGCTGGAACGAACAACACGAAAATATACTGAGACAGTGGGGTGAGTCCGCTGGGTGTTATAGGTATATGCACCATAGGGCATTCATAATGTATAAGAAATTGAGTATGCGTTTTACTTTACCTGTTATTGTGCTCTCCACCCTCACCGGTACTGCGAACTTTGCTCAGGAACAATTCCCCGTATCAATTCGCAGTATGGTACCATCTGTGATTGGTGGTCTGAACCTAATTGCGGGTCTCGTTGCGACGATTATGCAATTCCTAAAGATCAATGAGTTGATGGAAAACCACAAGGCCGCGGCACTCTCCTACGGACTCCTCTCAAGAAATGTCCGTCTCACCCTGTCCCTTGCGCGTGAAGAGCGTAATCAAGATGGTTTGGACTTTGTGAATAACTGTAAGACTGAATACGATCGTCTCATTGAGCAGTCACCCTCAGTTCCATCAACTATCCTCCTTGATTTTGAAAAAGAATACCCCCTCGATAGCGTCTTTACAAAACCAGAAATCCTCGATGTACGGGCAATCCCCAAGTTGAAGTTGTCCGGATTCACTAATTTGAAACCAAGAGGCCCACTACTTGCTACACTTGGGGGTCTCGTAAAATCAAGTCAAGAATATGATGAAAAGACAAAGATCCTCGAGGAGATGGATGAAGAAGAGGAACTCACATCAGTGGTCTCTGAAGAACCGATAGACGGCGAGCAAGGTACACAAGAAGAACAAGCATAATCATATTTGTTAAACCCGCACACACAGCATATGGTAAAATTTTCTTTCTTAAAGGTTTTACGATACGTTCTTGTAGTGCGTCGTTCTCAAGCACTAAATCTATAGCTTGATTAGTAAGATCATCAATGGATTCTTTCATTAAAATAGTCGAACAAAAAAAGGAGGAGCCCATTGACACACTTCACACGAAGCAGATTGAACTATTGAAAAAGTATATTCGTGAGCGAAAGAATGTCTTTGTGTGTGGATCTTCGGGGGTTGGGAAGAGTTACATCCTCAACGCAGTTCTCAATGAATCAAATAGCCTCGAGATCCTCCAAGAACATCTCAAGAGTAAATCTCCCTTCCTGACATTCATAAAGGGGGTGGGCAAGCATGCGTTTATAGAGGATTACAATCCAGAATTCAAAAGTCTCATAGAACGTGTCTCCGATGGGGAGAGACTTACCCGTGGTTCTCTCATTGTGACATCGGTGACCATGTGTATGTTTCCAAACTTTGAGACCATATTTATACCAAGGCATAAACCAGATAAAATCCTGACCCTCACCGATGATCGTTCTCCAAAGGCGGAAGATGCGGCTGTGATGTGTAATGGGAATATTAGGGACTTCTTTTCATACCTAGACGATTATGAACAAAAAGATGTGTTCAAAACACCCAAGGAGTTTATAGCAGATGTTCTCACAGATCCAAACTTTACAAAGATTCCAGACAAGATTCATGAACACGGTCACGTATGGGACATATTTCAAGAAAATTACTTAGATTCAATTGGAGTTGACTATACAAAGGCTTCACACGCATTTTCAGATGCTGATATTTATGATGTTGAGATGTATTCATCCGGGGAATGGAATCTTATGCCATACTTTATACTGAATGCTCTCTCAATCCCAAAGACTTGCCTTGGTAAACCTCTCGTAAAAGATAAAATTAGACCTGGGAGTTCTTGGACAAAGTATGGTAATTACAAGATGCGGAGTCAAAAGTTTAGGGATATTCAGAGACGATGTGGCGCGCAATTAGATATAAATGCCCTCGGTCTGTTGAAGCGGTACGCAGAAGTTGGAGATATAGAACCAATGTTGGAGTATGGTTTAACTCCACAGGATTTTGATGTCATGAATCACCTCGCTGTCGGAAATAAGTTAAAACAGAGAGACGTGACGAGAGTAAAGAAAGCTCTCAAGAATGCTATCGAACAAAGGACTTGAAAACTTCTTGAATGGGGCAACCAAGATGATCGAAGAGGAGGAGCCCGAGGTCACAAAGACCATCGGCAATGAGATCCACTTCTACGGGGAGATTACACCGGAGAATACCCTCGAGTTTGTGGAGAGCTTCCGAAAGTTGGAAATATACCTCCTCAAGCAAAAGGCAGATCTTATTGGATATGAACCTGAAATTCGCGTCAACATTATGAGTGATGGCGGGGATATATTCTCGGGGTTTGCTCTCAAGAATGTCCTTGAGAAGTCGAGGGTCAAGGTTATCACCATTGCTCAAGGCGCCTGCTGCTCTGCGGCTACTTTTATGTTTTTGGGTGGATCAGAACGTCGCATGGGTGAAAATGCGTACCTTCTCATTCATCAATTGACCACAGAGTTTTGGGGGAAGTATCAAGATCTCAAGAATGAGATGAAGAGTTGTGACACCTTCATGACTTCTCTCAAGAAGATGTATATGTCAAAGACTGAGATCCCAGAGAAGAAGTTTAAGAAATTGATGAAGAAAGACCTCTTTTTGTCGGCATCAAAGTGTCTAAAGTATAAGATTGCTCACGCGATTGACTAATCTTTACAGCTCTATTATACATACCTAAAATACATAGAATTATTATAATAATACACACAGTGTTTGCATTCATAGGAATACTCGTGCGCTCCGGAGGCCTAAGTCGCTCCATTCTACCATAATTTACAACTGGTATCATATTTAAAGTTGAGAAATTATTTACACGTATAATGGAGCGCCTTATTAGAAATGACAAGAATGGTCGCCAAAGATTTACCGATATTCACGTAGAGGATCTCGGTGATGGTACGGCGGATATCGTGAAGACCACGGGTATGGTGGGGAGTGACAAGACCATTGTTTCCCGAACCAATGTTACAACGGGGTACGAAAAGGCTCTCGGACGGGCAAGAACTATGTGGAACAATGAGAATACAAAGGGTATCCAAATCCTCCCGATGTTGGCCAATAAGTGGGAAGATCGTCATAAGTATATTTCAGAACCCTTTTATGTTCAACCCAAATTGGACGGGGTCCGCCTCCTTGTCTCTAATAAGGGGTGCTTCTCACGGACTGGTAAACTTGTTCCAGGTCTTGAACACCTTGGGAAGGATCTCAAAGATGATGAGTGGTTAGACGGAGAATGCTACGACCCAAATATGTCTTTTGAGGATATCACGAGTGCCTTTAAGACAAAGCCAACAAGTTTGAAGTTTTACATCTTTGACTACTTTAATACCTCGCGCCCGGATCTTCCATTTGCGGAGAGAATGAAGCGAACCACGGTGGAGACTTACCTCGTCAAGAAGAAGTCTGAGGTCAAAGCATATCACGATAAGTTTGTTGAACAGGGACATGAAGGTGTTATGATCCGTGACGCTGTGAGTACGTATGAAATCGGGAAGAGAAGCAATTACCTCCTCAAGTATAAGGAGTTCCAAACTGAGGAGTACGAAGTCATTGGCGCAAATACAGGTCACGGGAGGGATGCCAATGCCGTCGTTTGGGTATGTAAGACATCAAGTGGTCAGGAATTCACAGTGAGACCGGAGGGAACCATAGAAGAGAGGGAGTACTACTATCGTGAGAGGGACGACTACATTGGGAAATGGCTCACAGTCCGTTTCCAAAATCTGACAGCCCTCGGCGTTCCACGATTCCCAGTGGGTGTAGTATTTCGGGACTATGAATAATGTCCGGGGAAAGTAAATGAACACTAAACTCGCCGTTGATGTTGATGAAGTCCTTGTAAACCTACTTCAACCAATGGCCAAATGGAGGGGCGTCGCTTTACCCACTACACCCAAATATAAGTACCTGTACCGAGAAATTTTCAACTGCACAGAAGAACAGTCCCAAGAAATCCTCCACAAGTTTTATCGTTCTAGGGAATTTCTTGAACTCAAACCAATCCTTGGTGCTCAACCAGCCATGCAAAACTTCAGACAGACATTTGACAAAATGTACATCGTGACGGGTCGTCAGGAAATGGTACGAGAAACCACTGAACTCTGGGTTGAGCGTTTTTTTCCGGGTGTCTTTGATGATGTCATTCTCACAAATAGTTTTACGGAGAATGAAATCAAAAAGGTTGACGTCTGTCGTGCCCTCGGTATTGGGTGTATTATTGACGACATTGGCCAGACATGCGATGAATGTATTGAATCTGGGATGGACGCCATACACTTCATCGGTGAGGATGTGTATCCCTGGTGTACACCAAGTGAAATTAGTATGAGAGGGTGGGGAGGTAATCAAAAGCGCATTCAAGAAGTATAATATTCAATGTAGAGGATCACACGATCCTCTTGGGATGTATTCTCCGCCCAGTGAGGGTGTGTGGCATTCATTACAATGTGTTTACCATCCTCCTCCTCAACATCACCGAGAGTTTGGTGATGGAGGTAGCACCCTTTGGGGCACTTTAGTCCCAAATGGTAGGTAAACTTGTAATTAGAACCGACGATGTCGGAGTGTTTATTTATTTTAACACCACCCTTCATAAGCGAAAATCCAGCAACGTGGAGACCCTCAATTTGAGAAAGTAACTCATATGTTTTGGGACACTTAACACAGTTACCGGGGACAACATTACCTCCCCAAATGAATGGCCAACTAATCCAAGTATCTTTAAGATGCTCGGTTCCATGAACCCATCCATGCTTCCCACTTGAAAAATCGCGTATAATATCTTTTAAAACATCAGAACCTTCCCATTCCTCCACTGGGCGAACTTTATCGTTTATAAATGTGTCAGTTGGCAAAGCATCAAGTTCTTCTCTGATGGTTTTCCAATGTGTTTTTAGTTCTTTCAACAACATTTAAATATAAATAGAAATTATTTGTTTAACTTTCACGGTGAGTATAATCGGAAAAATTATTCATTACACAATTATTTACAAATGTTCCTAAAAAGTTCATTGGTCTAATTATGTCACAAAGTAATATAACTCTATATTTGTCTGTATTATTTTCAACGTAGTGAAGATATGAATCGTCTAATAGTATAACTTCACCATCTCGCCAACTGTACGTCTGCCCACCAAGTGTAATGAAACATTCATCACTATTTGGTGTTATTAGACCCATATGTAATCTAATACAACCTCTGTATGGGCCAGTATGTGGTAGTATTTTAGCACCAGGCTTTAAAACAGAAAACATAGCCATTTTGACATTTGGTAGACTTTTTATAATGGCAGAACTTTTGGGACATAACTTTTCACCGAGGGGGTCCACTTTATTATACCATGTCAGATAAAGACGAGTCCACTCTGGTTCAGTCTCAACTATATTCTGGAAATACATATCATTCTTTATTGTTTTGAAATTTTTATACACATACCCAACCTCATTCCTAAATATTTCAAAATTATTCCATATGACCAAAGCCTCATTCAATATGAATATGTCCCTATAAAATGGTTTTAGGGGTACTTTGGACGTCATAGCAAATACTTTATTTGCAAAGAACAATACGACTTCCAAAATCCGAAGTGTACTGTTATCCATTTAATTCACTTGTGATATTAATTTGATCTTTTCTTCATCATAACCAGTATAACTATAACCATAATACATGAAAGACTGGTAATTCCTGAACATAATAACATTACAGAATCATTTTGAGATGAACTTGGTGTCGGACTTGAGGGTGTGGGTGTGGGTGTCGGACTTGATGCGGGGCTTGGGGGTGTTGGTGTGGTCGGACATACTGAATGCTCCGGTTTTAAACTACAAAAGTTATCTTTGTGTTTTTTTAATTCGTCAGATGACAGTATTTGACCCGTACACATATTACGTGGATCTCCTGGAGTATAAAGTCCATAGTCAGCTTCTGGTGTGTTTTTAAAAAAATTAGAAAGAGTGGTCTTATCCGTACACGGCTTTTTTATTGCATCTCCTATATTTCCTGCACTAGTGATACCCATTTTTATATATAAATATTATTTTTACAATTTGGAACACAAATTAATATCCAAGATACTATATATGCAGAAGCACGTATACGCAATCCTTCTCTCGGTGATACTGGGTCACGCGTATTATCAGATGATGGAAGCATCCATCCCAACTGAGTCTAATTGTAGCTATATGGCTGCGCCAATGACAGACTATTTGGCCTTCCTGTGGGGTTTCATTCTCGTAGGCTATGGCTTCAAGTACGACAACGCAGTGCTCACAGTTTTGGGGGCGTCTATTGTGGTGGAACACGTGTTCCAGTATATGCGAAAAGTTTAAAGTATTTTTACAATCTTGGTAGATTCTAAAAATAGTGGAATACACCTGGTGCGATTCGAACGCACGATCTCCTCCTTACTAAGGAGGCTCCTTAAACCACTTGGACACAGGTGCTAAAACTCTCTTGACCGGATTCGAACCGGCGACTTCGGGATTAACAGTCCCACACTCTAACCAACTGAGTTACAAGAGAAAAGATCCGACCTATCCGAATCGAACGGATGACCCGCTGATGGCATGACTTTCATTTAGTATGTACGATACTACAGTCAGCTGCTCTTCCAACTGAGCTAAGGTCGGTTAAAGCTTCTACTAGGGATTGAACCTAGGGTGGCGGATTCAAAGTCCGCAGTGTTACCACTACACCATAAAAGCTTTAGTTGAAGATGGGTTTACACCCCCACTTCATCAATAGTACACGTTTCCCCTTTAAGCTCGTTTACATACTTAAACCCAAGTAGGGATATTGAGAAAAGTCCAGCCGAAGTATTTGCGATAATCATAGGAACTATATGGTAATTTATGGAGTATGCGAGACCCATTGTGCTCGCCATCATGTTGAGTCCCAAGAAACTGTAGTTTATGGCGTTTGTATCACCCTCTTTATAGACATGTATGACTTGTGGCACAAACATCACCGAGATGAGGATTGCGCTTGTCAGACCGATGCCATCTATGAGACTCATACTTATCCTATACTATTTTCTAAGGTTTAAGTAGGTATGATTTGGGTCATTTTGATTCTCCTCTTGATCGCCATACTTTTTAGGGTTTACCGTCACCAGACCACAGAGGGGTACGACTATAAGTGCTACTTGTTGACTCTCCCAGAATCAACGGAGCGACAACGAAAGTTTTTTAAACATCACAATTCAAAGATTCCGATTGAAGTGGTGTATGGTGTGAATACAAAAAATGTAAAGACCGCGCGAGAATATGAAGACCTCGTCGATAGTGAGTATTTTGAGAAGGCTATAGAAATGCACTACAATCCATCAGTCATAAGACCCGATATAACCTATTTCAATCTTGGTGCTATTGGTGCCTATATGGGTCACACCAGTATAATGAAAAATTGTAAACACAAATATGCTCTCGTTTTTGAAGATAATGTCATTATCAAAAGAAACCAATTGTACCGTGAAGTTCAAAAAGTTATAGATGAATTGGGGGACAACTTTGAAATGTGTTTTTTCCATTGTTTGTCGCGGATACCAATCGAGGTGAATAAAGACTTGGAAAAGGTTGTATGGGTCTCAAGTATGAAGTGTTACTTGGTCAATGTTGAAAATATGAAAAAGTATATGAAATACTATTTCCCCATTGATAATCACGTGGATAATAAAACCGAAGACATTATTGCGAGAGGTGCTCGTGTCTATTACAAAGATCTCAGAAAGTATATGAGAATAGACCGAAGTGGTCCAAGTACAATCGGTCATAGTGAACATGGTCGCACCCATTACTTTTCACGTCAAAATCCATCGGCGACCCCCGATGATGTCATCTTTGGCTACTAAACCCAAGGGATGTGGTGTGCGTTCCGACGACATCCCCTCTTGAGAAACTCCACGAAGAGTTCAAAATCATATGTAGAATCCATGACATCCAACATGTGTCCTACATATGCGCTATACGCGGGATGATTTCCCTCATGAAAGAGACGGTCCTCCCTCACATTGAGGAGCATCTTACCGAGACGAGTGGGCATCATCACGAGATTTGTACTCGCATTCACATCATACGCAGACTTCTTGACGATTGGGTGTTCCCTATAACGTCTTGGTATCACGTGATGATCCTCAATGAGACCCTTCCCATGGAGACCCCAGCGTACCTTGAACATTTTGCGAGCTGAAGACCCGTATCTCATTACAATAAGTAATATTTTTTAGACACTGAGGGTGTGTGACCTATAGTTTCAGCCGTTGCGTCTGTCGCCTTCTTCTCGTCGCCATTGTACTTCTTTAGGTGTTTCTGGAAAAGCTGCATACTCCCAGCAGTTCTGATGTCCTTAATTTGAATGTCCCCATTTCCAGTGATCCTTCGTAGGAGATCCCTAACTCTATTGTGTGTGGAGTTCCCCGAGAGGAGGGGTTTTTGTTGCCGTGAGATGGCATCGTGAAGTACTTTGTCCCTAACTTCATAGAACCTCTGTTGACCACTCTTGGCTGGAAAGTCAAAGGTAAGCGTTTGACCATCGCGACTCAACTTCACATGCTTTCTTCGCAAAGACATAGCACCTATGGCGTCATCATTGTCCCTTGATCCCGAGCGGAGGTACGCAATCGCAATCATACGGAGGGTGAGCGCGTCGTCCCACAGTGGATGCTTGGGGTCTGAAAGTATTCTCGCTGTGACACTCTTAATTTTTGAAAAGTCAATGTGGGTGGCTCTACCCTTCCTCAACTTTCTCTGCTTTTCCAAAAACTTGTCGTTGTAGTAGTAGTGTTTTTTGCCCGTACCATCAATCGCAGTTGCCACAAGCTTTGGGTTACCCAAGTACACGACAACATCTGTATACGCGGGTGGAATACCAATCTTCCGACACTGTTGTTGTTCAGTGTCTGGGACTGGACGACCATCTTTGTAGAACACACCACGTCTGCGGGTTATCATCTATTATACTCAAGGATTTATCTTTTACATATGGGACACATATCTAAAAGGTAATCTGCTCCTACTGGGTGTCGATCCCAGATTTCCGCGTGCCTTTACGGGGTGCGAGACCCGTCCAAGTATACATAGTGTATAAGCACGACACACTAACCGCTGTGTTATAGGAGCTCACAGTTCATACTCTGTAACTGTAAAACGACCTTTCTGTCTCGTCGTTGGAACCACAAAGAGTTGGGTTATCTTTTCTTTACCACGCACTGTACCTTTAACTTCTTTTGAGAGTTTATCAATTGTAGCTGTAGACCTAAATAGTACATTAGACTTGTAATATTCAATTCCATCCTCTGTTATGACCATAACTTGGTCTGGTGGTGATGTTTGAGCACCCACAAACTTGGGATCACTGTACAGTGCTTGAAACATTCAACCTACACTATACGGAGATAATCCTTGAACGGGAGGATACTCGTTGCACCCTTGATGAAGTCTCTGTGTATTTGTGCGTGGTCAAACGCCTCGTGGATCATACGCTCGCCCAAGATGCTGTCGTAGATACACGGTTCAACATCACGAATCAGGTAGCCAGGTGTAATGACCTTGGGTTTGACAGAGAGACTTGTGAGGAGGTCTCTATAGTCGCACATTTCAGAGACAACAACGACCGCATAACCATTGTTGGCATAGCCATATTCAATCGTCGTACGGTAATCATCCTCTGTATCTGGTGTAATCACACTCGTAATCTTTGAACTCCTTGCGAGACCCGCATATACAGCCAATTTACTGTTGTGTCTCCCGGGGGCCTCTAGGAATACAATAGAATCTGTAGATGTCGCTTCAATGAACGCGCAATCAATGTATCTGGCAAGTTCCTGAACCGCTGTTTGAAACCCAATGGACTCTAGACCGTGAATATCATTAAATACTGTCTTGGCGATTCCGATAATATTTGTATGCACGCGGTCATCAAGGGCCAAGTCTCTCGCAGATTTCATAGACTCGTTTCCACAGATACAGTACAAACGGTCGTAGTTTCTCAACGTATTGACCGCCTTGTCGTTATCGACATAATCATAGGACGTTTTTAAAAATGTACCCGGTCCGTCATCGAGATATTTATGTTCAAAATATTCTTGAATATTTGCGTTGAGACCTCTGAATCCCCCGTTGAAGCCATAGACCTTATTTCCTTGATTCTTTTCACGGAGGGTGATTGATCGGATGAGGGTGTTCACCCCTGGGCAGACGCCACCAGCGGTAAGGATACCAATGTTCATCTTTGTGTTACATACGCGCCAAGTTTTTATGTATGATTTGTCCTAAAGTAAAACCAATCACATTGGTGAGATTTTCACCGATTGAGTAATGCCAAGTATGGACACTTGAGTTTTTAATTCCAAAAAATGTGTCAATAAAGTTTTCATATTTTTGTTGTCCTCCATAAACTTTACGAAACCAAAGGGGTGTTTCTTCATCTGATGGTGAAAGGCAACCACCAAGTTCACGGACAATGTCCTCTCTCTGCGAAAGCCAATACTCAAATATTTCCCAAACGATGCCTAGGGTTATCCAAAACCAAAATTGTTTCGGATACATGGCACCCAAGAGTGTGTAAAGGAAGAAGTGACCATACTGGAAACCATAGAATTCCGTTCTGTAACAGCCTGTCGTTTTTTCATGACATGGGCAGCGTCGCGCATGACGAAAAAACCATAATGTGAATAGTAGGATAACTATAAACATTCTTAATTATTTCTGAGATAATAATATATGTCTCTGGAAATTGTGACATACGCGAACAAGTCTCAGGGTATGTTTGAAGAGCTTGTCAATAATGAGTTTGGTGTTCCAGTGACTGTGTTAGGTTGGGGAACCAAATGGAATGGGTTTAGTGACAAATACAAGGCAATGTCAAAACACCTTGAAACAAAAGGTGACGATGACATTGTTATTTTCCTTGATGGTTTTGATACAAAGATCAATAAAAATCCACGCGAAGTTGTTGAACTTTTCAAGGAGTATGATTGTAAAGTCCTTGTCTCAAAAGATCCAGAAGTCCCTGGAAAACCTCTCACACATCTGATTTTTGGAAAATGTGGTAAAAAATCTACCGCAAACTCGGGTCTCTATATGGGTTACTCGAAAGAACTCAAAAGTGTCATAGATGAAGCACTGGCTGAAAAGTGTGAAGATGATCAAACAAATATAAACACAGTTTGTCAAAAGTCTGAATTTGTAAAAGTTGACGAAGAAGAGAGAATCTTTAAAAACTTTGGACCTCTGGACAAAAAACATGATACTGATACCATCTTTGTCTCATACCCAGGTTCTCCAAGTATTGGGAGATACTCGCGAGCTATAATTGAATACACACAATTCTTGTACATGTATATATTGTGTCTAATCATTTTGGGTCTGGCCTTCTTTCCTCAGAGACGGAAAGTTTTGTTACCTATATTGATTCTATTTACAACTTTCTATGCTTTGGTGGCTGATAAATCATGCACTTTCCATTCTAGCTAAGTCGTCTATATCTCTACTTTTGCGGGTGACACCCACAACACCTTTGAACGCCCCTAACCACCTCATCACAGCTCGTTTTGATGCGAGTTGTGACGCGGTCTCATCACATATAATGATACTTAGACCATTACACACATCAGGTTTATTCACTTTATCAGGGAACTCCAAATTGAATGCCTCTATAGATATTGCTGGGATATCTGGGGCTTCATCAAGAAGTCTATCATACTCTTCGCGACACTTCTTCACAAAATCAACAACCCCTGTGCGATCATTCTCATCGAGAGACAATTCCATATCTATATTTCTATAGTACTTGGAGTACTGGACACACATCGCAGAGTGTGCCTCTGAGAGACTCAAACTTTGACTAAACTTACCTATAGATGTGAGGATACCACCCAGAACATTGAGGAACGCAAAGAAGTACTGGACAATCATAATTTTAGCGCGAGTTTCCGATGAAACACTATCATTCCCACTTGGATTGAGAACCGCGAAACCCCCAACACCTGTGATACTCGCGATGATTATACTCGGGTATGACAGGTAATCATTCTGTTTTTTGAAGTGAAGACGCGCGTGGTTATGAAGCCAGCGATATCCCGCGGCTCTCTCGGCCCACGACTTGAGGAGCTTCTCCTGCTTCTCACACCACGAGTGGGGCTCCATTATTTTACGCGAGCATTTTTAATCTCGGTGGCCTCTCGGTGTGCCATGGTATCCACCAGTTCATTCTGTGGGTGTCCATTGTGTGCCTTGACCCACTTCCACTCCACAGAGGTCATCTTACTCTGGAGTGTATCAATTTCGATCCACAGCTCCTTATTCTTTACGGGTGTGCCAGCAGCGGTGCGCCACCCATTCCTCTTCCAATTCTTAATCCATGAAGTTATTCCATTCTTGACATAGTTACTATCGGTAAACAGTCTTATCTCAAGAATGTCGCGTGCGAGGCACTGTTGAAGTGCCTGAACGACGGCAGTCATTTCCATGACATTATTTGTTGTTCCATCTTTACCCCCCGACATATTAATGCCCGCGCCAGTCACGGCCCAACCACCTGGACCGGGGTTTCCCAAACAACTTCCGTCTGTGTATACGTCTTGCATTTGTTATTACATTGTATCATTTATTTAAGTTTGAAATATCCATTGCGACCATTACGTGAAATCGTAACAATACTCACAATAATACCAGCAACAAGGATTGATACTGGAATCCACATACCCAATTGCTGCTGTGTTGTTTTTTGTTTGCTTGCCATTTTACTATACTATTAGATTTTATTGCTCTTTGCGAGATTTTCGTGGGCTGGTAATAGCTGGAGATTTGTATAGTGAAAACATTTTCTTTGTTGTTCTTCGTCTAACATATCAAATGATGAACATGGGATGATGTGATCTATGTGAGCATTGGAATAATCTTTTCCTTCGACCTTTGTGGATTCTAAATACCTTTTCAAGAAGTCACCATCACAACCAAGAAGTGCCTTTGTTTTATCTGACTTGGCACCTCTCCCATTAAATGCATGCCACATTCTTTTACGACATAGTTCAAGGTAATATGAAGGTGTCTTATTTTCTTTAGCTTCCATGCGTCTTTCTGGACGACACCTGGCGTTAGATTTGGAACACTCGGTTAATACTTTTTCTCTATATTCTTCGTCATTATTGTATCGTTCTCGCCTTTTTTCATTTATTTCATGAGCATTATCATTCCAGTAGTTTCTTACACGCTCTTTTATTTGCTCTCTGTTATTTTCATAATACTCTTTTGCCTTTTCAGATAATTTCTCTCTATTCTTTGATTCATATGCTTTCATGTATTCTTTGCGACATACTTTACACTGATTTAAATGACCATCTTTCATCTGTTTATGTTTTCCAAAGTCTTCGACTGACTTGGTTTCTTCACAGAGGGTGCAAGTCTTTTCCATATCATTCCTCTGGGAATTAATTTCTAATTGTAAAACGCAAAACAAATATTAAGGTACTTGAATATCTTAATATTTGAGTTTTTATAAATGACGCGATTCGATAATTAACATGTAGCCATAGCTTTCTTAGTTGGAGAAAGCACGGTTAATCCCAAAGGTTTCCCAGTGGGCCAGATCGTACCTTAAGCAGTATCAGAGTGACTAACTCCTCATTTACCACCGACACCTTAGCGATC